>ENA-OOZG01000014-OOZG01000014.1-human-gut-metagenome-genome-assembly--contig:-NODE-14-length-174883-cov-9.232509_pt1 | contig 174883 bp, 213 predicted proteins | sample MGYA00241706_ERZ501384 | MGnify/ENA primary metagenome ERZ501384 (study PRJEB25962, sample SAMEA2042742) | human gut metagenome | biome: human gut; feature: human-associated habitat; material: faeces...
CTCCATCTGTTACCTCTGAAAACCATTTATACTCTGTATTATTCTCAGTTTCTCCTGCCCATACTAATTTTCCTTTTATTACTGATACTTTATCTTTATACTTCTTTGTACTTGGTAATTCTGTTACCATAGTATCTCCTGATAAATTTACACTTGATTTTTCAAAACTTGTTGGATTATCTGTATATTTTTTTGATAAATACATCGACAATTCATCTTGTATACTTGCCATATCTTCTTTAAATGTTGCTTCCTTTGCACTTGATACCGGGTTATTTTTTGTTATTGTTAAAATAACTGCTGCCGCAAGTATAATTATCACTATTATAGTAACAATCAACACAATTAAAGATATACCTCTTTTATGAGTTAGTTTTGTAAAATTTTTATTTACATCTGTTTTTTCCTTTAATTTCATATATTTTTCCTCTCTTTCTTTAGTTTTTATACATAGAACTAGTACGTATTTTTATTATATTGTACTTTAAATCTTTTTTCAATAACTATTTATAATTTTTTTGTATATTATATTGCTAATAGAAATTAATTTTATATTTTTGGTTAATTATAATCTAAATAGTAACCGAGAATAAATGTATTATGCTTAATAGTCAATTGAATATAGCAAAGTTTTATAATTTATAAGAAGAATCGCCTTAAATGTTATATCTAAGACGATTTAATTATTTAAATATATTTTTTCTTCATTTTCTTTAATTGTTTTTTACCTTGTTGAAACATTTCTATAATATTAGAACTATTCATTACACCAACAACAGTTCCTGCAATTATACCCATTATAGCTCCTTTAGCAAAATCCATAAAATCACTCCTTTCACTTTTTATTATTTTTAGTTTTATATATGTTTTTTAAACTAGAAAATATTTCATAAAAACCTATAATGACCATAAAAAGGTAAAAACAATTTTTCAAAATTTTTTCATCTATAATTTTTAACAGAAAAATACCACTAATACTTCCAACACACACTGGAAGTATTAATTTTAAAAGATTCTTAAAATCAATATTTTTATTTTTTATATTATAAATGGTAGTTGCAATACCAACTACAATAAACATAATTAAATTATATCCCTGTGCTTGTTTATGTTCTAAAAGATTAAATATAGTGGTAAGTAGTATAAAAATACTACCTCCTCCTATTCCCATTCCAGCAACTACTCCACTAACAATAGAAATTAAAATTAAAAATATACTCATTTATTTATACTCCTCTTTCTTGAAAAAATTTAAAAACTGTAAGGCATACAAGCAAAATCCCTGAGATTAAATTTAAAATATTTGCTGGTATTTTTTTCATTAATTTAGTTCCAATAATTCCTGTAATGCATGCAATTAACACTAAAATTATAGCTGTTTCAAGTTTAAAATTTAATGAATCCTTATATCCAAAAATTGCAAAAAAGCTTGATATTGAAAGTACAGCTACACTTAAAGCTCTTACCTTATGAGTTTCAATTTTTAAAAAATATATTAAATAAAATACCAATACCTGTCCAGATCCAGCCGCAAAAATACTATTCAAAATTCCAACAAAAAAACTTACTACATAAATCATACTTTTATTATTAGTAAAATAAAAAAAAACATGCAAGAAATATCTTACATGTTTAAACTCTTAATCTTCTTTATTTGTATTTTCTTCATTATTATATTTTGGCGTAAAATCTAACATTTCATCTTCTAAATCTTCAATTCTGACATTAGAATTATCATTATTTAAATCCAAATCTGTAGAAGATTCCATATTTTCATCATTATTTTTTATAATTAAGTTTTCATCTATACTATTTGAATTATCTAAATGTACTTCATTTTCTTTAGTTATACTTTCTTCATTTCCTTTTTTATTTATATTAATATCTAAATCTTTTTCATTTAAACTTTTATCATCATTATTTATTATATTTTCAGACGTTAAATTATTATTAACTTCACTTTTTTCTTGTGTATTACTTATATCATTTAAGTTGCCATTATTATCATTTGGATTATTAAAATTATTTTGAGTACCAGTAGAATTTCCATCATCTGTAGGTGTTGGCCCCTCATTGTTGTTTTTATTTTTGATTATTTTGTAAAGGATATATGCTATAGTACTTCCAGCTGTAACTATAATTACTATTAATGCATCCGTGCTTAAAAATCCACCAGTAACAGGTAATTTTTTATGCTCATTTGATACTTTTTTTTCTACAGTTTCATTATTCTTTTTTATTTTTACATCATATGTTTTGTTATCAATGATATATTCATCTGGCACCTCAACTTCTTGATATATATATTCGCCAGTTGGTAATGCTTTTGTTGTAGCTATACCATTTTCATCTGTAACTATAGCATCTACAATATCATTATTTGATTTATCAATTACATTAAATTTAGCATTTGCAATTGCAACTTTACTATCTTTATCAAATTTTATAATTTTTATATTTCCATGAGATCTCTTATTTACGACTTTTACAGTAGCTTCTAAATTTTTAGCATTAATCTCAAAATCATATTCATTAGTATCTAAAACATATTCATCTGGTACATCAATTTCTTTATATTTATAATTTCCTAGTTTTAAATTATCTAAAGTTGCTGTTCCTGTAGAGTCTGTTTTTATAGTTCCAACATTCTTATTTTCACTATTTAAAATTTGGAATTTTACTCCTTCTATTGGTGAATCATTTTCATCAACCTTAATAATTTTTAATTTTCCTCTTACTTGAATATTTTTAACTTTTTTTTCAAGCATTTCATTATTTTTCTTAATTTTGAATTCATATTTTTTGTTATCTAAAACATATTCAGGTGGTACTTCTATTTCCTGATAAAAATATTCACCTGTTGGTAATGCTTTTGTTCTTGCAATACCATTTTCATCAGTAGTTATTGTATCAACAACTTTATCACTTGATTTTTCTATTATATTAAACTTTACCTTTGAAACTGGCTGTTTAGTTTCCTTATCTAGTTTTATAATCTTTAAAATTCCCTTTGCTCTTTGATTTACAATCCTAGCATTGACTTCTCTTGATTCTGAAGTTATTTCAAATTCATGTTCTTTTTCGTCTAAAACATATAAATAAGGTGTATCTATTTCTTTATATTTATACTTACCTACAGTTAAATTTTGTACTGAAGCCTTACCATTTGCATCAGTTGTAACAGTTGCAACAACCTTGTTATTTGAATCCAAAATTTGGAACTTAACTCCTTCAATTGATTTATCGTTTTCATCTACCTTAATTATATTAATAACGCCATAGATCTTCTTATCAACCATACTTTGTTCAACAATTTGATTTTGTGTTTCAATTTTAAAAGTATACTCTTTTGGATCTATATCATATCCTTCAGGAGCTTTTACCTCTTTATATGTATATGTACCCTTACCTAAATCAGGTGAAGATGCCTTTCCATTTTTGTCGGTAACCAATTTTGCAACTACCTTTTTATTTACATCATATATTTCAAATTCTGCTCCTTCAAGTGGTTTTTCTCCATCATCGCCTATTTTTATCAATTGTAGTTTTCCCACAATTTTTTCATTTGTTTTTGTTTCTCTTATTACACTATTTTTTTCTGTAATACTAAAGTTTTTTACCTGAGTATCCATAATGTATCCATCCGGAACTGAAACTTCTTTATACGTATATGAACCTTTTTCTAATTCTGGACTTGTTGCAATACCATTCTCATTGCTTGTTAATTTAGCAACTACTTTGTTATTTGCATCATATATTTCAAATACAGCACCTGCAATTGGAGTTTTTGCAGTTTTTTCTATTTTTGTTATTTGAAGAACACCTTTTACTTTAGTATTTTTTACCTCGACCTTTGTCGTTTGATTCCTTTTCACCGTTATATTATAACTTGCTTTTTCTATAATATATCCGTCTGGAACTGAACTTTCAATTAATGTATAATTTCCAAGATCTAGTTTATTAAAATTTAAATTTCCCTTTGCATCAGTTTTACCTGTAGCTACTTGTTTTCCTTTTGAATCTAACAAACTAAATTCTGCTCCTTGAACAGGTTTTTTATCTTGATCTGATTTTACAACGGCTATATTTCCTTTACTTTCCTTCCATGATGCTGTAGCACTACCTGATACATCAACCTGTTCTGTATCTAAAAATACAAAATTTTGCCAACTTCTTTTTCCATATATTACTCCGACATATTTATTAGCTGTTCCAGTTGCAGTTAATTTTAAACTACCTGCTGGTAATGATTTATTAACCAAAACATATATTTCTTCATTTTTAGCAAATGATGATTTTTCTTTATTATTTTTATCAACAATTTTTGTTCCTGCAGGTTGTCCAGACAAAGTCACTTTAACTTTGTTTAAAGATGAATAACCCGTAACTTTTACTTTATATGGTCCAATTTTTATTTGACTATTACTATATTCATAGTTAACTTTTGAGCTTGATGAGTCAAGAGCAAAAGTTCCAGGATTATAGCTTTTACTAAGTAACTGTTTTGCAACTTTCTTTCCATTTGTAACCATTTCTGATGTGTACTGGCTATATTTTAAATTAGGTTGCAATTTATTCATATCAAAATTTAACCCTTTAGTATCTGATGTTCCATTTACAGCACTCCATACAGCCATTTGCGTTGCAAGGTATGCTTCTTCATTATTAGGAAGTCCTAACTGTGATGCAGATTTTGCAGGATAACCATTCATAAGGACAGCAACAACTTTATTTGATTTTACGTTCCCAATATATTGAAGTCCTGTTCCATTTGGTGGATTCTTTACATCATAATCCATACAATATGCAACATGACCACCCATCCATGATATTGCATAATAACTATATGAATTATGGTTATTATCAAAAGCATATGGATGTTGTATGCCGTCTTTAAATGTATATACCAATGTTTCCCTTCCCGCTTTTAAGAAAAATGGATTTACATCTACAAGCATTATTACCGTAAGAATTGCAGTAATAATTATTTTTGCTTTAGTATTCCTTAATTTAGATAATCCACTTCCTACCTTTTTTAATATTTTTTTCATACGTATTCCTCCAAATATATCATCTATATATTTATGTTGCAATCATTCTAGCATAAATAATTATGCTAGTCAAAGCTTTATGTTATCTTTTTTTGCTATTTTACTTGTTTTTGTATATAATTTTGTCGGCTATTTTCGTGTTTTATTTAAAATATTACATTTTCATTAAATCTATGACTTGTTTTTGTAAAATTTCCATACAAGTATTGATATTGCTGAGGGAATCGTTATTTTTACTTTTTTGCACAATATAAAGGCATGTAAAATTTTATAAAATACATGCCTTTATTTATTATTCTTCTATTATATAATTTTTATACTTTCCATAGTCTTTTTTATTTAAACATATCTCTATTAATGTTCCATCATTTGTGTACTGAGTAGATATAAAATCATACTTTTCCTTTAAATATGAAACAATATCACCCCTTTTAAAAGGAATTTCCATTTTACATGTTACATATTCTTTAAAAATATTATTTGAAATTACATTAATTAGCTCATTTATTCCAATATTGTTTTTTGCAGATATATATACTTTATTTCCATCAACATATGGTAATTTGATATCATTAACCTCATCGCATTTATTAAATACATAAATTACAGGAATATTATCTGCTCCAATTTCTTTTAATGTGCTATTTGTCACTCGTATATTTTCTTCATATTCCTCGTTAGAAAAATCAACAACATGAAGTAACAAATCTGAATTTTTTACTTCATCTAATGTACTTCTAAATGCTTTTATAAGCATATGAGGAAGTTCACGTATAAATCCAACTGTATCAGATAATAAAAACTCTTTTCCATCTTTAATTTTTATTTTTCGTATACTTGTTTCAAGTGTTGCAAATAGCATATCTTCTTCGTATACTTTTTTAGATTCATCAGAAAGTGATAAATCCACAAGAGTATTTAGTAATGTAGATTTACCAGCATTTGTATATCCAACAAGGGAAACTAAAGGAATCTCAGAGTCGCTTCTTTTTCTTCTTTGTATGTTTCTTCTTGTTTCAATTTCTGAAAGCTCTTTATTTAATTTGCTAATTCTATCTTCTATTATCCTTCTATCTAATTCAATCTGTTTTTCTCCACTACCTTTATTGCTAAATCCGCTTCCACCACCTTGTCTTCCAAGAGACAAATGAAGTCCTGAAAGTCTTGGAAGCATATATCTAAGTTTTGAAATTTCAACTTGCATTTTAGCTTCATTAGTCTTAGCTCTTAGTGCAAATATATTCAGGATTATTGATGTTCTATCTAAAATTTGAATATCTAATTTTAATTCTAAATTCTTTAGTTGAGACGGAGAAAGCTCATTATTAAAAACTACTAAGTCAGGATGTAATTCGTTAATTTTATCTTTTATTTCTTCCAATTTTCCACTTCCAACATAAAAAGCAGAATTAATTTCTTTTAAATTTTGCACAACGCTTCCTATTGGTAGCATTTGACATGCTTTTACAAGTTCTTCTAATTCACTCATTGATTTAAAAAAATAAAATTCATCATTTAAATTTACTCCTACAAGTAAAACTTTTTGTTTTTCTTCCATAAAAAATACCTCTATATATAACTTTTATATTATATATAGAAGTATACCATACTTTTAAACTTTTGAATATATTTTATATATTATTTATTAAATTTTAATGTATAATTTCTTGTACTCTTCCAACTTGACCATCTTCAAGTCTGACCTTAATACCTCTTGGATGAACAGCACTATTAGTCAAAATATCTTTTACAATACCTTCTGTTAAAGCACCTGTAGGTTGATCTTTTTTTAGTACAATTTTTACTTTTATTCCAGGCTTTATATTACTTCTAATTTGATTTTCCAAAACTATCACCTAGATTATTATACCATATAAATATAATATTTAATATATCTTTTAAATATAATTACTTTTTTTATCTAATTTAATTCTTAAATTTTGAATTATATCGTTACTATTTATAATTTTAGTGAAACAAAAATACTCATGTCCTTTCATATAACAATCTTTATATGATATTCTAAATATTCTTTCATCTTTTTTATTATATAAATAACTTTTTACTAAATAAAATTTAGTTATCTTATTACTCGTAAAGCCACAATCAAATTTTTTTCTATATTCTTTAACAATATTTTCTAATAATTTAGTCGTAAGAATTGTATCAGTATATCCATTATATATTAAAAACTCTTTTAATTCATTATCAAGATCTCTTTGCTTTTTATAATAGCCTTTTATCTTTATTGTTTTTTTATTATATATTTTTTCATGTGTATTTATACCGTGTTCAATATGTACAAGTAATATCCTAGGTATTTCTTTTTTCTTATCAAAATGTTTGGTTATATAAAAAGTAATTACTGCAATTAAAATTGGCAAAAAAACTATTGGCTATATAATATATAAAATCAACCATGACAACTCCTATACACTTAATTTATATATAATTTCCAAATTTTTAATATCTATATACTATACAAAGTGCATTAAAATCATACATTTTATTTATAATTGTCGAATATTAAATTTACATTTTTGCCAAATTATTCCACATGTCTAAAATCCTGTTTTTGGAAGTTCTATTTTTTCTTTTTCTTCTATTTTGTCATTCTTAAATTCTACACTTGTTGTACATCCAACTTTTAAATCTACTACTTTCTCACTATTTTGTTTATCAATTATATATGGATATGGAACTTCAACTTCTTGTATTTTTACCTTTATATTCTTAAATATATCTAAATCTTTTTCAACATCTAAATATATTTTCCCAGCCTTATCAGTTATATAACTTCCAATAAATTTATTATCCAAATCATATATGTTAAATTTTACATTTGGTATAACAATATTTTCATCTTTTGCATCTTTTTTAACAATACTTAAATTAGTTTTTACTTCATTTATACTTCCACTAATAAACGTATTTTTTAACTTTATAGGCTCTAAAGAAAGTGACAAATCCTGCATTCCACTAATACTTGATTTTCCAAAAAGAACTGCTCCCTCTTTATACCTACTTTCAATATTTATCTTATAATTCAAATTTCCACTATTATCTTTTCTTGGAATTAAAAGTTTTATTTCCTTATTTTCAATTATATTATCTATTTTTTTATTATTTCTATCTACAATTAAATAGTTCTTTATTCCTTCAACATTTAAATCAATATTTAAAACATTATCACCATATTCCAATTTGTACATTTTTGAATAATAACTTTCATCTAATTTATCAAGATTATTGTTTTCTGTAATATCTTTATCCTCATTATATAAATTATCTACCTCTTCAATGCTTACACCATTTGTATAAATTTCATTATAATTTATTCCATTATAATATATGTTTTTTATAGCCTGAACTACTTTTAAGTACTGATCTTCCATTGGAACAATTTGATTTATATCTAGATTATTCAATTTAATCCAAATAGCAAACTGAGTTGCATACCTTGCCTGGCTTTCATTATCAACACCAAGTTCATTTACAGTTTTATATGGATATCCATTTAAAACTATACTATTTACGACATTATCATCTATAAATTTTTCAGCGTCAACATCATATCCACCATCTATAGTTTCTGCTCCTCCAAGGCCCAAATTCATACAGTATGCAGGTAATATTTTGGATTCGTTATTTATGTAATAATATTCGTGTATTCTTTGAGGAAGATTTTTATATTTTATATACCTAAAAGATTCATTATATGAATATACATGGTATCTACCAAAATCATTTGTATTATTTGCTGATGCTTTATTATATGAAATATTAAAAACAATCATCATTAAGGTTAGTACAATTATAAACTTTCCTTTATTTTTTACTTGTTTACCACTATTATTTTTATTTTTTATCTTACTTACAATACATATTTTTTGCATTTTTCCTCCTTACTCTACTGCTTGTACAACTAACCTTTTGGAAGGTTCGTTATCTATGCATGTTATTAAAGTTATTCGGTTATCATTTGTTTGATTTAAGTAGCTCCAATCATAGCTATCTATTTCTACTTTTTTGTCAACTTTATATTTTCTTATATTGTCCCCCATTTTATATATAATCTCATCTCCTATTTTAATGTCATGTAACTTACTAAAATAGTTTTTATTATATCCTCTATTATGAGCTGCAAGTCCAACGTTTCCATCTAAATTGCTTGTAGTTGGAAAATGTCCAATATACTCATTTAACACCTCCTGTTCTATTCCCTCTTTAATTGGTGCATCATTTAAAAAAATAGCAGGAATTGTAATAGAAGAATTGGAAATTACTTTATCTTTTTTATCTTCTGTTTTAGATATTATTTCTTCTTTACCTTTTTCATTTATTACATCTACATTTATACCTGGATTTTGAATTTTAGATTTAAATTTGTTATTTACAAATAATAAAGATATAAAAATTATAAAAAGAATTAGCACTATTAGAAATAAAAAAATTTTACCACTTTTAAATTTATACTTTGATCTCAAAAAAACCTCCTTTGAAAAAAAACATTTGAAAGAAATTAATAAAAAAACACAGTTACATTATATGTTTGTATTTGCCTATTGTCAAGAAGTTTTCATCGCATTTTTTGACAATAAAAATATATTACGCAAATATATATACAAAAAAAGATATTACCCCTTCTAATGATAATACCTTTTTTTATAACTAATTAACTATATTAATTTATTCTTGCCATTTAACATATTTTTTTAATTTATTTTGAACCTTTGTCTCAATTCTTGAAACATAAGATCTTGATATTCCAAGTTCATCTGCTATTTGTTGTTGAGTCTTTTGAATATGCCCATTTAACCCATATCTTGAGCACATAATATATTTCTCCCTTTTTGTTAATTTACTGTTTATAAATTTTATTACTTGCTCACTCATAATTTTATTATATATTGTATCAATAGCATCTTTACTCTCGGAGTCAAGTGTATCTACAAGTTCCATATCATTTCCATCTTTATCTGTACCTATAATTGTATTCATAGAAACTTCAGACCTTATCTTTTTAGTTGCTCTAATATGCATCAATATTTCATTTTCCACACATTTAGATGCATATGTACTAATTTTAAATCCTTTCTCTGCACTAAAACTATCAATTGCTTTTATAAGTCCAACAATACCAATTGAAATTAAATCTTCTAGTTCCTGCTCTGAGTTAGAATACCTTTTTGCAATATGGGCAACCAAACGTAAGTTATGCTCTATTAACTTATCTCTTGCATTTTTATCTCCTGCAAAATACTTTCTTAAATAAAATTCTTCCTCTGTTTTACTAAGAGGTTCTGGAAACAAATTATTGCTAGATATATATCCAAAAAGGAAGAATACATGTGATAGTAAATTACTTAAAAAACTTAAAAGCATAAAAATACCTCCTACATTCTTAGTCTATATTTATGCTCCAGTTTTAGTTATTTGCCTGTCTTCCTTTAATTTTCCCATAAATTTTTCGTTAGTTCTTCAATATGTTTTTTTCTATTTATAGTTTCCTTTTCATCAATAATATACTTTCCTTTAATATTTGAAAGGATATCCCCCTCTTTAACACATCCTTCTATTTGATTTTTTTTTATATTAATCATTTTTTTATTTTCATCTTCACATACTACATATTCATCTTCAAATCTATCTACAATTAACATATTTTACCTCTACTTCATATAATTATAACTTGCAGGTTCCTTATCAAAAGAAATGTTATCTCCGTCACTCTCAACAGTAATTGTTCCCTGTTCATCAGTTCTATATACTTTAATGTTATATTTTTTTAATCTATCCATTACAGCTTTTTTAGGATGATTATATGAGTTATTTTTACCAACACATATCACAGCATAATTTGGATTTACTTTTTTTATAAAAGAATCTGAAGTTGATGTTGAAGAACCATGATGACCTATTTTTATTAAATCACTTTTTACATCATATCCTTTTTGTAAGATTTCATCTTCAGAAATTTTTTCAGCGTCACCCATAAAAATAAATGTTTTATTCTTATACTTTAATTTTATTACAATTGAATAATTATTTGCACTATCATAACTTTGTGAATTTGGAGCCAATACTTCAAAACTAGAATTAGCAAATTCAAATGTTTCTCCACTTTTTGGTGCATACAGCTTTTTGTCTTTTGATTTTACAGCATTTGCAAAATCTTCAAAAGTTTTTGTTGTTGCAGTTACCTTAGGAAATAGTATCTTTTCTTCATCAAAATTTTTAATAACATCATCCATTCCACCAATATGATCTTCGTGAGCATGTGTTCCTATGACATAGTCAAGTTTTGTTACTCCCTTTTGTTTTAAATAATTTACAACTAAATCTCCATCATCATTATTTCCAGCATCAATTAACATGAATTTTCCATTTTGTTCTATTAAAATTGAATCAGCCTGCCCTACATCAATAAAATAAATTTTTAAATTTCCTGAGTCATTTGTAACATTAGTATTTACAAGAGCATTACTAGATTCTGTTATATTTGTTGAATTACCATCTAAGTTTTCATTATTTTTTATTATTTCATTTCCACCAAAAAGTACTACAACAAGGCATACTATTATGCCTGCTATATATTTAATCTTCCTCTTCATTATTTCCACCTAACATACTTTTTATTTTAAATATTAAACTTCTAAGTTTATCAGAAAATCCATTATTTTTCTTTTTTATTATCATCTGGTTTTGTACTCTACGATTTCCAAATAATACTGGAACTGGTTCAACTTCATAATTTGTATCTACTTTATTATTATAATTATAATCAAAGCTAATAGACTTATTTTCTATATACTCATCATTATCTTCTTCAATTTCTTCTATTGTTTCATATGCTCTTGTTCTATTTCTTCTTGAGACATTTTGTTCTGGAAATTTAATTACATTTTTATTTAGTTCTTTTGCCTCTTTAATCAATTTATCTATTCTTTCAATTGCATCATCTGCTGACATTGCATTTTTTACTTCTTTTTCATTTTCTTCTTTATTATCATCGTTATTTTTTTCCTCTATTGTATTTTCTTCTTCAGTACTTTCATTTTGGGCATCATCAGTTTTACCATCTTCAATTTCTACGTTCATATTTTCAATAACCTTGTCAATATTTTCTAAATCTTCTTCTGTTATATTAACGTTATCTACTGATACTGTTTCATCATCTGTTTTTACATTTTCTACTTTCTCATTATCTAACGTCTCAATTTCAGTTAAAGTAAATCCTTGACTATTATCCTCATTATCTTTTTCTACATTGCCTTCAGAATTTTCAGTTACATCTAAATTTTCTTCTACATTATTTTCTTCACTTAGTATATTACTGCTCTCTTTATATATACAATCATATTTTGTATTTTCTATATCTTCTATAACCTTTGAAACACTTTTTAATTTTTCTCTTAACTCATCAATTTTGCTAAAAATTTCTTCTCTTTTTTCTTTAGTCATTTCATCAGTTGTAAAGCTTTTACTTACTTCAAGAAGCATACTTAATATTTCACGTTCATATATTTTAGCTTCTTCTTTTAATCCATTCAAATCATTTTTCATTTCCATAACACTCTAACCTCACTATTTTTTTGATTATACCATATACAGAAAAATTTTTCCATACATTAATTCTAAAAATTAATGTATTTAGATTTTTATTGACAATGTTATAAAAAAAATATATACTTTTGATGGTGAATGTAATGAAAGAAATTAATATAGAAAATCTTAAAGATTTAAAGAATATAGAGGAGTATTTAAATTCAAATTATATAATAAATAGTATGAATATAAAGGAACAAAATTTATTTAATTATAATGCAGATGAATTAGAATTTTCATATTCATATTTTTATAATTCAAATATATTAAATTGTAATCTTGAAAAATTATATATTAATAATTGTATATTTAAAAATTGTAACTTATCAAACTCCATTTTGCAGAAATCCACATTAAAAAATGTAATTTTTGAAAATTGCAACTTAGTTGGTGTAAATCTTTCTAATAGTTCATTAAATAACGTTAACATTGATAATTCTAAAGCAAATAGTATAATTTTTGATGATAGTAGAATAAATAATTTTAATGTTAATTCATCGTTATTTAATATTTCTTCTTTTACGAATTGCAAATTTAAAAATATTAATTTTAGAAAAGTGGAATTTACTGGTACAAATTTTACAAACTCTTCTCTAGACGGAATTGATTTTTCTTCTTGTAATATAGACTCAATAACAGTCATGCCAAATGACTTATATGGAGTAACATTCAATAATTTTCAAGCTTTAGAGTATGTTAAATTACTTGGCATAAACATATCTGATTAATTATTAAGAAATAAAGCCCAGATCATTTTAATCTGAGCTTTATCTAATTATTATATAGAACCTGAAATAATTTCTTGAAAGGAAGAGAAAATATCAATGTTCATACCATGTACAATGTTAAAAAGAAGTAACGCCACGCACCAAGTAGCACATCCAATAATAGTACTTGCCATTATAACATGTGACTTTCTAGGCAAATGAGCTTTATTTATAAAATATAGTATTATTCCAATTATTGGCATTACAAAAGATATAAAAACTAGTCCTATTCCGCTTTTATCATGTTTTACATAAATTTCTTCAGCTATTTCTTCATCAACATTTAGTCCATTCGAATAAACAAGCATTTCTTTACACCTTTCACAATAACTTCCATTTCCACGAATATATTCACCACAATTTTTACAAAACATATTAACAACCCCTTATAAATAATTACTTTACTTATTATTTCTTCCTTCTAATTACAATACCAGATTTTAAATTTTCAAACGGAATTTTAATCTTTACTTTTTGTCCTTTCTTTCCTGGATTTATTGTAGGAATTTTCTGATTTGTATCAACATCATATAATTCCTCTATCTCAAAACTTCCGACATCTAATTTATCTGTATAAAGTACCTCTAATTTATCTCCTATACTTAATTTATTTTTTATCTCCACAATATATATGTTATTTTTTTTATCTATTAAATCAATTACTTTTGCTCCATACTCATAGTTCATATTTTCACTTTTACCATCAAGATCGTGTATATCCTGATTTTTATCATCTGAAAAATAAAATTCTGAAAGTCCTCTTGTTTTTACTTTTTCTAACTCATCTAAATATTTTAAATAACTAAATTCTTTTTCTTTTCCAAGCTCCTTCAATTTGTAATACTCATCAATAGCTTGTCTATATACTCTTACAACCGTAGCAAGATAATATTCTGTTTTTAATCTTCCTTCGATTTTTAAACTTTCTACTCCCATATCTATAATAGTTGGAATTTGTTTAATTAAGCACATATCTTTTGATGAAAATAAATAAGTTCCTTTTTCATCATAATCTATATTTATTTTACTATCTGGATTATTTACTTCACTTGCAGTTATATTATACTGCCATCTACATGGTTGTGCACAATCTCCTTGATTTGCACAACGATTTGCTAAATATTTGCTTAAATAACATCTACCAGAATATGCATAACATATTGCCCCATGTATAAACATTTCAACATCTAAATCATCTGGTTTATTCTCCATTATGTATTTTATCTTATCTTTACTAAGTTCCCTTGAAATTACAACTCTTTTAGCTCCAAAATTTTTCCAAAATTCAGCTGCATGTAAACTTACAGTATTTGCTTGTGTACTTACATGTATCTCCATATTAGGCGCTATTTTTTTTATAGTATTTATAACTCCAACATCACTTGCAATTATAGCATCTGCCCCTAATTTATCTAGTCTTTTTACTTCGCTTTCAATTTCAGCATAATCTTCATCCATAGCATAAATATTTAAAGCAACATATACTTTTTTACCTATACTATGTGCATATATTATTGTGTCAGCTAACGTGTCACTATTTATTTCTGCTCTGGTTCTAAGTGAAAGTTTAGATGTTCCAGCATATACAGCATCAGCTCCATACATAAATGCGATTTTAGCTTTCTCTAAACTTCCAGCAGGCGCTAATAATTCAACCTTTTTCATAATTTTTTCTCCTCATTTAAATTTAATACATTAACTAATTCATTTTCTATATTTTTGCTGTTATATTTTGTTATTACCTTAGAATTATCACAAAAATATTCAATATACTTTATACTATCACTAACAGGTGTAACTAAATTATCTTTGTCATGAAATATCGTTACATTATTTAATTTTTTCTTACTTTTAAATAAATCTTTTCTTATAGTATCATTAAAAAAATCTATAATATTTTCAGTATTTTTCCTATTTTGTTTTTTTAAATCTATTTTATATAAATCATTCAAATCGTATTTTCCAATTTTTATTCTAAAAAGTTCTTTTAAATTTATAGCTGGTGTATCAAGAATTATTTTGTTAAAGTCTATTCCGTATTCTTGTATAGCTGCAAGTGTAACATATGCACCTAATCCTGTTGATATTATACTTATTTTACTATTTTGATATTTGTCATCAAAAAAGGTATATATAATATTTAATTTATCCATAAATTTTTCTAGATTTAAATATCCTTTTACCTTATGTGAATGCACAGCCATTTTTTCAAATTCAAAATACACAACTATGTAGTTATTTTCAACCAATTTTGATATAATATTTTTTATAGTTTTACTATATGTTTTAGTTTTAAAGCCAACGCAAAATATTATAACATCAGTTAAATTATCTTTGTTATTAGGCATGTATACTGTATATTCAATACTATTTATACAAATTTTACTCTCTTCCATTATCTAAATTTCTCCATTAGAAAATATATAAAGTCTGTCATCAAAAGACCTAAATAACTGCAAAAAGAAATAAAAATCTCAATTATTATATCAGGTCCTGTAAACATTAAAATTACAGTAGCAATTACAATAAATGGTCCAAAAGCAATGTATTCCTCTTTTTCTTTTCTTTTTACAATCATTACAATTATACCAATTACAGCTCCTATCATAAATGAAACTAATGTAATAACCAATATATTTTTAATACCAAAAAGAAGTCCAAGTGCAGCCATGAGTTTTACATCGCCAAGTCCCATTCCTTCTTTTTTTAATATAATAAGGGCTATTAAGTTAAGAGAGTAAAATATTGCTCCACCAATTACTGCACCAAGTAGATAGTTCCACCAATTTGAAATATTAAAAAATATGTTTACAATACCACAAATAGCAATTAATATACTTACTTCATCTGGTATTAACTGATACTTAAAGTCTATACAAAATGCAATTGAAAGTGAAAAAATAGTTACAAAATATATAACTGTGGTTATATTAAATCCTATAAAATAGATAAGTAAATTAAAAAGTAATATATAAGTTAAAGAAAAAAGATAATCTATTTTAAAATTTTTTACCAAAGTACTAAAAAATTCTTTATATGTAATTTCTTCAGCTACAACAGGAGGAAGCTTTTTATTTAAATGTCCTGCAACTTGTCCAAAAAATAATGCAAACATTGTTGCTATAACATAATAAACCATTATTTATTATCACCTTCTGCCTTATACTTTTTTAATATAATTCTTTCCAACGGACGTTTTACTCTGCTAAGTACAGATTCACTTTTATTTATTGGAGTTACAAGTATTGTCTTTACTCCAAATCTATTTCCTCCCCAAATATCAGTAAAAATTTGATCCCCTATCATTAATATATTTTCTCTTTTTACATCATTTCTTTCAATTACCTTCTTAAATCCTCTAAGCAATGGTTTTGTTGCATTAAACTCATAAGACATATTTAATTTTGTAGCAATTTCTCTTACTTTATCTCCAAAAGGTGAATTACTTAAAATACATAACTGAATTTTATTATCTTTCATATTTTTTATCCATGCTTTTAATTCTTTATTAAACTTTCTATTATTATCAATAAGGGTATTATCCATATCAAGTATTATTAACTTAATATTCTCTTTTTGTATAAGTTCATAAGGAATATCTTCCACTTTTTCATAAATATATAAAGGATAAAACCTTTTAAAAAATCCTGTTTTCTTCTCAATTTTATATTCCATAATTTACATCATTTCTCCAATTAATTATACATATATCTTACTATATTTTGGCATTTTTTTCAAGAAATTTTATATATTTATTAATTTAATATTGTATTTTACAAAAAATCTTTAAAATGTATTTAAAATATGGTATAATTTAAAAAGTAACTAGAAAGGATTTGATTTAATGGAAAACATAGAAAACAAGTCAATTTATGAAGTATTAAAAGAAAGAGATTTAATAAAGCAAATTGCATTTGAAGATGAATTTATAGAACTTTCAAAGAGCAAAAAAACTTTTGTATATTTAGGAATAGATCCTACTGCTGATAGTATACATATAGGTCACTTTATTCCACTTATGATGATGTCATACTTTCAAAAATGTGGACATACACCTGTGATTCTTGTAGGAGGTGGAACTGCTCTTATAGGGGACCCTAGTGGAAAGACAGATATGAGAAAAATGCTTACAAAAGAAGATATACAAAACAATGTTAACAGTATAAAAAAACAAATAGAAAAATTTGTCTCTTTTGAAGGGGATAATGCAGCAATAATTGTTAATAATGCAGATTGGATTTTAGATTTAAATTATATGGATTTTATCCGTACATATGGTGTTCACTTTAATATAAACAGAATGCTTGCAGCAGAATGTTTTAAACAAAGAATGGAAAAAGGACTTACTTTTTTTGAATTAAATTATATGCTTATGCAAAGTTACGACTTTTTACATTTATTTGAAACTAAAAACTGTCAAGTTGAAATAGGTGGAGATGATCAATGGTCTAATATGCTTGCAGGTGTTGATTTAATTCGTAAAATACACAAGAAAGGAAGTTTTTGTCTTACTTGCCCACTTCTTTTAAATGCTGATGGAGTAAAAATGGGAAAGACAGTAAATGGTGCTTTATGGCTTGATAGTAAAAAAACAAGCCCATATGAGTTTTATCAATATTGGAGAAACATTCGTGATAGCGAAGTATATGATGTTTTAAGAATGCTTACATATATTCCTATGGATGAAGTAAAAAGGCTTTCTTCACTTGAGGGAGAGAAAATAAATGAAGCAAAAAAAATAGCAGCATTTGAAATTACAAAACTAATTCATGGCGAAGAAGAAGCATTAAAGGCAAAAGAAAGTGCTGAATCTCTATTTGAAAAAGATAAAAACTCAGCAAATATGCCAACTTTTGATGCTAGTTCTCTATTTGCAAATAATGATAATACAACACTTATTGATATATTAGTAGAATCAAAAACAGTTTCCTCTAAATCACAAGCTAGAACTCTTATAGAACAAGGTGGTATTTCAATAAATGATCAAAAAATAACAGATACTAAATATATTTTAAAAAAATCAGAATTTGAGGATAATTTCTTTATTCTAAAAAAAGGTAAAAAAACTTTTATAAAAATTACATTCTAAATTTAAAGAAGTAGCAACTTTGCTACTTCTTTACTATTGTTATTCCTGTATAATAATGCTTTAATATTTGAGAATAGTTATATCCTGCTTTTGCCATTTCATTAGCACCATATTGGCTCATTCCTACCCCATGACCCCAACCTTTAGTTGTAAAAACTATATTACTACCATTTTCTGATACAGTAAAGTCAGATGATCTAAGGCCAAGTAACATTCTTACATTAACTCCTGTAAACTCTTTTCCTCCAATTATAATGCTATTTACTCTTCCACCTGTTGTTTGACTTTTTATTTGTATATCATTTACTGAATTAATATTTACACCTAGTTTCTGGTTTAATTCTGATATTGGTATAGTTTTTGTTGCATTAAAAAATTTCGTTCCTATATCCCATTTACTATCAACACTTTTTAAATATGGTGCACTATAGTTCCATACATATATTGGATCTTCAGTTCTTCCGTTACTAGTAGAAAAATATAACGCATCTATATATTTTCCATTATACATCATAACCTCTCCCTTAGTAGCCATGACAGCTTTTTTTACCTTTTCATAATATGTATTAAAAGATTCTCCCCACATGCTTTTTAATTCTGAATTTGTTTTATATACCTGATCAGAAGTTGAAGCAACCAAAGTAGCTCCAACCGAATCCTTTTTCAAAGCATATGTTCTTGCAGCTATTGACTGAGCTTTTAAAGCCTCTTCATTAAATAAAGCTGGCATCTCAGAGCCAACTACACCTATAACGTATTCTTCTAAAGTGATATTTATAATTTCCCCATTATTCAATTTTACCTTTACCGTTTTTTCTTGTCTTACTTCTTCTATTGGCATATTACTATTTAAAGTATTGTTTACGTTACTAATAGTATTAGTATTTTCAAGATAATTAGATTTACTATCTAAACTTTCAACTTTTACAGCAGATACATTGGAATCAGATACATTTACCAAAAGATTATCTACTTTTTTATTACCTTCTTCAATTTTATCAGCATCCGTGTCTAAAATTTTTTCTTCACTTATACTACTATCCTCAACTATATTTTCACCTTCATCTGCAACTTTGGCTACCAAGTTTGTTTCTTTTGTGTTAGTATTACTTACATTGGGGCCAATTATTTGTGATATTGCAAAAGTACCTATAATAACCCCATTTAAAACTAATATTGCTGTTGCATCTTTAACACTTTCAAGATGACTTTTTACATATTTTTTTATTTCAGAAGTAACTTCTTTTACCTTTTCCTTATATCTATCAAAATCTAAACCAAATTCATATTCAAATGGATAGTCAGCATAAACAACAAACTCTTTTTTATTATTTATAATTTCAAATTTGTGACACACCTTAATATAATTCATATAATCACCTATATTTATAGTGTGTATATATATTATAATTATTCAGTTTTTTCTATTAAAGATTTAAAACTATAATGCAAATTTTAACTAAAAATATATTAATTAATTTAAAAAGAAAAAAAGCTCTAAAATATTGATTTTTCAATATTCTAAAGCCAAAATTGGTGACCCCTACGGGAATCGAACCCATGATTCCACCTTGAGAGGGTGGCGTCTTAACCGCTTGACCAAGGGGCCAACAATGTGTTTATTATACCACATATTTTTTTAATAGTAAATAGTTTAATAAAAAAATAGGAAAAGATTTATTTCTTTTCCTAAATTTATTACTTAACTTCATTTACACAACTACCTTTTTCAAATATTTCCTTTATATTTTCACAAGTATCTCCCGCAATTTTATTTAACGCTTCTTTAGTAAAGAATGCTTGATGTGATGTAACAACAACGTTAGGCATTGTTAAAAGTGTTGATAAGTTTTTATCTCTTAAAGTTGAATTTGATAGATCATTCATGAAGAAATCTCCCTCATTTTCATAAACATCTAAAGCAGCTCCACCAATTTTACCATTTGCAAGTTCTTCAATTAAGTCATTTGTATCTACAAGTTTTCCTCTACTTGTATTTATTATTACAACTCCATCTTTCATCTTTTCAATAGATTTTTTATTAATCATCTTAACATTATCATCAGTTAATGGACAATGAATAGATATAATATCTGAATTTTTATACAATTCATCAAGTGAAACATATTCAAACTCTTTTTCCTTTGCAAATTCTTCATCTTTATACACATCATATGCTATAACATTTGCTCCAAATCCCTTCATAATATTGATAAAACATTTACCAATCCTTCCTGTCCCAATAACCCCGACAGTCTTTCCATGAATATCAAATCCAAGAAGTCCATTTAGTGTAAAATTATATTCTTTTGATCTTTGATATGCTTTATATGTTTTTCTATTAAGTGTTAGTAATAACGCTGATGCATGCTCTGCTACAGCATATGGTGAGTATGCAGGGACCCTTACAGCCTTTATATTTTCATCTAAACATTTTAAGTCAACATTGTTGAATCCAGCGCAACGAAGTGCAATAAGTTTTACACCACATTCTTTAAGAATATTTATTGTTTTTTCATCTACAATGTCATTTACAAAAACACATACCACATCATATCCTTTTGACATATATGCTGTTTTCTCACAAAGTTTTTCCTCAATATATTTTATTTCATATCCATAGTTTTTATTATGTTCATCAAAAAATTTTTTATCATAATCTTTTGTATCAAAAAATGCAATTTTTATCATATAATCTCCTCCTCATTATCCCTTTTATTATATCACTATTTTTAGTATAACTCAATAATTTTAAAAAATTTACCAAATAAACTATTTTAAATATATTTTTTATATGTTATAATAAAATATATTCAATTAAGGAGGAATACATGGAAAATGATATAATAGAAAAAAAAGCCAGAAAAAATATTGCTTTATACAGAAAATATAAAACATTTTCATATGACTTTTTATTTTATTATGCTGTATTCGTTTTATATCTAACAATTACAAAAGGGTTCTCAATGTCGCAAGTAATGTTTATAAACTCAGCATACTCTGTTTTTTGCATTATTTTTTACTTTTTTGGAAATTCAATTGTAAATAAATTAAACTTAAAATACAGTACAATACTTGGAAATGTATTTGTACTTATAAATGGTATACTATTTTTATTTGGAAATTCGTATTCAACTTTTTTAATTGCTAATTTCTTTGGAGCATTCGGATTTACTTTAAAAAATATAAGTGAAAGTAGTATTTTATATTCATCACTTAAGAAATTAAAAAAAGCTCCTGAATTTAGTAAAATAGAGGGGAAATCAAATTCTAAATATTATTATTACGATGCGTTTGCCTCATTTATATCTGGCTTTTTATTTGTAATTAATAATTATATACCGATTATACTTTGTTGTATTAATTTAATAGTAAGCTTAATAATTTCACTTAACTTTTCAAATGTTGATAAGCAAGAAAAAACTGATAATTATACAATAAAAGATATATTTAAAGAAACAAAAAATATTTTAAATAGTAATAGATTAAAAGCGTTATATTTATTTTCTTTTATTTTTACAGGAATAGTTACTGTAAGTACTACATTATATAAAGCTATTTTAATTGATGTGGGAATAAAAAATGAGTATACAACAGTAATCGTATGTATTGTATCTATTTTTATTGGAATAGGTGCAAAACATTTATTTAATATTGAAAATATAACTAGAAATAAGACATTAAAGTTCTTATCCCTTGCTTTTGTAATTGCCCTATTCTTTGTTGGAATAGTTGGGACAAGTTCTTCACTTAATATTACAAATATGTCAATATTACTTATTTCTCTTTCTTTAATGGGAATTGTACACGGAGCATATAGGGTAGCACTTAAAAAATATATCCTTAGTTTCACTACACATAAAATACGAAATAGAATAACTGCTACATATTATATATTTGAAAATTTAGGTTCAGCTTTACTTTCTGCCTGCTTAGCGCTTCTTCTTAATTATACAACAAATTCTGTAGCATGCTTAATATTCTCAATTATTAGTTTTGTTATATTAATATTTGTTATATACTACATGAAAGGAAGGACTGGCCTTAGACCTGAACAGTACGCACCTAAAGACATAAATAATGTAAAATTATAAATAAAAGCCTCTGAATACTTTAATATTCAGAGGTTTAATTTAAGACAATATAAATAATAGAATCAATATCATGAATATATCCAACAATACAAATCCTATACATGATAATACAGAAGTACCACCTTTCTTTGCTGCTATTACCTTTAATTCATCTATACTAGCAGCTGGATTTTCATTTTATATTTTATCTACTTTTCTTTTTTCTATATCTTTTAGAGTTACTTTTAATGCTTCTAAATTTCCATGTATATCTGAGATAATTGCTATTTTCATTATTTTATGACTTCCTTTCTATTTTATTTTTTGTTTATTATTTTTTCTAAATTATAGTCTATTCCCAAAATATTCTCTTGCTCATCCACTTTTATATGCAAATTAAAATTGCGATTGTCATCTATTAATCCTTTTATAAGAAATTTATCTAATAATATTATATTCGACAATATTTTTTCTTTTTTCAACAATTCATCTATATCTATCCACTCTGATGTATTTTCCTCAAACTCCTGTGGTTCTCCTTCATATTCCTTAGAGATAAATGTGTCCAATATAAACATCCTATCCGGATATTCTATTGTCATAATTCCTTTATATTTTAAATTTTGTATTTCTATTCCTGTTTCTTCTTTCATTTCTCTTATTGCTGTTTGTTTTGGGCATTCTCCTTCCTCGATTTTGCCTCCAGGTATATCGTAATATCCTTCTTTTTTATTACATTTTTTATATTTTGTTACCACTACTTCATTGTCTTTTATTAAATAGCATCGTACTGCCTTTCTTATTGGCTTGTCCATAATATTTCTCTCCAATCCTATATATATTCTGAATCCCTTATATTTTTAATTATATCAATTCTTCTTTTACATCTAACCAATTATTTACTCTTACTATCCCTTTAGCCTTAAGTTCGTTATCAGTTAATTTTTTATTTCTAAATTCTGTAAATAATAACTTTTTGGACTTTGTGTATATGCACTAATTTTTAAAAGGAAAATTACAGCTACCATAATTAATAGTTGCATTAAAATATATTCAGCACCAAAATCTACAATACCACTTATTAAGAGAAGAAACGGAGCAATAGCAAGTAGTATAAAAAAAGCAAAAGCTACATATGCATTAGCAGGCATTTTTTTACTTTCATTCTTCCATTTCTTAAATGCATTTCTCCATTACTAAACTCTACACTAGCTATATTATCACTATTCATACTCAAACCTCCTTTAAAATAAATATATCATATAAAAAAATTAATGAAATCTTAAATTTATTATATATTAACTTACAAATTTCTACTTTTTTATACCATTTTTCCAACACATATAAGTATATACATTAAATAGAAAAAAATCAACCATTTTACTGATTGATTTTCATATCTATCTGTTTTATTAGTTCGAACAGATACGTCATTGGTTCGTTAGCGGATGACGTATGCGAAAAATATCTTGTACAAAAGCACTCTATTATCCGTTTCAAAATTAGTTATAACAATAGTTTCAAAGATATGTATACCCATATGGGTGTTTTTTGTCTATTACTATGTTTTTAATTTAACATAAGTTCATAAATATTTCAATACTTTTTTAAATATTTATCTCTCTGTTCATAAAATTTATCCTTTGTTAAAATATAAACATTCCTACTTGCTCTTGTTAAAGCAACATACAATTGATTATTTGTAATTGTATCTTTAGATAAGATAAAGTTTTCATTTTCTAGCTCTTGATAATCATCTGTTAATATAACACATATATCTTTATATGTATCACCTTTTGAATAACTCCAATTTATTGAATGAAAAGAATAGATTCTGCTATTTTTGTTTAGTAACTTTACTATGTCATCATTTTCAAGGATTTCTTTTATTTCACTACGATTACTAATAAAACTAACATTTCCTTCTTTACTATTGTCTAATGCTTCAATATCTATGTTTAATTTTTTTCTCACAAAATTGCAAATATTTTTTGAACAACGTCTAGATTTCTTTAAAGTAGTATCATCAACTTTCAAATCTATTTTTCTTAATTTGTCAATGTATTCTTGATATGTTGTATCTTTAAATGGTATTCCACTATTATTCTGTCCACTAACAGAATGTTGCCAATAATCTCCAACCATTAAAATATTGTTACATTCCTTTATTATCTTTTCTAAAACTTTATAATGTTCTTTTCTAAAATCTTGAACTTCATCTACGTAAATGTAATCGCAATAATTATTTATATTACTTATCGCAATATTAAATAAATCTTTGATATCTAAAATTAATTCTGGAATCCTTGAACAATAATATTTTCTATTTATAATATAATGCTCAATGTTATCTTTTTTCTTATATTTAGGATTATATTCACCATTTTTATAAGCTGGCTCTGGAGTATGTAAGATATCTACTCCTTTAGTTTCAAATCTTTCTATTTTAAAATTTTCAAAAATTAATAATTCATAAGGTCTAATGAAATATCTATATAGAAAACTGTCAAATGTTAATATCTTTGTTTCTTTAGGAATCTCTCCAAATTTATCTATAACTTCTTTTTCTATATTTTTTATATTTTCATTGGTATATGCTAGTAAAAAATTCCTTTGTTCTTTATTAATACTATGACACAATTCATAAGTTTTTCCAGCCCCTGCTACAGCTAACATAATTTTTTTATCCATTCCATTGCTCCTTTTATATAACTTGGTATTTCTATATCTTCACTTAAAATTTTTATAGCTGTATCAGTTTTATTATTAAGCATTTTACCTAAAGTTTTTCCGTAATCATTACCATTAAAATAATATTTTGCATTATCTTTAACTTGTATTACTTTATCTAGTAATTCTTTATTATCTTCATAAATACAAACTTCTATAGTCCATCTATTTTTATCTTGATCCGTATATATTTTAATCTTTGTACTTTTCTGATTATAATCATTTATTTCCTTAATTTTTTCTTCATTTTTGTCATTATCAGTAATAACTACCATTTCCTTATCTAATATTTCAGCAATATAAACAAAGTTCTTATATCCTAATCCTCCAACAGAAATAATACTAATATTATCTTTATCAATTGAACTCTTATTAACTTTTTCATAGAACTTAGGAAATAATATGTATTCCGTATTACCTTCTACTAAAATAACTCTTTTAGATAGTATAAACTCTAATAACTTATTGTTATCACTTTTATTAAAATAATCAGCAACAGTATCATCTAATTCATTAAATCTTTTTGGAATAGAATTATTAAGTAAAATGACATTCTTTAAATTCAAACTACTTACTATCATACTACTATGTGTTGTTATTATAATTTGTGCTGATTTCTCCCTATCTTCTATTTCTTTTATCATCTTTCTTAAATTATTATAACTTAAATGATTTTCTGGTTCTTCTATAGAAATAATGTCATTATTACTCTTCTTTTCTAATGCCATTTTAGTTTTTATTAAGTTTTCCATTCCGCTTCCTTTATTTTCAATTGGAACTCCACCTTCAACTATATTTATTATATTTTCTAATATAACCTTTTTTCTATTTATTCCGAATTTTCTATTTTCATCAATTGTAAATATTTCATCTTCTAATATTTTATCAATTTTTTCACTATAATTTCCTTTGGCTTTAACTCTATCTAATTCTTGTACCTTATTATTAAATAACGATTTGTTATAATTATTATAAGTGTTATTTGTTTCAATATTCGATGTATTTATTCCTAAATACTTTATAGGTTTTATTAAAGAATTATAAGGTGCTCCAGCAAATGTTTTCCACTTAAAAGAATAACACTCATATGGTATATTTCCATTACTAATAATAGTACTTGCTATGTCTTTTAACTCATTATTAAATTCACATTTAAACGCAATTCCAGTATTATTAGTCTTTTTGTCAGTGTTATAATATTCAATTCCACTGTATGTACTACTGTTAATACTAGTATCTAATTCTAATCCTACTTCGATATATATTTTAGGTAAATTTTCTATTGATGGATGTTTCTTAAAATCATTATAATCTTCAATATTTATTAATTCTTTAATAATAGACTTATCTGCATTTTTGTATAACTGGTTAATCGCTATGTCTATTGCTTCCACAACTGTACTCTTTCCCGCTTCATTTTCTCCAATTATAATATTTAAATGTTCATTAAATATAATTTTAGTATCTTTGAATTTTCTAAATCCCATCATTTTAACATATTTTATATTATTCATAAAATCATTTTACCTTTCTAAATATAATCGTATATCAATTATTTTTCTGTTTTCTTTAAACTTTTTTTATTTTCTTTTTCTAATTGTTTTAAACTCTTCTTAGGAGTTGGCAAGTCTTCTGGCATAATTCCGTCCTGCTTGTCTAATTGCTTTTCTGACTATTTTTCCAATTTTATTATGAGTATCACAAGCTTTCTTTTCAGTATCAACTTTATCTCTTTTTAATCTTGATTCTGTTTGCGTAATACGAAATAAATTAGCTGCAAGTTCTTCACTTCCCATATTGTCTAAAATATCTTCTCTATATCTTAATCCTTTTCTTTTAGCAATATCATCTGCTGTTTCTCCATTGTATAAACCTTTATATCCAGAATTATGAAATTTATCAAAATTTTTAACTCCTGCATTTTTAGCTGCTTGATTAAGTGAATAATTTCCTTTTTTGGTTAAATTTCTTTGGTAAAATCTTTTTTCATCTTCCGTTAATGAACTATACTCTTTTTCACTAATTTCTTGTTTTCTAGTTTGAATTGCAAAATATGTTTGTGCAAGAGCAACAATTTTTAATCTTGGATTTGCATTTTGAGCTATAAGATAGCAAGCATATCGTGTTAATTTATAATCTTTTTGTTCTCTTTTTGCACCAGAACCTATTTCTACCATTTTGTTGTCAACAACGAAATGGTCAACATCAGTTATTTCAGAGTTTTTACAAGCTGTTCTTGCTTTTTCAATTACTGCATCAAAATATCTCCAATCCTTATAACTTAAAACTTTCATTAATTCTCTAGCATACCAATATTCAATTCCATTTTCATCAATGTGTTTTATATCTTCAAAAGTTTTATTATTGTAATTTTCTTTGTTATCTAATTCTTTCATTTATCAACATCTCCTTTCTCTACTCTAATTATTTTCTTATTTTTAGTTTATGACACTATAATGAACTTGTACTATATCCTCCTGTTCCCTTACTATTTTTTCAAGTTTTAATTTATTTTCAAAATAATTACCTTTAAACAGTGGTATTCCTTTATTTAATACAAATGGATTATAATTTAAAATTATATTATTCACTATACCTTTTTCCATAAAAGCATTATTTATTGTTGCACCACCAGAAATAAATAATTTTTCATATTTCAAATTTTCACATACTTTTAAACAATCTTCTATTGAATTACAATATGTAATATTTGAAAATTCATTTTGCCTATTACTTGTTTCACTTAAAATAATTATATTTATGTCTTTTAAGTCCTTTACATAGTTGTCTCCCCAAGACAATATGTTTTCCAAAGTTTTTCTTCCCCATATTAGTACATCATATTCTTCTAAAAATTCTAACATTATCTCCCAACCTCTGTAAGATAGAAAATCTTCATTTCCATCTTCTGTAGCAATTAGTCCATTGATAGAACATGCCATTTCAACTGTTATATTTCTCATAATCATCTCCTATAAATCTACATTAAAGATAATTTACTATATCTTCAAATGTGTCATATCCACTTTCACTATTTATATGTCCTGCATTTGGTATTAAAATTTGCTCTGTTGCAATCTTATTTGCAAAATCTTTTTCTACTTCATATTTTACATACGGATCATTATCTGAATAGAAACATATTATTTCATTTGCATATTGTTTTACATCTTCTAAGTTATCAAAATACATTGTTCTATTTACTGTATCGTATTCTTCATTTATTCCTAAATAGTTGTTAAATCCACATACAAATATTAACTTTTTCACTTTCACTTTATTCTGTACTAAAAATTTGCAAACAAATACTGGTGCAATGCTATGTGCTATTATTGTTGTGTTTTCATTGATTAATCCTAAATCTAAATAGTATTTAAGTAGTTTGCTCCAATTTTCATAATTTTGATAATCAACTCCTATTGGAAATTGTGGTACATATACTTGTTTTCCATCTGTTGATATAAAATCTTGTACCCAACTAAACCAATTTCCAAATGGACTTCCAAAACTTCCATGTATTATAAAATAATTTTCCATTTACTTTTCCTCCAATTCTCTTTGTTTACACTAACAATATACCACCATTAACATTAAGATTTTCTCCATTTATATAGTCTGCTTTTTCACTTAATAAAAATAATACTGCATTTACTGTATCTTCAACTTCTCCCAATCTACTACTTGGATTTTTCATAGCTGTTTGTTTTATTTCATCTTCTGTATAACTCTTTTTAGCAAATGGTGTCAATGTCATTGATGGACTTACCGTATTTGTTTTTATATTATATTTTTTTGTTAATTCTAATGCACAACATTGTGTAAGCATTATCGTTGCTGCTTCACTTGTGCAGTAAGCAACAGAATCTTCCATTGGTTTTGTTCCTAATCTTGATGCTATATTTATAATTCTAGGCATATTAGACTTTTTTAATAATGGAATAGCATATTTTATACACATCCATCTTGCAATAACATTTACATCTAATTCTTTTCTATATTCTTCTACTGACAATTCTTCTATTGCAAAAATTTTATCATAAACAGCATTATTTACTAATCCGTCTAATTTATTAAATTTTTCTTCTATTTTTTTATACATATCTATAACATTTTTTTCATTTGATATATCAGCTTTTATAAATAAAGTTCTATCTTGATACTCTTTTAATAACTCTTTTGTTCCTTTTGCATTTTCTTCATTATGTGCATAATTAATAACAACTTTTGCTCCTTCTTCTAATAGTGCTTTTGCAATTCCTTGACCTATTCCAGAAGTAGAACCTGTTATTAAAAACACCTTATCTTTGAAATTCATACCTACACCTTCTTATAATAAAATTTTAAATTTATCTCATGTCCACCATAGTATTTTAATATTTTTTGCATTCTCTTATTTTCATCTCCTGTAGCACATGATACTATTTTTATATCTCTATTTTCTTCTCTTAGTTTTTCTATTAATTTAAAGAATACACCACATTTTCTGTATTCTTGTTCAACAAACATTTGTGAAATCCATAATACTTCTCCATCATTTGCCCAATAAAAATATGAATATAAAATCATACCTACTGGTTTATTATCTATTTCTGCAATTAAACATTTAAATTTAGGTCTATCACAAAAATGATCTTTATCTATATTCAATTCTAGTCCTTTTGTTTGTTCTGTTTCATTAGTATTATTAATAATTCTATTGGCGTGTATTATAAATTCTTTATGTGCCTTATTATCAGGCAATACTTTAATATCACTCATATTAGCACTCTCCTAAATATTCTCTTATACTATTCGCTAGTTCAACATCCATCCTTTTTATTGCTTCTTTTGTTATGCCTGCTATATGTGGTGTTACTATTACATTATTTCTTTTTGTATTCAATAGTTCTTTATAATTTTCTGCATCAATGTCTAATCCCACATTAAAAGTAGCATTTTCATTTGCATATCTTATTAACTCATTCATATCTACTATTTCTGCTCTTGATGTGTTTATAAATGTTGTTGTTTTCTTCATTAATCTAATTTTGTCTTTTGATATTAAGTTTTTGTTTTCCTTATTTAGTGGAATATTTACTGTTATAATATCTGAATTAGATAATAACTCATCTAAACTTAAAAATTCTACACCTTGTTCTAACAAATCTTTGTGTTTTTCTGGATTTAAAGTATTACAATAAATTTTCATATTAAATACATTAGCTATTTTTATTACTTCTTGTGATATTTTTCCTGCTCCTATTATTCCTATTGTACTATTACTTATGTCATTACTTCTCATAGATAAGTCCTTTTTTGTTCCACCATTCATGGCAATGTCATTAGCCTCTATTATTCTTTTCTTTAGACTTAATATTAAAGAGAAAATGTGCTCTGCTACTGATATTACATTTGATTTCTGGCAGTTAATAACTTCAATTAAATTTGATTCAAAGAAACTATTATCTATATGATCTACTCCTATTGATAAAGTTGCTATTCCCTTCTTGTTGATTATTCCTTTTAGCATATCTTCTGTTAATTTTTCTCTAACACCTATTATCAAAATATCATAATCATTTAATAATTTTAATAGTTCTTCTTTATTAGGTCTTTCTTCACAAGTTGATAATTCCAGTTGTATTCCTGCATTTGTTAATATTTCATACGCTTTTTTATCCAAATCTTCAAATACACTGTATGCTCTTAACATCACTTTCTCCTTACAAATTTCTATTTTACTTATTTATATCATAAAATCAGTATAAAAACAATTATTTCCAGAAATTAATGAAAAGAAGTTGTTACTTTTATATATAACAACCTCTTTATATTATTATCTGTTTAAGTTTCTATCCTTTTTCTGTGTTTTAGTAATATCTTCTTGTGCTTTCTTCATTTGTGTTTCAATTTTTATAACTTCCTTAACTTTTGGTGTATCTTCTAAAATATAATTTGCTATTTTTAGATTTTTTCTATACTTATTTAGCCTAGTAGTACATTCATCTCGCTTTGCTTTATATTCCTTTATTAAGTTTTCATCTGTGCAATTTCTTAGCTTATTTATGTATTTTTGTCTTAAATTAGTAACATTTTCAATATCTTTTTCAGTTTGTGAAATATAATTTTCTACATCATCTAATGTTTTAAATTTCTCTGTCACAATAAGTCTAATTTCATTAGAATATCGTTGCATTTTTCCAACTTCTTGCTTCATTTCTGGAGATAATGGTTTGTAATTTTCTCGTTTCAGCATTAAACCTAATAAATGAAATAGTAATACAAAAAGTACATCAATTCCTCTCATTTTACTAATATCTTTTAAATTTCCTTTATATTTATAACCTTCATATTTTGTATAATCCTTTTTTAGTTTTATCAATTTATAATATTCATCTTGCTCATAACATGGATTTTGAAAAACTCTTTCTGCAATATTTTTCGGCAAATACTTTTCTCCTAACTGATACATTCTTACTGCTTTTTTATCATTCATTGAACGAATTGTAGGATATTTTCTATTATTATCATCATTTATAATATAGCCTTTTTTATATATTACCTTTTTAAATTGCGAATAGCTTACGCATATTTCCATTGCTTCGTCCATAGCTTGTCTCATTAGATTATATTTGGTTGGCTCACCTCTTTTTTCTGCAAAATATATATTTCTTGGTATTTTCCCTCTTGGCTTTTCAATAACTGTTAGTCCATATTCTCTACATAGTTCATCTGATAACTCCCTAAAATGATAATATGCTCCTTTATTACAATTAAACTTTTTGCCTGTAAACATATTAACTGAATTTACTACAAAATGGTTATGATATGTGCCAGTATTAAAATGTGTGGCAACTACTACTTGATATTCACTACACATCTTTTCTGCTAGTTCTACTCCAATTTTGTGTGCTAATTCTGGCGAAACTTCTCCTTTTTTAAAACTTTGGTATGCGTGATATGCAACATTTCCTGTAGTCTTATCAAATCTATTTTGTACTGTTACCATTTCTTCATAAGCTGTTTTTACTTTACAGTTTACTCCTGTTACATACATAGCCTTTTCATTTTTATAAATAGTTTTCTCATCATTTTCTGCATATCTCAAGATTTGTTTTAAGTCTGAAAATGTTGTCTTTTCTGGCTTTCTTGCATAGCGTATTACTCGAGATATACTATCTTTAATTGCCCATATTTTTGTTGTTGCCTTTGACATCATCTCCGTTTTTATAATTATAAATATTTAGAAAATCACTTTGCATTTTTGTTATTTTCTCTTTTCTTTCTTCATTCATTACAACATTACCTCCTTCTTTCAATACTTTTGGTTAAAAAAAGACCGTTTCTTTTGAAACGGTTTAAGATTTTTGTGTTCATCAAAATTTTTGTTATCTTGAAACTAAGTTGTATCAAGGCTTTCAAAAAGTTCGATGAAAACTTGCCTTGGTGCCAACGAAGTAGTTATCTACAACTTTTTGGCTCTCATAACGATTGATACAAATATCAATCAATTTCCTTTAGTATATCATATTTCTTATGAATTGCAACAATTTTAACAAAAATTATATATATAACACCCCTCAACCGTTTGTTGCGATTGAGGGGTTTGTAGTACCTTAGAGTTTCTTTATGCTTATGACTTCTTAGTAAATTTAGGATTAATCATATTATGGTCTGCTACCTTCAAGTTGAAGTTCAGAGCCAAAACATGTCTGGGAGCTTTTTCAGCGATTTCACCAAAATCATCAAAAACATCTTCGCCCTCAATAAGAGTTACTTCGCAATACTCTTTATATGCGATAATGTTTTCAATGCTTGTGCAATTTTCAATGGTATCATACCAACGAACCCATGCATACTGCTGGCAATCCGTTGTTGCCAAAATCTCATCTTCAGTATAGAAAACAAGAATACCTTCTTCTGAAACTACTAGCTTAGGTCTTTTCAGTAAGAACTTGCATATGTCATACTGAATAATTTGATGTTTGATACCAAAGGGATCTTCAAAATAAGTAAGTGTGTCAAATCTAATAGGTTCTTCTTCCATTTTTCCTGAACCTACCGAATATCTCTTGCCATCCACTCCCGTTGACACAACAATGTTGAGAACAAAGCTGTTCAAGCGAGGCTCAGGCATTATGTCTGCATAACAGATACTTTCGTTGCACTGATACACCACAATAGGGTATTCATTTGCATACTGCAGAATGTCTGTGCCATCAACAAGAACTAAAGCCTTCTCTGCAAACTCTTCCAACATTTCCTTTGTAACCATGCTTTCCGAAACACCGGAAGGTGAAAAGTTTTCACAGAAGTCATCCTTGTCAAACTCAATTATCCGTTCTGCAATCGGAACCTCTTTTGATACTTTTTTTGCCATAATTAACACCTCCATAAAATTATTTGTTTTACAAGCACTATGGCACTATGCTTGCATTAAGGTTTTGTTAGATTGAAAGAGAAATAAAATATTATCTCAAATCATTCCTACCAGCAACTATTAAGCTATGGTAACCCATGTCAATAGATGTAAGTATTATAGCATATATCAGCAATTTTGGCAACTAGCTATTTTTATATAATTTTTACATAAAATATTATATTTCTATATCTGTTGCTTATTTAACACTATTAAGCAAAAATAAAATCACCTTATTTCTTTGAATTTGCTCCATTTCCATTATTTTAGCCATTGTAAACATTACAAGCTTGTATTTAGCAAAATTTATAAGAGTAGTTCTATATTCTTCATCTACTTCTTTTAGCATAGTATCAAATTTCTCATACATTTCAGTTTTGTTATATAAAATATTAGCCCAATCGCTTGTAGTTAAACATATTCCTAATCTTAACTTATCTTTTGTATTCATATCTTTAATTATATTTATAACATTTTCAGCTTTACTTTCTTCCATAATCTTTTACTCCCTACTTTAATTCAAAATTATCTTTCTTTTTAGTTTTAGATTTTTCTATATCTTCTTTTGGTTCTTCTTTTCTAGTAATATGGTTTGCAATTTCATTTTCATCATCAGTAAATATACCATTTTTATATAGATCTTTACTAACAATTTTATAGTTTTCATTTTTATCATAGCATATCCTTTTATGAAAATATTCCATAATGCTATGCCAAAAGTCTTTAAACTTATGTAGTTCTTGTTTTAGTTTTTCTTTTTCAACTTGTAGTTTTCCTATAATCTTATCTTTAGTAGATAATTCGCCTTTCAAACTATCTATTTCATCATCTTTTAGTTCTAACTGATATTTTAGAGAACGATTTTCCTTTTATATTTTAAAAACAGAATGTTCAAAATCTTTAATCGCCATATTTAAGTCATTTACACTTCTAACTGTTTTAGTAATATCTTTTACGTCTCTTGTATAATTTTTTAATTTCTGGACATCCTCGTTTGAAATAATCATATTATTTTTATTCATTAGAGTAGGTTTCAAATTGTCTAATATTTTATTTACATCATTGCTAGTATTATCAAGTGTTTTAGTTTGAGTGTTGGCTTTTTCAAGTTTTAGTTCTTTCTTGATATTCTTTATTTAGCTTAATCTTATTGATAAAATCAATATCTCTTTTTAGTAAAATATCTCTTGGTGTAAATTTTAATTCTTCTACACAATCAGTAGTATCTAATTTATTTTCAAGTTCTGTAATAGTATTTTCAACTATTTTCTTTTCTTCGTTATATTCTTTTAATTCAAAAACTCCATTAATATATGCTTTTTTAATTCTTTCAAGCTTATTTCTCTGATTATTTATTTCTTTTCCTAATTGCTCTTTAGGCTCATCAAATTTTTGCTTTATCATAGGCAAGAAGAATTGATTTACAACAGAGTCATATTCGGTTAATTCATCTATAAATTGCTCGAAATATTCATTTATTACATTTTCTTTAAATTGAACTTTACAATTATTACAATAATAATAGAAGTATGTTTTCCCATTTTTCTTTGTAGTAGCTTTACCACCTAAAATACGATTGCATTTAGGACATTTTAGTTTTTGTAAATATAAACATGTCAATGTTCTTTGATAACTTCTCGAATTTTTCTTTTTCTGCACTTGGCAATCAGCCCACATTTCTTTTGAAACAATTGGTTCAACTACATCTTCATAATAAGTAGGATTCTTTGTTCTTTTTCCGTGAACGAAATCTCCTTTGTATATTTCATTTTCAAGAATAGTAACAATGGTAGAATCTCGCCAATTATCTTTTCCTAATACTTTTTCTTCATTGAATAAATTACTTATTTTTTGATAAGAATAACCATTATAATATAAATCAAATATTATAACTATAACATCTTTTGTAGCATAGTCTATTACTAGTTTTTTATCTTCGTGTTTATATCCTAATGGGGCAATATGTGGAATATGACCACATTTAATTGCACCAGCTAGTCCTACCTTAGTTCTTTCACTTGTTCTTTCAATTTCATTTTGACTAACACTCATTAATAACCTTGAAATCATTTTACCATTTGCACTTGTTGTATTTATTTCATCATTTACACAATCTAAATAAGCATCGTTTTCATCTAGAAATGTCATTAAATTTTCCCAATCATAAATACTTCTTGTTATTCTATCCAACTTTAAAGCAACAATAGTATTTATTCTTTTAGATTTTATATCATCTTTTAATCTCTCAAATTCTGGTCTATGATTACCAGCCTTAGCACTAATTCCAGCATCCTGATAATAATCTATTATTTCATAACCTTTAAATTTACAAAAAGATTCTAATCTTTCTTTTATTCTGGGAGACTAAAACCTTCTCTTGCTTGGTCTTCTGTTGATACTCTCATATACAACCCACATTTTTTCTTTTCATCTTTCAATTTGCATAACCTCCTAACTTCAAAAAAGAGACATCAAAGTACACACGAGTACTACTGACATCTCTTAAATTCGTTTATCACAAAATAAAATACAATATAATTGTAATATAATATAATATAATTTTTTCAAAGTACTCGTAAACCTATATTTGCTATTACCCAAGAAAATATAGATAATTAATTGCCTATATTATATCACGATTTAAAGAAATGTAAAATATTTACAAATTTATATTTCTTTCAAATATTCTTCTAACTCTGATAATTTTATCTTTTTAGATAAGTTTGAAATATACACATCATTTGAATAATTGAAAACTAAAAAAGTAATACATTTAATAATCACTTTATGTGGCTCAATATATGTAAGATTAGTTTTTTCCAATTTCCTAATGCTACCATTTATAAAAGTAGGTGGACATTTAGCAAATTCACATATAAATTCAAGTCTCTGTTTTAGACATTCTTCAAATTGTAATTCTTGTTTAATTATTTTCGATTTATACACCATCCTTTCGTTTGGATGTTTTTAATATTGTTTTAGACAACAAAAAAATCAACCAGATTTTATTTTCTGATTGATTTTTGTATCTATCTGTTAGTTCGAACAGATACATCATTGGTGGGAATGACCGGAATCGAACCGGTACGAGGTTTGACCCTCGCAGGATTTTAAGTCCTGTGCGTCTGCCAGTTCCGCCACACTCCCAAATTTTGCAGACATCATCTATTTGATGACGTAATTAATTATAACATCTTTTTTTTTAGTTGTCAATTGTTTAATAAAATTTTAGCAAAAAAAGTACGTGAATTTACACGTACTCTAATTATCTTCTTTTTTTCTTCTTATCTTTTGAAAATTTTGATACAACTGAATCTAATGCATACCATAGAGATGATGCAATAAATATTGATGAATAAGTTCCAACTAAAACACCTATTGTAAGTGGTAGTGAAAATTCTTTAAGAACTGTTTGGTTATTTACAAGAGCAAATACAAATACAACTAAAATAGCAACAATAGTTGTAAGTGATGTATACATAGTTCTTTTCATTGTTTGATTTAAACTTGTATTAATTGTATCTTTCATATCACTAGATTTTGTAACTTTTCTTCTATTCTCTCTAATTCTGTCATATATTATAATTGTATCATTTATAGAATAACCAATAATTGTAAGTATAACTGCAACAAACGTTGAATTTATTGGTAACTTAAATATTCCATATATTGCTATAATAAACAACGCATCATGAATAAGAGCTATAATTGCTGTAATTGCAGCTGTAAATCCAAGTGTCTTAAATCTTATTCCAATATATAAAAGAATAAGTACTACAGCCACACCTAAAGCTAGTAAAGCTGAATTTAAAAGTTCATTACCATAAGATGGTTGAACATTTCTAACAGAAGGTTCACCCATATTAGTATATTTATTTTTTAATCCTTCAACAACTTTATCTGATTCATCTTCTGACATAACATCAGTTGTTATTGTAACTGAAGATGTACCACCTGTCATTTTTTGAACTAAAGCCGTTTTTCCGACAGTTTCTTTAACTATATTTTCGATATCATTATTATTAAAATCTTCTTTTAAGTCCACTTCTATTTTTGTTCCACCTTTAAAATCGATGTCAAATTTAAATCCTGTAACAAGTCCAAATGTAATTCCACCAATAATTACTAAAAGTGAGAAAGCAAAAAATACATATCTATATTTTAAAAAATCTATTTTCATATTATTTTGCCTCCTTTTCTTTTTTTATACCAAATAAAAACTTCGATTTGCTTGCGATAGGTAGTAAATCTTTAAGTAAAAACTTTGTAAACACAACTGCAGTAAATAAACTAGCAAGAGTACCTATTACAAGAACAATTCCAAATCCTTTTATTGTTCCAACTCCAAATATGTATAGTAATAATGCAACCAAAAATGTAGTAACATTTCCATCTATAATTGCTGCCATAGCACTTTTGAAACTTCTTTCAAAAGCTTTCTTTGGCCCAACGTTATTTCTTAATTCTTCTTTTAATCTTTCAAAAATGATAACATTTGCATCAACTGCCATACCAATAGATAGTATAAGTCCTGCAATTCCTGGAAGTGTCATACTTATTCCTGTATTTGCAAGTACAAGTATTATTATACTTATATATGCTACCAAAGAAATACTTGAAACTAAACCTGGAAGTCTGTATATAGTAATCATTATTAAGCAAATAAGTATTAGAGCAACTATTCCAGCTTGAACACTTACATTTAAAGCCTGTTGACCTATATATGGTCCAATGTATTCCTTACTTACAACATCAAGAGAAAATGGAAGAGCTCCTGAAGAAATAAGCATTGCATATTCTTCTGCTTGAGATTTCTTTTCTGCGTATGTTCCTTGTCCCATTGTAATTATTGCAGTATTAGATTCAATTTTACTGTTTACAATTGGAGCAGCTACTTCAGTTTCATCCAAATATATAGACATAGCTTGGCCAACTAATTTTTCTGTTGCTTCAGTAAATTTTTTAGATCCGCTATCACTAAATTCAAGTACAACATGTGGTGAAGGAAGTCCAGTACTATCTGTAGCATCTTCACTATATTTTGCATCTTTTATATCATCACCTTCTAGTAATATGTTTCCATCTGGATCTTTAAACATTATTTTAGCTGTTTTATCAAGGCCTTCTACAGCCTCTAATGGATCTTTTGATTGATCATTAATATCAGCTGGGATATCTACACTTATTTGTGAAGATGAATTGTCAGTTCTTACAATATAATCAAAGATGTTTTTTGCCTCTAATCTTTTTGTAATAACTGCTTTAGCTTTAGATAGATCATCATCAGATATTACAACTCCATCATCAGATTTAGCTTGATATACGATAGAAACTCCCCCGCTTATATCAAGTCCTGTAGTTATGTTTTTTGCACCCTTAATAATTTGTTTATCTCCTATTTTAAGTCCAAAAAGCGCAAGATAAGCAAGTACTAAAACAATAACAATACCAATTATAATTTTTATATAATTTTCTTTTTTCATTAATGTCACCCCTATAACAGCTTAATTATACTATTTTTTACTTTCATAGTCAATTAAAATAATATAAAATTTGACAATTTTTGTGAAAAAAAAATAGCATATTAAATATGCTATTTATTGATGTTTTTTAAACTTTCCTTAAAATCCTGTTCTGGATTCTCCATTTTATTAACATTTGTATCAGTAATGGATATATTATTTTTATTGTTTAATTGTTCATTTACCATATTCTGACTTTGTTCACTATATTTATCATTGTTTATATTATTTGAAGAATGAATTAGCTTATCAATTACATTGTAATGAGATTTAGGATTTTTCACGCTATATATAACAAGTCCATTATTTCTATCATTATCAGCATTAGTATATATAACCATTATCCCATAATCAAGTATTCTATCCCATATAGTTCTTCTTATTTCAACTTCTTTTATATTTTTATATTCAATATTCTTTTTATGCTGATTTAAGAAATCATCTTCATAAGTCATCATTGTATCATAAAAAGTATATGTAACATGTTTATATTGCAAACTTTGAAATACAATAGTACCAACTAATCGTATTATTGTAACTAAATCTGCTACAAAACATAAAATTAACAAAAACTTATCTATTTTAATATTTTTAAAAATATCATTATTAACTATACTCATAGAACCTGCCTTAAAAGCAACTAAAAATGTTAAAATTATAAAAACTAACAATGCAAATAGTGCAGTTCTAATTTTTTTCCCAGTAGGCATTCCAAGTTCATAAATTATATTAAATTTAGGTGTAATCTGATATCTAACCTCTCTATTTTCATCCATAACTATCTATTCCTACTTTCTAATTATAGTTCCAATTTTCTCACCATTTAATGCCCTTATTAATGAATTTTCTTCATTCAAAGCAAAAACATAAATTGGAATTTTATTTTCCATACAAAGTGTAATTGCAGTTGTATCCATAACATTTAATCCTTCAGATATAGATTGCATATATGTTACTTCATCGTATTTAACTGCATCACTATATTTTTTAGGATCTTTGTTGTATACTCCATCAACATTTTTAGCAAGTAAAATTAAATCTGCCTCTATTTCATTAGCTCTTAAAGCCGCACATGAATCTGTTGTAAAATACGGATTACCCGTACCACCTGCAAATATAACAATTCTACCTTTTTCAAGATGTCTTACAGCTCTTCTACGTATATATGGTTCCGCAATTTGTTTCATTTCAATTGAAGTCATTACCCTAGTTTGTGCACCTTTACTTTCAGTCATTTCCTGCAATGCAAGTGCATTTAGAGTTGTTGCAAGCATTCCCATATAATCAGATGTTGTTCTTTCCATATATTCATCGCCATATCTACCTCTCCAGAAGTTTCCTCCTCCAATTACAAGTGCAACTTGAACTCCATTTTTAGATATTTCTATTATCTGTTCAACTACCTTTTCAAGTTTTTTATTATCAATACCTCTTCCATCTTCTTTTCCTATTGCTTCTCCACTTAGTTTTATTAATATTCTATTATATTTCTTTTCCATACACTATTACCTCTTATTTTCTTATTTTCTTTTTATTCAAAGTTCCATTTTCTTTTTCTATCTTAGTTAATTCTTTTGTTATTTTATTCTTATTAAAAAAATACACAACATTAACTACAATTAAAAGACAAATGATAATGCCAAGTATTATATACATTATATCACCAACTCAATTATATAATATACACTATTTTTTTTCAACTATTTATTAAAAGAAATTTTAATAAGAAAAGATACTATAACTTTAATTATAGTATCTAAAATTTATGGTTTGTTTTTTCTTACATAAACCATTCTATATTTTCTAATATTATTTTACCTTGACAAACTCATACATACTATACGTCATCCAGTTCATCATTGCCATTGTATTACTATCATCTCCTAATATAAGACTAAATTTTGTAGTATATGAAGACGTTAGTTTTTTTCCATCTATAGTTCTCTCTTTTGCACTCACAGTTAATATATATTCAGGGTATTTTTGATCTGTTGTATCCTTTTCCATTGTATAAGTTGCCTTAATATCAAGTTTATTTTTATCAGAAGTATACAATTCAAAATTTCCATTTTTATCTATCTCTAAATATGTATCCTTATCTTGAGAATACCATTTTCCATATATTGAACCTTCTTTTGATATAGTAAATATAACTAAAGCACTAATAAGTATAGATAAAACTATACCAACAGCAGAGACAACAATACCAAAAATTGGTAGTACTTTTTTTCCTCCTATTTTCTTTCTTCTATTCATTTCAACTATTCCTAATACTATTCCAATTATTCCAGTTAATACAGAAATATATGGAAAAAATAATGATAAAACAACTGTAGCTATTGCTAAAATTAAACTAACTATTCCCATAACGACCTCCTAAACAAAATCTAATTCATATACATATTATACTATTTACTTATATATCATTATTTGTCATAATCTTTTTATTTTCTAAGTTTTGTAATTTTACAGATTTGTTATTTTTTATAATTAATACCAATCTAAATATTTGCAAAAATAAAAATATTGTATTTAAAGCTAATGTATAATAACTTTCTGAAATTACCATAAAATACAAAATAGAACTTCCTAACAAATTTACTATTGTACTTGTCAAATATATTTTATCGTGTTTTTTATCTGTTACTAAATTAACTATACTAAGTACTATTAAAGCTATAAGAAAATTTAAAAAAAATAAATTAAAAATAAATCCAAGACCACTCACACTAGGCGAATCAGATGCATTTTTTGCAAAAATGAATGGATCAACCATAATCGCAGTATAACACATTATTAAAGAAATAACTACACATATAATATTTATAACTCTTATTTTTATATTGAACCTTTTTCTTTCCATCTATTTCCACTTCCCTTCTTATAATAAGAAATACATATTCAGTATATACTAAAAAAAAAAATTTTTCAATACTACATAAAGGTTATTACTCTAAATTGCTCCAGAATTTTTGTTACACATTTATTACTTATTTGTAAGAAAAAGTAGTTTAGTATAAAACTAAACTACCTCTTGACTTTTAATTTAATATCATTATTAATTTTATATTTTTTTATAGGATTTAATCTCCTTCTACAAAAATTAGTTTCCCTTTACTTGTTTCATTACTTCTTCAGCAAAGTCAACTTCTTCTTTTTCAATTCCTTCGCCTCTTTCAAATCTAGCAAATCTACGAATTACTATATTTTCACCTATTTTAGCAATAAGTTCTGTTAATAATTCTTGAACTGTTTTGTCAGGATCTTTTACAAAAGGTTGATCAAGTAAACAAATTTCAGAATAAAATTTATTTAATCTTCCTTCAACCATTCTTTCAACAACAGCTTCTGGTTTGCCTTCATTTAAAGCTTGTGCTTTTAAAGTTTCTTTTTCTTTTTCAACAACTTCAGCTGGAACTTCTTCACGTCTTACATATTTAGGTCCAGTTGCAGCAATGTGCATTGCTATATCTTTTACAAATTGTTTAAAATCTTCGTTATTAGATACGAAGTCTGTTTCTGAATTTACTTCAACTAATGCTCCATATTTTCCACCATGAACATAAGCTTCAACTAATCCTTCTGCAGCAACTCTTCCTGCTTTTTTAGCAGCTTTAGCAATTCCTCTTTCTCTTAAAAGTTCAATTGCCTTTTCAATGTTACCATCAGTTTCAACTAATACTTTTTTACAATCCATAATTCCTGCATTAGTTCTATCTCTTAATTCTTTAACTTGTGTAGCAGTAACTGCCATAAAACATTCCCCCTACTTATTTTCTTCTGATTTTTCTTCTACTTTATTTTCTTTAGAAACTCTATCTTTTCTTTGATAGTTATTTCTTCTGTTATTTTGTCTTGGTTTTCTTTCTATTTTGTCAACGCCTTCTTTTTTAACTAATTCATCCATTGTTTCTACTTCTTCATCAACAGGAGCTTCTGTTAAATTTCCTTCTTTAGCTTCAACAACAGCATCGGCAATTTTTCCAGCTATTAAACTTACTGATCTTACTGCATCATCATTTCCTGGTATAACATAATCAACGTCATCAGGATTACAGTTAGAATCTATAAGTCCAATTGTAGGTATTCCTAATTTTCTAGCTTCCTTTGTACAAATATATTCTTTTTTAGAATCAGCTAAGAAAATAAGTGATGGAAGTTTATCCATTTCTTTAATACCACCTAAGTTTGTATTAAGTGTTTCCATTTCTTTCTTTAATCTTATAACTTCTTTTTTAGGTAGAACATCAAATGTTCCGTCAGCTTCCATTTTTTCAAGTTCAACAAGTCTTGCTATTCTCTTTTTAATAGTTGAGAAGTTTGTAAGTGTACCACCTAGCCATCTGCTATTGATGTAGTACATTCCACATTTTTCAGCTTCTTGTTTAATAGTTTCTTGAATTTGTTTCTTTGTTCCTACAAATAGAACAAGTCCTCCCTTTGCTACAACCTTTTTAGTTAGGTTATATGCTTCTTGAGTTTTCTTTAAAGTTTTTTGCAAGTCTAATATGTATATTCCGTTTCTTGCAGTATAGATGTATGGAGCCATTCTAGGATCCCATCTTTTTGTTTGGTGTCCAAAGTGTACACCGGCTTCTAGTAATGATTTCATAGGTATAATTGCCATTTTAAAATTCCTCCTTCTTTTATTCCTCCACAGATATCTATATCTTACTAATCCATAATGGAAGAAGTGTAAGACTCCCTCTGTGTGTGTATTGCTTGTATATCAAGCTATATAATTATAACATAAAACCACCAACTAATCAATAGTTGGTGGTTAATTTTTATACTAATTTTTCTCCAAAGTATAAATGGCGTGTGCCCCAAGAAACACTACGGCCAAGTTCTTTTTCAAGCTCAGTTGTAAGCTTTTCTTTTAAACTGACATCGTGAATGTAACTTTTACATATTATAATTGAATGACCAGTATTATGGCCAAACAAATTAACTTTAAATTCTTTTTTCTCACCAGAAGAATTAAATCCGCAGCGATTAATCACTTCCTGAGTTTTGAGTGCAATGTTGTAGTTTCTTAAATTTTTTGAGTTAAGTGATGGGTTGTTCATAATTGAATCCTCCTAGAAAATATATATCCCAAACATAGAAATGAAACAAATTCAATCTCAAGTTTGAGATTTTTTAAAAATAAATCTGACTCTGATATTATATTACATAATTATTCATTTGTCAATACATTTATGTATACTTTTTTGTTTTAAAGTCAAAAAAGAGTATTAATTATATATCTAATTAATACTCTCCTAAATATTATTATTGATTAAAAACAGCTTCAAATTCTTCTGCACTAATCTTTTCTTTTTCAATTAAAATCTCAGCGACTTTATGAAGTTTATCAATATTTTCTTTTAATAATTTTTCAGCATATTTATATCCACCGTTTATAATGTTTCCAACTTCTTCATCAATTTGAGCAGCAACTTTTTCACTATAATTTCTACCATTATTTCTTTCCATTCCAAGAAATACTTCTTCTTGTGTCTCACCAAATGTAATAGGTCCAAGTTTATCTGACATTCCATATTTAGTCACCATATCTCTTGCAATTTTACTTGCTCTTTCAATATCATTTGAAGCCCCTGTACTTATATCATTTAACACAAGCTTTTCAGCAACTCTTCCACCAAGTAATGATACAATATTTTCTTTCATTTCTGTCATAGACATGAAACTTTTATCTTCATTTGGTTTATACATTGTATAACCACCTGCCATACCTCTTGGTATAATTGAAATTTGATGTACTGTATCATGATTTGGTAAAAATCTTGATACAACAGCATGACCTGCCTCATGGTATGCAGTAAGTCTTTTTTCTTTATCACTTATTATTTTACTCTTCTTTTCTGGCCCCATCATAACTTTAACCATTGCTTCTTCAACGTCTTCCATTTCAACAATTTTTTTATTTTTACGTGTTGCAAGAATTGTTGCCTCATTTATCATATTTTCTAAATCTGCACCAGAAAATCCTGCTGTGTTTTTAGCAATAACTTTAAAATCTATATCAGAGGCAAATGGCTTTTTCTTTGCATGTAACTCAAGTATTTTTTCCCTTGCACCTATATCAGGTGAACCAACCACTATTTGTCTGTCAAATCTACCAGGTCTAAGTAAAGCTGGATCTAATATATCAACTCTATTAGTAGCAGCCATAACAATAACACTTTGTCTATCTTCAAATCCGTCCATCTCAACTAGTAGTTGATTTAGTGTTTGCTCTCTTTCATCGTGGCCCCCACCAACACCAGCTCCTCTATGTCTACCAACGGCATCTAATTCGTCAATAAATATAATACATGGAGCATGTGCTTTAGCTTCTGCAAAAAGATCTCTTACTCTTGACGCACCAACACCAACAAACATTTCAACGAAATCAGATCCACTTATAGAGAAAAACGGAACGTTTGCTTCTCCAGCAACTGCTTTTGCAAGTAATGTTTTACCTGTTCCTGGATGACCAACAAGTAACATACCTCTTGGAATTCTAGCTCCCATATCATGATATTTCTTTGGATTCTTTAAAAATTCAGTTACCTCTTGTAATTCTTCTTTTTCCTCATCTAAACCAGCCACATCTGCAAAAGTTACTTTTTTCTTAGAATTTTTATCAATCATTCTAGCTCTATTCTTTCCAAAACTCATAGCTTTGCTATTGCTATCAGTTGTACGTCTTAACATGAAAATAAAGATAAATAAAGTACCTAATAAAAGTAATATGTTAGGAATCATAGGTCCTACAACTTCCCAAAATGATGGTTCAAGAACTACTAATTCAAATTTTCCTTCATTTAATTTTTCACCTACGTCTTCCATAAAAGTAGTTGTAGAAGGTATATTCACAACCCTAACTGAGTTTTCCTCATTTTTAAGTTTAACGTTTGCAGTTAGCCTATCATTTGTTATTTCAACTTTTTCTACAGAGTCTTCGTTTATTTTTTGCATAAACTCACTATATGACATCTCTTTAGTTACATTAGTATTAAGCATTGAAATCATAAATATAGTAACACCAATTAGTAATACGTATGTAAGTAATGTTCCAAGCATTCCATTTTTCTTTTTTTTATCCATTTTTTCTCCCTTCAAAATCAATATATAATAACTATATCTTTTTGCTTAATCTCAATTGTAAATTTATTTCCTATTATATATTTTTTACCTTTTATATTGCTTTTTAAAAGTTTATATATATCATTTACATGTACATTACTTATTTCATTTAAATTTCCAAGTTTTTTATTTATTATTTGTCTTATACACCTAAGTGATATTGCTTTATGAGAATTTAAAATAACTCTTGAATTAAATGTTATTTTTTCTTTTTCCTTTTTTATTATACATTCATCTAATATATTATTTGTATATTCTTCTAAAAAATTCTCTTCATTTGTTAAAACTTCACTCATCCTTATAATATTATTTGAAAAGTTACTGTTATATTCCTTTTCAAGTAAAGGTATAAGAATATTACGTATTTTATTTCTAAGATAAATATTTTCGTTATTTGTATAATCAAAACACGGATTTAAGTTTTGGAATATATTATACTCTAAAATATATTTTTTTTCAATAGTAAGCAACGGCCTAATTATTTCATTACTTAAAAAATCCATTCCTGTAAGACCTTTTAATGCACATCCACGAATTAAATTTAAAAGTACTGTTTCAACATTATCATTTAAATTATGTGCAACTGCAATTTTAGTAGCATTAGTTTTATTTTTTACATCATTAAAGAACTTATATCTTATTTCTCTTCCACAAGCCTCCACAGATATTTTTCTTTCCTTAGAAATTGCTTCAACATTTTCCTTTAAATAAAAAAATGGAATATTTAATTTTTCACATACATTTTCTACATAAATCTTTTCATTTTCTGATTCAGGTCTTATGGAATGATTTACATGTGCAACAACAAGCTCATAATTTATATTATACTTTTTTTTAAATAAAGATTTCAAATCATTAAGAACTGTAAGTAAGCACATCGAATCTGGTCCACCAGAAACTGCAACAACGATTTTATCATTATTTTTAATAAGATTATTTTGAATAATATTATTAGAAACTTCCTTTTGAATTTTTTTACAAATATCTAATCTTTCATCTTTTATCATTCTTCTGGTCCCCTATATAAATTTGCAAACTTTGTATACTGACCAAGCCATGCAAGTTCTACAGTACCTGTAGAACCACTTCTATTTTTTGCAATAATTACTTCTGCGACATTTTTCTTATCAGTATCTGCGTTATAATAATCCTCTCTATGTAAAAACATAACTATATCTGCATCCTGCTCTATTGCTCCAGATTCACGAAGATCACTTAGCATCGGTCTATGATCTGTTCTAGATTCTGTAGCACGACTAAGCTGTGAAAGTGCAATTACAGGTACTGAGAGTTCCTTTGCAAGTATCTTTAAAGATCTACTAATTTCTGATATTTCTTGTTGTCTAGATGAACTTTTATTTTTAGATTCCATAAGCTGTAAATAATCTATTATAACAAGTCCTATGTTCTTTTCAAGTTTAGCTTTTCTACACTTTGCACGAAGTTCAGCCGAACTTAAACCTGGTGTATCATCAATATATAAAGGCATTTCTGAAAGTTTTCCACTTGCTTCACCTAATTTTAACCATTCGTCGCTATTAAGATCAGCATTTTTTACTTTCATACTGTCAACTTCGCTTTCACTACACAAAATTCTGTTTACCATTTGTTCTTTTGACATTTCAAGACTAAATACCATTGTAGGAACTTTAAGATGCAAAGCAACAAAAGTAGCAATGTTTAAAACAAATGCTGACTTTCCCATTGCAGGACGTGCTGCGACTATTAATAGATCTGATTTATTAAGTCCTGAAATTTTTGCATCCAAATCAACAAATCCAGTTTCTAAACCTGATATTTTATTTTTATTTTGAAACATCTCTTCAATTTGATCAAATGTCGTTACAAGTATTTCTTTTATGCTTGAATATCCTTTAGAGTTTCTACCTTGCATTATATCGAAAATATCTTTTTCAGCTTTTTCAACCAAAGCATCAACTTCTTCAGTTTGAGCATATCCCAACTGTAATATATTATTTGCTGCTTTTATAAGTTTACGAGAGATAGATTTTTCCTCAACAATTTTAACATAGCTTTCAATATTTGAAGTTGTCGGTACATTATCAATAAGAGTTGCAATATATTCAGTTCCTCCAACCTTTTCAATTGTTCCTCTTAAAGTTAATTGATCTTTTAAAGTTATCATATCTATATGTTTACCAAGGGAATATAATTCAAACATAGCTGCATATATTTCTTTGTTATCTTCCCTATAAAAATCATCAGCTTTCAAAAGTTCAACTGCAGAAATAACAGCATCTTTATCAACAAGCATAGAGCCAAGTACAGCTTGTTCTGCTATTATATCATTAGGTTGAACTCTATTTACTCCAATTTCATTTTCCATTTAAACACCTACAATCCTACAACTGATATTTTTACCTTAGCAATAATTCCTTCATATAGTTTTACACTAGCTGTATATGAACCTAATTCCTTTATTGGAATATCAATAGATACCTTCTTTTTATCGATTTTTACATTATAAACTTTATCTATTTCTTCAGCAATATCTTTTTCAGTTACACTTCCAAATAATTTTCCATTATTACCTATTTTATGTTTAAACTTAATATATCCCTTTTCTAACTTTTCTTTTAATTTATTTGCCTGTTCAATTTCCTTTTCTTTTCTAAAACTTGCAGCATCATTTTTGGTTTTTGCCTCATTTATAGATTTATTATCTGCTATATTTGCAAGTTTCCTTGGAAGTAAATAATTTCTAGCATACCCTTCACTTACATCGACAATTTGAAGTTTTTTTCCAATACCTTTTACATCTTTATTTAAAACAACTTTCACATTATTACTTCCTTTCTTTTAAATCTGTACTATATTATTCATTTCCAAAATATTCATTTATACTTTGAATTAGTTTCTCTTTTGCTTCATCAATTGTTATTCCTGCAAGTTGAGCACCAGCGAATGTAAGATGTCCACCACCGCCAACTTTTTCTAAAATAGCTTGTACGTTTATATCCCCCATTGATCTACCTGAAATCATAACAACGTCTTCAACTTTACACAATACAAAAGATGCTAATATTCCTGTTATATTTAATAATTCATCTGCTGCCTGAGCTGCTATTACAGGCATATCATCATAATTTTCTTCTGTAGTAGAGATAGCAATTGTTCCCTTTAAAATTTCTGCTTTTTTTACAATATCTACTTTTGCAACATATGTTGCAAAATCATTTTTAAATATTTGTTTTACCTCGGTTAAATCCAGCCCATATTTTTTTAAATATGCTGCTACTTCAAAAGTTCTTACTCCAGTTTTAAAAGTAAAGTTTTTAGTATCTACTACTATTCCAGAATAAATTGCTTCTGCTTCAACAGAACTAAGTTTAATATTATCAAGATACATTAAAATTTCTGTTACAAGTTCAGATGATGATGATGCATAAATTTCATGATATGTAAGAAGAGCATCATCAATAAATTCAGGACCTCTTCTATGATGGTCAATTACAACTTTTTTTTCTATAGATTCTAACAAATCGGGATAAGCCAAATAAGATTTTTTATGAGTATCTACAATTACAAGTAAAGAGCTTGCATAATCATTCTTTTTAATATCATCTTTAGTTACAAATACATTTTTATATGAATCTAATTCTTTTAGTTTATTTACAACTAATTTAGTACTACTACTAAATTTTGTATCTGTTACAATATATGCTTCTTTATTTAAAGATCTTGCTATTTTATATACACCTACTGATGCACCTATACAGTCTATATCAGTATTTTTATGACCCATTATATATACTTTATCACATTTTAGCATTAATTCTTTTAAGGCTTGGGCTATAGTTCTTGCTCTAACCCTACTTGTTTTTTCAAGGCCCAAATTTGATCCGCCATAAAAATCAAACTTTTTATCTTTTTTTATAACTACTTGATCTCCACCTCTACCAAGTGCGATATCAAGAGCTGATGAACTTGCCATATACCTTTCATTCAAAGTATTTTCAGAATATGACATTCCAATTGAAATTGTAATTGGAAGTTTCGTTTTATCAGTTATATTTTTTACTCTTTCTAATATTTCAAAAGTATTTTTTTCCATTTGTTCTACATATTGCTTTTCAATAAATAGTACATATTTATCTTTATCTAATTTATTTAAAATACCATTATTTTCAACGACCCATGTTCTAATTTCTTTTTCTATCATTGATGAAATTTCGGCTCTATTTACACTATCAAGTCCTTGCAAAGTTTCTTCATAATTATCTATAAATAAAATACCAACAACGGCCCTTGTATCTTCTAAACTTTTTCTAAGTTCACTTTCTACTGTTCTATTAATAAAAGATAAAAGAGTAACCTTATTTTCTTTTATTAAAATGTTATTTCCTATAACATCATAAACACTTCCATTACCAATATCCACAGATAAAAGTCCATTACCCTGATTTTGATTTATTTGCCTATCGATTTGTAATGCACTATCATGTATTACTTCTAAAGGAATAATATGCTTTGCTATGTTATTTTGCCATATAATTTTATTATGATCCCCAATTATAATCATTGGAATATCTATTACATTAAGTGAGTTTTTTAGGACACTATCAAATCCATTTGCAAGTTCATTAATTCTATAATTTCTATTCTTAATTTCCTTTATACACAAATATATAATGAATGTTGAAATTAAAAGAATTAATATCATATCAAAATATAATGTGCTAGGTTTTACAACACAAAGGATTAATAGTGCAATTATCACAATGATTAAATACACTATTTTTACACAAAATATACTAAAATCTAAAAATTTGTATTTTGATTTTTTTTCAAACATAAACGCTCCTTAAAACAATTTCATACTATTATATTGTACTATTTTTTAGCTAAAAAGTCAAGAAATAACGCTTTTTTAAGAGCGCAAAAAAACACTATAGAACTAGAATACATATTCTTTCTATGGTGTTTAATTGAAAATTATATATTTTAACAAAAAAACATTAAATAAAAAAACTTAAATTTTTATTGCTGATTTATCCTCCATGCATAATTTATCTGCAATCATTGCTATAAACTCAGAATTAGTTGGTTTACCCTTATTTGAATTTACAGTATATCCAAATATTTTATCATGCATTTCTATCTGTCCTCTATTCCATGCGACCTCAATAGCATGTCTGATTGCTCTTTCAACTCTTGAAGACGTTGTATTAAATTTTTCTGCCAATGTTGGATACAACGTTTTAGTTATAGAATTAATAATATCTTGATTTTCAACTGCAAGCATTATAGCCTCTCTTATATATTGATATCCTTTTATATGTGCTGGTACTCCAACATCATGAATTATATTTGTTACTCTAACCTCTATAGGAGTGCTTGTTGAATTATTTCTATTTATTGTAGAGCTACTATAATACATTGGTGTTGATACTGAACCTACTTGTTGTTCTTCAACCAAATCTCTTAATCTTTCAGTTAATGTGGCCATATCAAAAGGTTTAACCACATAATACGTTGCTCCCAAAGATATTGCCTTTTGCGTAACTTTCTCTTGTCCAATTGCAGACATTACAATTGTGGTAGGTTTTTCATTAGATTCTTCTCTTACCATATCTTCTAAAACAGATAATCCATCTTTTTCTGGCATTATAACATCTAAAAGCAGAATATCTGGTTTACACGTATTAATAATATTTACTGCATTTTTTCCATCATAAGCAGATGCTACAACTTCCATATCTGTTTGTGAGTTTATAAACATACTTAACAATTTTACAAACTCTTTATTATCATCTACAATCATAACTTTAGTTTTACTATTCATCAAAATCCTCCTAACGTTTAACTAATAGTGCAAAACCAATTATATATAATTTTTCCCAAAAAATCAAGGATTTTTGGCGGTTTTTACCATCGACTTTTGTCGAAACAAATACATATATATAATTTTTTATTTATTTTTTTATTTTCATAAATTTTCCAGTATTTTTTTAAATAAAAATCACAAATTAATAACAGTAAAACATCTTTTTATCGAATATTGTTTTACTAACAAATTGGAGGTGAATTAAATGGCAAAATCTAAAAGTAACCCACAAGCTAGAGCTGCTTTAGATAAATTTAAATATGAAGTAGCAAACGAAATAGGTGTAAACCTAAAGCAAGGATACAATGGTGACTTAACTTCTAAACAAGCTGGTTCTGTTGGTGGTGAAATGGTTAAAAAATTAGTAGCTAAAGCTGCTAATGATATGCAACAAGGTCAATAATTAATAATATAACATGCTAAAAAGCAGGAATATATCTCTTTCCTGCTTTTTTCATGATACTTTGTAATTATAACGAGAAATATTATAGAAAAAATTTATATTTCTAAAAAATAATGTATAAATAAAAAAAATCAGCAAATATTAAGAATATAAAAGAAAATTGGAGGTGAATAACATGGCATACTCAAACAGTCAAATGAGCAACAAACAAGCTAAAGCTGCTCTTGATAAATTAAAGACAGAAGTAGCAAGCGAAATAGGTGTTAACCTAAAGCAAGGATACAATGGTGATTTAACTTCTAAACAAGCTGGGCAAATCGGTGGTGAAATGGTTAAAAAACTAGTAGCTAAAGCTGCTAACGATATGCAAAACGGAATGAACTAATTTAGTTTGTATATTAAAATAGGGTTAATTAAATTTAACTCTATTTTTTTATTTTTGTTGATAAACACAGTTATTTAATATATAATTATATAAAGGAGTGATTATCATATGAATAATACAAATATACCAAATGAGTATAAACCGGTTTCAGCATGGGGATATTTTGGATATAATATTTTATTTTCTATCCCTATTATTGGATTTATTTTTCTTATTGTCTTTTCATTCGATTCTTCAAATATAAATAGAAGAAACTATGCAAGATCATTTTTTATAATATACCTACTTATTGCAATAGTATTTTTAATTTCAATTTTATTTTTTGGCGGAATTGGAATTTTTTCTACAATTTTTTAACTCTATATAACTTTTAAAGTGCATAGAATAACCATTCCATGCACTTTTTAATAATAAATTTAATCTTCTAACATAGAAGAAGTTTTTAGTTTAGCTACTAACTCTCTTTGTTTAAAGAATTCTTTAAGCTTAAGAATACAAATTGCAGCATTATTATAATTAACAATAGAAGTTAATCCGTAATTGTCATTATTGCAATCTATTCTTTATGTCTTACTTTTATATCTTGAAAGTTCTTCAATAGATATATATAAACTTAAGAATCTATTGTTTCTATTAGAATACTTAGTTTTTATTCACACACTCTCTTCATAACAGAAATACAAAGAATTGCTTATACGATTTAACGACACAAGATCTTCGCTTATATCTATAGTTCTTTATCTAGTGGACAATTCCAAAATTATATCATACAAAATATTATAGAAATCGTTATTATTTTTTTCTAAGACTTTTTTATGCGATTGACATACATTTATTTTACAAAATGATTTTCAATGTAATAGTTTACTACAATTATTGTAATTTAGTGTAAAATATGATAATATATAAATATAATTATAATTTTTTATATTAGAGCAATTGCACTAATGAAATATTTACTTAATTATTAGGAGGATTTTTTATGAATGTAAATGCTAATGATGAGAAAACAATAAAAATAATATTGTCTACAGGAGAAATAGTAGAAGCAAAAGAAATTGTACAAGGAGAAATTTACCAACAGATTACACCAAAAAATAAATATCCTTGTATGCTAACTTCGACTGAGTTAAAAGAATTATTTGATAAAGTTTTTTCTTAAAAAAGGGTGTTTTTAAAATGATATTGATGCTTTTAAAGAAACTTTTGTATTCATTGTCGTAATATATACAACAAATTTAATAAAACAAGGCCTTTTTAAATGAAATTAGTAACTATAATCAAATTCAAGTGAAAGTAAATAGACAAAAAATATATAACATAAAACAATTTTTTATTGGGGGCTGTAAAAATGTCCTAACGAAAAATGAGTGAAAAATTTTCACTCATTTTTGGGTTCTATAATATTCGTTGGGGTGTAAATTACACCTCAACGATATTTTTTAGCAAAAAAATTGCAATTAAACCATTCTTGCTATAAAATATTGTTGACAAAACAAAAAGAAAGGATGATTTAATTGCATAATAATAATACTATAAAATTGTTAAAATTACAAGGAAAAAGTTTAAAAATTGAAAAAGAAATTATTGATGATATTAATAATGAAGCTTACTTTTTTATCTCTAGAAAAATTAAACCTTGCAAATGTCCTCATTGTAATACCATTACTAAACATGTTCATGATTACAGAGATCAATATATTAGGCATTCACCTATTAATGGCTTTAAAACTTTTCTTGTTCTTCATAAAGCTCGTCTAATTTGTCCTAATTGTTATCATAAATTTTATGCCAATTATTCTGATATTGTTAATCCTAGATTTAGATGTTCTAATATTCTTTTCTTTGACATTATCAATACTCTTAAAAATACTTCTATGACTTTTGACGAAGTCGCTAACTTCTTTGGCGTTTCATCTAGAGTTGTTACTAGATATCTTGATTTTTTCTCCTACTTAATGGAATGGAATAACATTACTTGCTTGCCTAAACATATTGGCATTGATGAATTCAAAGGTAACTGTGATGCTTCAAAATATCTTTTTCATATTTATGATCTAGATACTAATCAAACTATCTATATTCTTAAGTCTAGAAAATATGATGATGTCGTTAAGTTCTTTAATAATATTTCTAATAGAAATGATGTTGAAATTGTTACCATGGACTTGTATGATTCCTTTAGAAACGCTGTTAAGGCTAAACTTAAAAGGGCTACAATTATTGCTGATAGATTCCATTATACTAGAATTGTTTCTAGAGCTTTTGATGAACTCAGAATTCAATTATGGAGAGATGCTTATGCTTATCAATTATATCAATCTTTCCTTAGAATAAAAGATGGTGACACTTATCAAGAAAGAGTTAAAAGATTTCGTGATTGGCTTGATGATGCTATTTCATCCACTTTACCTAAGTTTAAGTCTGCTGCTGAAACTCTTTTAAGATGGAGTCATGAAATTGTAAACTCTTTAAAAACATCTTACACTAACAGTTCTACAGAAGGAAAAAACAATAAAATAAAGGTAATTAAAGGAAATGCATATGGCTTTAGGAAGTTAAAAAATTTAAGAAATTTAGTTAAACTTCGTGATTTTAAATATAGCGAAATTTAAAAGACAAACCTTTATATTACATAATACTCAAAATTTAATTTGGAGCTTTTGTCATGGCTATTTTGTTATTTATTTCTAAAAAATGGAGATGAATTTAAAAATTCATCTCCATTTACTTAGTCTCTGCCTTTTTTAGAATTTTTTACCCCAACTATTGACAAAGAACCATATTATTAATAGAAAATCGATTTTTCATATAATACAAAAATAACACCCTTACGGATGCTATTTACTTTATTATTTATGTATTTAAAAATCCTGTGTAATGTCTACTTATCATTTGTGTTTCAACATTCTTTAATACTTCAAGTGCAACACTTACGATGATTAACACTGATGTACCTCCAAACGTAATTGAAAATGGCATCACACCTTGTAATAGTATTGGAAGTATAGCAATTGCTGCTAAGAATACTGCTCCAAAACTAGTTATATATTTTAATACTTTTGATATGTACTCTGATGTATTTTTTCCAGCTCTTATACCTGGTATAAATCCACCATTTTTCTTTAATTGATTTGATATTTCAACTGGATTTACTATAAACATTGTGTATACAAATGTAAATGCAATAATAAGTACTAGATATATTATAGAATATGCAAGTAAATAATACCATGCACTACCTTGTGATACAGAGAATATGTTATTTACAACAGCCCAAAATCCTGATGGATTTCCGTGAGTACAAAGACTAATTATTGTACTTGGAAACATCATAAATGACATTGCAAATATTATTGGCATAACTCCAGCCATTGCAACTTTAATTGGAATATGAGTGTTTTGTCCACCATACATTTTTCTTCCAACTACACGTTTTGCATAGTTAACTGGAATCCTACGTTCAGCTTGTTGTACATATATAACTCCTGCTATAACAACTATCATAGCTAATATTAATGCAACAACAATTAATACATTTGTTATTCCACCATTAGCATATTTAAATAGTGTAACAACACCTGAAGGTATACGAGATATGATACCTACAAAAACTATCATAGATATACCGTTACCGATACCAAATTCAGTTATTTTATCGCCAAGCCATGTAAGTAAAGCTGTACCTGCTATTAAAGATGTCATAAATAGTATACATCCCATAACAGCACCTGCTCCAGATTGAAGAGGAGTAAGTAAATAATTTTTATATGTTATATATAGTCCTAAACCTTCAACTAAAGCAAAAACTATAGTCAAATATTTAGTATATTTAGAAAGTCTCTTTTTACCCTCTTCTCCTTCTCTTGCAAGTTTTTCAAGACTTGGAATTACAACTTGTAATAAATTAAGTACAATTGATGCTGTGATGTATGGTCCAATAGTCATTGCAAATATTGAAAATCTACCAAATGCACCACCTGATATTAAATTTATTGTTGCTGCAAGTCCACCAGCAGCACCTGCTTGTTCATTAAATGTTAATTTATCAAATCCAGGTACAGATATAAATGTACCAAATCTAAATAGTAATATTATAAATACAGTAAATAATAATTTTTTTCTTATATCTTTTACAGAAAATATATTTTTTAAGGTTTGTAGCATATCCTACTTCACCTCAATCTTTCCACCTACAGCTTGTATTTTTTCTATAGCTGATTTTGAAAATTTAGTTGCTACAACTGTTAGTTTTTTTGTTAATTTACCATTTCCAAGTACTTTGATACCATCTAATTCTTTATTTACTAATCCTTTTTCAATCAATACCTTAGAATCTACAACTGTATCATTATCAAATACTTCTAAATCTGCTATATTAACAATAGCATATTCTTTAGCGAAATGATTGTTGAATCCTCTTTTTGGAATTCTTCTATATAAAGGTGTTTGTCCACCTTCAAATCCTCTTCTGATTTTACCACCAGTTCTAGCTTTTTGACCTTTATGTCCTTTTCCAGCAGTTTTACCAGTTCCGCTTCCTATTCCTCTACCAACTATTTTTCTTTTAGTTGTTGCTCCATATGCAGGACCTAATTCATGCATTTTCATGGTTAAGTATCCTCCTCTCTTTTAAATTATACATTATTATTTTAAAATTTCAGTTACTGTTTTGTCTCTAAGTTCAGCTACTTCTTCAGGTGTTCTCATAGCTTTTAAAGCTTTAATTGTAGCATAAACAATATTTCTACTATTACGAGAACCTAATGTTTTTGCTGTTACATTCTTAACACCTGCAAGTTCTAATACAGGTCTTACAGCTCCACCAGCAATAACACCAGTACCTTCAACAGCTGGTTTTAAAATTACCTTTGATGAACCAAAATTTGTTGTATATTCATGAGGTAATGTACCGTTTACTAGAGATATTTTTACTAAATTTTTCTTAGCGTCATCAGTTGCCTTTTTTATAGCTTCTGGAACTTCAGCAGATTTACCGTTTCCAACACCGATACGACCTTTTCCATCTCCAACAACTACAAGAGCACTAAATCTAAAAGTTCTACCACCTTTAACAACTTTTGCTACTCTACTAACATTAACAAGTTTTTCTTTTAATTCTTGTTTTTGCTCAGCTCTAGCTTCAGTCTTTTTAACTGGTTTTCTCTCTTTTTTTGTTTCAGCCATCTTACTTTCTCCTCTCTATTAAAATTCTAATCCTGCTTCTCTAGCTGCTTCTGCTAATGCTTTAACTTTTCCATGATATAAATATCCGTTTCTGTCAAACACTACAGTTTTAATTTCCTTTTTAGCAGCTCTTTTTGCAATAAGTGTTCCTACTTCTTTAGCTGCTTCTACATTTGATGCTTTAGTTTTAACTTCTTTATCAAGTGTAGACGCAGATAATATAGTAGTTGCAGTTTCATCGTTAATTAGATTTGCATATATATTGTTTAAGCTTCTGTAAACGCAAAGTCTAGGTCTTAATGCTGTACCTTTAACTTTTGCTCTTACTCTTTTTTGTCTAGTTTTTCTAGTTTCAGCTCTATTAACATTTTTTACCATTTCAAAATTTCCCTCCTTTTTTTAGTTTCAGGAATATTATTTTTTACCGCCTGCTTTTCCTTCTTTTCTTCTTATTCTTTCATCAGCGTATTTGATACCTTTACCTTTATATGGTTCTGGTAATCTCTTTTCTCTTATGTTAGCAGCTATTTGACCAACTAATTGCTTGTCACAGCCTTTAACAATAATTTGGTTTTGTGCTGGTACTTCAATTGTGATACCTTCAACTTCCTCTATTTCTACAGGATGTGAATAACCTAAAGTTAGCACTAATTTTTTACCTTGTTTTTGTGCTCTATATCCAACACCATTTATTTCTAATGCTTTTTCAAATCCAGTACTTACACCAATAATCATGTTATGAATTAATGTTCTTGTCAAACCATGAATATTTGATTTTGAATCATCTACAAGTGTAACTACTACGTTATTATCTTCCTTAGCTATATTTACACAGTTTAAGAATTCTTCTGTTAAAGTTCCTTTTGGCCCTTTTACAGTAACCTTGTGTCCATCGATGTTTACTTCAACACCTTGTGGTATAGCAATAGGTTTTTTACCTATTCTTGACATTTGGATATTCCCTCCTTTTTACTTATATTTTTATTACCAAACGTAAGCTAATACTTCTCCTGCTACGTTTTGTTTTCTTGCTTCCTTATCAGTCATAATACCTTTTGAAGTAGAAATTATAGCAATTCCTAGTCCATTAAGTACTCTTGGTAATTCTTCAACATTTGCATATATTCTAAGACCTGGTTTACTGATTCTCTTTAAACCTTGTAATACTCTAGTCTTATTTTTATATTTAAGTGTAAGTCTTATTGTTTTGTGAAGTCCTTCTTCAATTATATCGCAGGCTTCAACAAAACCTTCACTTACCAATATATCAGCTATTGCTTTCTTTTCTTTAGAATAAGGAATATCAACTGTTTGATGTCTTTCTTGATTTGCATTTCTTATTCTTGTTAACATATCTGCAATTGGATCAGTTGTGTTCATTACTTTTACCTCCTTTTTTACCAGCTTGCTTTTTTAACTCCTGGTATTTCACCTTTATATGCTAAGTTTCTAAAACATATACGGCATATTCCATATTTTCTCATGTAAGCATGTGGTCTTCCACATATTTTACATCTATTATAATATCTAGTGCTAAACTTTGGTTCTCTTTTTTGTTTAGCAATCATTGATTTTTTTGCCATGTTTTATCCTCCCTACTTTTCATCATGTTGGAATGGCATACCTAACATTTCTAGTAGTGCTTTAGCTTCTTCATCAGTTTTTGCTGTTGTAACAAAGCTAATGTCCATTCCTCTTGCTTTATCTACTTTATCATATTCAATTTCTGGGAAAATTAATTGTTCTTTTATTCCCAAAGAATAGTTACCTCTTGAGTCAAAAGATTTTGTGCTAACACCTTTGAAATCTCTAACTCTAGGTAGAGCAACATTGAACAATTTTGTTGCAAAATCATACATTTTATCTCTTCTTAATGTAACTTTACAACCAATGTTCATACCTTCTCTTAATTTAAATGCAGCAATTGATTTTCTTGCTTTAGTAATCATAGGTTTTTGACCTGCGATTAAAGTTAAATCAGACATAGCTACATCTAAAGCTTTTGAGTTTTCTTTTACATCAGAAACTCCCATGTTTATAACAATTTTATCTAGTTTAGGTACTTGCATTACTGATTTATAATTAAATTTTTTCATCATTGCAGGTACTACTTCTGATTTATATTTTTCTTTAAGGTTCATCTATTTTTCCCCTCCTTACTTTATTTCTTCACATTTTTTACAGAATCTTGTTTTTGTTCCATCTTCTGCAACTTTTATTCCAAGTCTTACACCCTTATCACATTTATCACAGTAGAAACTTACTTTTGATATATTTATAGGGCATTCTCTTTTTATAATTCCTGACTCTTGACCTTGTTTTGTAGGTTTAACATGTTTTGTTCTTACATTGATTCCTTCAACTAATACTTTACCTGTTTTTCTGTCAACGCTAAGTATTTTTCCTTTTTTTCCTTTTTCAGAACCAGTGTTAACTACTACCATATCACCTTTTTTTAATTTCATTTTTGTAATCAATTTATTCACCCCCGTATATTAAAGAACTTCTGGAGCTAGAGAGACTATTTTCATATAGTCATTATCTCTTAGTTCTCTTGCAACAGGTCCAAAAATACGTGTTCCCTTTGGTGTTTTATCATCTTTTATTATAACTGCTGCATTTTCATCAAATCTTATATATGATCCATCTTCACGTCTTAGACCTCTTTTTGTTCTTACTATAACTGCTTTTACAACGTCACCTTTTTTTACAGCTCCGCCTGGTGCTGCTTTTTTAACAGAAGCTACTATAACATCACCAATGTTTCCCCATTTTCTGTGATGTCCACCAAGAACTCTTATACACATAATCTCTTTTGCTCCTGTGTTATCTGCAACTTTTAACAATGATTGTTGTTGTATCATGGATTAGTCCTCCCTTCAAATTATATTTAAACAACTAATTATTTAACTTTTTCCACAATTCTTACTAGTCTATATCTTTTATCTTTACTTAGTGGTCTAGTTTCCATTATTTCAACAATGTCGCCAATACTACATTCGTTGTTTTCATCATGAGCTTTAACTTTTAAAGTTTTATTAACTATTTTTCCATAAAGTGGATCTTTTTCTCTATCATCAATTCTAACAACAATAGTTTTATCCATTTTATTACTTACAACTTTACCTATTTTTGTTTTTCTTAAATTTCTTTCCATAACTTACCTCCTTACCACTAAATATTTTTCTCTTTCTTTGTTATTACTGTGTTTACTCTTGCAATATTTTTCTTTACAAGTTCCATTTTTTTAGGGTTATCAAGGCCATTTAAAGCATGTTGAAATCTTAATTTAAATAGTTCACTTTTTAATGCTTTTTCTTCTTTTCTTAAATCTTCTACGCTCATAGCTTCGTATTCTTTTATTTTACTAGATTTCATTTAGCACACTCCCCCTTCTTCTTGTTCTTTCTTACTTACTATTTTACATTTAATAGGAAGTTTTTGAATAGCTTTTCTTAAAGCTTCTCTACTTACTTCTTCAGAAAGTCCTGTTATTTCAAATAATACTCTTCCTGGTTTAACAACTGCAACAAAGTATTCTGGATTACCTTTACCAGATCCCATACGAGTTCCAGCTGGTTTCTTTGTTATTGGTTTATCAGGGAAGATATCAATGTATACTTTACCAACTTTTTTTGTATATCTTGAAAGTGTTACCCTTGTAGCTTCAATTTGATTTGCAGTAATCCAAGTTGGTTCTAAAGCAACAATTCCAAATTCACCTTTAGTTATTTTATTTCCTCTTGCTGCTTTTCCTTTTATTCTTCCTTTTTGTACTTTTCTAAATTTTGTTCTTTTTGGTGACAACATTTTTAGTTACCTCCTTTTTCTTGTTTTTTAGCAGGTAGTACATCCCCTTTATATATCCAAACTTTAACACCGATAATACCGTATGTTGTTTTTGCTTCTGCAAAACCATAGTCGATATCTGCTCTTAAAGTTTGTAGTGGAATTGTACCTTCACTATAATGTTCTGTTCTTGCAATTTCTGCTCCACCTAAACGACCAGATACTGCAGTTTTTATTCCTAAAGCTCCTGCTTTCATAGTTTTTTGCATTGCTTGTTTCATTGCTTTTCTGAAAGATATTCTTCTTTCAAGTTGATTAGCTATAGATTCTGCAACTAATGTTGCTGCTAAATCTACATCTTTAACTTCTACAATGTTAAGTGCTACATCTTTACCAATTTTTTTGTTTAATTTTTTTCTTAATTCTTCAATAGCTGCTCCACCTTTACCGATTATCATACCTGGTTTTGCAGTATATACATCAACTTTAACATTATCAGCTTTTCTTGAAATATCTAATTTATATATTCCTGAAGCTTTTAGTGTTTCTTTTAAATATGTACGTATTTTGTAATCTTCAACAAGATTGTTAGAAAAATCTTTTTTATTTGCATACCAAGTTGAAGACCAATCTTTTATAATTCCAACTCTAAGTCCGTGTGGACTAACTTTTTGCCCCATAATATTTACCTCCTTACTTCTTTAAGCTTCTGTTAATACTACTTTAATATGGCTTGTTCTTTTTCTGATTCTATCTGCACTACCTTTTGCTCTAGGTAAAATTCTTTTCATTGTAGGTCCTTGGTTTGCATATATTTCAGATATAACTAATTTTGTTTCATCCATATGATGATTATTTACAGCATTTGCAATAGCTGATTTTACTAATTTTTCAACCATTGGTGCAGCTGCTTTATTTGTATATTTAAGTATTGCAATAGCTTCTTTTGCACTTTTTCCTCTGATTAAGTCTATAACAATTTTAACTTTTCTAGCACTTATTCTAGCATGACGAAGTTCTGCTACTGCTGTTTTTTGTTCTACAACTTTTTCTTCCATTTTAAGGCTCCTCCTTTTTTAGATTCTTACTTATTTTATTGAAGATTTTTTATCTCCTGAATGTCCTCTGAAAAGTCTTGTTGGAGCAAATTCTCCTAATTTATGTCCTACCATTTCTTCTGTAACATATACTGGTACATGTTTTCTTCCATCATGTACAGCTATTGTATGACCAATCATTTGAGGATATATAGTTGAAGCTCTTGACCAAGTCTTTAACGCTTCTTTTTTATTTTCTGCGTTTAATTTTTCTACTCTTGCTAGTAGTTTTTCATCACAATAAGGTCCTTTTTTAAGCGATCTTGACATATTCTATCCCTCCATTATTTTCTATTTCTTCTTTTAACAATATATTTATCTGTTGGATTTTTTGTTTTTCTTGTTTTATATCCAAGTGCTGGTTTACCCCAAGGAGTCATTGGTCCTGCGTGTCCTACTGGAGCTCTACCTTCACCACCACCATGAGGGTGATCACAAGGGTTCATAACAGATCCTCTAACTGTAGGTCTAACACCCATATTTCTTTTTCTACCAGCTTTACCTAGTGAAACATTTTCATGTTCTAAGTTTCCAACTTGACCAATACATGCTCTACAATCAACAAGTATAAGTCTCATTTCACCAGATGGCATTCTTACATGTGCATATTTATCTTCTTTTGCCATAAGTTGTGCAGACATTCCAGCACTTCTTACAAGTTTAGCACCTTGACCTTTGTGTAATTCAATGTTGTAAATCATTGTACCAACCGGTATTGATCTAATTGGCATACAGTTACCTGGTTTAATATCAGCTTTTTCAGATGATATAACTTTGTCTCCATCTTTAAGACCAACTGGAGCTATAATGTATGCTCTTTCTTTATCTTCATATTCAATTAAAGCTATGTTTGCAGTTCTGTTTGGATCATATTCAATACCAATTACAGTTGCTTCCATATCTACTTTATTTCTTTTAAAATCAATTATTCTATATTTTCTTCTGCTTCCACCACCATGATGTCTTACAGTGATTTTACCTTGAGCATTTCTACCTGCATTTTTCTTTAATGGTGCAAGTAATTTTTTCTCAGGTGTGCTTTTTGTAATTTCATCGCTTGCTAGTAATTTTGTATTTCTAAGTGATGGAGTAACAGGTTTAAATGACTTTATTCCCATTTTTTACTACCTCCTAGCTATTAGTTCCAAATGCTGAACTGATTTCCTCAATTTCAGTCTTGTATTTTCTATTTAATTTAGTTTCTTTTCCACCTTTTGCAAGATATTTTTCCTCTGAAGGATTTGTATCTATAGTTACTATTGCTTTTTTCCAAGCCTTAGTTTTTCCTTGGTGTACTCCAACTCTTTTATTTTTACCATCGTATCTTAATGTGTTAACACTTTTTACCTTAACTCCGAAAAGTTCTTCAACTGCATTTTTGATATCAACTTTTGTAGCTGTAAGAGCAACTTCGAAAGTATATTTACCAATAGCGATGTTTTCATAACTTTTTTCAGTCATTATAGGTTTTATTATAACGTCTTCTGCAAATTTCATTATGCGTACACCTCCTCTAATTTCTTAATAGCGTCTTCAGTTACTACTAAATTATCATATTTTAATAAATCAAATACGTTAATTGTATTAACTAAAGTAGTTTTTACATTTTCAATGTTTCTTGCTGATGCTTGAACATTTAAGTTTTTCTCACTTAAAACGATAAGTGCTTTTTTAGTATTTAAGTTATTTAATACTTTAACCATTTCTTTAGTCTTGATTTCTTTTAATTCTAATTTATCAACAACTATTAATTCTTTTTCTTCTACTTTAGAAGTAAGTACTGATTTTAAAGCAAGTTTTCTCATTTTTTTAGGAATTGCATATTTATATGATCTTGGTTTTGGTCCAAGTGCAATACCACCTTTCATCCATTGAGGAGCTCTTATAGAACCTTGTCTTGCTCTACCAGTTCCTTTTTGTCTCCATGGTTTTCTTCCACCACCACGAACTTCTGCTCTTGTTTTAGTTGATCCTGTACCTTGTCTTTGATTAGCTAAATAATTAACTAATGCAGTATGTACAACTATATCATTAACATCTACACCAAAAACATTTTCATTAAGTTCGATATCTTTTACTTTTTTACCTTTCATATCTAAAACGTCTACTTTAAGCATTTTATTTCCTCCTTCCTTTCACTTTATCCTACTTTACAGTTTCTCTAATTCTTAAAACTGCACCTTTAGCTCCAGGAACAGATCCTTTAACTAAAATAACATTTTTATCTGTATCAACTTTAACAACTGCTAGGTTTAATATAGTTGATGTAACATCTCCCATATGTCCTGGTAATTTTTTACCTTTAAATACTCTACCTGGTGTTGTTGTAGATCCCATAGAACCTGGTCTTCTATGATACATAGAACCATGAGCCATAGGTCCTCTATGTTGACCATGTCTTTTAATATTTCCTTGGAAACCTTTACCTTTAGATGTACCTTGAATATCAACTCTATCCTCAGTAGTAAAAGTATCAATTGTAATTTTGCTTCCAATTTCATACTCATCTAAATTTTCTACTTTGATTTCTTTTAAATATTTTTGTAATTCCACTCCAGCTTTTGCAAAAACACCTTTCATTGGTTTATTTGCATTTTTTTCTTTAATTTCTCCAAAACTTACAACAATTGCATTATATCCTTCTTTTTCAGCAGTTTTTTTAGCAACTACAGTACAAGGTTTAACTTCAATTGCAGTAACTGGAATTGCAACTCCATCTTCAGAGAAGATTTGTGTCATTCCAACTTTTTTACCGTAAATTTCTTTTACCATTTTGTTTTCCTCCCTTTAATTTTTAGCTTTTAAACTTCATATTTAAAATATACAAACACTTAGTATAGGGTATGTCATTGCCTTATTTCATAGGATGACTACTAAACATTTTGAAAGTTTAATTATAATTTAACTTCGATATCAACACCTGCAGGCATATCTATTGACATTAGTGCATCAACAGTTGCTTGGTTTGGTTTAATAACGTCGATAACTCTTTTATGAGTTCTCATTTCAAATTGTTCTCTTGAATCTTTATGTTTGTGTGGAGAACGTAATATTGTAACAATTTCTTTTTCTGTTGGTAGTGGAATTGGTCCTGAAACTTCTGAACCTGTTTTTTTAGCCACTTCAACAATTTTTGATGCTGCTTGTTCTAGCACTACATGATCATAAGCTTTAAGTCTTATTCTCATTTTTTTAGTTTGTTCTTTTGCCATATGTAAAACACTCCTTTTCTATAACATCTCAGCGTCACAAGTTTTACACTACCCCGTGTGTTTCTTTTTTAGACATATAAAAACCAAATTTTACTTAAAATAAAACTTGGCAAATACATATCAATTATACTTGCCGCCTGATTTTAAACCAGACATGCTCCATAAGAGTTCCCTACCTCGATGGGTAGCCACATCTTACTTCAACGCAAATCAACATCTCTATTATAACTTATTTTTATAAAAAAAGCAATACCTTTCGTGAAAAAACCTTAAAAATATTGTTTCTTTAGTATAAATGTAACAGAAATGTAACAGAAAGAAAAATAGTTAATTTCATCTATTGATTTGTTATATAAATTTATTATATAATAATTCTGACATAAGAGGTGAGGGATAAAATGTTTAAATTTATAAAAAAAATATTTATTCTTATACTAATAATAATCATTCTTGTGTGTTCATTTATAACATACGAAGGATATTCAATGTACAAAGAAGTAATATCAAAGGAAAGTATTGAAAAAAAGGTAGAAAAAATTAAAGAATACGATAACTATATTTCAATATCTGAAGTCCCTGAAACATATAAAAACGCAACTATTGCAATAGAAGATCATAGATTTTATTCTCATGGCGCAATAGATGTATTTACAACAGCTCGTTCATTTATAGAAAATATCAGAAACAAAGAGCTTAGCAATGGTGGAAGTACAATTACGCAACAAGTAGCAAGAAATATGTACTTTACACAAGAAAAAAGCTTTATAAGAAAAGTAGCTGAATTATTTGTAGCTGTTGATTTAGAAAAAAATTATAGTAAAGATGAAATTTTGGAAATGTATCTAAATATTATATATTTTGGAGACGGATATACAGGTCTTAAACAAGCATCTTATGGATATTATAGAAAATCTCCTTCAAAGTTATCTTTAGCTGAACAAGCCATGCTTGCAGGTATTCCTAACGCACCTAGTATATATTCTCCAAATGTAAATCCAGAACTTGCAAAAAAAAGACAACAAAAAGTTTTAGACGCTATGGTTAAATATGGCTATATATCAAAGGCTGAAGCAAACAATATTTCTGGTGTTGACTTATAATTTATAATAATATATAATGTTTTTACATACGCATATACATTTAAATAAATTATTTTTAAAGGAGAGTTAATTATGAATGTTAAATTAATTGCATTTACCAAACCTGATAGCTATCAAGGAGAATTTGATTTAAAAAAGCTATTAGATTTTTGTGCCAAAATGGCAGGAATATGCTACATGAAAGATAATTTCGAGAAAATTCTAAATGAGCCAGAAATTTCTACAGAGAAAAGATTAAATCGTGTCTTAAAATCAGGTCATCACAGTGTATTTGATCACGTTAAACTTACTTTTGAATTTTCAAATATTCCTAAAATTATAGCTATGATTTTAAATAACGAAAAAGATTACTCAACTTCAGAAAAATCTGCAAGATATACTGAACTTAAAGATTTATCAAAAAGGGAAAGCACTTTATACAACAAATGGATAAATATACTTATGCCTATTATAAAAGAAAAGTATCCTAAACTGTATAACGCAAACCTAAAAGATCCTATGCTAAAAATAAGAAAGCTAGCTCAAGAAAACGCAAGATATTTTGTATCTATTTTTTCAAGAACAACAAGCATGGGATATACAGTATCCTTAAGGCAACTAAATTATTTACTATACATGATGGATGAATTCATATTAAATCACGATTCTACAAACTTTAACGACATTTTAGCCCAAAATTTGAAAGAATTCGTTTCACTTTTTGATGAATACAGGGTAAAAGATTTAATTCCTTTAGGAAAGAACAGGAAGCTATCTTTATTTGGCGACAAAAAATACAACGATATTCCTGATGTATTCTCTTACGTTTATCAAACTTCATTTAAAGCTAGTTTTTCTTGTGTTGCACAAAATCACAGGCACAGAAGTGAACATTCTTTTATATATCTGCTTGACAATTTTGAATTTTATATTCCAGAAATATTAGAGGATAACGATAATTTAAAAAGTCAGTGGGCTAAAGATATGCAAAGTATTGCTGATATGTATCCACAAGGAACATTGGTTAAAATCGTACAAACTGGTAATCTAGATACACTATTTCTTAAGTCAACTGAAAGAGTATGTGGACAAGCTCAACTGGAAATTATGAGACATACTGCTAATACAGTAGAGAAATTTATTCAAAACTCTGAGTATGGCTATATTTTAAAAGATTTAACAAATGGTGCAAATGCAAAATGTAAATATAAAAACAGTACATGCTCTTCCCCATGTATTTTTGGAGCAAATCAATATAATAGAAAGATATAGGTGATAATCATTATGAATAAGATTTTTGTAATAGAAGGAACTGATGGTTCAGGAAAACAAACTCAAACAAACTTAATTTATAAACGTTTACTAAAAGATGGAAAGGAAGTTTTCAAAACTTCCTTTCCAAACTATGATAATCAAAGCTCTGGTCCAGTTAAAGAATACCTATCAGGCAATATTAGTTCTAATCCAAATAATATTTCATCCAAAGCTGCTTCATTATTTTACGCAGTAGATAGATATATCAGCTATAAAGAAAACATAGAAAAATATTATTTGGATGATAAAACAATAATTTTATTTGACAGATATATTTCATCAAATCTTCTTCATCAAGGTGGTAAAATTTTAAAAAGTACTAACAACTTAAATGAACTAGATACTTTTAGCGAATGGGTTATAAACATAGAAGAAAATGACCTTGAGCTTCCTTCACCTACTATTGTGTTTTTCTTACATGTTCCAACAGAATATACCATTTCGCTTATGAAAGAAAGAGAAAATAAATATTCACACACTGAAAAAAAAGATATTCATGAATCAGATTGTGACCATTTAAAAAACGCAGAAAAGTCTGGATTATATTTTGCAAAAAAATTTAACTGGAAAATAATTGAATGTGTAAAGAATGGAAAACTAAGAAGTATAGAAGATATTAATAACGAAATATACTCAATCATTGAAAAATATATATAAAAAGGCGCCGTATTTACGGCGTCTTTTATAATATTGACTTGTAAAATTTATTATGTTATAATTCACCCCAGGTGATAAATTTGAAAATATATGTTATGAGACATGGTCAAACGAACTGGAACATAAATAAAATTTTACAAGGACAAACAAATATTGATTTAAATGAAACTGGAATAAATCAAGCAAAAGCCAAAATTGAAGAAATAAAAAATCTAGATATAAATTTAATTTTTTGTTCACCTTTAAATAGAGCGGCACAAACTGCAAAAATAGTTAGTAACAGGAAAATTCCAATTATATATAACGATTCTTTAACTGAAAGATGCTTTGGAGATTTTGAAGGTAAAAAAAGTTTGGAATATAGCAATGAATATTACAATTATAATGCAAACTTACAGACAAACAATGTTGAACCAATACAAGATTTGTGTAATAGAGTATACTCTTTTTTGGACGAAATACCCCGCACATACAAAGATAAGAAAATTTTATTAGTCACACACGGTGCAACGGCAAGGGTAATAAATACATATTTTAATGGACTATCAAAAGACGGATATATAGAAAGGATTCCAATCGATAACTGTACAATAAAAGAGTTTGAATATTCAATTTGATTTTTCAATCACTATAACAAAAACATTATTTTTTTGAAAAAATTGAATATTAATAAGTCTAATCACCCTTATTTTTTAAGCTTTTTTAATTAATTACATAAAACCACTTGATTTTTAAATTAAATTATGTTAAAATGTTTTGGTAATAACGATATTTTATAATTCAAGGAGGTGTAACTCGTGCCAAATATTAAATCAGCAAAGAAAAGAGTTAAAATAATTGACAAAAAAACTGCTCAAAATAGAGCTACAAAAAAAGCATATAAAGAAGCTATAAAAGCTTTTGAAGCTGCAGTAGAAGGAAATGCTAAAGATAAACAAGAATTATACGCTAAAGCAGTTAGTATGGTAGATAAAGCTTGGTCTAAAGGTGTTTTAAAGAAAAATACAGCATCTCGTAAAAAAGCTACATTAACAAAATTATTAAATAAGTAAAACTACTCATTCAATGAGTAGTTTTTTTATTACTAAAATCTATCTAAAAACATTTACATTCCAGGCATTCCTGTTCTTAGTTGTCCCCTTGTTTGTAGTCCTCCAATTCCATTTATTCCCTCTCTTGTATTAGACAAGATATTTGCTAAAGGAATATATTTATCTACTGGAGTATACGCTATAGTCTCCGCTACAATCAGTGGATCCATCATATCAATTAAAACTCTTTTAGGTGCACTGGCAAAATTTGCTCCTGCAGATACTATAGCCTCATAATAGCTTTGACAAGCGCCTGCAAATATAACTAAATTATCAAGATTATGTTCATAACGCCTTGCTTCTAATACACCTTGTACATAATACCTAGAATTTTTATAATTATCTATATTGTATATATCATTTCTTTTTTTCATAAAAGCATCATGTCCAGTAAGTATTAATATATTAGGTCTTATACGCTGCAGTAATGAATATACCTGTTTATATTGTTCATTTTCAGGTATATTATATACATATGCTGTTAAGCCCATTCTTTTATAATTTTTTTTACATTTTTCAGAATATTCAGAATCTCCGATCAATATGAAGTATAACTCCGGGCTTTTTCAACACTTCTTCTTTTTTATATATGTTAGGATTATCGTATGAATTTATTTGATCTCTTATAAAACTATTATAGTTATTATAATTGTTATACCCATTATATTTCTTGTTTATGTTAGTATAACATCTACTCATTCTTATATGTCTTGATTCTTCAATTTTTTTCATTCTTTTATCCATTTCATCTTTATTAATATGTTTCAAATCAAACATTGGTGCATCAGCCACAATTCTTACAGTAATTCCGAACTAAATCTACTATTTCATTTCTTATATTAACTACTCTAAACATAATGTCAAAATTATATGATTTTCTTGCAACGATATCTCCAACCTTAAACGTTTCCATAAAAAAAACACCTCATACAATATTGTATTCCTACAACATGTAAAAAGTGATTTTTTCTTAATGATACATTACGTTATTAAGTAATCCATAAGAAAGAGCCATCATTATAACACTTGCCATTAAGACACCTAAAGTAATTGCAAGCATTGCTTTCTTTTTATTCATTCCAAGTACACTAGCAACTAAAGCACCTGTCCATGCACCAGTTCCAGGAAGTGGAATTCCAACAAATAGAACTAAAGCTATAAATTCTCCCTTTTCAAATTTGCTTTTATTTTTTTCTGCTTTTTTTTCTAGTTTTTCTACTACTCCTCTAAATAATTTTGTTTTTTTCATCCAATTAAATATTGGAGTTAAAAACATAAGAATAAAAGGAATTGGTAATAAATTTGCAACAATTGCAATCGGATAGGCAATAAAAGGACTTAAGTTTAATGCTCCAGCAGCAAGTAATCCTCCTCTTAATTCAAGTATTGGAAGCAAAGAAACAACAAAAACTATAATTTCTTTTCCCAAAGGTGTACTTGCAAATCCACCAAACATACCTAATATTCCATCTACTAATCCTTGAGCCATATTTTCTCTCCTTTTCAACCATGTAATATTATATTTAAAATATCTAAAAAAATCAATACATTTTAATATTTTTATCTATTATTTTACTAATATGTATATTTTTTATACTTGCACTATCTACTGTAACTCCTTCACCCATATTTGGATGACTATGAGAATATATTAAATCAACTATAAATAATGACACTAGTACTACACAAATTGGAATTATAATATAATTTGATATTTTGCCGAAAATTTTACTTAGTTTTGGCGCTAAAAGATAAACCACAGCACAACCACCTATGCCAAATACTATTGCACCTTCTAAACATACTCTTCCATTTATATTTACCAAATAATTACTATAATCCCACCATCTTACTCCTCTTGTTACTTCTAAGTACCAACTAGTAAAATATTCAATAATTGTACAAAGAACTGTCATTGAAAAGAAAGTGATAACTGGTTTTTTAAATACTTTTCTAAGTAATAGTAAAATAAGTACGCCTCCACTACCATATATTGGAAGCCATGGTCCAAATAATACTCCCCTATTCACTAGTTTACCAGTTTGGACAAGTACTAGACACACTTCCCAGATCCATCCAATGAATGAAAATACAAAAAAGAATAAAATATAATCTGTAATTTTATACCTTTTTCCGTAATCATTTTGTGGGTTAGATAGCTTTTCTTTTGTACTTTTTATTCTATCTTTTATCATATTATTCTTCCTCCTCTTCTATCTTTGAGGAAACATTAAGTTCATCTTCTTTTACAATTCCACTATTTATAGCTTCTTCTTTTAATGTTGTATATAACCTTGCAAAACTTGCTGAGTTATATGCATTAGCATAAAATATTCCAACAATACCAAATGTTAAACTTGAAAGTATATTCCATAATATAAAGGAAAGTTCAAATATGAAAGTTTTCCATTTTTGACCTTTCATCATCTGTTTACTAATCTCAAAAGCTCTTTTTCTTTTTATATTTGGATTATCAGCTATAATATATGGTATCATATAATATTCATAACTTTTAATAATTCCAGGAACTATTAATAAAATACTCCATAAAAAGATAGATATTTCTTTAACAAGCATTACAAAAACAGCATTTAAGTAACCTTTTTCTTTAAAAATAGTTAAAAGTTCTAATATACTAACTTTTTCCTTCTGATTCTTTATAAAAAATCTCTTTGAACCAACAGATACTGGTAATCCTATAAATATTATAAATAATATTGTTACAATAGCAGCAAGCCAGAAGAATCCTCCTGAAAATATTTTTAAAATCCAATTAAAATGGCTAGTATATACTGACAATGTATCTGCAGCAATTTTTTGAGTATTACTTAATTTATCATTTAAACTTTCTTTATAATCTGTTATATCTATACTCTTTAAGAAAATTTCATCTTTTTCTTCTATAGCCTTTCTAATTATTGTATAATTATCAACGTTATCTGATGTTTGATGAATTATTCCAACTGAATCAGAATATTGTATTCCTAAAAATGCAAGTATAAAACATATACCTATTGCAGCCCAATAATTCTTTCTTAAATCAGATTTAGCCTGTTTTTTTAACTCTTTTCTTACCCACATATCTTTCCCTCCACAAATTAAAACAAAATGTGACATTTTTCTTATTATAGCATAAAAATTTAGGCTATTCAACCTGATACAATATAATATTTTATATTTTTATGCACATAATAACACTAACAGCGTTTCAATTAACATTTACTGATTGTTTAAATATACAATGTTTTGTTATATCATATATGCATAGGTTTTAAGGTGATTAAATGAAGAAGAATGAAGCAGGAATAATAGATCAAAAAGCTTTTGGAAAGAAAATAAGAGATGCTAGAAAAGCAATTAAACTTACACAATTTGAGTTAGCCGAAAAAATAAATGTATCACAGAATTTTTTAGGTGATATTGAAAGAGGAATTAAACTTCCAAGTGTTCCAAAATTAATTGTACTTTCAAATGTACTAAATTTAAGTTTAGATAGTATGTTTTCGGCTTCATTGAATAGTTTAATTGAAGAGCCAAAAGAAATATACTTTACAGATAAACAGCTTTCAGTGATGTCAAAAATAATCAACATGGTAAATGATAATTTCTAATTAGTGTAATAAATCCCAGACTATATCTTTAGTCTGGGATTTTATAAAATTTTAATGCATTGTTATACACATTTTCCACAATCAATTCTTCATTTACATTTTTATATTCAGCAAGCTTTTTACAAATATATTTTAGATTTGTCGAATTATTTATAGTTCCTCTAAGTGGAACAGGTGGAAGATACGGTGCATCTGTTTCCACAACAATTTGTTCTAAAGGAATCTTTTTTAAATAATCTCCAAAACTAGCTGCTCTTTTATATGTAATATTTCCACCAAACGCAACGGTATACCCCCTCTCCAACACTAATCTTACTAGGTCATCTGTTGGATTAAAACAATGTAGTAATACTCCATATTCTGCTTTTTTCTCATTCTTTAAAATTTTATAAGTTTCTAAAGAAGCATCCCTTGTATGCACCAGTATTGGAAGTTTAAGGGTATTTGCAAGTTCAATTTGCTCTATAAAACAATTTATTTGTTCAACTTTGTCTTCTTTACTGAAATGATAGTCAAGCCCTATTTCACCTATTGCAACAATTTTTTTATTATCTTCATTCTTATACATATCATATAAATCTTGAACTTTATCTCCTTTAGCATTATATGGATGTATACCAATAGATGAATATATGAAATCATGTGTATTTGCAAGTTTTATACACTCTAATGATTCTATTACACTTGCTCCTACATTTACTATATATTCTACATTTTCAGATTTACATTTATTTAATATTTCTTCTCTATTTTCATCAAATGCTTTATCGTTATAATGTGCATGAGTATCAAAATATTTCATAAAATATTCTCCTTTATTTTTTTGTATCTATTTTTGTTGGTAACGTAACTATTACCTCTGTTCCTTTATTAACTTCACTACGTATATCAATAGTACCATTATTTCCTTCAATCATCTCTTTTACAATTGAAAGACCTAATCCTGTTCCGCCAGCTTTTCTACTTCTTGCCTTATCTACTCTATAAAATCTTTCAAATATTCTGTCTAAGTCTTTAGCTGGTATTCCTATTCCATTATCAACAACCTTAAAATATGCATTAGAATTTACTGAGCCAACATAAACAGTAATAATCCCTCCATCTGGTGTATATTTTATACTATTACTTACAATATTTATAATTACACGTTCAATTGCATCTCTATCTGCATATACTTGAGCTGGTTTATTACTCACAATACATTCCAATTTATGTTTCTTTTGTTCAGCTTGAAATCTCATTTTTTCACATACACCTAGAGCTAATTCATCAAGAGAAAACATCATTTTTTTCCAACTAACTTTTTTATAATCAAATCTTGATAACTGAAGTAAATCTGATACTAATCTTCCCATTCTATTTGCTTCTTGATTAATAACTTTAGAAAATCTTTTTATTTCTTCATAAGTAAGATCTCCATTCATTATAGTTTCAGAGTACCCTTTTATAGATGTAAGAGGAGTTTTTAACTCATGTGAAACATTCGAAACGAATTCTTTTCTAAGATTATCCAGTTTTACATTTTCTGTTATATTTCTTACCATCATTATAACTCCCATAGGGGTTAAGTTATCACTAAAGAATGGAACAAAAACAATATTTAATGAATTTCCTCCAACTGTCGTCTTAGCTTCTATTGTCTTGTAATTAGGCAAGTACATTACTTTATCAAAATCAAGATTTATTTTTAATCTCTTTACTATTTTTTCAAATGTATCATCAGTAGAGCTTAAAGCTAAAAGTCTCATTGCTGATTTATTTATATGTATAACTTGCCTTGACACATTAAAGGCAACCACTCCATCAGCCATGTGTTCAAGTATTATTTCTGTTTTACTTTGTTGTCCTGTAAGATCAAAGCTATTTTTTTGTATTATTTGAAACATGTCCATATATGCATTAGTAAAATCTTTTATTTCCTTAAGATTTCCATATTCATCTAAATGCCTTGGTTCACTTACTTTACCACTTGCTACAAGTCTCATATTTTTTTCAATTTTTTTTAGTGGTAAAGTTATCATTTTTATTGTAATACTATTTAAAATTAATGTTATAATTATAAACCCAATTAAAATTAAAACATTTTTTAATGAGAATAAATTATTTACATCAATAACTTTCCCACATAAAAGTATAGTAGTTATATATACTATAACTACCAATACTATATTTATTAATTTGATGTTTAAATTTATAGAACCTTTCATAAAACATCTCCCATAAACAATTAATTAGAAACGTAATATCCCATTCCCCTTTTTGTTTGAACGTATTGTGGATCAGCTGTACTTTTTTCTATTTTTTCTCTTAAACGTCTAACTGTTACATCCACAGTTCTTGCGTCTCCATAAAAGTCATAACCCCAAACACCTCTTAAAATTTGTTCTCTAGTAAAAACTTGATTTGGAGCAGAAGAAAGCATTTTTAAAAGCTCAAATTCTTTTATTGTAAGATCAATAGTCTTATCACCAATAATTGCTATATACCTTTCAGGATCAATTATCATATCCTTTATTTTTATTTTGTTTTTTGAAGATTTCTTTTCTTCTTCATCCTCAGGTAAGACATGTTTTCTAAGATTTGCTTTCACTCTAGCAATTACTTCTCTTATACTAAAAGGTTTTGTCATATAGTCATCAGCACCTAATTCTAATCCTATTATTTTATCTACAACTTCTTCTTTAGCTGTAAGCATTATGATAGGACAAGTTAAATGCTTTCTTATTTCCTTACAAACATTAAATCCATCTATTTTTGGGAGCATTAAATCTAAAAGGATAAGATCTGGTTTCACAGATAAAGCAACATTTATTGCTTGTTCACCGTCATAAGCTACTGTTGTAGCAAACCCTTCTTTTTCTAAATTAAATTTTAATATATCTACTATTGGTCTTTCATCATCAACGATTAAAATTCTCTTATCATTCATATATTTCACCCCATAATCCGAACTGTATTAATTATATCATGTTAAAAAAAATATTTCTACATTTTAATGAAATATTTTTAATTTTTTTGTCATTTTTTTGTAACCTTGTAATATTTTTGTTATATGCATGAAAAAAAAATTAGAGAAATTAAACTACTACTTCATTTTAAAATCTTTTATGATAAATATTTTTAAATTATTTTTAACCAAAAAAGGTTACACTAGTAATATTTAGTGTAACCTTTTTATTATACATATATTATCTGATTTATTTTCTTCTTAGATATGTTATTAAAATTATTAATAAAATTGTCATCTCTTTTAGTAAGCGCAAGAAATAATTTATCATTTTTATCTTCTAAATTTATATCTTTAATTTTTCTTTTTAAATTATTTATTATCCCTTTACTTCCATCTATTACTTTTACATTAGGAAATAATCTCTCAAAATTTTCTTTAAAAAGTGGAAAATGTGTACAACCTAAAACAATATGACTAAATTTATTTAAATCATATTTACTTAATTTCTCTTGTATAAATTTATCTACTCTTTCATCATGTATATTATTTTCAGCAAATTCAACTAATTTATCTAAAGGTAATAACTCAACTATATCATTTATGTGTAAATTAGTTATTAAATTTTTCAGCTTTTCTTCTTTTAATGTTATTGTTGTCGCAGTTACTAAAATATTTTTTCTTCCCTTATCATCTGCTGCTACCTTAACTGCCGGTTCAGTTCCTATAAAACAAATATTTTGATATTTTTTTCTTAATTCTTTTATGCAAAGAGCCGTTGCAGTATTACAAGCAATAACTATTATTTTACAACCATTTTTTACTAAAAATTCAATATTTTGGAATACATATTTTTTTACTTTATTTTTATCTTTTATTCCATATGGAGTATTTTTGTTATCAGCTAAATAAATATATTCTGCTTTTATATTTTCCTTTAAAGCCTCATTTAAAACAGTTATTCCTCCAAGTCCAGAGTCAAAAAATCCAATTTTCATATTTTTTCCTTTCATTTGCATATTTTATTTTTTTTTGCCAATAATATTTATATAACTATGTTCATAGTTTAAATATATTATACTATATTTAATCTACTATACTATAACAATATAAAGTATAGTGAAAATAGGTGGCTTTTTGCCACCTATTTATTTTTACATTTGTGTCCTACCCTCTAAAGCTTTTATTAATGTGATCTCATCTGTATATTCAAGATCTCCTCCAACAGGTATTCCATGCGCAATTCTTGTTACTTTTATTCCAAGAGGTTTTATAAGTCTTGATATATACATAGCTGTCGCTTCTCCTTCAACTGTAGGATTTGTTGCAAGAATTACTTCTTTTATACTATCATCTTTTAATCTTTCAAGTAATTCTTTAATCTTGATATCTCCAGCAGATATGTTATTCATAGGTGATATTGATCCATGAAGTACATGATATTTTCCTTTATATTCGTGTGTTTTTTCCATAGCTATAACATCTTTTACATTTTCTACAACACAAATAGTTGATTCATCTCTTTTTGAATTTGAGCATATATCACAAGGATCCTTTTCAGTTAAATTATAACAAATTGAACAAAACTTAACATTCTTTTTTGCTTTTACTAAAGTTTCAGAAAATTCTTTAGCAACGTTTTCATCTGATTCTAATATATAAAAAGCTAGTCTTACTGCTGTTTTATGCCCAATTCCAGGTAATTTTTCAAACTGATTTATTAATTTATTAACTGTTTCCGAATACATATTAATTCCTTAGAAAAGTCCTGGTATATTAAGAGATCCTAGTTCAGATTGCATCATTGAATCAGCTTTATTTAACGCTTCATTTACAGCTGTAAGTACCAAGTCTTGTAACATCTCAACATCATCAGGATCTACTACTTCTTTTTTTATCACAATCTCTTTTATTTTTTTATCTCCTGTTGCTTTAACAACAACAGCACCTCCACCAGCAGAAGTTTCAATTTCTTTTTTAGCAACTTCTTCTTGTTTTTCTTGCATATCTTTCTGCATTTTTTGTGCTTGTTTTATCATATTTTGCATATTTCCCATTCCTCCTGGGAATCCACCAAATTTTGCCATTTATATCATCCTTTCTCTAACTTTATACATTATAATATATTAATTTTAGTTTTTCAATCAATATTTGTATAATTTACATCTTTTTCATTAAATAGTTCTTCAATTTTAAGTTTTTCACCATTTTTATTTTCATCAAGACCTATCTTTACAGCTACATCATTATTATACTTATCTTTAAAGCATTCTTTTATTGTATCTATATTATTCATATCTTTTAAAACATTATACGCAAACGAATTAGTTGTAATAATAGCAAGTGACTTATCATTAAAATATAGTTTTGCACTAGCAAGTGATGAGTATATCTTTATATGTCCCTTTTGCAATATATATCTCTTAAACTCATCTGATCCATTAAATTCATTCATATTTTCAAGATTTTTAGATATTTTACTATTTTGAGCACTGGCTTCACTATCATTTGACAATTTAGTTTTATTTACTACTACATCCTTATTAATTTTATTTTCTAAATTTCCTTGAGAATTTTGACTTACACCATTTTTCTTTAATGAAATTATTTCATTTTCTAAATTCTTTATTTTTTGATTTAATATTTCCACAACATTACTATTATCCTTGTTATTATTTGTGCTTTGTACAGCTGTATTTACATTACAAATCTCAACCATAACAGATTTTAATAATATTTCTGGCTTAGCAGAATTTTTTAAATCATTGTCTAATTTTGATAATCTATCTATAATATTTATTGTTCTTTTTTTCTTCTCATCATCTTTTTCTTTTATTAATATTGCTAAGAACTTTTCATTTAAGCTTGAAACAAGCTGCCTCAAATCTTTTCCTTTTATTATTATCTCATCAACATTCTTTAAAATATCAATTACATTTAAATTATATGTATCATCTACAATTTTATTTAATATATCTTCATCAATAGCTCCTATAATTTTCTTAACATCATCTAATTTTAGTTCATCGTCCATTTCAGATATACATCTATCTAATATACTTATACCATCTCTTAAAGCTCCATCAGCAAGTTTTGAAACATATTCACATACACCGTCTTCATACTTTATATTTTCTTTATCACATATATATTTAAGTCTTTTAGCTATATTTTCTTCTGATAGTCTATCAAAATCAAATCTTAAACATCTAGACAAGATAGTAACTGGTATTTTATGCTTTTCAGTTGTAGCAAGTATAAATATTACATTTTCAGGTGGTTCTTCTAATGTTTTAAGTAAAGCATTAAATGCACTTGTAGTAAGCATATGTGCTTCATCAATTATATATACTCTATACTTAACGTCGACAGTTGCATATATAACTTCTTGCCTTATTTGCCTAATATTTTCAACGCTATTATTTGAAGCAGCATCCATTTCAACTACATCAGTTGTACTTCCTTCAATTATATTTTTACACACCTCACACTCATTACAAGGTTCTCCATCTTTTGGATTTAAACAATTTATAGCCCTTGCAAAAATTTTAGCAGCTGATGTTTTTCCTGTTCCTCTTGTTCCACTAAAAATATATGCATGTGATATTTTACCTGATTTTATTTGATTTTTTAGTATTTTTGTAACACTCTCTTGACCTACCATATCACTAAATGTTTGAGGTCTGTATTTTCTATATAACGCTATATATGCCATATATATCACTCCCATAAAAAAGCCATCAAACACATAGAGTATAATGCTTATTGCTGCTTCCTTCCGGACCTGACAAGGTTCACAAAAACTCTATCATTTGATGGTAAATACATTATACAATAAAAAAGTTAAAACTTCAAGTACTTTCTAAAATTAAAAATAAAATTATCCTTTAAATAAAAAACATAATCATTTAAATTTTCTCTTTTTACTCCAATACCTGCAGTTGCAAGTTCATATCCAGGAAGTTTTAAACTAATATTACAAGTACTTAATTTATCAGAACTATCCATAATATTAAGATCAAAAGATAGCTCAAATTTTAAATCATCAATATTCATACCTGTAAGAGATATAAGTGTTCCGTCAAATTTAACAATTTTAGTATTTTCAGGAACATTTACATCTTTTGCAAAATTCATATTATCAATTTCTATTTCAACTAAATATTGGTTTTCTTTTTCACTTGAATATATATCTACTCTTTGATTTTTCATATTCTCTGATAACTTAGTTTTTTCATTTCTATCAGGTTGAGTAATATACATTTCTCCCATTTTATTTGGAAGTTTAACTTTTATATTATCAATATACATTTCCTTTATTTCTGATTCTTTTGGAATAAGTAAAGATAACACATTCTTTTGAGATAAATCAAGTAAAAGATCTGATATCATACTTTGTTCTTTGTTTTCTTGTTTTTCTTCTACTGTAACTAAAGATGTTATTAAAGCATCATTTGTCCTAAAAGTACCTTGGTTAATTTTCCCTTTATTATTGAGTAAAATATAAAAAGTTAATGCTATAATAGCAATGGAAACTATTATTATTAAAATTATTAATAAAGCTTTATTATTTTTTTTCATATACTCCCCCATTTATTACTAAAATTATACTACAAAGATATGAAAAATACAACAAAAAAAATTATATATTAAAAAAATAGAACTAAACCATTAATGCTTAGTTCTATAATATTTTAATTATTATCACTTCCAAATAATTCATCAAATTTCTTTTCAAGTTCTTTTTGTAAATCAAACTCTTTATTTTCATTAGGTACATTTGAAGTGTTTGTGTTTACCATTTGATTATTTATTACTGGTGGTTGTGGATTATTTGTTATAACTTGAGATTGAGTAGTTGCTGCTCTATTTCTTTGTTCTAAAATCTGCCTTGCTTTTTCTTCTCTTCTTTTTAAATGTTCTCTTACATCCATAACTTTTACAGGTACATCATCAGTTTTTGGCATTTCAGATATATTATGAATTTCATATTGTTTTGCCACATCTCTCATTGGATGATATTTAAAATACCATGCTTTTTTTGCTCTTATAGGTTTTAATGTTCTAACTAAAAGAATTTCTTCATTTGGATCCAAACGTTTAAGTTCATCAACAGTCATAAGATCTCTTCCTTGCTGTTGATGGCTAATAGAAACTCCTTGTTTTTCTCTTTCATCTTTATCTTTATTTACAGATTTACTCTTTACTCTTATTGTTTTTTGTCCTAAACTTTTAGAAAAATATTCACATGTTTTTATTGATTGACTTCCCAAAAATAGTTGTGTGTCACAGTTACCAATTATATTTTCATATGTGTCTTTATACAATGATTCAAGTTGATCTAAAGATTGAACAACTATAGAAATACTTATACCTAAACTTCTTGTAGTACTAAGTTTTTTATTAAAATCTGGTATTTGACCAATATTTGCAAATTCATCAAGTAAAAAATATACCTGTTGATTTAGTGTTCCACCATTCCTATCAGCCTGTAAATATAACTTTTGTAACATCTGGCTGAAAAAAATAGTTGATATAAAATCATATGTACTATCTGAAGCTGAAGTTATAACAAACAGTGCGACTTTTTTATTACCCAAATCATCAAAATCTATATTATTTGATGTAGTGATTTTTTGCATTGCAGGTGTATCAAATGCTGTAATTTTAGCGATGGTTGATACAACAATACTTTGCATTGTTTTATCTGCTGCTGTACTAAAGTTTTCATATTCTTTTCTTCCTGGATGTTCAGGTTTTAATTCATCAATAAATAATTTTTTAAATACAGTATCATCTGCTCCACCAGCTCTTATTATATTTATACAACTTGATAAATTTTGTTCTTCTTCTGGTAATACAGATATAACATAATATATTGCAGCCTTTAAAAGCATTTTTGCAGTTTCATCCCAAAAAGGATCACTTGAAGCAGCTCCTTCTTTTTTTGTTCCCATTACTATGGTGTGTGCAATTACATCTACACTTTGATGGTCAATTATATGTGCAAGTGGATTATATCTATCACTATATTCAGGATTAACTAAATTAAATGCTCTAACCTCATACCCATTTGCTTTTAAATATCCTGATGTTTCTCTATATAATTCTCCCTTAGGATCTGTTATTACATATGAACCCAGACACTGTAAAATATTAGGTTTAATATAACAAGCTGATTTACCAGCTCCTGATCCGTCCAACAACTAAAACGTTTTTATTAATTAAAACTTTTTTAAGATCAGTTCCAAGATAATGGTCTTTACTTAAAATAAAACCTGATTTTTTATTTAATAATTCTCTACCATCACTTGTTTTTTCATATTCTTCTCCATGCTTTGCCCAATCACTTGATCCGCTCTCTATACCATCATATTCACTCTCTTTTGCAAACTTTATTTTCCAAGCAATAAACAATATAATTGTAATTACTAAAGTCCAAAATGACCATTTTATAAATCCGAAAAAATCTAAGCCAATTGCTGTTATAAATTTAAAGTTTGTTATATTTTGTATAAATCCATCTATACATGCAGAAAAAATACTCTCTCCTGTTTCCTTTGCTCCATGTGCACACACGAACAAAGAGCCTACGATTACTATATCAAATAAAGCGTAGACTATTAAAAATGGTATAAATTCTTTCCATAATTTTTTAATTTTTTGTTCCATATCTCATCCAACCTCTTAAATTTCTTTTGTTATCCTATTATTAAATCATTTTCTCCGTCAATACTCTTACTATTTGGTTCATTTGGTTCATTTAGTTCATTTGGTTCATTTGGTTCATTTTGTTTATTTAGCTCTTCTTGCTTTTCATTTTCCTTTTTTATAACAATGCGAACATCATCATTATTAGGAATTTGAACTCCTTTTTCTGCAAACTCCTTAATTTGTGCTTTATGTTTTTGTTCAATTTCTTCTTCTAATGTTCTTTTAGTTTGTTCGTCAATTTCTAAATTTAAGACACCTAAACTTATTGTTTTTTTATCAAGTACCTTTGATTTACTCTTTAAAAGCGCAACCAAATCTTCGAATACAACTGCATCTATATGTACTTTTCCATTTATCATATTAAAATTCCTCCTTCAACTACATTTATTACTACGTTTAAACTACATCTATTACTATATTTCTGAATTATTTTTCCTCATCAAACCTTAACTCTAATACTATATATGGCTTATGTGGTAAAATTTTGCATTTACCTTTAACTTTTCCAGTAACTGGATCAGTATATAGCACAGGCTTTACCTCTTCACCTGTTTGAGTATCTATTATTGAGAATGTTCTTTTCATATTTGGTGTATATTCTACTTCTTTATATTCAACACCTTCTTGGTTATATAAAGAGCCATAACTTAGTGGAACATTAGTCTCTATTGCTCTAAAGCCCTCAGAGTTTAGTTCACCTGTACTAAGTATTGCTTTAGAGTTAGTAAGAGTAAGTAATACTATAAGTTGTTTTTCGTCATTGTTAGGTCTTATTAAATTAAACTCTTTTCTAATCCTTCCATTTTCATTTGTATCAATACACTCTATTTTTTGTAAAGATAAAAGTGCATTTCCTCTTTTATACTCTTCTTCATTTTTTTCAACTAAGAAAGCTATTGTGCTCATACCTGGCATATCAACAACTTCAAATTTATTCATTTGTATTAAAGGTTCCATATCATACCTCTTTCTTAGATTATCTCTACCCTATTTATAATTATACTATATATATAAACTAATATCAATACATTTTTTAAAATTTTCATTTTTTTATGCAAATTTTTATGTAAAATAATCGTTGACATTGTCAACTAATGTCAACGATTATTTATTAGCTACCACCAGTACCAACTTTTATTACTTGTTGTTGTGCATTATATTTATCTCTTGAAAGCAATCCTGAGCTTATAACTTGGCCGTTTAATTTTTTGGTTATATAGCTTTCAGATGTATAACCATTTACTCCAGCTGTTGCAACAACTTGCTTTCCATAAGGTATGCTACTATCATATTCATATCTAGTTGTATAAGGAATTGTTCCAGTAGTTTTTTGTGATAATATAACTTCTGGATCGTTATTTTGTTTAGTACCATATATACTAACATTTAAACTTCCGCTATATGAAAATGAAGTAACAATTTTTATTGGCGTTTCTCTATTATTTTTAAACTTAAAGTCTAAAACTGGACTATACACTGTAGCATCTCTACTAGGTGGAACGTATCCCACTGGTAATCCATGTTGATGTCTTTCAACAATTTCAAGGTTAGCCATTAACACTGTATTATATAATGTTGATACAGTTTGACAAATTCCTCCACCCATCTCATCTACTGTTGTACCACCTTTAAAAGTTGCAGCTGCTTGATATCCCTTTGATGCAGTAGTTTCTCCTATATTATTATTATATGAATAAGTTTCACCAGGCAAGATAACAACGCCATTCATATATGAAAGAGCTATTTTTAAGTTATTGCTTCTTGCATAGTTTCCTGCAGGAAAATACGTTGTATATCCTGCTAATTTTTCATTGCACATATCTGCTGAAATATCTGCAAGTTTAACTTTAGGTTCAATCTTTGTTACTTTAAATTCAATTGTTTTACCTTCTTCTTTGTTTTCAGGAAGATCTAATAACTCTTTTAATTTATTAACATCAAAATCAAAACCAACTACTTCTGCTACATATTTATTTGGATTTACAGTTTTATCAACATATGCATCCTTCGCATCCCTTTTTACTTCAGAATAAACTTTATCAGCGTCTAAACTTTGAGGCGTTCTTTTTATAATATTCAAATCATAGGTATTCTGATTTCTACTTTCAAATGCCTTAACAATGTTATTTTTTTCTTCATCATAATTTATTGAATTTCCAGTTTTTCCATTTACAATTACAATTTTAGCTTCTTTTTCATCTAGACTATATGATGCATCATTATATCTATCTTTTATAGTTAAATCAACATTTTTCATGATATTATCTAAACTATTTATATCATAACTATATGCAGGCTCAATTACCTTCTTTGAAAACAAAGCTTTTAATATATTAAAATTATTAACAAAAATATTACTATCTCTACCGAAATTCATTACATTTTGGACTGTTTTATCAATATCAAATTTAAAATCAAAATCTTCTGCTTTTATAGTATATATATTTTCGCCATCTTGATATATATCAATTTTTTCACTGGAATTTAAATCATTTGAAATGTTAGTAATAGTTTGAATTACTTCTTCAGAACTTTTTCCAGAAAAATTTTCATTAAATAAATACACATTTTTATATACATTTGAATTTAACTTGTTAACACAAGTAATAATTCCAAATATTATACAAATAAATAAAAAAATAGCTGCACAAGTAATAATTATTATTTTATTTTTCTTACTTAGTTTTCTCTTTTTGTTTGCTATATCAGTCTTTGGCGATACTGCAATATCCTTTTTATTATCATCTAATATTTCAATTTTAGAGTCATTTTCTATTAAGTCACTATCTTTTTTATCATCTGTTGGCATACTTGTATTCTCATTTTTTTTTGCCATAAACTCCCCCATACATGAATAACTTATTTATATATTATTACTCATTTCTATACAAAATTATTTCTTTCTTCTAATTAAAACAATAGGTGTAAGTGTCTTTTCTTGACCTGCTGGATTATCTTTTATCATTTTTGCAAGTTCTTCATCATTATATTTTATAACATCTGATTTACCTAAAATTTCAGCATTAAAATCATTTGCATCTACAATCATTGCTTTAATTCCCAATTTTTCATATATCTCATTACAAACGCCAGTTGAATTTTCTGGTATTCTTATTCCAAAATCGTTATAATCTTCAAAAACATGTCCATAAAATCCATCAAGTCCACTAACTTCAGGACCTGTAATTTCATAAAATACACCTTTTTTACCGAATAATTTACATACTCCACCTGCTATTGCAGCCCAAATTACTTTTAATCTTCCACAAAGATTAATTGCAAATTGCATTTTATATGGATTATCTACTCCACATCCTGCATCAGATCTCATAGCAAACTTAGATAAAAATTTAGCAAGTGCTCCAACTTTCATATCTTTTTTGTATACTACTCTTTTTTGGCATAAAGAAATTATTTTTTCACTAATTGAAATTATATCATCTTCTTCATATATTGGTTTTACATATTTTTCTATAATATCTATATAACTTTCTCCAAGTTTTATATAATGTGTTTGTACGGCATGTCTTAAAAATTTCTCACCGTTTACTTCAATTTCTACATTTTTACCATCTAAGGCTTTAAATTCCATATAAATCACTCATTTCTTTTACATATTAAAAAGTATAATACAAACCCCAAAAAAAGTCAATAAAAACCCATCTAAAAAGATAGGCTTTTGTTAAAGTATTTCATAAGCCGGATTCTGTTTTAAATAGTCATTTATCTAGAATATACATTACTGTATATTTCAAGCCACCAACCACGAAAGATGACGGGCCGTCTTAGCCTTTCTTTTTTGGTGTTGCACCAAGTGGGGTTTACACCAATGCTATATCTCTATAACATTTTGTGAGCTCTTACCTCACATTTTCACCCTTACCATATAAATGGCGGTTATTTTCTGTTGCACTTTCCTTAAGGTCACCCTCACTAGACGTTATCTAGCACTATTGCCCTATGGTGTCCGGACTTTCCTCTTGAATAAATCAAGCGACTATTTGAAATACTTTAACATAATTATTATACCATGAATTTTTTAAAAAGTAAAGTAGTGTAAAACGTTCTCATTTCAAAGTAAAAGACTGACCTAGAAAAAAGTCAGTCTTTTTAATTTATATTATGTTATATATTTTCAGTTTCTTCTTCAGTAAGGATTTTAGCAATATTTACAACTTTTCCTCCATCTGATGTTCTCATTAAAGTTACACCTTGTGTATTTCTACCAAGTACACTAATATCTTTTACATTTATACGTATTACAACACCCGTATCAGTTATAAGCATAACATCATCTTTATCATTTACTATTTTTACTCCTATAATATGTCCAGTTTTAGCTGTAGTTTTATAAGTTAGAATTCCCTTACCTGCTCTTGCTTGCTCTCTATATTCTTCTACTTCAGTCCTCTTTCCAAAACCATTTTCAGTTATTGCAAGTATATAATCCTCATCATTTTTAATTGGTTCCATACCAACAACTTTATCATCTTTTGAAAGATTTATACCCTTAACCCCCATAGAAGTCCTTCCAACAGCTCTTACTTCTTCTTCCTTAAATCTAATTGACATACCTTGTCTTGTAACCATTATAATGCTTGTATTTCCATCTGTAATTCTTACATCTATTAGTTCATCATCTTCTTTTAAAGTTATACCTTGAATTCCAGTTTTACGTATATTAGAATATTCAGAAAGTTTTGTTTTCTTTATAAGGCCATTTCTTGTAGCCATAAGTACAAATAATTCATCGTTATAATCATGAACGGGTATTACAGCTGCAATCTTTTCACCTTGTCCAAGTTGTAGTAGATTTACAATTGCCATTCCTTTAGCTGTTCTTCCAGCTTCTGGAATTTCATATGCTTTAAGCCTAAATACTCTACCTGTTGTTGTAAAGAACATAATATAATCATGCGTTGATGTAACAAACAAGTGCTCTACAAAGTCATCTTCACGTGTATTCATTGCTGTAAGCCCTTTTCCTCCACGTTTTTGACTTCTATATGTATCAGCTGCTATTCTCTTTATGTATCCAAAATGAGTAAGTGTAACAACATTAGTTTCTTCTTTTATTAAACTTTCAATGTCAATATCACCTTCACCGTGAACAATTTCTGTTCTTCTTTCATCACCATATTTTTCCTTTACAGCTTGAAGTTCTTCTTTTACAATATTTGTTACTAAGTGCTCATCTGCAAGAATTGCTCTATATTTAGCAACAAGTTCTAGTAACTCGTTATATTCATTTTCAATTTTTTCCCTTTGTAATCCAGATAATGTTTTAAGTCTCATTTCTAGAATAGCGTTAGCTTGAATTTCATCAAGTCCAAAATTTTTCATTAATCTTTCAGCTGCATCGTCATATGAGGCTCTAATTATTTTTATAATTTCATCAATATGATCAATTGCAATTCTAAGACCTTCTAAAATATGAAGTCTTGCCTCAGCTTTTGCAAGATCAAATTTAGTCCTACGAACTACTATTTCTTCTCTATGTTTTATATAATAATGCAATATTTCATTTAGCTTTAGTACTCTTGGTTGATTATCAACAAGGGCAAGCATTAGCATACTTTGAGTTGTTTGTAATTGAGAATGTTTATATAAAAGGTTTAGCACAACATTTGGATTAGCGTCTCTTTTTAATTCAAATACAATTCTAATACCTTCCCTATCTGATTCATCTCTAAGATCAGATATACCTTCTATTACTTTATCTTGAACTTGTTTAGCAATATCTTTAATCATTTGAGCTTTATTTACTTGATAAGGTATTTCAGTAACAACTATTTTATATCTTCCTCTTGAATCCTCTTCAATTTCAGCTTTGGATCTTACACAAACTTTTCCTCTACCTGTTGTATATGCACTCTTTATTCCTTCTTTTCCTACAATAGTTGCTCCTGTTGGAAAATCTGGGCCTTTAATATATTGCATTAATTCTTCATTTGTAATTTCTGGATTATCAATCTGTGCACATACCCCATTTATTACCTCTGTTAAATTATGTGGTGGAATATTACATGCCATTCCAACAGCTATACCATAAGAACCATTTACAAGCAAATAAGGAAATGCAGCAGGTAAAACTGATGGTTCTTTTAGTCTATCATCATAGTTTGGTACAAAATCAACAGTATCTTTATCTATATCTGTTAACATTTCAAGTGCTATTTTTTGTAATTTAGCTTCTGTATACCTCATAGCGGCTGGAGGGTCGTTATCAACTGATCCAAAATTACCATGTCCATTTACAACTGGATATCTAAGTGAAAAATCTTGTGATAAACGAACTAATGCATCATAAATTGCAGCATCACCATGTGGGTGATAATTTCCCATAACTTCACCAACAATACCTGCTGATTTTCTAAATGGTTTTTCAGGCCAAAGTGCAAGTTCACTCATAGAATATAAAATTCTTCTATGTACAGGTTTTAAACCATCTCTAACATCTGGAAGTGCACGAGAGGCTATAACGCTCATAGCATAATCTATATATGACCTTTTCATTTCTTCCTCAATTTTCACAGGCACAATTGTTTGTGACGATAAAAAGTTTTCATCATTAATGTCCATTTTCATACCTCCATTTAATACCACTTTATTATACTAGAAAAAATACAAAAAAGCAAGCCAAAATTATTGAATTTTAAAGAATTTGTGATATAATGTAAAAAAGTTGAAATACTAAAGGGGACACATATATGAAGTATAAAAATTACTATGAAATATTAAATATAAATAGAAAAAGTACTAGAGACGAAATAAGAAATTCATTTAGAAAGCTAGCTAAAAAATACCACCCTGACACTAACAAAACTCCCGAAGCAGAAAACATGTTTAAAGATATAAATGAAGCTTATGATGTTTTAACAAATGATGAAAAAAGAAGAAAATATGATAGACAAGTAGCAAAATATGGCTATGGAATAGTTGATACAGACTCTAGTCTTTCAAATGTAAAATATGAATTTAAATCAGGTGTTAATGTTATAAATGATTTATTAAACACTATTCTTGGATTTAAAAAAGATGATGCTCAAAACTTTGGAGACATTAATAATGCACCATCTTCTAAGGATGAAAGAAAGACTAAGCAAAAGCCTGAAAAAGGTAAAGATATTATATCAAATATCGAAGTAAGCTTAGAAGAAGGTTTCTTCGGTACTGAAAAAAAGATTGCCATAAAATCATATAAAACAGGTCTTAATACGTTTTCAGTTAATATTCCTATTGGAATACAAAATGGTGACTGTATCCGTCTTGCTGCACTTGGTAACCCAGGAAAAAATGGTGGTAAAAATGGAGATTTAATTATTCATGTAAAATTAATACCTGATAATGAATATAAAATAAGTGGAATAAATCTTAAAAAAGATATATTTATTTCACCGGCCTTTGCTGTTGTTGGAGGCAAATATAAAATAAAATTATTTGAAGAAACAATCTTTGTTTCACTTCCAAAGCACTTAAAAGATGGTGAGATTATAAAAGTCGAAAAGAAAGGTTACATCTCAGAAGATGAAATTCGAGGCGACCTTTTACTAAAAGTTCATATAAAAATGCCTGATGACATATCTGAAAGAGAAGAAAAGCTATATGAACAAATATTAAAAATGGAAAGAAAAAAAATGGCTAGTGAATAAATCATTCACCAGTCATTTTTTATGCTAAGCTCGTTAAAATATGTGCATATTTTTTATTTTCTTCTCCTGTAAAAATATCAAATTCAACTTCACTCTGAGCAACACTTACAAATTCCTTTGTATCGGAATATAGCGAATCAATGTAGTCCTGAGTGCTAAAGCATCCTTTTATATGAGTTAAACATACATTTCTTACTGAACATTCCAAAATATTGTATACATTTTCTTTTGTAATTCCATGATAACCAGATAACGTTTTAATTCTCTTTACAGGATTACCACCATCTACCATGACAACATCAGCATTTGATATAAATTTTCTAAGCGTGTTGTCCACAGATGCTATATCTGAAGTATATACAAAACTGCTGTAATTTGATGAAATCTTAGTTGCATAGCTTTTTATTTTACCTTCGCAATGATTAGTTTTGCAAAATTCAACAAACATATCACAAAAATAAAACTTACTATTCTCATCAAGTACACTTACTTCAAATACAGAAGAATACTTATTTAATACCTTACCATACCAATCATAGAATTTTTCCGATGTATCACTCATATACACCTTTATTTTTCTATTAGGAAAATTCTCAATCATAAAATCTCCAATAGAGAATAAACCTGCTACATGATCAATATGATTATGAGAAATTACAATTGTTATATTTTCTGGTAAAATATTATTGCATACCACATATTCAATAAACTTTGATTTTATACCAACTCCTGCATCTAATACCAAAAGTTTATTTTGTTTTTGTATAAGATAACTAGATGTTGGTTTAAATCTCGTATTAGGGGCATAAAAGCCCAAAGCTTTACAAAAAGTATTCACTTTTCTCTCCTCCATTTTTTAATTAAATAAAGTTTATGTATTTTTATAAGTTTATTATATATTAAATTTGAACAGTTGTCAATATTATAATATTAAATAAATTTATTAATAATTACAAAAATATATCACAAAACACATTTATGTCTTGTGATATATTTTATTTTATTTTATTCTATTTTATTTTCTTTTTCTTTAATCTTATATCTTCACCAATAAATTTACATATGGTAAAATTACCAATTAGTCTTGATAATATTCTTTCATCATATCTATTATATAAATCATTTAAACTTAAATTTGTTGAAATAACCATCTTTTTATTATTTAAAAGTCTAGTATTTATTATGTTAAAAAGTTCTGTAAATTTATTATTATTCATTGTTTCGGTTCCAAGATCATCAATTATTAACAAATCAACGTTGAATATCCTATTATACTTTTCCTTTTGTGACTCTGTTTTATCGTATGAAAATTTATAATCAAGTATTTGATCCATTAATATTGGTGAAGTTTGATAAACAACATTCATTCCTTGATCTATTACATCTTTAGCAATACAATTAGAAATAAATGTTTTTCCAAGTCCTGTATTACCAGTAAATAGTAAACTTTTCTGATTATTATTTTTTATATTTTTACAAAAATCTTGTGAAATCTTTTTTATCAATTCTATATTTTCAAGTGGAGATTTATCAATTCCATATTTCTCCTTATCCTTTTTATTAGAGTAATAACAATTATCAAAGGTCTTAAAATTTTCTTCTTCTAATTTTAATATATTTGATTGTTTATATGTGTTATTAAGGACCTCCTGTTTAAAGCAATTACAATAACTTGTTATATTATCTTTAGTAACCATTCCAGTGTCATTGCAAATTTTACAATCAAAGTCTGGTTCTAAATCAGCTTCTGTAATTCCTATTTTTTTTAAAATTCTTTTCTTTTTCTCTTCCATTTTATCAAGCTTTGATTTCATATTTTCTTTTTCAACTTGTCTAGTAATTTCATCACTTGCAACAATGTTTCTTGTTATTTTAAGAGCTAAAAGATTTATATTTTTTTCAATTTCTTCTAGTTCGGGATAATCTTTGTATATTTTTCTTTTTTTTATAATTGCTTCATCAATCTTTCTTTGCCTTTTTATATCTCTATTTTTTAATATTTCTCTACACAATTGATTATCCATAACTACCTCCTTTACATATTATCGTAAAATGAATCTAGATCAGTGTACTCCCTTTGTTCAACATCTTGATATTTAGTTTTTGCTTTAGATGATTTTTTATATGAAGATGTAACTTCATTTACTTTGGCAGTAATTTCTTTCTCTATATCTTTTACATCTTTAAATCCTTTTTTATGCCAGTTAACTAATATCCCATTAACATAGCTTATAGTTGGATTTGGTTTATTTACAGTACGTTTTAATGCTTCTTCTATCATATTAAAATCATATCCATAATCTTTTATCCATGTATCAATATATTGCTCTTCATATTTAGTTAAATTTCTATTTAATCTTAAAGCTTTACTAATTTTTTGCTTTATTTTTTGAATATTGTCATAACTTTCTAAAAAGTCTTCAAGTTGTTCAAATGTTTTTACTCCACCATTAAACCAGCTTTCAGCTACTGCATGAACATATTTTTTGTTTAGCGCTTTTCTCTCCTGACAATAATGAAATAATGCAATCATAACTTCTTCTGAGAAAGAATAATTTTCAAACATAGCACTTATATCTGTATACCACCCTAAAGACATAACACCTTGAAAAAAACTTTCATTTATTGCACTTGCTGCAGCTATTCTTTTTCTATCTCGTTCAGTTTGAAGTTTAGTTCTTCTTGGTTCAATTTTTGGTATATAACTTTTATTAATTTCATTTTCTCGAACATCAATTAAATTGTACCCATGTGTTGTTCTTGTAATTAATCCTTCTGCTTGTAATCTTTCAAACCCAAAAGAAACATCTTGCTCTGAAATATTAAGCTTTTTTGCTAAATCTGACTTATCAGCTTCCGTTCCATTTTTTGCCAAAAATAAAATATATAGATAAATTTTAACGTCAATATTTTCAAGTTGTGGCATATAGTTTAATATAAACAAATCAGGTAGAGGTGTATCACCTAGTTCTAATGAATTTTTCTGTACAAACTTCATAACGATTCTCCTTAACAACACTACTTCAGTGAATACATTATATCATTTGTGACATATTTTTACAATACTAAACTCAAAACTTATTCATGCTTTTTATACAACTTTATTTTTTCTTTTTTTATTTCTTTTTTGTTAATAAAAATTTTCTTTTTAATATAAAATTTTATAATAATTAAAATAACATCAATTGCGACTTCATTATTTACATTTATAATTACAGCTGAAATTATAGGTACTGTAAAAAATAAAAAAAGGTACATTGATAATTTAATACCTAAATTTAAAACTCTAATAGCAGAAAAAATAATGAACATATATATTACCAATACTAAGAGTGATTTATAATCAATAATCCCCATCCATTTATTTTTTCTGTTAAAATTTTGATATGTATTCTGTATATTATATTCTTTCATTTTTCTCCTAACTATTAAATATGTTATTAATTTGATTATTCGAAGAAATTTTTATAAAAATTTCTTTTGTAAAACCATTTATCTTATATATGATATATATACTTCCAACAAGTATTATTTTATATGTCATACTATTTATATCTTTATATAACAAAGGTATAAAAATAATAAATTTTACTATAATTTGTGTCATTAGACTTACAAAAAGAGTCTTAAACCATGTCCTAAATATTCCAATAGTTAGTTCATTACTTAGGCAAATAAAGGCAAATGGAGAAATAATGAATAAAAATATTATTGTAACATATCTTATTGCAAAATTAATTAAAATAGAAATACTACCAAAAGAGATTATTCCTTTTATAATTCCATTTAAACTTAAAAGGTCTGAATTTATTATATCATCTATTTTAACTATATTTTCTTTTAAACTAACAAAAGATACCTTTTTACCTAGTAAATCATAGAGTCCCCCATCAACACAGTCTGTTAATAAGCCTATCATGTTTACTATTTCCCTACAAATGTAATAACTAAAGTTTACCATTACTGTTACTATAATAAGTTTTATTACAAACATGTATATACTTTGAGATTTATTTCCATTATATATTGAGATTAATTTTAAAAAAACAAAATAAATAACATAGAATAAAATTAAAGAATTTGCAATTATAATTAAAGCATTAGTTTTATCTTGAAAAAAAACATCTTTAAGAGGTGATTTATTAAATAAATCTGAATTTACATTTACCAAATCATCCATTTTTTCAAATATTTCATCATCCAAAGATTTAAAAAGTTTTTGTGATACGGTATTTAAGGAATTTATTATATTTTGTGCATCCATATATTATTTTAATACAGATTCTACAAACTTAATTATAATATCTATTGAAATAATTATACCGTAACATACTATTGCATTTATTATTACTTTTTTACCTTTAGACATTTTTTCTTCATCGCCAAAACTTAATTTACGCATTAAAACACCTGTTGCAATAGCTACTCCTGCTGCAGGTGCCGCTAATTTAACCAAATATGACTGTATACTTTTTAAAGCAGAATTTAGTTTGTTAACAAGAGTTGGTGTTTTAGCACTTGCACAATACACTGTTGAGCAAACAAAAAATATACAACAAACTATTAAACATATAATTATTATTTTTTTATAATTTTTCTTCATTACTATCATCCTCCCATATTTTCAATTTAATTTTTTCATACAAGTTAATTTTATATCCATCCGATAACATGCACATAGCTTCAAAAGTATTTAATTTTTGCGTAAAAAAGTCATAAGTATATTTTTCTTGCATTACCTCATTTTCAGAATAACTTTCTGAAAAATCAGACTTATATGAAATTAACTTATTAGCAAAAATATTATATCTAGTATTTTTGCCATTTTCTGTATATGATTTACTTTTATTTAATATTTTTTCTTTACCAAGAATTGAAATTATTCTTTGAATTGTAAAGTAATCATCATTTCTAAACCATATTTTATTTACAAAATTTTGTATTATTACATCAGCCAAATGTTCATCTAAAAGCGAATTTACAAGAGATGAATAACTTTGCATGCTTATAACATTAATACATTTATACTCTCTTGAAAGTGAAAAGAAATTACCATCTTGAGCATTACAAACCTCCTGATATTCATCACAAAGAAAAAACACAGATTTATCTTTTTTATGATTACCTAAAATTTCTCTTTGAAATTTTAATTTTAAATATGTTGCTATTATTTTAGATAATTTTTCATTATTTGCTATATCAAGTGATAATACATAGATTTTATTAGAAAGAAATCTTATATTTGAAACTATATTAGAACAAAATTTTTTAGAGTATTTTACACTAGACATAAAAACTGATGTCATTCTTGTAATCTCAGCCCTTATAATTCCAAAGGTTCGATCATCAAGTCCTAAATAATCATTATTTATATTTAAAATTGCACTATTTAACTCAAATAATTTTTCATCAGGAAATTCATTTCTTAGAATCCTATCTTTTATATTTAATAGTTTTTCTTTTAAATATTCTTTATTTATTACCAAATTATGAATTTCAGAAAAATTTAAATTTCCATTATTATATACCCTAATTAAGGTTATAAAATCTCTGATGTATTCCTCTGCTTTATCTAACCAAAAAGGCTCATTTTCCTTACTATTTGATATTAGTGTAAGTACCTTTTTTACAATACTTGCAAGTTCCATACTAGATAAGTTAGGTTCATTAAGTGGATTATATATTGTATTATCATTTAAAGAAATATACTCTATGTCTTCTTGTCTTAAATGCTTTTTTGCTATTTTATTAACTGTATCTACAAAATTACCCTTTATATCAATAATCAATCCTCCTAAGTTATTTTTAATTAAAGAATCTAAAATGTTTGAAATTGCTGTACTTGTTTTTCCAGATCCAATACTTCCTGTTATTAATATATTTTGATAAAGTCCTTTTTCTTTTATAAAAACATTCTCTTCATTATATTCTCCAATGTAAACAGATAAAGAAAGTTCTTTTTTATTTAATAATTTATTGTTATTTATTTCACTATGTGAGTTAAACCAGGAATAAAGTTTATAAATCTCACAAAAAATAAAAAAGAAAAATAAAATATAATACAAGATTTTAAAGTATATATAATAATTAGATAAAATATTTACAATATCTATTGTTTTGCTAAAAAGATTTATGAATAAAACATTAGAAATTAAAAATTTGTATGAAATAGATATTTTAAAAATCAATATTACAGTTGATATACCAAAGCAATTAATCACCTTTTTATACCAACTGGGTGGATTATATATAAAACTTTTAAGATGAAAAATAAATTTAAAATTAGTATAGTCCAAGTTGCAAGTTATATTCTTTTTACTATTAATATGCCTATTCAACTTACCTCCTATTATTGATAGACTAACGTTGTTTGTAACAAGGAAATATAACTTATAAAGAAAAAACAAAAAGAAAAAAATAAATTCAAATAAATATAACAAAATAAACCACCATACAAATTGTAACATTATATTTTTTTTAAATCAATAGATTTTCATTATTTCTACATTGTTAGATAAAAATAGAACATTTTCGACAGTAATTTTTACAATTTTAAACTTTTTTAGAAAATTTTGAACTTTTTTTCAAAAAATCATTGACATTTAACAAAAAATAATGTATTATATATTAGCAATACATTTTGTGGGCCATTAGCTCAGTTGGCAGAGCACTTGACTTTTAATCAAGTTGTCCGCAGTTCGAATCTGCGATGGCTCACCACTTTTTTTTATTGGCCCGTTGGTCAATCGGTTAAGACACCGCCCTTTCACGGCGGAGTGAGGAGTTCGACTCTCCTACGGGTCACCAATGTATTGTAAATGCTTGAATAGCTCAGTTGGTAGAGCAACGGTCTTGTAAACCGTAGGTCGTCAGTTCGACTCTGACTTCAAGCTCCATTAAAATACATTAATATCAAGCCTTTCGTAAAGATTGGCTTGATATTTTTTATAATTTCACATTATTTTTTACTAAGTTTTATAAACCATTTTTAAATTAAATAATATAATTTATATTTAATGTATTTTAAAATATTATTTAATTGATTAAATATTGTTAAACTAAAGCATATCACATATACGTATAAAATCATTTATATCAAGTTGTTCAGCTCTAACATTTTTATCAATATCTAACTTTTCAAACAAAATATTAAGTTCTTCCTTAGAAAGATTTTTAAAATTTGTTGAAAATAAGGAATTTATCATGGTTTTTCTTCTTTGGGCAAAAGCGCAATGAACTAATTTAATAAACACTTCTTCATTTTTAACTTTATACTTCTTATTCTTCTTTAAAACTATAATCGCTGATGTTACATTTGGAGCAGGTATAAACGACTCTTTTGGAACTAAAAAAGCAATACTTGCATCTGATAAATATTGCACCATTAAAGTAAGTATTCCATAATCCTTAGTATTACTTTGTGCAACCATTCTTTGTGCAACTTCTTTTTGAACCATAACAATTACTTCACTTATTCTTTTTGAATCTTGTAACAACTTAAATATAATTGGTGTAGTGATATAATATGGTAAATTTGCCACTACTTTTACATTTGTAAATTTTATCTTGTTTTTTTCCTCTATTTTAAGTATTTCCTCATCTATATTTACCTTTAATATATCTTGACTTATTAAAGTGTAGTTATCATAGTCTTTAAATCTATCATTTATCACTTTAATCATATTATTATCTACTTCTATAAGTAAAGAATAAGTTGCATTACTTAAAATATAATTTGTTAAATTACCAAGGCCAGGTCCAATTTCTATAATAAGCTCATTTTGCTTAATATTTGAAACTTCAACTATATTATTTAGTATGTTATCGTCAACTAAAAAATTTTGACCAAAACGCTTATTGGCCTTTAATCCATATTTATTTAAAATACTTTTAGTTTCTTTTAATGTATTCATATTTTTCCTTTCTTTTAAAAAGTGATTGCTAGATTTACTCCAGCAATCACTTTTATTACTTCTAATTAATTTTATAATCCACCATTATTTATTAATGCATTTTTTATACTTATAACTGAATTACTATATCCTCTATTCAAAATACCCTGACTATAACATGAATTATAATATGCACCTTCACCCATATTATATGCATTTAATCCATATACTTCAACTGCATCACCAGAAACTTTTGATCTTGCAGAGTTTAAATAATTGGCTAATAAATAAACACCTGCTGTCATATTATCATAAGGATCTAATAAATTAGTTATTCCAAGTTTTCTGCTTAAATTTGATTGATTTGAAATATGAATTTGACAAAGTCCGTATGAATTTCCTCCACCAACTGCATTTGAATTAAATCCACTTTCCTTATACATAACAGCTAAGAACAATTCATATTGCACACCATATTGTTGACAAAGATTATATGCATACTTTTGTTGTTCAACTGGAAGTCCAATATTATATTGTTTAAATCCTCCATCAGTAACTATAGAAGTAGGAATATTTACACTTGAACTTCTTGATGCAAGATTATATCTTGTTCCAACTTCAACAACTTTATTTTTTGCTTCTGAAATAACATTACTACTTAATTCAGCTCTATATATTTCAGAGTTTTGATTATATCTAACTAAATATTTTGTTAATTTTTTTCCTTCTTTCCCTTCTTGAACAACATTCTCTGTTCCAACATCTATATTTGAGTTATCATTTTTTTGTTCTTCAAAAGGAATTGATTCTTCAACATCTTCAAGCTTGGCGATCATAGGAGTATATTCTTTTTTTACCTCATTTTCATCAAATTTTGCAAGCTCATTATTTGAATATACTTTTATTTCAAGACCATCTTCTATTTTGTTTTCTCTACTAGGTTCAATAGTTGAATTATCATTAACATAAACTTTATTTTGTAATAAAAATCCATCTACTGTACTTGCTAATGTTTTTACACTTGTTTTCTGTCCATAATAATCAATTGTAACTGTTTTTACGTTGGCAGATATAACAAATAAACCGGCAGTAGCAAATAACAATATTAAAGTTATAACAATAAAAATTTTTCTAATTTTATATGCTTTATCTTCCTTCACAGAAATCCTCCTTAAAACATATCGTGTCCATATTATACTATAATTTTTATTCTTTGTCAATTTTTTTATGCATGTTAGATTTATTCTTATACATAATAATGTAACAAAACCACCTAATTTATGGGGTGTTTTTTCCTTTTCTAACATTTTTGTTACATTATACTATTATTTTATTATTAAAAATAAATTTTGCTCATACTACTAATAAGGTGATAAAATGGAAAAAGTAAAATTCGAAAAATTATTTTATGAAAATGATTGTAATATGTATAAAAGAGGGAGATTTCTACTAAAAAAATATTCCGATATTCCAAAAGAAGTAATTACATCTCACAATAATATTCCTTCGCTTAGAGCATATGAAAACAAACAATTCCCAAAATTAAAAAATTATTTAATACTTGGCAAAAGAAAAACTCATAAATATGTTATTAACCATAAAATTTCAAACTTTCTTGTACCATTTACTTCATCAGGATGCTATGCTATGTGCCAATATTGCTACCTTGTATGTAATTACAATAAATGTTCATATTTAAGAGTATTTGTTAATAAAGAAGAAATTTTAGATCATTTAATAAAAACAAGTCAAAAATATGAAAAAAATACTGTATATGAAATAGGAAGCAATAGTGATCTTTTACTTGAAAATGAAGTTACAGAAGACCTAAAAGAAAATTTAGAATATTTTTTTAAAAACTCTAATAAAGGAATTCTTACATTTCCTACTAAATTTAGTAATATAAAAGCCATTTTACAAATAAATTATATAGAAAGGTTAATACCTAGGGTAAGTTTAAATCCTGATAATATAATAACAAGATATGAATTAAGAACATCTAATTTACAAGAAAGAATTAATGCAATAAATGAACTATGTGAATCTCGGATATAAACCATATATATTAATTGCTCCAATAATACTTACTGATTCATATAAAAATGACTATTCTAAACTAATCCTTGAGATGACTTCTTATCTTTCAAAAAAAGCAAAAAAGAATATAACTTTTGAATTAATTTTTATGACATACAGCTATATCCATGATAAAATTAATTCAGAGGCATTTCCAAAAAGTATTCCTTTATATTCTAAAGAAAAAATGACTAGTAGAGGAATTGGTAAATATCACTATAAAGACACATTTAAGAATGAGGCTTCAAAATTTATAACTAATTTGATAAGTAAAAATTTTTCAAATTATACAATAAAATATATAGTATAGTATTAACTTTATTTGTAATATATGGTATAATACTAAAGTAAAATAGGAGTGTGTAATTTGAAAAACTTATACTTATTTGTACCTAATGAAAATGTCGATAATTATATAAAATATGGTATAAAATTATCTCAGAATGCTAATAAAGTTGTTACATATGAAAGAACCGAAAAAAAAGGTATTATTTCTTATCTTTCCCCAATGGATTCAGAAAAATATTATGATAATAACTTTACATGCCTTAAAATAAATATTTCTAAACTAAACATACTAATATATAATGAAACTGCCCTTGATTTAACAAATAATAAAGATTTTATTTGTAATATTAAGGACTATATTTATGGAAATTATGAGGAACCTAGAGCTTTAATTTGTTCAACGATTTTACCAGAAAATATATTTATATATAATAAAATAATTGATACCCCTTTAATTATTGAAAAATCAAAAGAATTTTATTATAAACATTCTGTACTTGATATGCTAGATAACGATCTGTTTACAAGTTTTGAGGTATATCAACTATTACTAATATTAGGTCAAAAAAAGAAATTATTTAAGGTAAAAGAAGTCGATGAAAAATTAAAACTATATATTGATAAAAAAAGTGGTAAAAAATATACAAAGAAGAGTAACTTTTAAAATTACTCTTCTTTTATTACCAATTGATCATATATTTCTAATGTATTTTTATTTTCTATTCCATTGTTTTTTCTTTCTTCATCAGTTAGATTATCAACTATCGCAATATTATCATTTGATAAACTAATTTTTATGGGTACCTCTTGGTAATCTCCATTTTTAATAGTAGTAACCTTTCCAATGTTTGAACTATCTACAGTGATCGCATTTAAAGGAACAGCCATTCCTGATTTTCTTGTCCATATTATTTCTATGTTTTCACACCTAGAATCTATTAATTTTTCAATTCCATTGCTCATAGAAATAATACAATATTTGTTGTCTTCATCTATATCTACCACTTTTGTAAGTATTGCGCTTTCTTTTACATTAGATTTATCAGTAAATTTAATATATATATTACTTCCTGATTTAATATATTCATTATTTTGTACTTTAACAATAATATACGCATTAAAATTATCTACAATTTTTATTCCAAAATCACTTGATGTATTTGACCTATATTTACTAAAAATATCATCAATTTCATTTTTAGTATAATTCAAAACTTTTGATGTATCAGTTATGCCTTCTAATCCATCAATTTTGTAGGTAACACAACCAGCCATTGATGATTTAATATTATTTGCAGAAGTTTTATAATTTTCTTCTATATTTTTTCTAGTATCGATTAGTTCCCTTACCTTTGATCCAGATGGGCTCAATTCTCCAAGTATAGTAATTTTTTGACTTGTAAGTTCATCTATTTTTGTTTTATATTCTTGTATTTTAATATATGATGTTGTTTTCCTTGCTTGTTTACCTAGAAGTTCAATTTGTGATTCTATATATGTAATATCATTTGAATAATTTTGTGGTAAATCTTTAATTAAGGTTTCTATTTGTTTATCTAAATCGTTTATTTTGCTTATGTATTCCTGATAATTATTATCCTTATATAGTGCAACCGATTCAGTTTTTCTAATTCTTTCTCCTTGTTCGACAAGAGGAATAATAGCATTATTATTATTTATATCAATTACTTTTTCTTGCTTTATTACTATCCCTTGCACATTACTTGATTTTTCAACATATCCATTAACTACTGTATATGTCTGAGATTTTTGTATAACACATTCATAAATAATTGCACAAATAACTACTAAACATATAACTGCCACAATAATTACAACAATGTTTTTCTTTTTTATACTTTTTGGTTTTATTTTATTAGGCGTTTGAACATTACCCCTCATATACTTACCTCTATTTTTCTAGAATTTTACTATCACTTATTATTTCATTTACCATACCAGATACATTATTATATTCTTCTAAATAATGACAATTAAGTTTGTTTTTGAACCATGTAATTTGTCTTTTAGCATAATGTCTAGTTGATTTCTTTAATTTTTCAATAGCATCATCTAAGTTTTCTTTTCCTTCAAAATATTCAAAAAATTCTTTATATCCAATTGCTTGAATACATGTATTATCTTTATCTAAATTCATATCATACAACATTTTAGCTTCGTCTAAAACACCATTTTTCACCATAATATCTATTCTTTTATTTATTCTTTCATACAATTTTTCTCTTGGATAATCAATATAATAAACAAAAAATTCATAATCCGGGTGTGAAAATTTTTCAAGTCTTTTTATTTCTTCCATCATATGTTCTGATTTTAATTTTTCTGAGCTTTTTGCTATTTCTAAAGCTCTAATAACCCTTTTAATATTATTTGGATGAATTTCTTTTGCAGATATTGGATCAATTTCTACTAGCTTATTATATAAATATTCTTTTCCTTTTTCATTTAAAATTTTTTGTAATTCATCTCTATAGTCATCTGTATTTTTTTGATTATCAAAATTCATATCGTATATTACTGAATTAAAATATAGACCAGTTCCACCAACAATAATGACATTTTTATTCCTTTTTGAAATTTCGCTTATTTTATCATAGCACATATTTTTAAAATCTGCAACACTAAACTTTTCACGTACATCACAAATATCTATCATATGATGCGGAATACCTTCCATTTCTTCTTTTGTGACTTTTGCTGTACCTATATTTAGTTTTTTATATATTTGCATAGAATCTGCAGAAATAATTTCTGCATTTATTTGTTTTGCAAGTTCTATACTTAATGCAGTTTTACCAGATGCTGTAGCACCAACAATACATATTATCTTTTTTCTCATATCATTTCCTTAAAAATTTTCTTTCTATTTCATATCTACTCATTTCAAAAGCAGTTGGTCTTCCATGTGGACATGTAAAAGGATTTTCTAGTTTTACCATTTTATCAATAAGATTAATCTGCTCTTGTACATCTAACTTCATATTACCTTTTACTGCAGCTTTACATGCAAGTGTAGCTAAAAATCTATGTTCTTTTTCTTCCTTCTCTGTTTTAACAACACCTAAAATTTCATCTATTATATCTTTAAACATACCTGTATAATCTATATCATATCCAATATTTGGAATTCCTGATATTTTTATCGTCTTTTCATCAAAGTCCTCAAGAATAAATCCTGCTTTTTCAAACATAGACATATTTTCAACTACAATATTTTTTTCTTTTGGAGTAAGTTCAACAAGAGTAGGTATCAACATCATTTGAATATTCCTATCTGTTGAATAGTAACTTTCCTTAAACTCTTCAAATAAAAGTCTTTCATGAGCAGCATGCTGATCAATAACATACATTTTATCTTCAATTTGAATAATTATATATGTGTTAAATATATTTCCTACATATTTATACAATATTTCTTGTTTTATTTCTTCACCTTGTTGAACTTGTCCTATCTGAGCTTTATTTTCAGAAGCTTTTATATCAGTTTCTTTTACTTCTATTTCTTCCACTAAATTTGAAGTTGATTTATCCACATTTTCAACAGTACTTTTTGGGATTTCTTTAAATTCATCATTTTTAATTTTTATATCTTCTATTGTATTTAAACTATCTTTTCCTACTTTAGCAATATCATAAATATTATTTTTAGGTTCTTCAACACAATAATCTGGTGCGTTTTGAAGTTTGAACTCAAATTTTTTCTCTTTATTTTCTTTTATAACACCTGTGTTTTTTAAATCTGAACTTATTCTATCTATACTATTTTCCTCTAATTTTTTTATATTACTAAAAGGGCTATCTTCTCTATTTTTATTTTCTATAGCTTGTCTTACTGCGTGATAAACTACGTCAAAAACTGAGGTTTCATCTTCAAATTTTACTTCAAGTTTAGCTGGATGAACATTTACATCTAAATGATTTGGACTCATAGATAAATTTATAACACAAAATGGAAATTTATTTATTGCATACTTTTCACTGCAAGCCCTATCCAAAGCTGCATTTATAGTCTTATCTTTTATGTACCTTGAGTTTACAAAAGTAAATTGATGCATTCTAGTAGATCTTGAAACTTTTGGAAGACCAATAACACCATTTACACTCATTGAATTATATTCATATTCTACAGGTATAACATTATCATAAATTTCTCTTCCAAATATATCATAGATGACTGATTTTAAATCAGATTTACCTGATGTTTGCAAAACAGTTTTAGAATTATTTATATACTTAAAACTAATACTTGGATTGGAAAGTGCCATTCTTCTTACCACATCTTCTATATATCCTGCTTCAGTTGAATCTTTTTTTAAGAATTTATATCTTGCAGGAACGTTATAGAATACATCAAATATTTCTATTTTTGTTCCTTGAGTTGAAGCTGATGGTTCTACAAATTTTATTGTTCCAGCATCAACAAATGCTTTCGTTCCAATATCTTCATTTTCGTTTTTACTAATTAAAGAAACTTTTGCAATAGCAGCAATAGAAGCTAAAGCCTCACCTCTAAATCCCATAGAAGTTATACTAGCTAAATCTTCTTCTTTTCTAATTTTACTTGTAGCATGTCTTTCAAAAGCCATTTCAACATCATCTGATGCAAAGCCTTTTCCATTATCTTGAACTCTTATATATTTTATTCCACCATTTCGTATTTCAACTGTAATTGATGTTGCTTTAGCATCTATAGCATTCTCCACTAATTCTTTTACAATTGAAGCTGGTCTATCTACAACTTCACCTGCAGCTATTTTATTTATTGTATGTTCATCTAAAAGAACAATATTTCCCATAGTTACCCCCTATCTTAATTCATTTATTCGTTTAACTACTTCTTTTGTAGACATTGTTATATATTCCTCCAAATCCTCATCAGTCAAAAAGTTTATTCTTGAACTGTCTGACTTATTGTTTAGAGTACTAATATAACTGTCAAAACATTTTATTAACACATCATCTGCGAGTGCTTCTCTAATATTATTAGCAATTTTATCCACATCAAGGTTGTATTTTGATATAACTTTTTTATTTACATTTAAATAATCAGAATAAATTTGCTTACTAAATGTATCAAAATCATATACTTTACCTGTTTTTAAATTAGTAACAAGTCCTAAATCTTCATCATGCCATTTAATATATTTTCCCACAAATTTTTCAAACCAGATTTTATCTTCTATTAAATGTGCATATGTTCCTAATGTTTTAAAATCCAAAAGCTTAAAAGTATTTTCTTGTATAAATTTATCAAGATCAGGTAAATGCATAACATTTCCATCCTCAACAACATATTTCAAATAGTGGGTTATTCCTCTATCAAATCCTGCCATTTTTTTTAAATCAGGCATTATACTCCCAGCTAAAAACTTATCAGATAAGTTAAGTTCTTCTTTTACCATATTTGATATACAAATATGTATTATCATAGATGCCATTTTATTTTCCTCCTTAGTTTAATTTTTCTTTTAATCTATACAAAACGTCTAAAGCATCTTTTGGAGATAATTCATCTAAATTAGTTTTCTCCAATATCTTTGTGATTTCAGCCATTTTGTAATTAAACATATCAACCTGTATTTCCTCTGTCGTAATTTTTTTCTTTCTATTATTTATACTTTTCTTTGCTAGATCTACGTCTTCTAGTTCTCTTAATAATTGTTTTGCACGAGATATAACAGATTTAGAAACTCCTGCAAGTTTTGCAACATATATACCATAGGATTCATCTGTTCCACCTGGAACGATTTTTCTTAAAAAAATTACATCGTCACCTTTTTCTTTAACTGCAACTGAATAGTTTTTTACACCTTCTACTTGATTTTCAATATCAATTAATTCATGGTAATGAGTTGCAAACAAAGTTTTAGCTCCAACTTTTTCCTTATTTGCTATATATTCTACAGTTGCCCATGCAATTGAAAGTCCATCATATGTTGAAGTTCCTCTTCCTATTTCATCAAGAATAATAAGGCTATTTTTTGTAGCATTTGTAAGAATATTTGAAAGTTCTTGCATTTCAACCATAAATGTAGATTCTCCCATAGCTAAATCATCTGATGCTCCAATTCTTGTAAAAATTCTATCTACAATACTTATATCAGCATTTGTTGCTGGTACAAAAGAGCCAATTTGTGCCATATACGTGATAAGAGCGACCTGCCTCATATATGTTGATTTACCTGCCATATTTGGCCCTGTAATTATTAAAAATCTATCATCATCATTGTTTAAATATGTATCATTTGGAATAAAAGAGTCAGACTTTAAAGATTTTTCAACTACTGGATGCCTTCCCTCTTTAATTCTTATTTCTCCTGATTTTAATATGTTTGGCTTCGTATAATTATAATTAATTGCAACTGTTGCAAAAGAACATAAAACATCTAAAATAGATACAACTCTTGCAGATCTTTGTATATCAATAACTTCTTTTGCTATTTCATTACGTATATTACAAAACACTTCATACTCTAAATCAATTAATTTTTCCTCTGCACCAAGTATTTTTTCTTCTATTTTTTTTAGTTCATCTGTTACATACCTTTCAGCGCCAGCAAGTGTCTGCTTCCTAATATATCTATCTTCTGGTACCATATTTTTATATGAATTTGTGACTTCTATATAATATCCAAACACCCTATTATATCCTATTCTAAGCCATTTTCCTTTAATTCCCGTTAATTCTTTTTCTTTAGCCTCAAGTTCCATAAGCCATTTTTTTCCATCTTTTGAAGCATTTCTGTACTCATCAATTTGTTCATTGTACCCACTTTTAATTATCCCACCTTCTTTAATTGAGATAGGCGGATCATCTACAATAGAATTATTAATTAAAGAATATATATTTTCTAATGTACTAAATTCACTATATAACTCATTCATATATGTATCATTATTAGTATTTATAATATTTTTTAATATATTCTTAATTTTAGGTAATTTTTCAAGAGATGTTTTTAAAGAAACTAATTCTCTTGCATTAGCAGATGAACTAACTATTTTTGATATAAGTCTTTCCATGTCATAAACTGATTTTAAATTTTCAATAAGTTCATCCATTAGCATTTTATTTTGTATTAAAGTTTCAACTGCATTTTGTCTTTTTATAATTTCATCATAATTTAGCAAAGGAGCCTCAATCCAACTTCTAAGTCTTCTTCCTCCCATAGCTGTTGTTGTATTGTCAAGTACCCAAAGAAGACTGCCTCTTTTTGTCTTTTCCCTATTAGATTCTAATATTTCAAGATTTCTTCTTGTTGAAGAATCAAGCTGCATAAATATTTCTGTACTATATTTCTCAATATTATTTATTTGATCAATATTTGTTTTTTGGGTTTCATCAATATAGTTTAAAAGCAAATTAGCACAATTTTTTTCTATCTCATCTAAGTTATTATTTATACTTGCATTATCATATACAGTTGTATTTGATATATTATTGCTATATGATATATATAAATCAAATAATTTAGTTATCTGACCTACGAGAGAAATGTCCTTTTTAATACTATCATGAAGTATAACTTCAGATGGTAAAACTCTTGATATTTCATTTATAAGTTTTATATCACTATCTATGCCATTAAAACTTGTAACTTTAAATTCACCTGTAGATATATCACAAAAAGAAAAAGCTATGTTACTTTTTTCTTTTATAATTGATGCAATATAATTATTCTTTTTTTCATCTAACATTGTACTATCTGTTATTGTCCCTGGTGTTATAATTTTTACAACATCTCTTTTTACAAGTCCTTTTGCATTTTTAGGGTCCTCTACTTGTTCACAAATTGCCACTTTATATCCTTTTTCAACCATTTTAGGTATATATGTATTTATAGCGTGAAAAGGAATACCACACATCGGAGCTCTTTGTTCTTGTCCACAATCTTTACCTGTTAAAGTTAATTCTAATTCCCTGCTACATAATTCTGCTTGATCATAAAAAAGCTCATAGAAATCTCCTAATCTATAAAACAAAATACAATCTTTATATTTATCTCTAAGTTCTAAATACTGTTTCATCATAGGTGTTACTTCTGCCATATTAACCTCCACTTTGTTTACAATTTTCCACAGTTATTATATCAAAAAATATATTCAAATACAAGGAATTTGTCGAAATGAATGAAAAAAGAAGTGAGTAGTTTTAACCACTCACTTCCATACTTAAGCATACGCTTTTTCAATATTGAGGATTCTTTTTTGGAAGATATCCTTTTCTATGCTTGGAATAAATTTTACCAATCTTTTTGCAACATATATTGCGAAAAGATCTAATGTTTTCTGATCTTTGCATAATGTATTAATATCCATTTTGCTTAACCAACCTTTAACCAAGCTCGTTTGAAGAATTGGTTCTAAACAGTCAAGACGATATACATTTTTGTTATATTTTGACGCGTTATAAATAGCTTCTTCAAAATATCCAATATCTTCATAGGGTATACAATCCTGAACACATTTAGGCAAAGCATTATACTCCTTAATCTTCTGATTATACACATTTTCATCCTCGATTACTTTGTTGATATAATCAATAACTTCCTGTGTAATAATCCTATTAGGCGAATATGAAAATTTTTCAATTTTCATGCTGTATTCAACATATACAGTATACTTTCTTGCCTTGTTTGTTTCCTCCTCTACAACAATAACAACTTTATTGTTACCACTGTTTTTAAATACTTCTTGAGTATTTTTTTTGGGAGAAGCCTTAGAGTCTGAAGTATACACCCTCTTCCAATGATATGTACCTCCTTTTTGGTTATCATAGGCTTCCGTTTTAAAGTCTCCTATTCCTTCAACAAAATAAATTCTCAATTTTTCATTTCCCAATGTTTTTGTTACATACATATGTAAATCTCCTTTAATATAATTAAATTTAATATATAAATTACTATCCGACCTACTAATATTATATCATTTTTGCTGCTTTATGTCAACTTTTAAAATTTGATATAATAATTTATAATTTATACTAAAGAAGATTAAGATTTACAAGAACTATAGACGAAACAATTGCAACAAAATCAGCAATAAGTCCTGCAATCAAGACGCCTCTTATCTTTTTTAAATGAACAGCTCCAAATAATATTGTAATTGTATACAAAGTAGTTTCTGTTGCCCCCATTATAACTGATGCCATTTTACCTGATATAGAATCAGCACCAGAAGTTTTAAATATTTCCATAACAACAGACATAGAGGCTCCTCCTGATAGTGGTCTCATTATACATAGAGGAATAATATCTTCTGGAATTCCAAACTTTACTAGAAGAGGTTTAAAAGGATATAAAATGACATCTAAAGCACCAGTACTTTTTAAAAGACCAATAGATATTGTTATTGCAAGAATATATGGAAAAATATTGTATACTACTTTTAGTCCATCTAGTGCTCCCTCAATGAATAGTTTAAAAATATCCTTTTTTTCCTTTGCAGCTATAACAATAATAAAAAGCATCATAAGCGGAACTATACACATTATTATATAATTTAACATATATCACCTTACATCCTTTTGTTTAATATTTTTATTGAAATAATACCAGCTATAAGCGAAAGACCTGTAACAATCCATATAGGTATAACAATTGAACTTGGACTACTTGAGCCATACATAGCTCTCAAAGCAATCATACTGCTTGGGATAAGCTGCAAGGATGCTGTATTTAAAAGTACAAACGTTGTCATATTATTACTTGGAATATCATTTCTATTATTATCTTCATGTAATGATTTTATTGCTTTTATGCCATTTACTGTAGCAGCATTTCCTACTCCAATTATATTTGTAGTTATATTCATACACATATATTCTTTTGAAGCATCACTCAAGTTATTTTTGCTAAACAAAAAACCTACTGTTTTACTAAAAATTTTAGATAGTTTCTTTATTACACTAGTTTTCTCAAAAACATTAAATATTCCACTCCAAAAACACATCATACCAATTAATGTTATAACATTTTCAACTGCACTTTTCCCGCTATCCATTATACTTGATATAACGGAATCCGGATTACCAAAAAATACTGCAATTACTATACTTATACAAAGCATTGCACTCCATATTTTAGACATAAACTTCACCCATTTAATTAAAATATATGAAATATTACATCCTATTATTCTTTACTTATATTAAAATTTATTATATAATAGTCATACACAATACTATAATATCTGTCTACCTTAAATAATGTTAAAAATATAGTACTACGACAGATAAGGAAAAAACTTGTACAAACCTTAATATTTAACCATTCTGTCTATTGTATGAAATGGATACTTTTATATAATGATTAACATTTTGCTTTATTTTTATACCATCGACAGATTTTAACTAATTTATTTACATAGCTCTAGCTTTTTAAGTATACCAGTTTTAATTTAAATATATTAGAATGTAAAGAGTATGTCTAATATAAGAGAATCAGGAAGTATTGAGTTTTAATTTAAATATTTTAGAATGTAAATATGAAATGGATAGTCTTAATGAACAACTTAAAGACAGTTTTAATTTAAGTATATTAGAATATAAATATATTAAACTTCATACCATATAGTATGAAAATAGGAGGCAATATGAAAGGTTATAGACTTAATAAAGATATTGAATATGTAAAAAAAATTATGCAAGGAATTGAAAGAAAAAATGGACATTGTCCATGTAGATTAAAAGAAGATGATACGACACTTTGTCCATGTGATGAATTTATAAAAGAAGGTATATGTAAATGTAAATTATTTATACCTATTAATGATAAAAGAGAGTCTTAAACCTCTCTTTTATACTTATACATTCTATCCATAACTTTTCCAAGTCTTTTGTGGGAAATATACGTTTTTAAACTTTGAGTTGAATTTATTATACATTTACAAAGTAAAGTCGCAAATAGATAAAATAATATAACAATTGCAAACCCTTTTATAAACGTTCCAAAAAAGTCAAAAGATGCACTAAACACACTAAGAGGAGATGGAATATTTAACATTTGGGTTGTTTCTTCATTTTTTTCTAACGTACTATATAATGTTGTAGATGCAAATATTGTATTACAACATAATGCTAATATTACTGTAACTATTACTACATTTAATTTCTTCATTTATCTCACCTTTATTTTATGTAGACTATTATATCATAAATATATTTAAATGTAAACTATTTTCTAGTAATTTCCCCACATTGCAGGAATACCACTATTATATGTAGTTGTATTATCTGATATTGTTACAAATTTTATAGAATATATATCACAATATAATAAATTTTTATCTTGAACAGAACGAAGTAGTACATAACTTGCACCTACTTCAAGTAAAACTCCAGTTCTATCTTCCAAATAAGTTGTTCCAATTAGAAACTCTATTCTAACGAGTCTTCCAATATACCTTTTTAAAAAAGCTGGCGTATATGCAGTATTTGTTAAAGTTTCTGGTTCAGTTTGTGTATTAGTCATACTCATATTATTATTATTTTCTTCCATAACCATTTTCCTTTCTATGTTTCATTATATAATGAAGTTGGTCTATAAAAACAATGTTTATTTATTCTTGTATGATTTATCCCTGTTCCATTATATGGAAATTCTTTAGGACATTTTGGCATATATGGATTCATAAACCATAGAGAATCTCCAACCTCATTTAGTCTATTTCCTGCAAGAGCCCAATCAGCTATTTCATAATGTATTGTTTCTGGACTCATGTTGTATATATTTTGAGAATTATACTTACCACCTAAAGTTTCTGTTGCACAATTAAATTGACCTTTTTGAAATATAACATTTCTAATACTACCTCCTGCAGATACTCTTGCATACTCTCCATCCGCAGAATTTACTCTATTCATTATAACTGTTGCAACAGCTCTCATACCAGTGTCACCTTCTCCTCCAGCTTCACATTGAATTATTCTAGCTAATAGTTCTCTTTCGGTAAATCCCAACATCATCACCCCTGGTATATTATATTAAAAAGAAAAACTAACGTGAAAAAGTTTCGAAAAATTGTTACATATTTTAGTTATATAACTACGTAACTATTTATTACAAATTCAAACTAATTTATATAAGTTAATATATATTTTAAATTATCCAAGTATAGAAGTTTTTAACCAGAAAAAAATCAACCAGATTTTATTTCTGATTGATTTTTGTATCTATCTATTTATTAGTTCTAACAGATACGTCATTGGTGCAGCTAACAGGACTCGAACCTGCAACCTTCTGGTTCGTAGCCAGATGCTCTATCCAGTTGAGCTATAGCTACACGCATATTAGTATTATACATTAATTTACTAAATAATTCAATCTTTTTTGATAAAAGTTATTGAAAAAAACACATTATTTGATATAATATATTATATATTTGTTCTTGTAGCTCAGTAGGATAGAGCGTTCGCCTCCTAAGCGAAAGGTCGGCAGTTCGATTCTGCCCAAGAACACCATCCATATAAATAGAAGAATAGAAAATGTTCTTCTATTTTTTCTTTTTCCTTAACTCTTTAAAAAAATTTGTGAGTATTAATGAACACTCTCTAGTATCTTCAAGATATTCATATTTTACTTTATGAGTTGTATTTATATCTAATATATTGGCAATAGATCCTACGCATCCATTTTTTTCATCTTTTGCTCCAATATATACTTTGTTTATTCTAGATTGTGTAAGTGCTCCTGCACACATTGCACATGGTTCAAGTGTTACATACATATCACAGCCTTCTAATCTCCATGTTCCAAGTTTTTTACAAGCTTTTTTTATACATAAAATTTCTGCATGTGAAAGACTAGAGTTGTTTTTTTCCCTCAAATTATATGCTTTAGAAATAATAACATTATCCTTAACAATTACTGCCCCAACAGGTACTTCATTAAGTTTATATGCTTTTTTTGCCTCTTTTAAAGCTACTTCCATAAATTTACTGTTCATTTTTCCTCCAAAAAATACATATGTTATATTTAAAATAACATATGTATAAAAAAAAGTCAATTATTTATTTGAGAAATACTCTTGTAAGCCTAAGTATATTCCCCATGCAACTTTATTTTGATATGATTCTGTTTTTAAATTTTCGCACTCCTCAGGATTAGATAAAAAACCACATTCAACAATAACTGATGGAACCTCTACATGATCCATAATATATATATTTGAAATTGGCATAATGTGTCTATTATTTTCTTTCTCTATATTTTTGTTTAAATTTACTTGAATGGCATTTGCAAGGGTCTTACTATCGTCACTTTTTTTTTGATAAAAGGTCTGCCATCCACTATATGATTGTGATGGTGGAAATTTGTTTAAATGAATTGATACAAAAATATCTGCATTACTGTTGTTGCCTATTTCAACTCTATTTTTAGTATCACTTATTTTTAAATTTCTTATTCCCTTTAAATCATTTGAATAAATTCCATTCTCATCACTTCTAGTAAGTACAACTTTTCCTCCACTTTGCTCTATTAATTTCTGTATTTTTAGTGTAATATCCAAATTAATTTTTTCTTCTGTTGTTCCGTTAAAGCCGTACAGCCCCTTCATCTGGTTTACCATGACCCGCATCTAAAACAACTACTTTATTTGTAATAGGAAGGGCATTAGTTGGAATTACTTTATTATTCATAATATTACTAACACAAAAAAAGCTCATAGATAAACATACCAAAAAGCTAACAAATATTAGTCTTTTATACAAATTAGATTTATTCATTTTACCACCTTATACATATATATGTATCTATTATATAAAAATACTATGTTAAATTTTATCGATTTTATATTATGGATATATATTTACATTTTGTGTCATTGTATAAACTTCTAAATTTTTCCTTTCTTTTAAAAAAGTATTTGAGTACAAAGCAATAAGTAGAAAAAAAACAATACTAATATATAATATAGCTTTCTGTCTAAATGAGAGTTTCATAACATCACCTATATTTAAATATATTAGTATTGCTTGTTTATTATTTTAAAATTTATAAAATGTAATTAATGTTATTGCAATTATTCTTAGGATTTTCCAAAAAAACATTTGAATTAGTGCAAAAGGAGTTAAAAGCTTAGTTGAAAAATTATACACATTTTCCACTTTTTTTACATTAATTTCATCAACATTTTTTTCTTCTAAATATTCTTTTGATAATTTTGGTGCTCTACTTATTGCCCATAGTTCAAGAATAGTTCTTATAACTAATGGAAAAATAGCAATAATTAAATATACTAGATAAATTTTTTGTATGTTTACTTTAAGAAAAAATAATAGTAAATATACAACAAATATCACAACCTCCAAATTTGAAAGAATAAAATTTAAATTTTGTAGTATTTTAGGTTGTATAGAATGTATACATTCATGTGCTATAACACACAACCTTTCATAATTACTTTTTTCATTTTGCCTATCTGAAAGATATATAGTATTATTAAGATATACGTAATAGTTTCCTTTTATATCTTTATCAAAAATAGATTTAGTTTTTTTATTATCTAATTTATTTAAAATATCTTTTGCAATAATATCACTACTAGGAAGTTTTCCTATTATATCATCAACTTCTTTTCTAATACTACTCTTTTTATTAAATACCTTTATATTATCAAAAAAACTCATATAAAACCCCTTAAAAATCTATAATATCTTTTAAAGCATCTCCAATTATTTTTTGCATATCAGCAAGCATAACATTTATTTTCATTTCATTTTCAAGTAGTTTTCTTGATGTTTCATTTTGTATAACAATTGAGTAAAGATTTTGCATTTCCTCTAACTTTTCTTTACTTTGTTCTTTTCCATCAATATATTCCATTTGATAATTTTTTTGTCTTTCTTTAAAATCCTTTAACCTATCATATGCATCTTTTTCCTCTTTTAATTTGTTTTTTAATTCTACATATTCTCTAAATTCAGGTGTATCTTTAAAGGCTCTTACCATTTCATGTACTTTATCATAAAAATTCATTTATTATCACCTTGTCCTTTCTTATTTCATTATATAACAAAAAAAGCAAAATGCCAATATTTTATATTAACATTTTGCTTTTATTTTATCTACTATTTAAATAATCCTTTTAATCTATCATTTGCTGATACTAATTTATTATACTCTTTTGAAGTTAAGTTTGAATTTCCAGCATTATAATTATTTATTTCATCTTGCATTATATACATAGTTTTTATATTTTTAGAAGAAAAATTAGTCCAAACAAAAATAGGAGTGTTTACTTTCATATCAACAACTGTATCTATAATTTCTCCCTTTTTGTTTTTCTTAATTTTTTTTGTAAATTCTATATTTGCAATAACACTTGATCTATTATCATCTGATGCATAAATACCAAAAAAATCTCCTAAAGAATATATTGAATAAATATGATTTGTTTTTTCATCATTAACTTGTACCTGATCTTCTACTTGTCCTTGAACAACCATTGAACCTGTTCCAAGAACTACATTTACTCCATTATTAAATAACAACTCAACATTTTGTTTTTGCTCACCTGAAGTAAGAAGACTATCTTCATTTGGATCATTTAGGTATGCTATTATATAATCAACATTTTTTGAATTTAAATATTCAATATCACTTTTTATATCATCTTCATTTAATGTATTAACTAAATACTTTTGGCCCTTAGCTATTTTAACATTAGATTTTGTTGCATACGATAATATTCCAATATTTATTTCATTTTTAGAAATAACTAAAGGTTTATTTCTTTCTTCACTTTCATTTATTCCAACTTGTTCGATAGATGCTTCTTTTAAATTATTTATTGTATTTATAACACCCTTTTCTCTTTTATCCATTGCATGATCTGTTGCAGTAGCTACTGCAGAGACATTGAGTTCTTTTAAAGTATCTAATAACTGGGTTGGAGCATTATACACACTCTTATTACTATAACCTAAAGATTTGTCAGCAACTGGAGTAGATAGGCTTGCAACAACAACATCAAAATTGTTTAATTTTTCCTTAACATTTTCTATTCCTTCACTAAAATCATAAGTATTTCCTGATTTAGATGAATTAATAATTGAACTAGTTAAGTATATATCACCTAATCCTGCAAATTTCAAGCTATAATTTTCTGTAGTTGATTTATCAGCTTTCTTAAAGAAAACATTCATAACACTGTTAACTGAATTGTATAACCACATTTTTTCTTTATCTTTTTTTCCTAAAGTATACATTACTAAAGAATATACTTGATAAATAGTAAATATAGCAATAACAAGCCAAACGACCATTTTTATTATATGTTTTCTTTCTAATTTATTTTTCCCTGTTTTATTTTTATTATATTGTATTCTATCCTCACTGTTAAAATCATTTCCATTTCTTCCTGTCCTCATATATCCTCCCTAATATATTTTTTGATATATTCAGAGTTATTATACAACAAATAAGATAGATTATGCAATACATTTTGTAATAAAATGTCAAATTATATATTATTATATATTATTACATATTTGCATTTGAATTGGAGAAAGCTTAGAATTTTTTGTATTTATTAAATTAGTCATATTCTCAATTATATCTGATTGTACCTTACAATCCTTATCATTTACAATATGCTTTTGCATATTCTTAATGCTTTTACACAAACTGTTCATGTTAAATAAATCAAATTTTTCATATGATTCATACCATTTTTGACATAGATCATTGAATTTATTATTTTTTTCAAGAAGCTTATTTATATTATTATCTATCTTAATTTTAAAATCCTTACTAAAAACATAATTTTTCATTTCATTTGTAATTTTAAATAATACAGAAGAAAAAATATTATTCTTCAAATATTTCTTTGAAATTATATCAATACCAGCTGATAATGCAGATGATAAACCTCCACTAAATGCAATTTTACTTATCTTGGTTATATCAGAAATAACATTTTTAGGTAAATTTAAAATTTCTAATCCCTCTTTTATACTACTTTTTACAGCTGTTTTTACTATCTCTTTAAAATCTCCTGTCTTAAATGCATCTTTTACATCTAAAGCTATTTGTTTTATATTCTCATTTACAGGAAGAGCTTTTATAATATAACCAATACTATTATCTACAACTTTTGCTACTGTATTAGAATATTCATTTCTATTTCTTTCTTCTTGAAAACTAAGTTTTTCATCTATATCTTTATTTAAACTTATAACATTTTCCATTAAAATCACCTTCCTACTATTTTATTTAATTGATAAAAATTCAAACAATCTTTCTTGGAGTTTATGACAAAATACATTATCATAAATAATTCCATTAATATACCCCTCTAGCATTTTTAAATATTTAATATTCATTATTTTATTATCAAGTTTTAAAATCGATTTTATTTGCCTTATATCTAGTGAAAACTCTCCTATTTTATTTACAACAACCTTTATTTTGTTATTTTTCACATTTAAACTATTACTTAAAAAATCTAAAAGAAATTTTGCCTGTTTTAAACTAATATAATTTGGATTAATAACAAAAATTATTTCATCGACCCAGTCTATTAACTGACTAACATCAGTATTTAAATAACAAGTTGATGTATCAAAAACAACATAGTTATATTTATTTTCTAAATTTTCAATAAACTTTTTAATATTTATATTATTGTTATTTTTTTGATTATAATTATTTTTTGAAATAATATACCATAAATTTTTGTAATAATCAGACTGATTTACATACTTTTCTACATTTTCTTCATTTTTTGATATTTCATTTATATACTCACTTGTTTCATAGTCAATACAATTAATATTACCTAAAATCTCTTGACATGAATTTTTTGAATCCATACTAATCAGTGCTATGTCCTTTTTAGTATATTTAGCAATGCTATTTGCAATTAAATAAGATACAAATGATTTACCAGCTCCATTTGTCCCAAGTACTGCTATACTTCTTCTGGTATTATTTTCATTTGGTTTTTTATATATTGTCTTATATACTACCTTATCTTCTGTTTCAATTTGATTATATATAACATCTATATCAATTTCATTTCCTTCTATAATATTAAAAATTTCATTTGCATACAAAAATTTTCTATCATCAATATTTAATTTGTTTAAAATTATAACTATTTTACTTTTATTACTTAACTTTTTAAGGCTTAAAATATACTCTTTATAGCTTATATTTCCCGGTAAATCTAACCTTGTTAAAATTATATAATCATCACTATATCTCTTTAAATACTCAATAACATCTTCTTTATATGAAAAATCATAATTATATACTTTATTACCATATTTTATATTTAATTTTTCTTTTATTTCATTATTATCCAAAGCTACTAATATCTTTATAACTATCACCTTCTATTAAATTTTTTTCAAAATTATTTGCTTCTATGATTAACTTTGTATTATTATTGTTAAAACTAATTAATGACTCACCTTTTTCAAGTAAATTTATATTATCAAGTATTTCCCTATTTAATCCACTTATTTTGTTAAGCGTATTTATATCATTAAAGTCTAACTTAAAAATAACTTTGAAAAAACAATTATTTAAAATACTTTTTCCATAATTTATGTTCTTTTTTGAAAACAAATCTGAAATATCTTGTGTAATTACAATAACTCCTGCATTTAATTTCCTTATTGTTTTAAATAATTCAAAAATATATTTTCCTAAAACATTACTATCACTTGTTGAAAAATATTTCCATACTTCATCAATATATATTAATGTATCCTGTACTTTCTTTATTTCCTTATTTAATTTTAAATTTAAAATAATTTTTTGTAAAACATATTTAATCACAAATGAACATTCTAAAATATCAATATTACTTAAATCAAATAAAACTAATCTATTATCAAAATTTACATCAGTAATACCAAAAAGAAAAGGAAATTTAGCCTCTAGTATATTAATTCTATCTTTCAAATATTTAGATGTTAGTTCTAAAATCACATCATATAATGTTGGAAACTCTTTATTTTCCCTTAAAATACCATTTAAATAAACCTTGTTTTTATCCTTAATGTATAAAGAATCAATTGAAGAATTTATATTAAATTTTTTATATGCATTTATAATACTGTCCCTTAACTCATTTTCATATGAACCATCTGAAATTTTTAAACATTTAATTAAAAGATTTAAAACCTCATTTACTTTAAATTCAAATACTTTTTCTTTTAAAAAAAATATTTCTTCTTTTGTAATTTGCATTATATTTATATGATTTTTAGAAAATAAAAATATACTTCCACCAAGTTTATCTACAACGTTATTATATTCACCTTCCACATCAAACACATATTGTTTTTTGTTATTCATAAAATGCCTAATTAGCAAAATTTTTGAAAAATATGATTTTCCTGCACCACTACTACCAAGTATACACATATTTGAATTTAAGTAATTCTTTTTAAACATATCAATATTACAAATTATATTACCTTTTAAAATTCTACCAAAAATAACTCCATTTGGATCAAAAATAGTTTTAGTATAAAACAAAAACATATTACAAAGTGAATTTGTAGTAAAATTTCTATAATTTTGTTTTAATAATTGATGATTATTTTTACAGAAAGGCAAAGATAAAATATATTCATCTAAATGCCTAAAATTTGCAATTTTAGAAAAAACTTGTTTTGAATAAAGCTTACTTTGGAATCGTTTAAGTAACTTGAGCAATTCTTGACTACTATTAGAATAAAAAGTTAGAATAAAATTTATATAAAAAACTTCTTGATTATTAATCTGAATTTCTCTTCTAAGCATTGTAGCATCATCTTTAGATCTTTCGATAACATCAATATCAATCTGCGACCCTTTAGCTGTATTTATTTCAGATTTTGAAGTAGATAAAGAATATGTTAATTCTTTTAAAATCTTATAAGTATCCTGCTTTTGTATATATACACACATTGTATATTCACAATCTTTTGGTATACTTTCAATTATAGATAAAAAGTAATTTGATTTTGGATAATCATAGATAATAATACTTGCTATATACTTATCATCTACCTTAATATACTTAAAATTTGTATTGTCAATATATGATGGATAAATACTTTCATTAACTTCCATAAATATCCTCTTTGTTAATACATTCATATAAAAAATTTTCAATTTTAGTTTTATCTTTTATTCTGGTAACATCGCATCCACAATTTTTTAATATATATATTATTTTATCTATATCTTCTATTTGTTCTTGCTTTTTTAAAGCTACAATTAAATAATATTTTGCATAAAAAATTTTATCATCTCTTATCTTTACTCTCATATCATGTAAATACTTTTCATTATTAATACTTGAATTTTTAGAATTAAAAAAATTATTTAGACTTATTTTTTTATTAATAACTAATACTTGAAAGTCTACATTTATTTCTCTTAAAAATGTCGTATACGTATTAGAAATATTATTTTGAATATCTTGTGAAATATTAATAATTGGTATTGGATCAATTTCATAGATATATATTCTATTTAATTTATCTCCTTCTTTTGATAAAATGTATTCATCTTTAATATCTATAATATTATATACACTTTCAATATCAGCAAACCTTTTAAAATTTAGAATAAAACCACCACCTTTGAAAAAAAATAATTATAGAAAAAATAATATATTTCTAATATACCATTATTATGTCTATTTGTCAATGGATTTTGCTCTACTTTCGGTCGCAACTTTCGACAAAAAATATTATTCACAGATTTATATTAAGTGCATATAATTATTATATACATAGAAAAAAGGAGATGATTGTAGTGAATAATTCTAATCTTAATCAAAATCAAATGTTAAATTCAAAACTCATGGATTTATTATCAACAATAGATAAAAGTAAAATAGAACAAGTAAGTAGAATGGTAGAGAACATGTCAAGTGATGATTTGTCTAATTTAGTAGGTATGTTAAGTAAATCTCAAAAGAAGAAATAATATGAATGACACAGAAAATTTAGAAAAATCTAATGATTTAAATACTGATAATAATGAGGCTATATCAAACCTTATACAAAACATACAATCAAAACTAAACGGAGAAATCAATAATACTAAAGAAAATTGTAATATAGATAATACTAATATTGATAATACTGCTGAAGACAAATCAAATTTTGATATCGGAAAAATTTTAGGAATACTTGGGAGTTTAAATAGCGGGAGTGAAAATGCTGATTTTAATTTAGGAAACCTAGATCCAAAACTTTTTAGTAAGATTCAACAAATTGTTATAAGTATTGGAAAAAAAGATCCTAAAAAAGATTTATTAATTTCACTTAAACCATTTTTAAGGAAATCAAGACAAGATAAAATAAGCGAATACATAACAATACTCACAATTATAAAAGCTTTCGAAGCATTTAATGATAAAGGTAGTGATAAGAATGTATAATCAAAATTTATATTATCCAAAATATTATCCTAATTTTGTTAATCCCTATAACAATTATGCATATTATAATCCCCCTGCTTATACTGCCTTTTATCAACCTTATACTAATAATTTACCTAACTATAATTATATAGAAAATAACAATACAAAAGATTCTAAAGTAACAAATGATGCTACTTTAGAATCTAATTTTGCCTTACAAAATAATAATGAAGATATACAAGATGATAGTATAAAAAACAAAAGAAAAGAAAACTTTAGACTTGGACCTATTGATATTTCAAAAGATAAGCTTTCAATATTTGGTTTTGAAATAGCAATAGATGATTTAATTTTAATAGCTTTAATACTTTTCTTATTTTTTGAAACCGATTGTGACTATTCTATTTTAATAGTCTTAGGATTAATGTTATTTAATATTTCTTTTAGTAGCTTAGATCTTTTCTAAATATATTTTCTAAGCTATTTTTTTTATTATTTATCATATCTTTTTCATAATATTTCACTAATAATTTATCAATTTGTGTACTTGTTTCATATATTTTCTCATAAGGATCATTACCCATTAATTGACTTTCTAATTTTTCTTTTAATAAATTAATTTCTTCTATTAACATACAATCATCTCCTATTTTTTTCATAATAATACCATCTTCCCTATTAATTGTCAACATTTTTTGTCGAACAATCCATCGCAACTTTCGACAAAAAAATAGACATACACTTTATAATATATGTCTATTATATGCTATTTTTAAAATTTTATCCAACTATTTACCTTTTACTACTGAAATCACTTGATTTTCAACATTTAAATCTTTTAAAAATTCTTTAATGTCTTCTGGTTTTATTTCATTTAATATTTTTATATCACAATATAAATCTTCACCATATAAAGAATGTTCTATAATCCTTCTATAACTACTATTTAAGTTATCTGCTGAAAACTCAGTATAGCCAATTTTCTTTTTCTTTACTAGATTAAATTTATCTATATTAATTTCATCATCCTTTATTTTTTCTATATAATTAATTATATCCTTTTTCAAATTATCAACCTTAGTAGAACTTGCACTTATAATTACATGTGAAAAATTATCTGTACCTTCATAATCAAATGATATTTCATCAGCAACTATTCCTTTATTATATTCATCTTCATAGAAATCTGATATTTTTGAAAAATATAAATCAGAGATTATTTCACAAATAATTTGTCTTTTTATATTTTCATATTCACTCACAACATTTAATTTATAACCTATACATAGAAGTGGCATATATATTTCCATTTCTTTTATAATTTCTTTTTTGTTAATCTCCTCTGGTTCATGAACAATATATTTTTTAATTTCTTCATGGCTTATATTATTTTTGTCATACTTTTTTATATTTTTTTCAATAAGATCAATGGTTTCTTCAACATCTACATCACCAACTACAATATAGAACATATTTTGGGGACTATAAAAAGTATTATAACAAGTATATAATAGCTCCTTATTGATATGTGAAATAGTTTCAACTGTTCCGGCTATATCAATTCTAATTGGATGGTTTATATACATCGCTCTTAAAGCATTAAAATATACTGAGAACCCAGGATCATCATCATACATCCCTATTTCTTGACCAATTATCCCCTGTTCTTTTTCTACATTTTCATCTGTAAAATATGGCTCTTTTATTAATTTTACTAACATTTCGATAGATTCCTTAAATTTATCTATTGTTTCAAAATAAAAAACGGTTTGGTCAAAAGAAGTATACGCATTTGATGATACACCCATTTTACTAAATAAATCTAATGCATTAGCACCTTCTTTTTCAAATAATTTGTGCTCTAAAAAATGTGCTATTCCATCTGGAACCTTTATCCTTTTGCCAGTTGTTATATCAACAAAATCATTTATTAAAGATCCATATTTAGTTCCAAATAATCCAATTTTTTTACTAAATCCCTCTTTTTTACATATATACACCTTTAAACCGTTATCAAGAGTAGTAGTATAAGTCTTTTCACCTAATTCATTACTAACATTTACTGTAATTTTACGCATTATTTTCACCTCCCAAAAAGTATATTTTTTCAATAGTTATTTTACTAGCTATATCAATAATATCCTGTTTTGTAACCTTTTCAAACTTATCTACCATTTGTTCTAAAGTAAGTGAATCGTTTTTTAGCGAAAATAGATTAGATATAAACATTTTTGATAGTGCAATTTTCGAATCATTCCATTCTTTTAAATCAGATATTATACTCTTTTTAGAAGCCTCAAATTCTTCATCTGAGATTTCTCCATCTTTTATTTTGTTTATCTCATTTTCAAGAACTAGCTTTGCTTTTTCATAATTTTCTTTCTGAATTCCGGCATATATAATTATAATATCCTTAAATCTATAATATCTTGATCTTACGGTATATGCAAGTGATTCTTTTTCTCTAAAATTTTGAAACAACTTAGAACTTGGTGTACCTCCAAGTAAAGCATTATATACACTTAATTTATAAAAATCATTAGAATTTGGATTATTAATTCTTAATCCATATGAAAGTACACTTTGAGTTGTTTGTTGTGATTCTTCAACAACTTCTTGAATATGGTTTAACTTTTGATTATATATTAATTCTTTATAATTTAATTTTGAAACTAATTTATTATTAAAAATATTATTTACTTTTTCCTCAATATCCTCATATCCAAGAAGGTTTCCTGATATAATAAAAGTTATGCAAGAATTAGAAATAACTTCATTATATCTTTTATATAAATCACTACTAGTAATCTTGTATATATCATCTTCATCACCATATACATATGTACTGAAGGGTTCATCCTTACACATTAATTCTTCCATTTTTCTTATACCATAACGTAATTTATCATCTTTTACTTCTCTTATTTTATTTAATATAAAATCTTTTTCTCTCTCTACAACTTCTTCATCAAATGCTCCATTCAAAACATTTGGATTATATATAGCATCATACAAAAATTCTAAAACTTCATTTACAACATCTGTATTATTAGGTAAATATTTTTTATTAATGCATTCACCTCTAAATTCTATGTTATATAAATCTCCAAACTTCTCGATTCCTATATCAAAATTAGCTCCATATAAAGAGTAAAGGTACATTTGAATTTCCTTTTGAGTTTTAAATTTCTTGTTTGATTTTCCAAGAACTGCAGATAATAGTGCGTTTTCAGAAATTTGCCTTTTATTTACAGGCATTGTAAAATTTATAGAGAAATATATACTTTTAAACTTCTCACTATTTATTTTATAAATATTATTCATTCTATCACCTCAAAAATAAAAGCCAAGGTACAAAACTTGGCTACTCTTATTATGCTAACATTTGTTTTACCATATCACTAACAACTTTACCATCAGCTTTTCCAGCAATTTTAGGTCTTATTTCTTGCATTACTTTTCCCATATCTCTTGGAGAAGCTGCACCAGTTTTTTCTATTGCTTCACTTACTAATTTTTTTATTTCATCTAATGTTAATTGTTCTGGTAAATATTCTGTTAATATTTCAATTTCTTTTTCAATTTTAGAAACAATATCATCTCTATTTGCCTTTTTATAATCATCTAAAGATTCCTTCCTTGATTTTATTTGCTTTGCAACAATTGCTTCCATTTCACTTTGAGTAAGAACTTTTTTATCATCCTTCTCAACTTGTAAAATTGCTGCTCTAAGCATTGTTATTGTATCTTTTTTCAATTCATCTTTTTCTTTCATTGCTTCTTTTAAAGCTTTTAGTAACTCCTCTTTCATTTTTATATTCTCCCTTCTTTATTATTATATTTATATATTATTTTATTATACTGTACTTTTTATTTTTTATCGTGATGTACAAAATTTTCACTAACTGTTTCATCCTCTTCTTTTTTGCTTTTATTCTTTTGATAGTTCATTAAAGCTATTACTATAAAACAAATAACTGCAAAAATTAAAATTATAAACTTCCAAATATCTGCAGATACTATTGTAACTGCAAGAATACAAAGAATACTTGTAACAGTGTATAAGAAAACTACTGCCTGTCTTTGTGAAAATCCCATTTTAAGTAATCTATGATGAATATGTGCACCATCAGGTTTTAACATAGGTTGTCCCTTCAAGAAACGTCTTATCATTGCAAACAGTGTATCAAATATAGGAACACCTAATGCTAAAATTGGAGCTATAATTGCAAGTAATGTATATCCTTTTGCAAACCCTAATATAGATACTACTGATAATGTAAAGCCTAAAAAGTTTGATCCAACATCCCCCATAAAGGTCTTTGCAGGATTAAAATTATATGGTAAAAACCCAAGTGTTGAACCCACAAGTACCGCAGTTATTACTATAGCCTCTAAACTTGCAGAAGTAGTTATAAAAATTATAAGTAGTGCCGTAGCTGAAATAGCTGATATTCCAGCAGCAAGTCCATCTAATCCATCAATTAAATTTATTGCATTAGTAATTCCTATAATCCAAAGTAATGTAATTGGAAAATCAAGCCATCCTAAATTAATAATATCTGTATAAATAAATGGAATTTTTATTCCAGAAAGCCTTACTCCAAATATATAAACAATAATTGCTGCAAAAAGTTGAAACAAAAATTTATATCTAGCTTTAAGATTAAAAATATCATCTATTAATCCCATTGCAAATATAACTACTCCACCAATTAAATACCCTATAAACTTTTTATTTAATGCTATAGATGGAATATTTTTTGTAATTAAATAATAAATACCAAGACCAATAAACATTGAAATTACAATTGCTATACCTCCAACTCTAGGCATTGGTTTATTATGTACTCTTCTTTCATCTTTTGGAATGTCTACTAAATTGTATTTTTTAGCCATTTTTATAACTATAGGTGTAAGAGCTAAACATATAAAAAAAACTACTACAATTAAACTATATATTATTGCCATATTTCATTTCTTCTCCTATATTAATTTCTTCTAATTTTTTTATTTTACTAAGTCTTCTATCATGCCTTCCCCCATCATAAAAAGAATGAATAAATGAGTCCACAATTTCTTCTATATTCCTAAATTCTTTAGAAATTCCTAATCTTGCCCCTAAACATAATACATTTGCATTATTATCATGTCTTGTCATCTCAGCCATATATCTATCAGTGCATACTGCCGCACGTATTCCCCTTATTTTATTACATGCAATTGATATTCCAATACCTGTTCCACAAATAGCTATTCCAAGATTATTACTATTCTTTAGCACCTCAGAACATACTGTAAGTGCTATATCAGGATAATCATCCCCTTCTTGATTTGCATAGTTTGTTACATCTGCATATTCAACATGATTATCATATAAATAATTTATTATTTTTTTCTTTAATTCAATTCCTGTGTGATCAGAACCAATAATAACCATATATTATTCACCTTCTTCTAATTTTAAAATTAATTTATCAATATTTTCCACAATAACTTTTGCACAATCTTTATATACCTGTAAATTTAATCCCCAAGGATCATCTATATCTTTATATACCTCATTACTATTTACATATTCTTTTAATGTAAATACCTTACCAAAAAGTTTTGGAAATAATTCTAAAACATTTCTTTTATGTTGCATGGTCATACATAAAATAATATCATAATTTTCTATATCAATATCATTAATATTTGTTGCTCTATGTTTACTTAAGTCAACGTTATAATCCTGCATTGCAATAATAGCATTGTTAGTAGACTGTTCTCCTGAAACAGCATATGTTCCACAAGACGAAATCATATACTTATCCTTATTTTCTAATTTATTAACGCAAAACTGCATATATCCATGTGCCATTGCACTTCTACATATATTACCTGTACATACAAACATTATTTTCTTCATACAATAACCTCTTTTTGTTGTTATTATATATCATTTTACATGTTTTTACAATATTAAATATATACTTTTTAATTTTTTATTTAAATTCTAGAAAGTAGTGCTCCTAGTACTATTCCCATTATATACATTAAATATATATTTTTACTTTTAGAATTTATTTTAGACTCTGGTAAAAGTTCACACGCTACTAAATATAACATAGCTCCAGCTGCTACAGAAAGACTTAATGAAATATATCTATCATCTATTTTTCCTATATAATTTCCTATAAATGTTCCTATACCACCGCAGGCTCCTACACTTGCTGTTTCTATTATTATATTTTTATTCTTTTTCCCACTTATCTTGCTTGTTATTCCAACTATCATACCTTCTGGAATATCATGTAAAAATATTCCAAGTAAAACAGTTATCCCAATATTTAATGAAAAACTAAATCCTGAACCTACAGCAAGGCCCTCAATTATATTATGAATAGCCATAGAAATCATTACAACCAAAGCTACTTTTTTAGTTGCATTACTCTTCTTACTAAATTTATATACAAGGATATCTAATATATATATAACCATTACTCCAATTATAATACCTATTAGGGAATATATTAAACTTGAAATTTCAAAGCTTTCAGGAAGCATTTCAAAACAAACTATTCCTGTCATTATTCCAGCTGTTAGTTCATATAAAATTGAAATTGTTCTTTTAGTTTTAATATGAAAAATAGTACATAAAAAACCTCCTATTAAACTACTTAACACTCCAAGAATCATTGTAAATATACCAAGAATCAATATATTTTTCATAAATATTCACCCTACTTAAAATATATTCTTTTATATCTATTATATTAATTAATCTATAGATTTAAAAATTTGTAGAAAAATATAATAATTTGTTAACTTTTAATTTTTTTTGTGTTATACTAAATTTAGGAGGTTATATTATGATTGATTATATGAAAAGATATGCAAAAGGATCTATTGTATTATCTATTTGCCTTATAGTTGTTTCACTTTTTTTAATATTTAAGCCTGAAGTTTCATTGTCGGTGTTATTTATCTGCCTTGGATGTTTTTTACTTGTTGTAGGAATCATGCACACTATATCATACTTTTCTAGTCCAAAAGAATTTAAAGCATTTAGCTTTGAACTAATTGAAGGAATTGTATATATAATATTAGGTTTTGTATTAATATTTAATCCAAATATTATTAAAGCTTTTCTTCCAATAATCATTGGTTGTTGGATGATTATTAATAGTATTGTAAGATTTCAACTTGCATTCAATTTAAAATCATCTGATAATCCAAGTTGGGCATTAATGTTAATTCTTTCTTTTGTAACATTAATTTTAGGAATCGTAATGGTTATAAATCCTTTTGCAAGTATTGCAGCATTAACAATGATTTGTGGAATAATGCTTCTTGTATCTGAGATTATTAACATTATAGAATCTATTTCTATGATTAGATTTTTAAATTAAGAAAAGTGAGCTTTAAATATTAAAGCTCACTTTTTTACATTTTACTTATATTTTTCTTTTTATAGTATCCCCTATTCTTTTTACAACACCTTTTTCTTTATTCTTTCTTTTCATCATTTCTTGAAGTCTTCCTCTTTCCATTGCCTTTTCATATACTTCTAACTCTTTTTTTGCAATTCCTGTTTCATCTTTTTGACATACAGTCTCTTCAACTTCGAATCTTATCTTTTTATATTCATCTTCAGTATATTCACTCAATTTTTTAAGGTGTTTATACATATCATTTTCATTGAAAAATATATAACCATTTTTACCTTCAAGTATCTGATCTTTATTTACTTCATCCATTCTTTGAAGTACAGGAAGTCCCATAGCCATTGCTTCTAACATAGAAATGGAGTTCATTTCTGTAAGTGAGGATGTTAAATATAATTTTGACATTGCATAATATATTGGTAATTTATCATGTTCGACTTTTCCTGTAAATCTTACTCTATCCTGTAAATTTAAATCATTAGCTTGTTTTTTTAAATTTTCAAGATCTGGACCATCTCCTATTGCAACAAAGTAAATATTATCATCTTTTTTTAATGTTTTGGCTAAAAAATCTAAAGTAACATCTACACTTTTTTCTGTTCCCATTCTTCCTACAAAACAAGCTACAAAAGCATCATTAGGAATATTTAATTCATTCCTTATTTCGTTTACCTCTTTTACATCAATTTTTGAAGGATCAAAAAGTGTCATTTCTACTGAGTTTGGTAAAATTCTAACTTTTTTTCTATGACTTGTTTTCTTTATATATTCAAAGCACTTTGGAGAAGGACCAACTATAGCCTTTGATTTTCCAGCATATAAACCTAAAAATTTATCTAAAACTTTTCCTCCAACCATTCTTGCAAGTACTTTTGGCATAACGTAATATACATAATCATCATATGCAGTGTGCAAAGTGTAGACTAGAGTTTTCTTTAATTTTTTTGCAGCCCATATTCCAAATAATCCCATACTAAATTCTGTATGAACATGAATTATATCTGGATTAAATTCTCTTAATATTTCAAGTCTTTTTTTACTATATGGATATGCTACACCAAACCCGTATATACTTTTTATTGCTTTAGCTGGACAATAAAGTACGCCATCTTTTATATAATGCTTTTTGGTTGTTGGACTACAAGTTACAACTAATACCTCATGACCTAATGCTGTAAGTCCATCCTTTAACGTTTTCACATGTGTTGTTACTCCATTCATATATGGAAAATATGTTTCTGACAGTAATGCTATTTTCATATATAATTCTCCTATCTATTTTGACAAATAAATTATATTACACATTATATAAAAAAGCAAGAGTTTTATTTTATATATATTTTCTAAAATATATTATTAAATCTGAGACATTTATATTATATTTTCCAACAAAATCTATATCTTCCTTTTTAAAAATATATACATAATCAAATATTTCTTGATTTAATATATTAGATACTAATTCAAATAAATACGAAACTATAAATTCTTTAGGAATATCATATTTATTATTAATTTTTTCTAAATAATATTTATTACACTGCTCTAATATATTACTATAACTTAACATATAATCACCAATTATATTATATGAAAAGCTTTAATATAAATACATGTGAAAAATAAAGTCAAGTAATAAACCTGACTTTATCTCTATATTTTCTTTTCTTCTTCAATAATTGTTTTTATTATTTTAAATGACTTTTCTAAATTATTATTTGTAATAACATAATCATAAATATCTGTCTTTGATTCTTCATATTCAAATCTATTTAATCTTAACTCAATTTCTTCTTTTGAGATATTTGCATCTCTTAAAATCAATCTTCTTTTTAATTCATCCATTGGTACTCTTAAAAAAATTGTTATTACTTTAACGTCATTTTTTAATATTTTTACTAATTCTTCTGTACCATTAACATCAATATCTTTTACAATTATTTTTCCACTTTTTATCTTTTCATTCATAAGTTTTTTTGATGTTCCATAGTAGTGATTATGATGAACATCATATTCATATAGCTCACCATTATCAATCATTTCTTTAAATTTTTCTGTTGAAATGAAATGATATGCTTGTCCATCTTTTTCTCCTTCTCTTGGACTTCTATCAGTAAAAGATGGTAAAGATTCTACATTATCCATTCTTTTAATTAACTCTTTTTTTATGGTATCTTTTCCTGCTCCAGATACTCCTGATAATAATACTAACATACATTCTCCTTTAATAAAAAATTACATTAAATATCTTTTATTATACCATACTTTTATTTTTTGCTCAAGTGGCATATAAAAATTTTATCCTATTGCACATATACCTCTTTGACTTACTATTTGACTTAAATATTTTTGTCTTATATAATTCACTTTTATTGCATTAGATTTTATTTTTTTATCATAAAAGTAAGAATACCTCTCCCTTGTAACAAATATATCTTCGTGACCTAATAATAATTGCTTACACTTTAATGGAAAATCATTTAATAATCCTGCATAAAAAAACGTGTCTTAAGCAATAAGATGTTCTTCCTTCCTATTGAAACGCTTTTGGTATTTTCATAAATAAATTCTTTAACTGAATTATATTCCTTATTAAATTTTATTGTTTCTTCATCAATATTTAAGTTATCCCAAGTCAATCCTCTAATTTCACTTACTCTTACTCCAATAAAAAACTGGATTAATACATCTATATACCACTAATTAAAGCTTGTATATTATAAACTAAAATTTTACACTTTACATTATAATAAAATTAATCTATTTAAAAAAATAATTTTGGAAAAGAGGGAGGGGTTCGCATCCTCGCTGCCCTTAGGGACGTTACCAGTTTAGCAAATCTTTGAATTGTATACTCAAACCTGTTTATTTTCAAACGTTTTAAAATTTCACAGTAACTATCCATTAAAATTCCATTTTCTATTTTATTTTTATTATATTCAAAATTTTTTACTTATAAAACACAGTGATCAGACATTAATTATTCTGTTCACTGTGTTTAAAAATGTATTAATTTTCTCTTAATTCCTTAAGCTTCTTAAGATGAAATTCTCATCCCATAAAGTTATCAAAATATCGATATTAGAAATATATCCTTGATACCTGTATTGTATACTTTGTAAATCTATATTTTTCACTTTGTTAATGGTAATAATTCCCTCTTCTACTTTAAAATAATCACTATCTATAACATTTGTTATACAAACATTCATATCAACTTCATTATACTTTTTTTGTAACAAACGACTAACTATATTACATTCTTCAAGGGTCACAAAGCTTTCCCGAAATTTCAGATATTTTGTCCAAAGTATAGCAGCAACAACATAGCTCTTCTCCATAAAACAAGTATTCATTACAATCACTCCTTAAATTTAATTTATGCTAATTTTTGTTTTATTCATTATAACACTTTACAGTTATATTTTCAAGCAACGCTCTATACTTTTTTTTGCAAGTGAGAAAACTTACCAAAATATTTTTTTGTTTTTCAACATTCGTATAAAAAATATTTTCTCCTCAATTATTTATACACAATACTTTTATAACTATCATTATCCATTAAAAATTCATTGAATTTTTGAATTTTAATGCTTTTAAATGATTTTTTTCAAAAACATTTGTTATAATAAAATTTATCTATATAATAAAAAAAGCCAAAAATAATTTTGGCGGAGAAGGAGGGGTTCGAACCCTCGCGCCCCTATTGAGACCTAACAGTTTAGCAAACTGTCCCCTTCACCACTTGGGTACTTCTCCATATATAAATAAAAAAATGGCGGAAGAGGTAGGATTCGAACCCACGGTGCCTTTCGACATCACCAGTTTTCAAGACTGGCTCCTTAAACCACTCGGACACTCTTCCGTACGCCACATATATAATTATATCAGTTTTTTTTTATTTGTCAATAGTTTTTTTTGTTTTTGCAAAATTTTTCACTAAGAAGAAAATTTAATGTTTCTTCTTAGTGAATTTAAACATTTTCAACTATTATATATCAATATTAAACTTATTAAGTAAGTTTTCTAAACCTTCCTTATCGTCATATTCAATTATAAGTTTTTGATGTGATTTAGTGTAGTCTAGTTTTACTTTATATCCAAAATAATCTTTTAATTTTCCCTCTAGATTTTTGTAATACACAGACTTTGGTTCTTTTTTTTCAGGCTTCCTTACATATTCTTCACTACCATAAACTAATTTTTCCACATCTCTTACTGTAAGTTTCTTTTCAATTGCTTTATTTGCAATTTCAAGTTGTCTTTTTTTACTATCCAATGCAAGTAGTGCTCTTGCTTGTCCTTCAACTAATTTACCATCTAAAACATATTGTAAAATTTCATCTGGTAATTTTAAAAGTCTTACTATATTAGAAATAGTTGATATATTTTTTCCTGTAACTTTAGCAACTTCTGATTGACTACAATTTTCTATTTCCATAAGCTCTTTTATAGCGTGAGCTACTTCTACAATATTTAAGTCTTCTCTTTGAATATTTTCAATTAATGCTACTTGTTTTTTCTTTGATTCATCATAATTTTTAATAATTGCAGGTATTTTTTTTAGTCCTGCTTTTTTCGCAGCCCTCCATCGTCTTTCACCAGCTACTATTGCGTATCCATCATCATTTTTTACTACTAAAATAGGTTGAATAACACCGTTTTCTTTTATAGAATTTGCAAGTTCTTCTAACTTTTCTTCATCAAATACTTTTCTTGGTTGATCTTTCATTGGTTCTACATCAACTATCTTAAGTTCAACAACTGTCTCTAATTCTTTATTTTTTTTATCATCTTTTTTCATAACATTATCTAAAAGATTATCATCTGAAAAAAATGCATTTAAGCCTTTTCCTAATCCTTTTTTTTCTTTTGTCATTATTATTCACCATCCTCATTAATTTCAATTAATTCTTTGGCAAGTCTTTGATATGTATCGGCACCCTTTGATTCTGGAGCATATAAATTAATCGGTAATGCATGACTTGGTGCTTCACTTAGCCTAATATTTCTTGGAATAATAGTTTGAAACACTTTATTTCCAAAATACTTTTCAACTTCTTCTCCAACTTGAGCAGATAAGTTTGTTCTTGAATCAAACATAGTAAGAACAACACCTTCTACTTCAATAGCAGAGTTAAGATGTTTTTTTACCAAATTAATTGTGTTTATAAGTTGTCCTAACCCTTCTAATGCATAATATTCACATTGAATTGGAACTAAAACGCTATCTGAAGCTGTAAAAGAATTTAATGTAATAAGTCCAAGAGAAGGTGGGCAATCAATAAATATATAATCATACCCATCCTTTACGCTTTCTATTGCGCTTTTAAGTCTTGTCTCCCTTGATACCATTGATACAAGCTCAATTTCAGCACCTGCAAGGTTTATGTTAGCAGGACATACTTTAAGATTTTTAATCATTGTTGGTTTAATTGTTGACGCCATATCTAAATCATCTACTAATACATTATATATTGATTTGTCTTTATCAGCTAAAACGCCAAGTCCACTTGTAGCATTTCCTTGAGGATCTATATCTATTAATAATACTTTTTTTCCACAACTTGCCACACATGCACTTAAATTAACAGCAGTTGTAGTTTTACCTACACCACCTTTTTGATTTGCTATTGATATTACTTTTGCCATATTTACACCTCTTAATGTATTATACATCAATTGTATAAAAAAATAAAGAGAAAAAATAAAAATATATTATTTTTCTCTTTAAATAATTTATAATTTAGAAATTATAAAGGATTTTTCTTTATCTTTCCATAAATTCTTGGATATTTTAAACTCGTCTTATCATTTTTAATTATCTCAACTACATATCTGTTATATATTTCATCATTATAGGTATAACAATATTTATATTTGTTATTAATTTTACAATTCAATACATTTAAAGCGCTTTTTGACAATTTAATTTCTTCTTCAATATTTGATCCTTTTAAAAGCAAGCATTTTCCGCCGATTTTTAAAAATGGTGTATCAAATTCTAATAACACGTTAAGTGGTGCAACAGCTCTTGATACTGCATAATCATACTTTTCTCTATAATTTTCTTTAGATCCAATTTCTTCAGCTCTTGCATGTTCTACAATCACATTTTTAAGTTGTAATTCTTTTATTACTTCTTGTAAAAAATTTATTCTCTTATTTAATGCATCTATTAAAGTCACTTCTACTTTTCCATTAAAGAATATAGCTATTACAATTCCAGGGAATCCTGCTCCTGTTCCAACATCGATTATTTTTTTCCCTTCGTCTATATATTTTACTATTTCAAGGCAATCAATAAAATGTTTTAACACTATTCCCTCATCATCAGTTATTGCTGTAAGATTAATTTTTTCATTCCAACTTACCAATAATTTTTTATATTTTTCGAATTTTAAAATTTGCTCATTATTAAGCTTTATTCCAATATTATTGGATTCCTTTAATAACATATTATAAAAAGAACTATTTTCATGTGAAATATTATTCATAAATATACTTACTCCTTTTTCATATGAAAATTATAAATTATTCTGACTAAGATAAATAAGAAGTACAGAAATATCTGCTGGAGATACGCCAGAAATACGTGAAGCCTGCCCCACAGATAATGGTTTCTGTTTATTTAATTTTTGTCTTGCTTCAAGACTTAGTCCATTTATATTTTCATAATTGATATCTACACTTAATTTTTTATTTTCCATTTTTTTAAATTCATTTATCTGTTCAAGTTGTAGCTTTATATATCCTTCATATTTTATTTCTATTTCAGCTTCTTCAACAACAGCATCAGGTAATTCTTCTCTTGATAAATCTAAGTTTTTTATATTATAATAATTAAGCTCGCTTCTTTTTAATAAATCTGAAAGCTTAACCCCTGTTTGTAACGGAGAACTATTTAAACTTTCAAGTATATTATTAACCTCAGCATTAGGCTTAACAGATGTTGAATTTAATCTATCAATTTCATCATGTATAAGTTTTTGCTTATTTAAAAATTTATTATATCTTCCGTCTGATATAAGTCCAATTTGATGTCCAATAGGAGTTAATCTAATATCAGCATTATCCTGTCTTAACATGAGTCTATATTCAGAACGTGATGTCATCATTCTATATGGTTCATTCGTTCCCTTAGTTACAAGATCATCAATAAGGACACCAATATATGCTTGTGATCTATCTAATATTAAAGGATCTTTTTTATCAGATTTTCTAGCAGCATTTATACCAGCAATTATTCCCTGAGCTGCAGCTTCCTCATATCCAGAGCTTCCATTAACTTGTCCAGCAAAAAATAACCCATCTATTCCTTTATACTCCAAACTTAATTTTAAATTTGTTGAATCAATGCAGTCATATTCTATAGCATATGCAGGTCTCATAAGCTTGGCATTTTCAAGTCCTGGAACAGTTCTATACATTTTTATTTGTACCTCTTCAGGAAGTGAAGACGACATTCCCTGTATATACATCTCTGAAGTTTTCTCTCCTAATGGTTCTATAAATAATTGATGCCTTTTTTTATCTCTAAATCTAACCACTTTATCTTCAATTGATGGACAATATCTAGGTCCTATACCATGTATTTTGCCACTATATATTGGAGATCGATCTAAATTATTAAGTATAATCTCATGCGTATTCTCATTAGTATATGTTAAGTAACAATCTACTTGCTTTTTATTAGTTATTTCTTCATTACCCTCATTTTCAAAAGAAAATGGTACTATTTTTTCATCACCATGTTGAACTTCCATTTCATCAAAATTCATAATATTAGCATTAATTCTCGCAGGAGTTCCCGTTTTAAACCTTCTAAGTTCAACACCAATATCAAGTAAACTTTGTGATAAATCATTTGCTGGAAAAACACCATCAGGTCCACTCTCGTATGAAATTTCTCCAATAATAACTTTTCCCTTTAAATATGTACCTGTAGCAACTATAACCTGATTTGCATAAACTTCTGCTCCAATTTTCGTTTTTACACCTATTACTTTATTTTTTTCTTTATTTACAAGTATTTCTACAATTTCAGCTTGATATAAATCAAGATTCTCTTGATTTTCTAACGTTTTTTTCATTTCAATGTGATACATTTTTCTATCAGATTGAACTCTTAAAGAATGCACAGCAGGCCCTTTAGACATATTTAACATTTTTGATTGTATAAATGTTTTGTCAGCATTCTTTGCCATTTCTCCTCCTAATGCATCTATTTCTCTTACAAGGTGACCTTTTGAAGTACCACCTATACTTGGATTACATGGCATATTAGCAAGAGTTTCCATATTTATAACAAATATAGCTGTTTTTTTACCAAGTCTAGCACTAGCAAGTGCTGCTTCACATCCAGCATGTCCAGCACCAATAACAATAACATCATAATTTCCAAGTGAATAACCCATTATATTACCTACTTTCCTAAACAAAATTTTTCAAAAATTTTATTTACAATATCCTGATTAACATCAGCACCAATAATCTCCCCTAAAGACTTTGTAGCATTTTTTATAACTATCGAAACAATATCTATTGGTTCATTATCTTCTATTTCCTTTTTTGCTACCTCTAAATATTCTTTTGATTTATTTAATAAATCTCTATGTCTTTCATTTGTAATTATAAGTTCATTTTCAAAATCTAAATCATTAGTATTAAAAATTTCTTCAATTTTATTTTTTAATTCATCTATTCCCTCATTATTTAAAACTGACATTTTAATTACTTCATTTACGCCAAATCGTTTTAATTCGTCCAAAATGCCATCAAATTTTAATTTTTGTCCTTTATCAATCTTATTTATTACCGTAATTAATTTAATCCCTTTATTTTGGATTTTAGAAAGAATTTCTTTATCTTCATCATCAATATCTGATTCAACATTTAATAAATAGATAACTAAATCAGCTTCATCTATTTTTTCTATACTTCTTTTAACACCAATTTTTTCTACAAAATCATCTGTCTTTCTTATACCAGCTGTATCTGATAAATTTAAAATTATATTACCAATATTAATTCTTTCTTCAATGACATCACGAGTAGTACCAGGTATTTCAGTTACAATAGCTTTTTGACTCCTTGATAAAGTATTTAGAAGTGATGATTTACCAACATTAGGCTTACCTAAAATTACAACATTAACTCCGTCTTTTATATATTTACCCTGTTCATACGTAGATAAAATATTATTTATTTCAATAATTTTCTTATTTAAAAGTGAAATAACATTATCATTTTCCACTTCATCATAATCATATTCAGGATAGTCAACACTAACTTCAATATGGGCCATTAATTCTATTAACTCTTCTCTTACTTCTTTTATTTTTTTATACAAATCGCCCTCAAGATTATTAGCAGCAATTCGTGCCTGAGTTGTGTTTTTAGAATTAATAAGATTAATAACTGCCTCAGCCTTTGTTAAATCCATTTTTCCATTCAAAAAAGCCCTTTTAGAAAATTCTCCTGGTTCTGCAAGTCTTGCTCCATTTTCTAAAACAAGTTGTAAAATTTCCCTTGTAATTTGAACTCCTCCATGGCAATTTATTTCACACACATCTTCACCAGTATATGACTTAGGATTTTTAAAATACGAAACCAAAACTGTATCCACTACTTTTCCATTTTCAACTATTTTACCATATATTATATTATTAGGCATAATGTTAGAATTAGAAACAAATATTTTTCTTATAATATTTAAACTATCCTTCCCGCTTATTCTTATTATACTTATACCACTATTTGATAATGCTGTTCCAATCGCAGCTATAGTATCTGTTGACATAACGCTTTTTCCTTTCCTTTAAAAAGTCAGCAAATGCTGACCTTTTTTAATTATATTTCTTTTTTATTACTACTCTTCTTCTAGGCTCTTCACCTTGTGATTCAGTTTCGACATCATCTCTTTTAGCAAGTTCTGTATGAATTATTAATCTTTCATATGCAGACATTGGCTCCAATCTAATTGGTTTTCTAAATCTAATAACATTATTAGCCATCTTATTTGCTAAATTTTTAAGTTTTTCTTCTTTCCTTTTCTTATAATCATTTACTTCAACAAAAACTTTTGCACTTTCTTCATTCTCTCTTTGAAGCATCGCATTTAACAATGACTGAAAAGACTCAATTGTTTTACCTTTATAGCCTATTAAATGAGAAACTTTATCACCAGTAATTGTCAAATTAATTTGATTTTTTCCTTTTTCAATTTTATATTCGATACCATCATCACCTGTAATTTTAAAAAGTTCTTTTAAAATTTTATCTAATCTATTAATTGTGTCTTCTGCTTGTACATCGCTTATTTTTTTATCAACTGTAAGTCTAACCTTTGCCATTTTAGCAGATAAAATACCTAAAACTCCACCTGAAGATGCTTCTTCAAGTACCTCAATTTTAACATCTTCACGAGAAACTTTTAACTCTTCTAAGCCCTTTCTAATTGCTTCTTCTGTATTTTTACCTATTTGCTCTGTAACTCTTTTCATTAAATCTTACCTCCTTTTTCAAGTGCCAATATTTTTTCTTTATCTTTTTTAACAACTAAATTTATAACAAATTGTTGAACAAATTGTAACATGCTACCAAACAACCAATACACACCTAAAGCTAAAGGCATTGCATATGAAAAGAATGCTGACATAAGAGGCATCATTAAATTAGTAGTTTTTTGCATTTCAGCTTGCTCAGGTGTTTGCTGTGTATTCTTTTGCGAATATTTATTAAGCAAAAATGAAACTATAAATGTTAATATTGGAATTGCAAGTGAAATTGGACTTGCCTTTTTATTTTCATCCTTACTAAATACATTTGATGGTACATCACCTAAATTAATTCCAGGAATTACTTGCATATTAATAAGATTATGTTCTTTAGCAATTAATAACTCATTTGCTTGCATTTCTTTCTCATTAACATCTTCCTTATTTAATAGTTGTTGTGTGTATGTTTTAATCTCTTCTTGAGGTGTCTGAACAATATATGTTAGAGGTTGTTTAACGATATAAAACATAGCAAGAATAATTGGAATTTGAATAATTAAAGGTAAACAACCTGATAGAGGATTTACTTTATTCTCCTTATACAAATTCATAAGTTCTTGTGTTTGTTTTTCTTTATCATTTTTGTATTTATCTTGTATTTCTTTCTGTTTAACAGACATTTTATTCATTTTTTCCATGGATTTGATCTGTATCCATGCAAGCGGAAAAAGAACTACTTTAGTAAATAATGTAAAAAGTAATATTGTTATAAAATAATTTTGTCCAACTAAATCATAAAAAAATCTTATTATATATCCTAAGACTGATGCTATTGCTTGTATCATTTACATACCTCATTTCATTTCAATTTATCAACTCCTCCATGTGAAAATGGATTACATCTAATAATTCTATATATAGCAAGTATATTTCCTTTAATTATACCATATTTGTCAATTGCTTGCTTTGCATATTCTGAACATGTAGGATAAAATTTACAATGATTTCCAAGACCAGGTGAAATATATTTTTGATAGAATTCAATCAGTTTAACTTCACATTTTCTTGGAATTTTAGATAGAAATTTTATCAAATAAACCAAATTATGCATATAAATCAAGTTCCTTAAAACACTTTTTTATATCATCATTTATGCTATTATAATCTACATTTTCAATTACACAATTCTTCTTAAAAAGTACAACTATATTAATTCCTTTTTTTATATTTTCTTCTTCATTTTTATAACTCTCTCTAACCCATCTTTTTAACTTATTTCTTGCTACACTATTTCCATTCTTTTTAGAAACACATATACCAAGATTATTAATAAGATTATCGTTGTTTCTTTCCTTTTTCTGACTACAAATGTGAACAACAATATTTTTTCCTTTAGCATATTTCCCTTTTTTTAAAATATATCTAAAAACACTGTTATTTTTAATAATTAAAGTTGATTTCATATTTACCCTCATAAAATAAACATAAAAGTGGATATGAAAAACATACCCACTTTAAAAAGTAGTTTAAGCACTTAAAACTTTTCTTCCCTTTTGTCTTCTGCTCTTTAAAACTTTACGACCAGAGGCAGTACTCATTCTTTTTCTAAAACCGTGTACTTTTTCTCTATGTATTTTTTTTGGTTGAAATGTTCTTTTCATTGTTTTCCTCCTAAATTCCTAAATATTATAAAAATGTTATTACAATTCTTAGTAAAACATTATTAACTAATCAAAGTGCTATTATTATACAATAAATGTTTTTAAATGTCAACAACTTAATTAAATAATTAACAAAAAAATACCAAATTGAAAAAGTTATCCACAGACATATAATAAAATTAATTTTACATATTATAAAATTTTTTTGTTTTATATATTTTTTCATAAGAAAAACAATTTATAAAAAAATGCTTAAATATATTGATTTTTTCAATATTTCATGATATATTAATCATAGTAATTTTTTATTCTAATTTTTAAGTATGATTTTTTAATCCACAGAAATTATGTAAATTTTTTTAATTGTTTATATTATTTTGTCGAAAAGTTATCAACATATGTGGATAACTCTGTGGATAACTTTTAAAAACATACGTTTTAAGAAAGGTGGTTGTATGGAACAAAACTTTATGAACATATGGTCACAAGCCTTGGAAATACTGCAAGAAGAGATATCTCCTGTTGGATATAAAACATACGTTGAAGTAATGGTACCCAGACTTGTGGATGAAAACACATTGTGCTTTTTATCTCCTTCAAATTATCATATAGATATTTGTAAAAAAAGATATCTTGATTTAATCGAAAATACTTTAAGTTTTTTAACAAAAAAATCATATAATATAACTTTTGAAGCAAAAGAAATAATACCAGATAGTATGAATGAAGAAGAAAAGAGTATTTCTAACGAATTAAATGTGCAAACACCAAAAGAAGAATACAGTAAAAGTGATGATTCACAAGTAACTGAAACAAAACAAACTAATGAAAATAGGGGAGACGTATCAAGATTAAACCCAAGATATACATTTGATAATTTTATCATAGGATCTAATAACAGATTTGCCCACGCTGCTGCAGTAGCTGTATCTGAAGCACCTGGTAGAAAATATAATCCACTATTTATTTATGGAGGAGTAGGACTAGGTAAAACACATCTAATGCAAGCAATTGGAAATGCAATGTATAAACAAAACCCTAATTTAAAAATGATTTATGCAACAGGAGAATTATTTGCAAATGAATTAGTATCAGCAATAATGACAGATAAAAATGAATCATTCAGAAAAAAATATAGAAATATTGATTTGTTACTAATAGATGATATTCAATTTTTAGCGGGAAAAGAAAAGTGTCAAGAAGAATTTTTCCACACTTTCAACACATTGTTTGAAAGTGGAAAACAAATAGTACTAACATCTGAAAAACCTCCAAAGGAAATACCACAACTTGAAGATAGACTTAAAACTAGATTTGAAATGGGACTTTCGGTTGATATACAAGCTCCTGATTATGAAACTCGTCTTGCAATACTTAGAAAAAAAGCTGAAAAAGAAAGATATATCATAAATGATGAAATACTTGTAAGAATAGCCACAAAAGTAAAATCAAATATTAGAGAATTAGAAGGTGTATTTAATAAATTAATAGCCTATACATCTTTTACTAACAACAAACTTACAAATGATGTAGTAGACAATACAATAGAATCCATTTTGGTAAAAAATACAAAAGTACTTACAAGTAAATTAATAATGCAAGTGGTATGCAAATTCTTTAATATAAAAGTAAGTGATATAGTAAGTGACAAAAGATCAAATAATGTAGCATATCCAAGACAAATAGCAATGTATCTATGTAGGGAAGTTGCTAATATGTCATTTCCAAGTATAGGTAAAGATTTTGGTGGAAGAGATCACTCTACAGTTCTACATGCATATTCAAAAATTAAAGATGAATATGAAACAAAATCAGAAACAAAAGATTTAATAGAAGATATAAAAAAAGCCTTATCTATTGCAGATTAGAAGTGATTATTACAAAAATATTACAAAAGCATTTTAAAAGTGTTACGTAAAAAAAGTTATACACAGGTAACTGTGGAAAACCCTGTTAATAAAATGTGTATAACTATACGAAATTAAAATAATCCACAACAAACAAATTTTCTGTGGATAAATTTAACAAGTTATCCACAGGTTTATCAACAGGTGGAAAATTAGTGATAACAAGCTGTTGAATATGTTATCCACATTTTCCACAATACCTACTACTACTACTACTATATTATATATATATAATAATAATATATATGTATATAGGACATTATGAATTTTGAAATTGTTAATAATGTGGATAACTAATTATAAAAGGAGAGCAAAAATGAATATAAAATGTAATTTGAAAGAATTAATAAATGGATTAAACATAGTATCTAAAACATCAATAACTAGAACAACAATGCCAATATTAGAAGGGGTACTTATAGAAGCTGAAAACAATAAATTAAAATTAACAACTAATGATTTAGAAATTGGTACAGAACATTCTATGGATTGTAAAACTATAGAAAATGGAAAAACAGTAGTTGAACTTAAAACATTAAATGAGATAGTAAGAAGAATTGAAGATGAAGAAGTAGAAATTCTAGTTGAAAATAATTTATTTGTACTAAAATCTGTAAATGGTATATTTAAGTTAGCAACTATGAATCCAAATGAGTATCCTAAATTACCAATATTTGATGTTGAAAACTCTATAACTATAAAACAAAAATTATTAAAAGATATGATAAGAAGAACTTTATTTGCTGTAAGTACAGATGAAAATAGACCTATATATATGGGAGCATTACTAAAAGTTGAAAATAATATATTAACTATTGTTGCTGTTGATGGATTCAGACTTGCATTAAGAAAAAGCATAAATGAAGAAAATATAAATGATTTTAAAGTTATTATTCCAGGTAAAGTTTTATCTGAATTATTAAAAGTTTTAAATGATGATGAAGAAAGTAAAGTTAAAATTGGAGTGAATAAAAACCAAGCACTATTTGAAATGGGAAAAAGTATTCTTGTTAGTAGAATAATTGAAGGTGAGTTCTTAAATTATAATACTATTATACCTGATTCTTATGAAACTAAGGTAAAGGTTAAAACCAAAAGTTTACTTGATTCATTTGAAAGAGTTGCTTTATTTGCAAAAGAAAATAAAGAAAAAGATAGAAAAGCACCACTTAAAATGAATATAGGAATTGATGGTATTGTGTTAAGCTGTATAAGTGATGCGGGAGATGCTAAGGAAGGTGTGCAAGCAATAGTTGAGGGAAAAGATATTGAAATTGGATTTAATCCAAGATATGTTATTGATATATTGAAAGTTATCGATGATTCTGAAATATATGTAGAATTTACTTCAAGTATTTCACCAGTATTAATTAAACCAGTAAATTCAAAAGAATACATATATGTTGTTTTACCAATAAAGTTAAGACAAAACTAAAATGATTATATAATTTGATGTAGGGAAGTTTTTAATAATAAGGTTAAACTTTCCTATTATCTTTAAAAAGAGGTAATTATGCAATTAAATAAGTTAATTTTAAATAATTTTAGAAATTATAAATATCAAGAAATTGATTTAATAAATGGAATAAATTTTTTTGAAGGAAATAATGCACAAGGAAAAACCAATATAATTGAATCTATATATATGTGTGCTTTTGGAAAATCTTATAGAACAACCAAGGATATAGAAGTACTAAAATTTAATGAAGAGTTTTGTAGAATAACTTTAACATACAAAAAAAAGGATATAGAAAGCAATATTGAAGTATATATAGATAAAAATAATAAAAAGCAACTAAAAAAAGATGGAGTTAAGATTACTAGATTATCAAATCATGTAGGAGAAATTCCACTTGTTATTTTTTCACCAGATAGTTTAAACATAGTAAAAGGAGCACCATCTAAGAGAAGAACTTTTATTGATATGATATGTTCTCAACTTTCAAAATCATATTTAATAAATCTTCAAGAGTATAATAAATGTCTAAAAATAAAAAATACTTTATTAAAAAATGAAAATATAGATAAAGACTATATTTATGTTTTACATGAAAAAATGTCTGATTATATTTTTAATATTGTAAAGTATAGAGAAATAGTAATAAATGAAATTTTTGAAAAAGCTAAACATATACATAAAGATATTACAAATGGAAAAGAAAATATTAAAATTACATATGTAACAGATTTTTTAAATATGGATAAAAATAAAATTAAAGAAGTGTTGGATTCACATTTATATATAGATATTTTAAGAAAATCATCAGTAAAAGGAATTCAAAAAGATGATATTTTAATAGAAATAAATGATATGGAAGTTCAAAAGTATGGATCACAAGGTCAAAATAGGACAGTTATGCTTGTACTTAAATTAGCAAATTTTGAAGTGTTAAGAGAAAAAAAAGAGGAAAATCCAATTTTACTTTTAGATGATATAATGTCAGAATTAGATGAAAATAGAATAAATTTTTTATTAAAATATATAGAAAACTATCAAAGTATAATAACTACAACTGATAGTAGCTTTGTGGAAAATGTGGATAATATAAAAATTTCAAAAGTTTCAAATGGAAGACTTGAAATTTGATATTAAAGTATGATATAACTATATGAGTTACAAGGAGAGGGTATATATATGGCAAAATATGATGAAAATCAAATACAGGTTTTGGAAGGGCTTGAAGCGGTTAGAAAAAGACCTGGTATGTATATAGGAAGTGTATCTGAAAGAGGTCTTCACCACTTGGTATATGAAATTGTAGATAATAGTGTTGATGAAGCTTTGGCTGGATACTGTACTGAAATCAATGTAGAAATATTACCAGATAATGTAATAACAGTAAAAGATAATGGTAGAGGTGTACCTTTAGGAATGCATCATAAAGTACACAAACCAGCGATTGAGGTTGTTTACACTATACTTCATGCAGGAGGAAAATTTGGCGGTGGTGGATATAAAGTATCTGGAGGACTTCATGGTGTTGGTGGATCTGTTGTTAATGCACTTTCAGAATGGATGAGTGTACAATCATGTAATGGTGATGGAATATATGAAATAAGTTTTGCAAGAGGGAAGGTTACAGAAGAACTTCATAAAGTAGCAGATTCAAAGCAAACTGGTACAAAAGTTACTTTTAAGGCAGATGCTGAGATATTTGATACAACAATATATAATGCTGATACTTTAATTCAGAGATTTAGAGAAATGGCTTTTTTAAATAAAGGTTTAAAAATAACATTTTGGGATAAAAGAGAAGAAGGATCAGAACAACTTGTATTTCACTATGAAGGTGGTTTAAAATCATTTGTTGATTTTCTAAATAAATCAAAAGAACCTATCAATAAAGATGTAATATATTTTGAAACTGAACAAAATGATGTTCAAGTTGAGGTTGCACTTCAATATACAAGTGCATATAGTGAAAATATTCTATCTTTTGTTAATAATATTCATACTGCCGAAGGTGGAACACATCTTGATGGATTTAAAAGAGGACTTACAAAGGCTTTTAATGATTATGCAAGAAACTTTAATATTATAAAAGAAAAAGATTCAAACCTTCAAGGTGAAGATATTCGTGAAGGTATAACTGCAATAGTTAGCGTAAGGGTTTTAGAGCCTCAATTTGAAGGACAAACAAAAACAAAACTTGGAAATAGTAATGTTACAGGAATAGTGAGCAGTATTACTAATAACAAGATAAGCACATATTTAGAAGAAAACCCACAAGTTGCAAAGGCTATTTTAGAAAAAACAATAAGTGCCTCTCGAGCAAGAGAAGCTGCAAGAAAAGCTAGAGAACTAGTTAGGAGAAAAAGTGCTTTAGAAAGTACTACACTTCCTGGTAAACTTGCTGATTGTCAATCAAAAGACGCTTCAAAATGCGAGATATACATAGTTGAGGGAGATTCTGCTGGTGGAAGTGCTAAACAAGGAAGAGATAGAAGATTCCAAGCTATACTTCCATTATGGGGAAAAATGATAAATGTTGAAAAAACAAGAGCAGATAAGATATATAACAATGATAAGCTTTCTCCAGTTATTGTTGCATTAGGTGCAGGAATTGGAAATGATTTTAATGAAGAAAAATTAAGATATCATAAAATAATATTAATGGCCGATGCCGATGTTGATGGTGCACATATTAGAACATTACTTCTTACATTTTTCTTTAGATATATGAGACCACTTATAGAAAATGGATATGTATATATTGCTCAACCACCTCTATTCAAACTTGCAAAACGTGGAATGGAAGATGTATATTGCTATAACGAAGCTGATCTTGAAGTAAAACTAAAAGAATTAGAAGAAAAGGGAATAGCAAGAGATAGTCTTTCAATGCAAAGATATAAAGGTCTTGGTGAAATGGATTCAGAGCAATTATGGGAAACAACAATGAATCCTGAAAAAAGAATACTTGTTAGAGTTGAACTTGAAGACGCTATCAAAGCTGATGAAATATTTAGTGTACTTATGGGTGAAAATGTTGAACCTAGAAGAAAGTTTATAGAAGAAAATGCTAAATATGTTACAAATTTAGATATATAAAAATATCTCCACTTTTAATTAAGTGGAGATATTTATGTTTAATATTCAATTCTTAAAGTTGAATACATACCTGTAAGAGTGTTACCTTTATTAGTAATTCCGTTTTTGGAATTATAATAACATCCTTCAGGGAGATCAAGATAATCAATTGCAACAATTGGTTTTATAACAGGATTTAAAGTTGTATCATAATAAAGATACACTTTACCTGGATTGTGTTTTAAAATCCACATTGCAATTTCCTCTTCTGACATGTAATTTACTTTTTTCAAAGCGATACCACCTTTTTAATTAAAATTTGATATAAAATATCTTGTATAGGAATTATACCATAAAATCAAAATTATGTCAACATGTCTTTACATTTTAGTTAAAATATGTTAATATATATAGTATAGAAATTTTTAATAGTGAAATTATAGTAGTATAAAAAGGAGCAAAAAATGGAAAAAATTAATAATCAATTAGTCTTAGTAAAGAAAAAGAAAGATAAAATTTTAATATTAAATATCATTATAATTATTTTAGGTACTATATTTATATCACTTGGAGCTTTTCATACAAATATTTGGTTTGATGAGTCATATTCTGTAGCAATTTCAAATCATAGTTTTAGTGAAATATGGAATATTGGGGGAAATGATGTACATCCAGTATTTTATTATATGATGTTAAAAATTGTATCTCTTATTTTTGGAAATAATATATTAGTTTTTAGATTATTTTCAATCGTTCCAATTGTTATATTATCAATTTTAGGTATAACACATATAAGGAAAGATTATGGAGAAAGAACAGGTATAATTTTCTCTTTTTTAACGTTGTTTTTACCAATAATTGCGGCGTACTCATCTGAAATAAGGATGTATACCTGGGTTATGTTATTTGTAACTATAACAGCAATATATGCAAATAGAATATATAAAAATGAACTATCAATTAAAAATTGGGTAATATTTGCTTTATTTAGTTTACTTAGTGCATATACACATTATTATGGTTTAATGTTTGCTGGAATTATTAATGTAATTTTATTTATATATTTATTAAAGAATAGAAAAGGAAAAAACAAAGATTTAAAAATATTTATAATACAAGCTATTGTTGAATGTTTACTATATGTTCCATGGTTATATTATTTTATAAAACAATTAACATCAGTAGGAGGCGGATATTGGATTAAACTTGAATTTCCTGATACATTGTATAATGTTTTGGGAATTCAATATATGGGAAGCTTAAGCAATATATTTGGATTTTGTTTTGCTATTTGTTTGTACATATATTTAGGATTTGTTATATATAGATGTAAAAAAGAAAGAATAAGTGTAAAAAATGCAAGGAATTCTTTATTATTATATGTATTAATAGTTTTTATAGCTTTTCTAATATCTCTTAAAAGTCCTATACTTTACCCAAGATATTTAATGACAATAACAGGTTTATTAATATTTTTTATTGCAGATATTATGGCAAAAGAAAAGTCAAAATATATAACTATAGAAATATGTATAATTATTTTTGTTACCTCACTAATTAGTAATATTAATATTATAAATAACAACTATGATAATACAAATATGAAACAAATTGAATATCTAGAAGAAAATATAAAAGATGATGATATTATAGTGTATTCAAATATAGGAAATGGATCTGTATTTGCAGTATATTTTAAAGATAATAAGCAGTACTTTTATAATGGAGATCATTGGAATGTTGAAGAAGCATATAAGGCGTATGGTCCACAAATGGAAACGGTTGAAGATTTAGATTTTTTAAAAGATTATAAAGGTAGAATATGGATAATTGATTCAACAGATAGTAGTTTTTATAACGATAAATTTAAAACTGATGATTATAAAGTAATTGATAGTAAAGTTATAAAAACAAAATATCCTAGTAGTTTTGATACAAATTATTCTGGATATGAATATAACCTAATTTTAATAGAAAAATAAAGTTAGATATTGACAAAAAAAATATATTATGTTAAAATAGGACTCGTAAAGTAGAGGAAATCTTCTCACCTTACGAGTTTCGTCTTAGTAAGGTTGTACAATATATAATATGATATATACTTTTAGTATATATTATTATGTTGTTATTATGAGGAGATTGCCATACAAGCAATCTTTTTTTATATCTATTTTTTGGAGGTGTTTAATATAAAACAAGATTTTTTAATAAACGAGCAAATAAGATTTGCAGAAGTTCAAGTTATTGATGAAAAAGGAGAAAAGATAGGAAAAATGAGTACTGGTAAAGCTGTAGATATGGCTTATGAAAAAGGACTTGATTTAGTACTTGTATCTCCGAACAAAGATAATCCAGTTTGTAAAATGTTAAATTACAGTAAATACAAATTTGAAATGGCAAAAAAGGCTAAAGAAGCAAGAAAAAATCAAAAAATAATTGAGATAAAAGAAATTAGATTATCACCAAATATTGATAAACATGATTTAGAAGTTAAAGCTAAAAATGCTAATAAATTTATTGCAAGTGGTAATAAAGTTAAAGTTAGCATGAGATTTAGAGGAAGAGAATTGAACTTTGTAAATCAAGGAAAAGAAATTATGAAGAATTTCTGTGAAATGCTTGAAGGTGTACAAGTAGATAAAGTTCCAAAAATGGAAGGAAAAAATCTAACAATGTTTTTATCACCATCAAAAAATAAATAAAGTTTGGAGAGGAGAGATTATTATGCCAAAAATGAAAACACATAGTTCATCTAAAAAAAGATTATCTGTAACAGGTAGTGGTAAAGTTAAAAGAAATGTAGCAAATCGTGCACATAAACTAACTGGAAAATCATCAAAGAGAAAAATGTCTTTGAAACAATCAGCTTATGTAGATAGCACAAGTAAAAATGCAGTTAAAAAATTACTACCATATAAATAATTATTAAACTAAAAAGGAGGAATTTAAAATGGCAAGAGTAAAAGGAGCTGTAACAACAAGAGCTAGACATAAAAAAGTTCTAAAAAGAGCAAAAGGTTATTTTGGAGCAAAATCTGTAAGATTTAAAATGGCAAATCAAGCTGTTATGAAATCTTTAAAATATGCATACATAGGAAGAAAACAAAAGAAAAGAAATTTCAGACAACTTTGGATTGCAAGAATTAATGCAGGTGCAAGAATGTGTGGAACTACATACAGTAAATTAATGTCTAACTTAAAGAAAGCAAATGTTACAATTAATAGAAAAATGTTAGCTGAAATGGCTGTAAATGATATGGAAGGCTTTAAAACTTTAGTAGAAAAAGTTTCAAAATAATATAAGGAGGAGCTTATGATTTTAGCAGGAGATTTTAGAAATGGTGTTACATTTGAAATGGATTCTAATGTATATAGAGTAGTAGAATTTCAACATGTAAAACCAGGAAAAGGAGCAGCTTTTGTTAGAACAAAACTTAAGAATGTTATAACTGGGCAAACTTTAGAAAAAACTTTTAATCCATCTGAAAAAGTAGAAGAAGCTCAAGTAACTGTACAAGAAATGCAATATCTATACAGTGAAGGAGATATGTATACTTTTATGGATACGACTACTTATGAGCAAGTAGAACTTTCAAAAGAACAAATTGTAGATACTTTACCATATTTAAAAGATAGTATGTTAGTAAAAGTATTATCATATAAAGGTAAAATATTTGGTGTAGAACCACCAACATTTGTAGAACTTGAAGTAACATATACTGAACCAGGAATAAAAGGAGCAACTGCAACTGGTACAACAAAACCATGTACTGTAGAAACAGGTGCAAACTTTAATGTTCCAGTTTTTGTAAATATCGGTGATAAAATACGTATTGATACAAGAACAGGAAGCTATATGGAAAGAGTATAATGTTTATAATAAATTTTGTGCAAAAATTTCAATAGAAAATAATAGTTGAGTTTAGATTTTAAACTTGACTATTATTTTTTTATTATTAAAAATGTATAAAACTCACTAGAGTATTTATATTTTTTATTCTAAAATTAATATAAATTATTATTATATATAAAAGGTTGTTTTAAAAAAATAATGAAAATTTATTGTGACAATTCAGACTATAATATAAAATTTTAGTAACGGAATTATTTCTTTAGTGGAAAATTAATAAATACAAATATACAAAAAAGTGTATATTAAATTAGATGAAAATGAATAAAAAATGAAATGTGGATAAAATAAATTCATATTTAAATTTTTTCTGTTTTAATCATAAATTTTGCTATCAAAATTTAATTTATTTTTTTTAAAATATATAATATAATATGTTTATGGCAGGAAAATATTGTAAAGTTAAAAGTAGATGCTATTGTAAAAGCAGGAAATTCTCAAGGCTTAGGATGTTTTATACCAAACCATAATTGTATAGATAATCAAATTAATACGTTTGCAGGAGTTAGATTAAGACTTGCTTGTAATAAAATTATGAAAAAGTCGAATTATAATTTAGAAACGGGAGAGGCAATAATAACAAAAGGATATAATTTGCTAGCTAAATATGTAATTCAAACAGTTGGTTCAATAATTGAAAATGAAGTGACAGAAGAAAAAAATAAATTTCGTAGAAAACTTGACCTAAATCCAAGATGATGTTAAAATAATGATATATCCTGGTGCAGGAAATGATGATGTGATTGATTTCTATTATAAAGATCCTAATGGAAATTAATACATGCATGATAGATCAGATGATTATCCATATAGTAATATAATGGAATTATTGAGTGACTATAATAATAGTAAATTTGAACTAAAAGGAAATGGATTATTTAGAAAAAAATACAAATTGGTTATTAAAAGGAGAGATGATTAATGACTGCAGAAGAATTTGTTAATAATTGTTATAAAGAAAAACAAGAAATGTTAAAAATATATTTTGATAAAGAAAAGGAAACACAAGTGGGAAATCAAATAAAAAATATTGTTTCAAAAGGTAGTATATTGAATGATGAAGTAAAAGGATTAGTAAATTCAGTTATGAATGAAGTTTTCTATACTATTTTACTAGGATTAGATGGAGAAACATCATTAGGGGATATACAAATGCAATATAAAGTATATGATGAAAATGATAATTTGTTAGACGGAATAGAAAGCTATGCTTATGATTCATTTATGAATGAAGAATAAAGAATTAAAAAGGTTGATGTTATAAATGGAAAATAACAATTCTATAATAGGAATAAAAATCAATAAAACAAATATTTCTGCAAAATGTATTATGATTATAAAAAAATATCAAGATTTACCTATATCAGAGATAAAACAAAAAATTGAAAAAAACAAATATATTTTAACTTGTGATTATATAGATGATAATGGGATTAAATCTGTATTAGGATTATATAATGAGTTAAATGCAGAAGAAGTGAATTGCAGTTTATATGAGCATAATAATCCAACTACTATTGAATTTCTTAACAATTTACTTAATTCTTATGAAGAAACTAGAAAACAAGTTGAGGAAGATATAGAAAATGAAGTACAAGCTGAAATTTTAGAAAAAGTATTTAAAGATTATATAAAATTTAGTGATGTTGATGAAAAATTAATAAGTCAATATGAAGAAAAATTGCCTCAAAAAATTATTTATATATGGAAAAATTATGGATTAGGTACTTTTTATAATGGATATTTAAAAATAATCAATCCAAATGAATATAAGGAATTAATAGAAAAAACATATTTTCAAGGTAATGTTTCAATACCAATTTTTGCAACTGCATTTGGAGATATTATTACATGGGAAAAGAACCAATTTATTGGTATTATAAAATATAGATATGGAGAAAACGATGTAATATCCGATGGATTTGATTTTTTTTATGAAGACTTATTGGACGGAGAATTTGACGATACAGATTTTAATATAAAGAAATACAAAGAGGCTTTAAATAAATATGGTATGCTTGAATACGATGAATGTTTTGGATATGTTCCACTTATTACTATGGGTGGTAAAGAAAGTGTAGAAAATATAAAAAAAGCAAAAATAAAAGAGCATATTTCTCTAATTAGCAATTTCATTGGAGAAATATAGTAAAGCAATAAAGAAAGATAATTGTTTATAAAATTAGAAAAATATTATGAGGAAAAATATTATGATAGATAAAATGATAATTAATAAATTAAGCATAGAACTGAAAGAAATTCTAGAAGAAGAGCTAAAAGCTGGAAATGAAATTGTTGAAACATCAGAAGGAGGATTTACCAATGCTTCTAGGGAACATATTTTTATATTTTTAAAATATCCATTTAAAACAAAAATACGAAATAATTTAAAAGGGATAACTTATATAGAAATAAATGATAGACATTACTGGAAAGCTGAATATACAGATGAAAAGAATCATCAAACATTGGCATGTAATTTTTAGGAGGAATAGTAAATGAACAGAATTCTAAATGAAATAAAAGAAATAATTAAACAAAACATAAACGAATACTTACCAGAAGTAAAACCAAGTGATTTAGAAGAAAACGGCACAGTTTATTATATGAACGGGAAAAATGGAACTCAATTTGATTGGTACGTTAATGCGCATTTACCTAGCTTTATGGTATTTTACAATGACGAACAAAATCTAGGAGCAGTAAAGTTATCAATTTATACAGATGGTCAAGTAATATTATATATTTATGGAGATAAAGGAAACAAAGTTATTAAAGAAGTCAAAACTTCAATAGAAGTTGCAGAAAACGAATTATTTAATCTAGCGGTAATATTAAAAAGTGAAGCAGATGATAAGAGTATTTGGGAGGCAAGTATAGATAAAATAAATACTGATGTTGAGATTAACGATAAAAAAATAACAGAATTTCAAGATTCTGAGCAATATATGGAACCAATTAAAAATAGATTGAAACTATTAAATAAAACGGCGTATCTTTCTAAAAAAATATTAGAAGAAGGTTGGAAAATTGGATATATGCGCAGAGATAAGCCTGTAAATGAAAATGATAGTGGCTGGTCGTTTATGGCAGGAAATGAAGACGATGAATACTATAACGATTATAAAAATATTGCATTAGTAAGTGTACAAGAAGTATACCAATTAGATCCAGATATTTTGGGGTATATTGAAAATCCAGCAGGTACAGCACTTATTAGGATATCTTCTAATGAGTTCGAGATAGATAAAAATGATAAAGAAATATTTATGGAGAAAAGAAAGGTTTAAAAGTTTATGGAAGAATTATTTAAAGATTTCGAATTTAATGAAAGTACAGATTATAATATAAAAGAAATAAACGGTAATCAATTACCAAGTGATTATTTAGAATTCATGCATAAGCATAACGGTGGTGAAGGAGATGTAGGTAAAAATTCATATATGCAATTTATAAAACTAGAAGAGCTTGTAGATTATAATAATGATTATCAAATTTCTAATCATTTTCCTAATTGTTTTGCTTTTGGAGGCGATTTAGGAGGAAATCATTTTTGTTATAATTTCGCAACTAATGAATATTTTGCAATAGATTGCTGTACTACTGGTTTAGAAGATAGTTATTGCAAAGCTACATCATTATATGAATTTATTAAAAATTGGGAAAAGCAATTAGAGGGAGAAAATGATTATGAAATATGAAGATACTAATTTACCTAAAAAAGTAAGTAAATATTTAGATTTAATATATGAGGATAAGGAATTAAATGATGCATTCTTTGAATGTGATATAGAATTATATGGACCAGAGTGGATAACGGATTTAGAGAATGATGAAAATTGGCTTGAAGATTTGATGGGACCAGGAGAAACAAATTATGATTTAAAACCTTTTGCTAGAGAAGGAACAGGAGCATTATGGACACTTCTAAATGATGAAATAGTTGGATACATTGGTACAGAAGGAGAATGTGGAATAGTTGCTCGAAATATAGATGAATTTATGAATATAGTCGCTACTTTAAAATGTAGTTTTATAAGACTAAAAGATGAAGATGATTTTATAAAAAATTTTAATAAAATAAATGAAGAATATGAACATAAAGAAATAATGAATAAATTTATTGAACAACATAAGTTTGAAAAAGACCCTAAAAAAATCTATGAACTATTAAAATTAGGAATAACAACAAAACCATTTTTCGTAATCAAAGCGATAGATGATGAATATGTAGATTCCTATTCAATAATAGGACACGATGATGGACAGGAATCATTAGAAAGATTTATAAGAGATTATTTATAAAAAAGGAGGTCGTTATGAACTACGAAAGACCATATTATGAAGATATTAATTATCATCCACTAATGTTTTATGTTATATTCGGAGCAAAAGAAGAAGAGTTAGAAATCTCAAGAGAACGACACAATCTAGACGAGGTTCCAGAAGGTTTAAATATGAATATTTTTAAACGAGAGCAACATAGCGAATACATGGATAATTTAATAGGAGGAACTTTAGGAAAATTACTAAAAGAGGAACAGCCAGAATTATACGAAAAAATACAAAAAGAAAATGTTTGGGCAATTGTAAATGGAGAAATTAAGCACGATGATAATTTAAAGTATTTACGAAACACAATAGGAGTTGTACAAGCATTTATAGATGAAGGAGCAATAGCTGTTTTAGATATTCAAACATTTTCATTATATTCAGCGTCAGAATTTACAGAAAAAATATTTTCAAAAAACCTTGATATATATTCACATGTTAAAATTTTAATTTCAAAAATGGAAGATGGAAATATATGGCTACATACGAGAGGGCTTCGTAAATTTGGAAGACCAGATATAAGTATAGAAAATGTACCTGAATCTGAAGAAAATAAAGTGGTAAGAATTGCAAACCAAATGATTTATTATAGTTCATTAGGTGTACTTTTTAATAAAAAAGTAAAATTACATTTATATAAAGATAAAGAAGAAGCTGTAATTATTAATCCTAAATTTGTAGGAGATTATGAAAATGTGGATTTTAATAATGCCTATTGCAAATTATTATGGAAAGAATGTGAAGAAGAATAACTTATGGATAAAGAAATTTTAAATAATTTAAAAGAAGATGTTAATGGCTTAGGATGGCTTGAAGGCAAGTTTGAATCCAAGTCATTGTTTCAAGGGAAAATAGACATTACTATAATGGATAATACTGATGTAGCAAAAGAATATGCTGAGAAATGTATCGCACACTATAATGCAATAAATAATAACAAAGAGTTGCTTAAAAAAATACAGGAAGGTCTTGCAAAATTTATGCTTTATATGTATGAGGAATGGAAAGCAATGGGCATATATGATGATATTACAAGAGATATTGAACCAGTTATAAATGGATATAAAGAAGGGAATAGTCTTCTTAAATATCTGACAAAACCCGGGCTTTATATTGAATTACCAGAAAATATTGATGAAATTGGGTATGTGATACAGACAGAATGTCCGTGGGAGCCAGAGCATATGTGTGCTATTGTTATTCGAGAAAATGAATTAAAGTATGTAGGACCATCAGAAGGTAATACTCCTTGGGATGATGATGATGAGTATTATTGTATATGGAATGACGATGATGTTACAGAGTAGTACTTAGATAAGGAAGTAGGTTTATTTTATGAGTAATTGTATTAGCAAATTTATTGAAAAATTTAAACCAGTAGTAAATTTACAAAAGCCAGATGAAGAAATTTTAAACTTTGGTAAACAAATGTTACCAAAGGAAATAATAGAATTATGGGAAGAATACGGATTTGGCGAATATGGAGATGGCTTACTTAAAGTAGTTGATCCTAGAGAATACATGAACAGTTTATATACATGGCTAGGTCAAAAAGACTTTAATAAAATACCAATAATAGTAACTGCTTTCGGAGATATATTCTATTACAGAAAATTAGAAGATAATGAAAATGATGTGTCTTTATTAAATATACATTACAGAAAAGTCGAAGCTTGTGGATATTCTTATCAAGAATTTTTCGAAAAATATATTCTAGATGAAGATATTATAAAAAATGTATTAAGAGCTGATTTATATAAGCAAGCTGTAAAAGAATTAGGAAAACTTGATTATAAAGATATATTTTTCTTTACTCCAGCATTAGTTTTAGGTGGGAGAGAAGAATTAAAATATATAAAAAAAGGAAATGGAGCTGTCCATCATCAAGTTTTATTGCAAATTGGTCAGGAAGAATAAAATGATAAAAAATGCAGACTTTGAAAAGTTAAATTTTGATGAAGGGTTTGGATATGAAGGAGAAATATTTTTCTTAAAAAATGTAAATAAGAAATTAGAAGAAATGATTAGTAATTTAAGCGAGTAGCAAATATTATAGGAATATAGAAGATGAAGAAAAAAATGTATATGTAACATCAATAATGTTTGAACCAGAAACAGATTTTAATGAAAACCAACCATTTAATAAAGATGTTTCCCAATATCCATTTGAGGATATTTTAGAAAAATTTTATTGTTATTTTGGTGATTCATTTTAAAAGGAAAATGCCGATGATTCTGTTAATTCGTATGTTGAAGTTGTAGGCAATGACATACAGAATATTGAAAAATTTTTAATAATAATAGGAAAACATGTTTATAATAATGAAGATGGTGAGTATGTTAAATTAATAATAGAGTAATATGCACATCATTAAATAAAAAGGAGGAAAATAAAATGGAAGAATTTGATACAAAGGAAAGAGCAGAAGAATTATTTAGAAATGTAAATGGATTAGGAGAAAAAAATTGTATATTTATTTGTTTTTTAGATACTAATAGAGAAGGACTAAAATATGGGGCTCTTGGTGCTTTAGGTGGAGTTGTTGGAGGTGCAGTTGTTGGGGCAGCTGCTGGCGCAGCGGCATTTTCTTCAGGAGTGGTAGATGGAATGAATAGAAAAAGTGATGGATATTTAATAAATTGGACTGAAAAAGGTCTTGGTATAATTCCACTTGATGCTACAGCTGTTATGCTAACATTAAATCCAGCAAAATTAAAAGCAGATACATCATCATATTTCTTTGTTAACAATGAACAAATTGAAAGTATTGTCGTAAAGAATTTTAATATATTTAATTCAAGTACTAAAAGAGTAATAATAGCATTAAAAAATAAACAAAAACTACATTTAATGTCAAGACTTAATGAAAAATTAATACCATATCAAAATGAAAATCTAAGTAAATTTGCAGAAAGATATAAAAAATAAATGAATTTTAAATTTTATTTAATAAAAGATAATATATTATTTTATTCATGTAATAACTAAAATTTGAAATTTACAGACAATGAATAGATTAATGAGATTGTGTTTTGAGTAAATTAAGTGATTCAACATAATCAATCGGTAATACAGATATAATGTTAACTATTGAAGAATTGATACAAGTAATTAAATAATGTAAAATATAGTCAAAAATGGATAACTTATATAAATTATTAAAAAATTAATATAAATAAGAAGAATTATTATAAAAATATATAGGAATTACCAAAATAACAATAAAATCTTTTTTAAAATATCTTTCAATGAATATTAAGAAAATATTTAATAAAAAATATATGTATGGATTGAAAGTATTATTGTCATGAATTATGTTTAGAAATGTGATGGAAACTTTAACTGCTTAAAGTATGATATAACATATAAAATATGTGGATATATTTAAGTATATTACAAAATTCCAAGTAATGATAGATGAGTTTATAGAAAAATAAGATGTAAGGGGTTTGATATGGATAGAAAAGAATTTAAAAAAAAGGTAAGAAAGCTTCGAATTCCAAATTTTTTATTTAATTTAGATGGCATTGGCCGTGATGATGAAAGATTTTGTCTTATCAAGGCCGGTGATAAATGGAATGTTTATTATTCAGAAAGAGGATGTAAAACAACAAATGAATTTTTTTATACTGAAAGTGATGCTTTAGAATATATAATAAAAAGATTTTCTGAATAATAAATAAGAATTTTTGCAAATGAACTAAATCTGTGTAAAATCACTTTAATTAAATTTTTTTAACAAAAACAGATTTAATGTTTGAATATTAAATAGGATTAGTATAAAATATAGATATATGAAATAACATATGGATATTTGATTTATTAATAATCTTGTAGAACAATTTGTAATTTAATGAGTGATATGGAGGAATATATATAATATGGAGAAATTTGAAGTTAGATTTAAAAAAACTGATTTATTAGTATACTTATTATGCGAATCAGTATTTATAATTGCGTGTATTGTGATGTTCATAAAGAGATATAATTTTAAATTAAGTATGATTTTGGCTATCTATTTATTTGTTACTAGTGCGCTAATGGTTTCATCAACAATTTTATTTAGAGTTAGTGTTGAAAATGAAAAATTTAAAGTTAGAACAAAATTTGGGAAAAAATATGAATTTGATCTTTCTGAAATTTTTCGAATTAATTATACAAAACATGATAATTTAAAACATGGACCACAGTATGCTTTGATTATTACTACCCAAAATAGAGAGTTGGAATTAATCAGACAAATGAAGGGCTTTGACACTATGGTAAATTATCTTTTGAATAAATACAATGATGGTAAAATAGATGATAAAGTAATATCTAAATACTGTTATTGTTCATTAAAGAAGATAAATAATTGATTTAAAAATAGCAATAAATAATTGTATAAAGGAATTAGATTTTGATGTTACACTAAAATTATTTATGGAGAAGGTTTCAAGTGGCGACAATAACACTATATAAAGAAAAAGTCAACGGCGTAGGTGGACTGATTGATAATTTAATAAAATCATCAAGTAATCTTGATGTTCAGCTCGGAACGCTGAAAAATACTCTTCAAGGAGTTGACAGCAGTACCTGTAATTTGCAGGACGCTGTAGATAGTATCAGTTCTTCGTCAAAGAGTGAAAAATCAAAAATTTAAGATTTGGAAAGGCTAAATAATAAACTTAGTGAATTTATTGAAACTGCAGCAAGAAAGGATTCAGCGGCAGAATCGGAAATAAAAAAATCGAAAGAGGATTTTTATACAAAGTATTCTTATTTAAAGCCGGAATGTGAGAAAAGTCCTATTGAGCATATATGTGATGGCTTGAAATCAGCAGGTGAATGGTGCAAGGAATATTGGAAATTTATTGCTACAGTAGTTCTTGTGGCAGTTGCAGTTGTTTTTCTTTGTACAGGCGTCGGTTCAGGTTTAGGTGCTGCAATTATCGCCGGAGCCTGTTGGGGTGCTATTTTAGGAGCAGTGATTGGAGGTGTCTCAGGAGGGATAAACAGTGCCATTCAAGGCGGATCATTTTTTGATGGGTTTGAAAGTGGAGCTTTTGATGGTGCTGTAGGTGGTGCAATTGGTGGAGCAATTACAGGTGGACTTACACCTGTGGCAGGACCGGCATTGTCTATGGTTGGAAGTATTGGCAGAGTAGCCGGAATAGGTGCTTTGTCAAACGGTGTTTCAAATATGTGTGTTACAACCATAGACTATCTCGTAGAACACGGAAATCTTAATGGTGCTTTGGATGACATTGCTATATCAGGTTTCTCAGGTGCTCTATCTGGGGGCATTATGGGTGGTTTTCAGTTTAAAATGATCTATACTAAACTTTCTGAAGTTGAAGTAAGTCAGATTTTAAGCGACAGAGGACTTGATAAGTTAGCTATTCGAGATATTATTGATTCGTTTGATGGACCAATATATGCTCGTTAGGGAAATCCAGGAGAAGTATTTACGATAACGGAAGCATCTCTCGGAGATGCTTCTGGAGTTTTTGTTACAAGAGGCTCAGCTGGAACAACCCCAGCTGATAGAATTAATAATTTGGCACTTCCGCCGAACAATACTGCGGTAGTAGAAAGAACAGTTGAACTAACAAGAACACAATTACTTCTTGAAGGAAAAGTCGCAGGACAAGGTGAATGGGCTCTTATTGCTAATGACGGAATCCCACGAACCGGTGGTGTGTGGCAAGTTATTACGGATGGTGGAAAATATACAGGAGCAATAAAGTAGGTGAAATAATATGGAAAATAAATTAAAAAAGCTTTATAATTATCTTGTGGATAATAATTATACGGAGGATGCATCAAGAATTGAAGTGATTTTAGATGAATACTTACAAAATAATGAATTGTCTGATCTCTCCAAAAAAAGACTTTCAGCTATGTGTAATCCAAGATATTTGGGTAATCTCTATATTAAAGAATTATCAGATCCATATAAGTGGTGGAATTTTCTTGCTGAAATAAAGAAAAATATATAAAGATATGTATTAAATAGCTGGTGCTGCTTAGGAAATTTTTGGTATGGAATTAAATAAAATGCAGTTAATGGCTGTTAATATTAGCAAAGTATTAAAGAATATATTAAATGACAGAATTTCGTCAAGCAAAATATACGATTTAGTTGATGAACCAAATCATCATAGTTTCAAAATTGGCTTTACAGCTTATAATTATTTTTATGTTGTATTTCAGTACAATCTTGATATTATTGGTTGTTATATTGAAGTTGGAAATAACATATGTTTTCCGTTGATAACTGATGAGAATTGCTATTCTGATACAGTTATTGAAGATTATATTTCAAAAATAAAAGATGAACTGGAACTCAGAATACCGGATAAATATTTGAAAGCTAAAGGTTGGCTGTAATATTATAGGATGATTACCATTATCTGATAAAATCATCAAGTGATTTTGATGTTCAGCTTAGAACACGGAATATTCCTAAAGGTGGTGACAACAGTACCTGCAACTTACATGACGTTGTTGATAGTATTAGTTCTTTATCAAAAATAGCTCCAACATTTGGGCAAATAGGCGGAGAAGTTCAATTTGAGTTACCTTATAATGTAAGTTGCCTTATAAGAAATGGATTTTTAAAGGAGATTTTTTGGTAGATGGACAGAAAAGAATTTATGAAAGAAGTCAGGAAGCTTCGAGTTCCAAACTTTTTATTTAATTTAGATGGTGTTGGTCGTGATGATGAAAGATTTTGCCTTGTTAAGGTAGGAGACAAATGGAATGTCCACAAAGTGGCTGTAAAAGAATAGAAACAAATCCACAGTGCAAGATATATTATACAACTAGCTGTATAATATATCAAAAAAATATAAATAGAAATGGATCAATCAATAAGAAATTAATTAATATTTCTTATTGATTGATTATATGAGAATAGTATGAGATTTACAAATAGTTACAAAGAAAAATTGAAAAAAATAGTTATAGATAAAAATTTAACATATTATATAGATACAATGGGGTGTTCGATGAGTGAGAATGACTCAAGTAAATATGCTGGAATTTTAGAAAGTATAGGATTTAAAAGAGAAGAAAATGAAGAAAAAGCAAATTTAATTCTATTTAATACTTGTTGTATAAGAGAAAATGCTGAAAACACATTATTTGGAAGATTTGGAACTGTGAAAAAATATAAAATGAACAATGAGAATGTATATATTGTTGTGGTTGGCTGTATGACACAGCAAAAACATATTATAGAAAAGATAAAAAAATCATATAGATTTGTAGATATGATTTTAGGAACTGGTGCAATGAATAGTTTTCAAATTAAACTATATTACGTGTTCTACCTGGTTTATATTTTGCAAGAAATTTAAAATTAATTTCTAAAATTTCTTTACACGATAAATGTAATTCATCTATAACTAGTGTTCTTATAAGTTCTTTACAAATATCTTTATCTAAGTAATTATTTGGAAAAACTTTAATTTTGCCTGTCCACACAGCATACCAAACGTCAATAGGTTTTAACAAATTCCAATCTACTTTTTTGTATGACATTATTCTATCTCATATAATAATATTTGATTATATAATATAACCAGTAATATTATAACATATATTTACATAAAAAAAACAAATAAAACACTCGAGAAATTAATCTCGAGTGTTAAAGTTACACTATACTTGAATGAATATTTTTTCGTATCTTTTGAGTATTAGCTCAAAAGCCTTCATTGCTTCTTTGCCGTTTGTCGTAGGGTACATAGATCTAATGTCAAAATCATATTTACCGTCGTCTATATCAACTGACAATCCTCTATATCCATACCATATACGATGTGTTCTGTGGGAACCATCATTTACAAAAACAATTCGATCAAGACATCTTACGTCAGATATTAATCTATTAAATATTCTTTTTGCTGTTTTATCATTGAAATATCGTTTAATAGATTTTAATCTTCTTATTGTATCTTTTCTGCTAAGTTTTTCTTCTGACCTTTGTATGTATTTAACCAAATGATTAGCATACTCTTGGTCAGAATAAAAAATATGTTTGTCTCTTTTTTCGTATAGAGGAAAATATTTAGGTGTACTTGGTCTCCTTATTTCTGATAAGGTTTTTCCACATTCTGGGGCAAAATTTATTGTGTTAGTTGTTGTTTCTCTCATTATAAAGTCTCCTTTAAAATTTATTTTCTGGGAATGCTTCCGAATTAATTATTCGGGAGTATTAAAATTTAATTACAATTATATTATATCACATATATATATAAAAGTCAAATTTTATGTAAATTAATCGTTGGATTTATAAAATATTTTCTAATCTATTGAAAAAATAGTCTAATTGTTGTATAATATGAAAAAATTAAATTAGGAGAAACGATATGAGATTTACAAATAATTATAAAGATAAAATAAAAAAAATAGTAGAAGATAAAAATTTAACATATTATATAGATACAATGGGGTGTTCGATGAATGAGAATGACTCAAGTAAATATGCTGGAATTCTAGAAAGTATAGGATTTAAAAGAGAAGAAAATGAAGAAAAAGCAAATTTAATTCTATTTAATACTTGTTGTATAAGAGAAAATGCTGAAAACACATTATTTGGAAGATTTGGAACTGTGAAAAAATATAAAATGAACAATGAGAATGTATATATTGTTGTGGTTGGCTGTATGACACAGCAAAAACATATTATAGAAAAAATAAAAAAATCATATAGATTTGTAGATATAACTTTAGGAACTGGTGCAATGAATAGTTTTCCAAGTAAACTATATGACTTACTTAAGGAAAAAAAGAAAAATATAGAGTTTGTTGAAGTTACAAATGAAATAGAAGAAGAAGTACCTATAAAATATGATAGTAAGTATAAAGCTAGTGTAAGCATAATATATGGTTGTAATAATTTTTGCTCATATTGTATAGTCCCATATGTTAGAGGAAGAGAGAGAAGCAGAAGACCTAAAGATATATTAAATGATGTAAAAAAACTTGCAAAAGAAGGATATAAAGAAATAATGCTATTAGGTCAGAATGTAAATTCATATGGAAATGATTTTAAAGATACCAATTATAGCTTTCCAAATTTATTGCAAGATATTGAAAAAATAGATGGAATTGAAATAATTAGGTTCATGTCACCTCACCCAAAGGATTTTAGTGATGAGTTAATTGATGTTATAAAAAGTTCAAAAAAAATTGCAAGGCAAATTCATTTACCTTTACAATCTGGAAGTAGTAAGATATTAAAAGAAATGAACAGAAAACATACAAAAGAAGATTATCTTAAAATTGTTAATAAGTTAAAAAATGCAGATGAAAATATTTCTATTTCAACAGATATTATTGTTGGATTTCCAGGTGAAACAGAAGAAGATTTTCTTGATACATTAGATGTTGTAAAAAAAGTTAAGTTTGATCAAATATATATGTTTATTTATTCAAAAAGAGTTGGGACTAGAGCGGAAAAGATGGAAGATAATACACCTGAAGAAGAAAAGGTAAGAAGACTTGAAAGAATAAAAGAAATATATGAGAAATATTTGCCTGAAAATAACAAAAAAATGATAGGAAAAACATATAAAGTACTTGTTGAAGGAGTAAGCAAAAATAATGATAAAGTACTTACTGGAAGAACATCACAAAACAAAGTAGTTATATTTGATGGGGAAAAATCAAATATAGGGAAAATAGTAAATGTTGAGATACTTAGTGAACATTTATGGTATTTAAAAGGTAAAATAGTGTAAATAATGGTTAGAAATATCTAGCCATTTTTTTGTAATAAAAAAATATATTTATAATATACTTTAGTATGAACTTGTACTATGTGGAGGATAATGTATGGAAAATATGGTTTCAGCAAGAAGACTCAGAAAAAGTATGTTAAAAGATGTAGGTGGCAAAGTTAATCTTGGTGATATTGGAATATCTAATGTTACAATAAAAAGAAAAATAAAACAACATGAAAATGAAAGCTTTTTTGACGAAGAAGAATCTTGTGAAGAAAGAAAAAAAGTGGGAAATTTTAAGAAAAAATTTTTCATAAAGTTCTTTATTTCAGTAAATATTATTTTTTTATGTTTAATATGTAAATTGATGTTTAAAGAACAAGTATTAAATAATAAATACGCAAAATATGTAATAAATGAATACAATAAAGATTATACAAAAATAGGTGTTTTAGAAAAAGTGGAGAAAGTATCAAAGTATGTATATGAAGCTGGAAAATTTATAATTCCAGAAAAAATAGCAATAACTTTATCATCTAAATATTTACAATATATAAAACCTAATTTTATAAATTTAAGTCTAAAAGATGAGATATTAAAAGTTTTTAATAAAAATTCAAATATAGAAGAAAATAATGATTCATTTGTTGAACAATCTGAAATAAACGATAAATCAAATGAAAATATAGGAGTAGGAGGAGGAGAACCTTACGAGGAAGCAAAATTAGAGGAAGTAATTAGTGCTATAAGTATAATGGATACAGATATTGATGAAATACTAAGGAAAAATATAAATATTATAGTTCCTGTAAATGGAACTATAACTTCAAGATATGGAGCAAGAGAGCAAATTTTTGAAAATGTTAATCCATATCATACAGGAATTGACATAGCAAATAAAAAAAATACTCAGATTATAAGTGCTACAGATGGTAAAGTTGTAAAAACAGAAAAAATGAACAAATATTATGGCAATAATGTTGAAGTAGAAAAAGATGGAGTTATATTTAAATATGCACATCTAGAAACAATCCAAGTAAAGGAAAATGATGAAATTAAACAAGGTGATAAAATTGGATTAATGGGAAGCACAGGTATGTCGACAGGACCACATTTACATTTTGAAATAAAAATAAATAATAGGACTGTTGATCCGGAAAAAATATTAGAATTTTAATAAAATATGGAGGCAAATATGAAAATAAAAACCCCATTTTTTGATATAAAAATAGACATTATATTTATAATAATAATGTTTATTTTTTTATTCTCTAATAATATAAGAAGTTTTTTATCATCATATCTTATTTGTTATTTATTTATAGTATTTCATGAGTCTTCACATATGTTTGTTGCAACGTTATTTGAAAAAGAAATTGAAATATTTAATATAGGACTATTTGGTGTAAATATAGTTTTTAAAAAGTTACATTATAACCTAGAAGAAAATTATTTATCCAAAAAATATTTAATAAGAGATATATTTATATTTTTAGCAGGGCCCTTATCAAATTTAGTATTAGCCATCATCTTTAAAAATATAAAGGTGGTATATGATATAAATATTTTCTTATGCATTTTAAATTTAATACCGGTATATCCTTTAGATGGGTATAATATATTTAAAAATATGTTGCTACTTAAACTAGATGAAAGAAATACAGATAAAATAATAAATATTATTAGTTATATTATATTTTTGATCTTATTTATTTGTGGAATTTTAATATTTATTTTATTATATAATCCAAGTTTTGTTTTGTTTTTATTATATTTGGTTATATTAAAATTATCGTATGAAAATAGTAAAAAGCATACAAAATATTACAACTAAAAGCATATTAAAATAATGTTGCAAACAAATGACAAAAATATTACAAAATTTCTAAAAAATACTTGATTTTTTCTCTTAAAAATAGTATCATATATGTAGCTTAAACATGGGGGTGAATATAAGTGGCTATTGGAGATATCATTGTTGGTTTAGATCTTGGTGCAACAAAAATAAGTTGTGTTATAGGTCAAGTGAATAAATTTAGCGAAATAGAAGTTATAGGATATGGTTTATCTGATAGTTCAGGAATAAAAAAAGGAAGAATTTTAGACCCTCAAAGTGTAGCAAATGCAGTTAGAAATGCGGTTGATGCAGCCGAAGAAGTATCAGATTTAATTGTAAATTCTACATATGTAAATATAAAGGGAATGAATACTAGAATTGAAAAAGTAACTATAGAAACTGAAGTTGAGAAGCCAAATGATGGAATGTCTATAAATGATATATATAATTCTTATTCAAGAGCACAAATGGCTGTAAATATGACCAATAATGAACAGATAATTGATTTATTACCAATTGAATATACAGTAAATGGAAGAAAATATAAAGAGGAACCTATAGGAGCATTTTGCAAGAGCTTTTCTTTAGAAGCTCAAGTAGTAATTGCTAATGGTGAATATATTGCAGGAGTTCAAAGAGTTTTAAAATTAGCAGGGTTAAGGCTTGACGGTTTGATACTAGAGACTTTAGCTACTTCTAATATCGTATTAATGCCAGAAGAAAAGGATATGGGAGTATTACTTGTAGATATTGGAGGAGGACATACAGATATTTCTGTATATAAAAATAATATAATAGAATTTTATACTACTCTTCCGGTTGGTGGCGATCATATAACAAATGATATTGCAATGACACTAGATATTACATCTGATGAAGCAGAAAAATTAAAAAGACAATACAACTTAGCTATTATGGCAATGATAGCAAATAATCATGATGTAAAATTAAATACTAAGATGACAGGTGAAAATGAAGTAATTAGATGTAGTGAAATTGTGCAAATAATAGAGGCAAGAGTAAAAGAAATATATCAACTAATTAAGAAAATGATATCTGATAATAAATTAAACGGTAAAATAGATTGTATGGTTCTCACTGGACAAGGAATTAGTAATATAGTTGGTGCACAAGAATTAGCAATGCTTATATTAAAAATTAATCAGGTAAGAGTTTGTAATCCTAAACTTATAAATGTAATAAAACCACAACATGCAACAGTATTTGGAATGGTAAGGTATATAGCCAGTCTAGGAGTAAGTAAACATGTTAATAGTGATGTAGAAATTGTAACAGATTTAACTTTTAAAGAAAAAATTATTGAGGGAATAAGGAATATAAAAGATAAATTTAAAGGAGCATACAATAAAACAAGAGAAATAGATAATAAGGAATAAGGAGGAATTTTTAGATGGAAAATCAAGAAATGCAAGCTGGAACAGCTACTATTAAAGTTGTTGGAGTTGGCGGTGGTGGCGGTAATGTCATCAATAGAATGATCGAAGCTGGTCTTAGAGGAGTTGAATTTATAACTGTAAATACAGATAGACAAGCTCTAGGACTTTCAAAAGCAAATAAAAAAATTCAAATAGGAGAAAAATTAACTCGTGGACTTGGTGCAGGAGCAAATCCAGAAATTGGAAAATGTAGTGCAGAAGAATCAAAAGCTGAAATAGCAGAAGCTCTTAAAGGAGCTGATATGGTTTTTGTTACAGCTGGAATGGGTGGAGGAACTGGAACAGGTGCAGCCCCAATTGTTGCAGAAACATCAAGAGAAATGGGAATTCTTACAGTTGCTGTTGTCACAAAGCCATTTCCATTTGAAGGGAAAAGAAGAACATCTCAAGCAGAAGCTGGAATTGATGAATTAAAACAATGCGTAGATACTTTAATAGTTATTCCAAATGAAAAGTTATTACAAGTTGTTGAAAAACAAACATGTCTACAAGATGCATTTGATATGTCTGATAATGTTTTAAAACAAGGTGTACAAGGTATATCTGACCTTATTACTATTCCAGGTCTTGTTAATCTTGATTTTGCCGACGTAAAAACTATAATGTTAGATGCAGGTATTGCACATATTGGAACAGGAAGAGCATCAGGTGAAAATAGAGCACAAGAAGCAGCTAGACAAGCAATACATAGTCCTTTACTTGAAACTTCTATAGAAGGAGCAGGTGGCGTACTTATAAATGTAACTGGTGGAAGAGATTTAGGATTACTTGAAATAAACGAAGCAGCAGAACTTGTACAAAAATCAGTTGATCCAGAAGCTAATATAATCTTTGGAGCAGTAATAGATGAAAACTTAAAAGATGAAATTGTTATAACAGTCATTGCCACTGGATTTAACAAATCACAAGCATATACTGATTTTAATAATATGCAATTAGATACAGTTGTAAATGATGTTTTAAATCAAAATAGTATAAAAAATAATTCTACTAGTACAATACCATCTAGAAATGATTATTTATCATCAAATAATGATTATAAAAATGATTATAAGATAGATCTAGATATTCCACCTTTTTTAAGAAGAAATAAAAATGATAATTAAAAATATCAAAATATAGTATAATATATAATAAAGCTAAGATTTTTTTAAAATCTTAGCTTTATTTATTTTTTTTTGTAGATGAAAAGTTAAAGAAATAATTTTTATTCTACATTTTTTTTGAATAAGTAAAGATATAATAATTATGGTGATTGGTTATGACTGAATATATTGAATACATTTTTTTAGAAAATTTAATTGTAAGCTATATAACCATTTATCAAGTATATTTATTTACAAAAATGAAAGCTAAAAAAATAAATATAATTATTGGAAGTATTATATTAGGATTTTATGAAACCTTGTCAGGGTATTTTAGTTTTAACTTCTTTGGAAATCTGTTAATTAAACTATTTGCAATATGTTTTATTCTATATATAATTTTTCAACCAAATACTTTAAAAATATATCTTAAAGTATTTGTATACTATATATTAATTTCTTTTGTATTAGTAGGGATAATAATATCACTAACTTTATTATTTAATTTAAATATATCTAATGAGCTTATTAAAGTTATATTGTATATTATTTCCGGATTGATATTATATTTATTTAATAAATTAATGTGGAAAATGTGGAAAAGTAAAATAAAAAAAGACAATTTAATATATGAAATAAAAATAGGTGAAGTTATAATACCAGCTTTTGTTGATACAGGAAATAATGTAAAAGATCTAGTTGGAAATAATGATGTACTTTTTGTAGAAAGTAAATATTACGAAAAATTATATAATAATAAATTGTTATTAAAAACTACTTATATAGATATAAATACGGTAACAGGTAAAGAAAATGTTAAAGGATATTTGTTAAATAATATAGTTATTAAAAAAAATAAACAAAAAATATGCCAACTTAAAAATGTTCTTTTTATTTTTGTAGATAGGAAACTAAATAACAATGATGATTATGAAGCTTTGATTAGTTATGACACATATTTGGAAAAAATGAAAGGGGTAGAATTATGTTAAAAATAAAAAATATAAAAAGTATATATTTAAAAATTTTAGAAAGATTGGGAATAGATGATAATACTATGTACTATATAGCAGGACCTGATAAATTACCTGCTCCATTAAAAAATGATGAAGAAATGGAACTTTTAAAAAGACTTATGAATAAAGACTCAGAAGCTAAAAATATATTAATAGAAAGAAATTTGAGATTAGTAGTATATATAGCTAAAAAGTTTGAAAATTCAGGAGTTAATATTGAGGATCTAATATCTATAGGAACAATAGGACTTATGAAAGCGGTAAATAGTTTTAATTTAGATAAAAATATAAAACTTGCAACATATGCTTCAAGATGTATAGAAAATGAAATACTTATGTTTTTAAGAAAAAATAATAAAATAAAAACTGAGGTATCAATAGATGAACCTATAAATACGGATAGTGAGGGAAATGATTTGTCACTTGCAGACATATTAGGAACAGATAATGATAGTATATTTAAACATATAGAGGAAAGCGATAATAAAAAAGTATTGGAAGTTGCTATAAGAAAATTAAATGATAGAGAAAAAACAATAATGCAACTTAGGTATGGATTTAATGGGTATGATGAATTGACACAAAAAGAAGTTGCAGATAAACTTGGAATTTCACAATCATATATTTCTAGAATTGAAAAGAAAGTAATCAATAATTTAAAGAAAGATTTTTTGTTATAAAATAAATAAAAATAACTATAATTAAGAAGATATGTCGAATAGGTATAAATGATAATTCATATGTTAATTATATAAACAAAAGAAAAAAGGAGAAGATACATATGAATGTTAAAGTTGAAATAAATGGTCTTGATACATCAAAACTTCCAAAATTATCTCAAAAAGAGCAAATGGAAATGTTGAGAAATATAAAAAATGGAAGAGTTGAACTTAAAGATGAATTTGTAGAAGCGAATTTAAGGTTGGTTTTGAGTATAATTAAAAAGTTTAATAACAGAGGAGAAAATATAAATGACATATTTCAAGTGGGTGTTGTTGGACTTATAAAAGCGATCGATAATTTTGATATAACGCAACCAGTACAATTTAGTACATATGCTGTTCCTATGATAATAGGAGAAATAAAAAGATATTTAAGAGATAATAGCGCTTTTAGAGTAACAAGATCACTAAGGGATTTGTCATACTTAATAGCTCAAACAAGAGAAAAATATGTTAAAGAACATAATGAAGAGCCGACAATTGATAAAATATGTGAGTTAACTAAAGCAGCAAAAGAAGATGTTATTCTAGCAATAGATAGTACAGTTGCACCAATGTCAATATATGATTGCGTATATAATGACGGAGGTGATCAAATATATTTATTAGATCAACTTAAAAATGAAAAGGAAGAATCTGAAAATACAATAGATAAAATTGCAATTGAACAAGTATTAGGAAAATTAAGTGATAAAGAAAAATATATAATTACAAAGAGATATTTTAATGATAAAACTCAAAGTGAACTTGCAGAAGAACTTGGAGTATCACAAGCTCAAATTTCAAGAATTGAAAAAAATGCATTAGAAAGAATGAAAAAAAGGGTAGAAAAGGGAATATAGAGAACTAGTTTAACTAGTTCTTTTTTTTCTTATATGTAATATAATGTAAAGAGGTGATAATTTGAATGATAAAAAAGTAGTATTTCTTAGTCCTTCCGCACAAGAATATAACATTGGTTTAGGAAATTTTGGTAGCGAAGAATATAGAATGAATAGAATAGTAGATATAATTGAGAAAAGATTAATAGATGATGGATATGTTGTATATAGAAATAATCCTAATGAAACTTTAAAACAGATTGTACAGCAAAGTAATAAAATAAATCCTGATATACATGTTGCACTTCATAGTAATGCTAGTGGAACTAACATTAAAGGGCAGGGACCAGAAATATATGCAAATAGAAAAAATACACCTGGAGATAGACTTGCTAATGATATATATGAACAGATTATACAAATATATCCTTATCCAGAAAAGGGCAGGGGTGTTTTATATACAAAATCGCTATATGAAATAATAAATACATTTGCTCCTGCTGTATTGCTAGAAATTGCATTTCATGATAATCAAGATGATGTAAATTGGATTTTAAAAAATGAAGAAGAAATAGCAAATGCAATCGTTAAAGGAATAAATAATTATTTTAATTGATGATGTAAAGAGGGTGGTGTTTTGGCAAGAGGTATAGATTTTAAACAAAAAGAAGTTATAAGTTTAAGCGATGGAAAAATATTAGGGTTTGTTGTAGATGTTCAAGCGGATTTTAATTCAGGAGAAATAAACGCAATCATTGTTGCTAAAACAGGAAAACTTTTTAGTGGAATGGTAGGAAAAAATAATGTTACAATTCCATGGAATAAAATAAAAAAAATTGGAGAAGATGTTATTTTAGTTGATTTGTGATAAAAAATAATTTTTTTTTAAAAAATTGTTGACAAAAAGAAATAAAAATGGTAAACTAATTAAGTCGCAAACAAAACATTAAA
>ENA-OOZG01000017-OOZG01000017.1-human-gut-metagenome-genome-assembly--contig:-NODE-17-length-159227-cov-5.963580_pt1 | contig 159227 bp, 137 predicted proteins | sample MGYA00241706_ERZ501384 | MGnify/ENA primary metagenome ERZ501384 (study PRJEB25962, sample SAMEA2042742) | human gut metagenome | biome: human gut; feature: human-associated habitat; material: faeces...
GGACAGGTGGCTCTCGCCACACCGGACTGGCGGCTCTGCCGCACCGTAATATTCATAAATAGAGGAAGAACGAGTTATGAAATAAGTATAAGTTCAAAAAATGTATGTAGCAATTGCGAGTTAAGATTCTGTATACTTATCGGTTTCAATGGTCAAGTAGATCATGCAAGCTACAGAAATATTCTAAAAAGGTCCTATAAGTTCATAGTAAATGCTGATAATTTAGCAGATTTTTTAAAGAATTTGTAAAAAAGTTGGAGTAATCAAAAAAAACATTCTTAGCGTTCATATAGGAAATTTTTTCTGGCTGCTAAGCACAATTTTTTGTGGCAGTTTCCTTTAGACTTTGAAAATAATATTCTCAAGGTTGCTTTTTCAAAAAAGATTTTTCATCCAGCAGCTCCGGGGCAAATTGCTCTGGGGCTGCATTCCTTTGCACAAAAAGGTTGAATTGACAATCTAATGGAATTATGCTACTCTTAGTTCATAAGATTGATTTTTACCAAACATTGATTTTGGTATGTTGTTTAAGGATAAAAAGCGTTTTTGTTTTTACGTCTAAATGGCGTGAAGCAAAGACGCTTTTTTGTTTTATTCAAATTTATTTTTTTAATGCCCGAACCGGGCGGAAAGGAGTATGTGGTATGATGATTCACATGACAACGGTAGGCGGCGTTACAGCGGATATAGAGGGGAAGGAGAGTGCCAATGGCGCAACGTATCTTTCTTTTGATCTTGCAGTAACAAAGGGCTATGGCACAAGCAGGCACACAGTATATTTACAGGTATGGGCCTTTCGTGCGATTGCTGAACGGCTTATAGCAGCAAAGGTCAAGAAAGGGAGCCAGCTTTTGATTTCCGGTGATTTTGACGTTGTTACATTTGAGCGGAAGGATGGCAGTAAAGGGACAGTAAATAAGGTGATTTTGCAGGATTGGGAGTTTGTAGGCGGCAGTAAAAATAATGAGGATAAAGCTGAGGAAAAGAAATCTCAACCAAAGACAGCGTATCAAGAGCATTACTGCACAGATGATGACGATCTTCCGTTATAAGAAGCGGAAGCGTATAAAAGAGGGATGAATCCAGTGTGAGAGACATAGATTTATCCCTCTTTTTTTATTGCAGACAAGGAAAGGATGAAGAAAAAATGCGAAAAAATGGAAAAACAAAGGAAACAGTTCTGTCAATGGCAGGTACATTGGCAGCGACAGGCATTGGATGCGCTGTTTTTGTACCGGAACGGTTTCGGGCGCATGCATGGCTGCTGATAATCGGCATTTGTATGGTTTTCCTTTGGGAACTTCGGAAAGAAAAGCAGAAAAGAAGAACGGAACGGGAAAGGGAGAGAATGATGCAGATTGTAGATCTTGAACCGGATTATAAAAATCTTTTTGCACAACAGCTGCAGCTGCGCGTGCAGGAGAAACTACGGGTGAAATTCCCGGAGGCAACTGTTGCACTGGGAGAAAAGGAAGTTATGTGTATTGCAGAAAGAAAAAAGACGGCTTACATCCCGATTCAGCAAGCAGGTGAGTATTGCCATATCAGCATTGTGCTGAGTGAAACGGGAGAAATTCAGATCAAACTGTTTTCCCTTGTAAATTTTGAAAGTATCCAAGAGACAAAAAATCTTATGGAAAATGAGAAGCAGGATATAGAGCAATGGTTTACACAAAAAGGGCAGCAACTCTTAACAGAGCTTATTACCAATATGAACAGCAGAGGGTACTCTAAGCTGTCTATCAATGAAAACGGAGATGTAACCGTAAGGGAGAACGGTAGAAATGTGCGGAAGGACCATTTTCGTGAAATTCCGCCAAAAGAGAGTTGGGCAAGGCTCAGAGAACTGATGATGGATGAAGATGTACAGGTACAGGTGTCGGGCAGACAGCTGACCTTTGCATGGTAAAGGGAGGAATATATTTTATGGCAGCAAATAAGATTTTTGCATCATGGACTTGGAATCGGAAACTTCCGGCACCCTTTGATGATGTATCTGTGAATGTGAAAAGCAGTACGCATTTATCGACGTATAATACGGAGAATACCCGTACAGCGTCCCTTCATGCGGCAACCTTATCCGCAATTTTACAGCGGATGGAGCTGCATATTACCCCGGAGGATGAAAATGCCGGTGCAGTCGGAACACAGGGAGATCTGCTATATACGGTGGAGTATCCGAGTAAGACAGGCGAACTGCATACAGTAGTATTTAACCGCAAAACAGGGAAATTTATTGCAGGGCGTTATGATGACCTTACCCAGCCGCCAAAACCGTATGTCCTGAAGGAAAACGAACAAAGCGGAACGGCATTATTCTTTGCATTACTCGATATTGTACTTGAAGATGAGGAGTTCATGTGGCATTATAACATGCTTCTGGAACAGAAACGAATGGGGTTCCCTGATCTGACTGTTGCTGCGGAGCACGCCTATATCCTTTGTGATAACCTGTATCGCAGGGTGAAAAAAGCAGATACCTTAGGCAGTGCAGGTATTCATGTAGTCACACCGACAACGGGGAATATTCCGAATTTTACAGCGATTAACCTGAATCGTGGGGCATATAACCCGGATACTGTATTATTCGGAAAGTTCAAGGTATTTACGGTAAGCCAAAACGCAGGGAAGAAAAGGAGAATGTCGATTGCACATGAGGACTTTATCGGGAAATATGTGTTAGAAGAACGTATATTAACAGAAAAAGAACAGCAATGTGTGCCGACTCTTCCGGATTGGTATGTTGTACCGGATGAGGTTGTAAGCATCTGTAAGCATGCACAGCAGACCACACGTAGCAGTCGTCCAATGCGAAATTTTCTTCTGCGCGGCGATGCCGGAACAGGGAAAACGGAGGGAGCAAAAGCGATTGCAGCAGGCTTAGGATTGCCTTATTTGCATCTGACCTGCTCTGCTAATACGGAAATCTTCGATATTATGGGACAGATGATGCCCGTATCGCAGAAACAGAACACTATGGTGGAATATCCGACCTTTGAAGACATCCGCATGGATGCGGCAACGGCGTATTTTAAACTGACGGGTGAATATAACGAAGCGATTACAGAGGATGAGGTATATGATAAGCTGCTTGAGGTGATTGCAGAGGATACAAGGAAATCCGATGATACCACAAAACAGCAGTTTTCCTATGTGGAATCTCCGTTAGTGCAGGCAATGCGTAAGGGATACGTTCTGGAGCTGCAGGAGCCGACTGTGATTTCAAATCCCGGTGTACTCGTTGGTCTGAACTCTCTTTTAGATACTTGCGGTGCAGTTACATTACCGACAGGTGAAAGAATCGAGCGTCACCCGGATACGATTGTGATTGTTACAACGAATATCGGCTATGAAGGCTGTCGTTCCTTAAACCAGTCTATTTTATCCAGAATGGATTTAATCATGGATATGGAGGAACCCGATGTAGATACCCTGGTAAAGCGTGTTTCCGGTATTACAGGATGCAAGGAAAAAGGCAGGCTAAAAATTATGGCGGAGATTGTAACGAGCATACAGCAGAAATGCAGGATGAATATGATTGATGATGGCTGTTGCGGTGTAAGAGAGCTGATCAGCTGGGTGCAGAGCTATATGATCTGCGGCGATCTTATGGAAGCAGCGAGGTATACGATTTTACCCTCTGTATCTGCAGATGCGGAGAACAGAGCAGAAATTATGAGTACCTGCATCGAGCCTGTATTAAATGTATAGGGGGATGCGGCTGTGTACGAGAATATTGCAGAGAATTTGAGATACCTGCGTGCAAGCAGAGACCCGGTTTATTCCCAAAGAGAGATTGCAAAAAAGCTTCATGTCAGTAAAAGCACCTATGCAAGATATGAAAGAGGTGAGTTGATTCCACCTCTTTGGTTTTTACATCAGGTGGCTGTTTTTTATGGGGTATCGGTCGGCGTATTGTTGTCTAAGGAGTTAGGGAAGGAGTGAAAAAAGAGGAATGCGAACATCACATAAGGAAATGCGGCGAAAAATCAATGCAGAGGTATCTAAAATTACAGATGAGGAATTATTCAGTTCCGCAGCTTTTGCGGCGTATCTGACAGATATTGCAGAGGCGGTAACAAAACGTTATAAGAGAAGGCTGCGCGTGGAAACGATATACGATACGTCTGAGAATGCGATGATTGCCTGTACCAATAACCGTAATATCCTGATTAACACAGGAAACTATATTTCTCAGAGTATGCCTTACAGAAAGCTGAAGGCGGAGAGTATTCTGGGGTTGGTCGGGCATGAAGTCGGACACATGCTTTTTACAAATTTCAGAATTTCGGAAACGTACTTTTCAGAATTATCCTATGGCAGGCTATATCCACAGATGGAGTTATCGGAAGAAGAACAGGAAAGTTTTACAGAAGTAACGGATTATTTTAAGACCGGCACAGAGGCACAGAAACAGGCAATCCGAAAGGCAGCAAAGCTTCTCTTAAATATCCTTGAGGATGCTTATATAGAGGCGAGAATCTGCGACCGATATACAGGGCGGTTTGCTACGGGTATCCACCTTAATAATATCCGTTTTACGGAAATGATGCCATCTGTTACAGAGCAGTTAACAAATGGCTGCTATCGGTTTTCTGTGTTTTGTAATCTTCTGAATCAATATTGCCGCAGTGGTGACATCAATAACCGCGATGGGTATGCAGGAGAACTGTTAGACCTTTTTTATGATGTGCTACCGCTGGTGGATGATGCGATATATGACGAGGATATGAAACGTAGATGCTACGCAGTCAATCGAATACTGCTTATGGTTTGGGCGTATATCAAGGAAATTGCGGAAAAAGCGGAGGAGAAAGAAAACACATCTGAGATATTGCAGAAATTAAACAAACAGATTCCGCAAATGGCAGAAGTGCCGAGTTTAAACGGCACACCGATTGCGGCAGGCGGTTCGGTTGACACACAGAAATACATAAGTGGGAGAACGGAGATAGAAGGAAAACTGCGGAAGGCAACAGAGCAGGAATCCGGAAGAATCCCCTGGATGAAAACAGATGATTTTGACGAAGGAGCAGAAGGTGGCGTAGAGCAGAATCTGTCCTATCATGGTGCAGGGTATTCCGCTGCCGGGGATGACATCAGCCGTATTTTAACTGCTGTTGCGAAGGAAAAGGTACAGGAAGAACTGTCATTGGCATTGACAGAGGAAATGCAGCAGGAGGCAGAGCATATTCGATTGGGAAATGCACACAGCGGTATAAAAATTATCATTAACCGTATGCAGGAGATAGAGGAAAGCTATATACAGCAGTATCAGAGTGTAGCACCGCCATTGCTTGCGATTTCCAAGCAGATACAGAAACGCCTGCAAAGGGTGTTTAAGGATATGTCCTTTACAGGGAAAGAATCCGCCCTTCTGATGGGCAGACGTATAGAACCAAGGCTGCTTATGGATAGAGAAGGCAGGTTTTTCTCCAGAAATCGGCTGCCGAGTGAAAAGAAATCTCTGGCAGTTGCAGTGCTGATGGATGAAAGCGGTTCTATGGCGGATCAGGACAGAGTGACCTATGCCAGAGCGGCAGGTATCATTATTTATGATTTCTGCAAGGCAATGGATGTGCCGATTCTGATTATGGGGCATACGGACGATAGCAATGTTCAGATATATGCCTATACGGATTTTGATTCCATGGATAAAATGGATCGGTATCGGTTGATGGATCTGTCAGCCAGATGCGGGAATCGGGATGGTGCAGCTCTGCGGTATGTTGCGGAGCGTTTATTAAAACAACCCGAGGAAAAGAAGCTGTTGCTGCTGGTATCAGACGGACAGCCGGCCGGTACAGGCGGCTATCTGGGTTCGGCGGCAGAAGCAGATTTAAGAGGGATTAAGAAGGAATATACGAATAAGGGAATACTGTTTGTTGCAGCTGCAATCGGGGATGATAAGGAAAACATTGAACGGATTTACGGAGATGCTTTTCTGGAGATTTCTGACTTAACAAAGCTGCCTTTTTTATTAGTGAAAAAAATAGAAAAAGAACTGAAAGGATGAAATGAGCATGAGCGAACAGAACTATATTTCAAGACAGATTACAGTATATAAAACAGATAAAAAGCTGATTGAATTCATTGATAAGCTGAAACCTGCACCGACAGATTTCTATGCACATATCCATTCCTTCGGGGATAAGGACGAGGAGGGCGTAAAGCAGACCTCGTGCATCGGTATTGTTTTGCAGGATTACAGCAAGGGTACCGGAAAGCAGACGGTCCGTGTGATGGCGAATATTTCACCGGATGAAGCGGAGTATATCTTGACACAGCTGCAAAATAAGGTATCAAACTTTGAGCTGAAGCAGGAAAAGATTTTTGGCACGCCGGATAAGGATGGCAGAGCAAGAGTAACGAAGCTGCGTGTCATCCGCGCGGAAACAGGGAAAGATGGGAAGAAAAGAACATATCCATGGTATGTAGAAATCGGAAATGGCACCGGTGTAAAGGTAAAAACAGAGAAAGGTGGTTTTTATATCAAGGGAGATTCTTATAAGGAGGAAGGCAAGGTATTTATCAATATCAATGATATGGATTTCTTTAAGCTTTTCTTCCGTGTCAGCAGATATATTGCGGCATGGGAGCAGACGATTGCACCGCATATCATTATGTCGGGAAAACAGGCGATTGCAGATGCACAGGAAACAGCTGAAAAATGATTTTTCCGTGGTTGAGGAAAATCATTTTTAGGCTATACTATTTATAGAAGAGATTTCCGATTATAATCCCAATGTGTATTACAGGGACAAGGATAAAATAAGATAATAGAACGGATTACAAGAACAGGAATGATTTAAAACAGATATGTTTTAAATTGTTCCTGCTTTTTTATTTTTAGGAGGAATTGAAATGGATATTTTCAAAAGTATGAATCAAACAAAGGTAGCAGACTTCAGCGTTTTTAAATCGAAGAAAAAGAACCCTGTTGCAACAGAAGAACAGAAAGAAGCCGTTGCTGAACAAAATCCTGTTCCCCAAAAAGAAAGTGTTGCGGGCAGAATGACAGAAAAAACGGTATCACCTATAAAAGAAGAAGTTCCTGTAGAGCAGGCTGAAAAGGGTGATTCCGTACCGGAAGAATTTGTACCAAGGGAGAATGAAAAGGATAACGGAAACATTATCCCCTTTAAACAGCAGGAGAATCAGAGTGAAGAAGCGGCGGCTAAACTGGAGGCTGAGTTGGAAACTGCAAAGAGTAATCTTTTGCCGGTATTTCCTATTGTCAGATATTTGAAAAATAAATGCCAGAATGATGCTGCATTCGCCGCATTGGTCAATGATGAGCAGAAAACACTTGCCAAGTGCTTTGCGTATGTAACGAGTGAGGTGAAGAAAGCATTAAACAGCCAAAATGGATGGTTGGATGATAATGAGGTTTATGCCTACGCAGAGACTTATTACATGACAGATGAGGCTGTTTTTGAACGATTGGCGGCGGAAAAAGCTGAGGCAGAAAAGAAGCGGCAGGAGGAAGTGGCAAGAAAACGGAAAGAACGGGAAGAAAAACTCAAAAAACTGGAGAAAGAGCGGAAGAAGAAAAATGCCAAGGAACAAACTGTTATAAAGGAAGAATCAAGCCAGACAGAAAATCCTGAGATGCAGGAACAGCTTTGCCTGCAGATGTAAAGGAGGTGTTTTTTAAGATGGGAAAGAACAGCTTAAAGAAAGTGCTGCTTCGGAAGATACCGGTACAGTTGGCGACAGAGGCTACCATCAGTCAGGCAAGACGGCATGAAAAAGCATCATATTATATCAAAGCGGCGGTAAGGATGATAAATCATAAACGAATTCTGATATTGCAGTTATATAGTAGAAAGGATCTGATTCTTGGGATAAAAGAACCGAGGATTAGAACCTTCCTGACAAAAACGGATTATATCTCACAGTGCTATGAAGAGGGCACTGTGAAATGGCGCACAGGCAGATTAGACTCTCTGCTTGCGTATGATTACTATAGCAAGGAAGAACCTGTTCTTTGTGATACCGCTTCGGAACGAGCGGTGAATGCCTACCTTTCCTATACGGAGGATGAAAGGATAAAGCGAAGTGGGTATGCAAAAATCAGGCAGGCGCAGAACATGATTCTGGAGCAGCGACTTCAAAAGAAGCATGCAATGATTGAGAGACGCATAGATCGGAAAATGCAAGAAGTAAAGCCCTTGCCCAAGGACTTCGATGATTGGATTGATGCGGTTGCAATGGCGCACAGCAGATATGTCTATTATCGCTACAGCAGGAAAAAATATATGGACGGCTATTGCACGCATTGCCATCAGGAGGTAAAGGTGCATAAAGTACGGCATCGTGCAGAAGGACACTGCCCGAAATGCGGCGTAAAGGTTATATTTCTTGCAGAGGGAAAAGCAAAACATATTTTTGACCATGGGCAGGTTGCTTATTTCCAGAAAACACCGAAAGGGTTTCTGGTACGATTTTTTTCTGTTTCCAAATCGTATTATGGTGATTACCGCAACCCTCAAATCAGTACGAAGGAGCTGATGCGGGAGTTTTATGAGGATAGCTTGGTTTCTGGCTATGAATATCGGCAGTTTAAACAGACCGGTAAAATCAGATGGTGCGAGGATTGGATGAAATATAGTTTCTTAGACGTAGCGGTCTATACAAAGAATCTGCATGCTGTTCTGAAGAATACGCAGTATCAATATTGTGCATTAAAGGAATTTGCCTCCCGTTGGGATGGGGCCGCAGTGAATCCTTATGGCTATCTGAAACGGTATCAGAGTATGCCTGAAATCGAATACTTCGTGAAAGCGGGGCTTTATGCAATGACCTACGAGCTGACAAGCTATTCCAATTATGCATATCGTGTGCAGAGGAATAAGAAGTCCCTTCACGAAATGCTTGGGGTTTCCAAACAGAATTTTCGCTTTATTCAAGCCTGCGATATGTCCTTCTATCAGTTGGATATATATAACAAACTGTGTAAACAGGGTGTGAACCTGAGCATCGGCGAGTTTAAGCGGTTCTACGATACATACAGAAAGAACATGGATGTTATCTTCGCGCTTTTACAGTATACGTCACTGCATAAGGCAGAACGGTACTGTAATGGTTTTATAGACCGACAGTATGACCTTTTAACAATTATGGGCATCTGGAAGGACTATATCTGTTTTTGCCGGGAACTTGGATATAATCTGAAAAATAGCTTTGTCCTGTTCCCGAAAGATTTAATTGTCGCTCATAAATTAGCATATCAGGATGTACTGAATAGACGGGAGCAGGAGCGGAGAAAGAAAATGCAGCAGGAAGAACGCCGCGCAAAGCGATTACTGAAAAAATATCGGAATCTCTATGCCTGGAAAGATAATCGGTTCGCCGTTGTTGTGCCAAAGGACTTACTGGAAATCAAAGAAGAAGGACATACCCTCCATCACTGTGTTGCAACCTATACCTCCCGTGTGGCAGACGGAACGAGCATTATCCTCTTTGTGCGGGATTTGCAATCGCCGGACAAACCGTTCTATACGATGGAGCTGCAGAAGAATAAAATCATTCAGTGCAGAGGATACAGCAATCATGTTATGACGAGTGAGGTACAGGAGTTTGTGAAACGATACGAAAGCAGAGTTTTGAAGAAAATCAGAGAGAAAAATGCAGCATAAAGGAAGTGAAAACACAATAAATGGGATAAAGCGAGGTGGATCACGTGGACTACCAAAAGAAACTGAAAGAATGGTATGAGCATTATGAGGCACGTTATAAAAAGGCTGTTTCTCTGCATATTGATGAGGGATCCAGACACTACCAAGCTTTTAAGGAAATAGAAAAGAGATATAGTGCTTTATATATAACGCTGCATTTCTATAGAGAGATTCCAAGAATTCTTGCTGGAGAAGAAGCGGAAAAGCTAATTAAGAGCTATATAATTGTAATTCTTAAGACGTTATTTTTTGGCGAGGTAATAAAAAATGAGGATGGGAAAACGGAGTGCATTCATCCGTGGCTCAAGATAAATAAGAGTGATGCAGAAAAGGTCGAAGCATATGAGGATGCGATTTTAGCACGGAAGCATTTGTCTGTGATAGATTTTGAACGGACAGATACAGAACAGTTCGCAGATGAAATCAGAGAGGATTTATTCCATGTGGTAAACTGGTATTTGATTGCCAGAGAGATGGTGTACCCTGTGACAAAGTAGGGGCGAATATTTGAAATGCTGGCGGAGATTCATATCTCCGCTATTTTTTATGGGAAAATTAAATAATAAAATTATTTTCCATTTTCTCTGAAAAATAAGTGCAGCATAGTCAAGGGAGTAGAAGAACGGCTGAGAAGAAGCTATAAAACCAAAGAAAAGAATGAAGTTGCAATCAGAGAAAATAAGCGAAATAAAATTCTTCTGTAGAATTGGATATATTGTTGCGATTGTGTTTGCTGTTTGCTCTATTGAGATATGTTTTTATGATTTTAAAATGCGATATTTCAGAATTTAATTATGATTTTTAATATATTTGGTTGTTCAAAACGCATTTCTATGATATTATAATAAGCACAATATAAACAGATATTTTAAACAAATAAGACTGAGGTGAAAAAATGGCAATTAGTTACAAGAAATTGTGGAAATTGTTGATTGATAAGGACATGATGAAGAAAGATCTGCGTGCAATGACAGGGGTCAGCACCACAACGATGTCTCGATTATCAAAAGACGAAAATATTAGTACTGAAATTGTGTCGAAAATTTGTTCTGTATTAAATTGTGATGTTGGAGACATCATGGAATTTGTTCCTGATAAAAAAGAGGAACAGTAAGGAGGTACGGTAGTATGGATCATTCTTATCCTTATATTGCGTCTTTGACCAGAGAACCGTTCCTTTTCTACGAGATGCGTTCTACCGCAAAGCTAATGGCAGAAGGAATTTCAGATGATGCGATTGTGAAAGAAATTGTAGAGCAGAATCTTTTCCAGTACCCAACGGAAAAATCTATCACACGAATGGCGAAAGCCTGCATCAAACGGCTTCATGCACTGGAAGATGATTCTCTGGTTCCTGCGATTGCTTCACAGCCGACGGATGTGGCAAAACAGATTTGTCTGTATGCGTTGATGAAGCAGAGCCGACTGGTCTGGGAATTTATGTTGACCGTCATTGGCGAGAAGTACAGATTAAGGGACACGTCTTTTGGTAAGATGGATTTGAATACATTTTTTATGCGTTTGCAGGAACAGAATGATACCGTAGCTTCCTGGAGCAATACTACAATAACAAAGTTAAAACAGATCATTGCCAGAGTGCTTGTTGAAACAGAATATCTCGACAACCTCAAGGCAGATCATTTGAACCCAGTATGGCTGCATCCTATTTTGGAGAATGCCATCAGAAGCAACGGCGATGCGGCGGTACTGCCGGCATTTAATTGCTTTTCGTAGGAGGTAGCCGATGAGCGACATAAAAGAACGCCTGGACAAAGTTCGGGCATTGATTCAGGAACCAGAGTTTCTGGAGGGCAAGGGACTCAGCAATGAGGTAAACATCAGAATCTTCTGCTATAAGCCAGAGGACGAAATGGTTGTACGCCATTTTGTGAATCAGTTGGAAACCGATCAGTCCTTAGATTGCTATTTGATTGTTTGTAATTTATATAAAACATTTCTCTCTATTTGCGATGACATGGACATTACGGATGCCATTCCGGATATGGAAGAAGCTGACGGAAGTGCTTATCTTTTGGAGCAGCTTAACTCCGCAATCGGCAATGGAGAGTTCATTGACAAAATCCAGTATGAGCCACACGAACCGGGTAATGTGCTGATGCTGACCGGTGTTGGTGAGGTATTCCCGTTTATGAGAATCCATACATTACTGGAAGCCTTGCAGCCGTATTTTTCAGATGTTCCGATTTTGGTTATGTATCCGGGTGAGTTTGATGGTCGTCATGTAAAACTGTTCAATCGTTTGACACCAAATGATTATTACCGGGCATTCAATGTCATAGATTAAGGGGGATAAAGCCATGATGATTCGAGATATGTTTGCGGATGACATTAACCGCAAAATCAATGGTGTAATTAAAGTAGATCAGGCTGCTGATGATGTAATCGAGCAGGAGTTAAATGAATATGTCATTACCAGAGAATTGAAGAAACACTTCATTACGTTCTTCAATTATTACGGTGATGCCTTCGACCAGCCGACAGCCGATATGGGCGTTTGGATTTCTGGTTTCTTTGGAAGTGGTAAATCTCACTTTCTGAAAATGCTCTCTTATCTTCTGGAGAACAAAGAAGTTAAGGGCATTCGCAGTGTAGAGTGTTTCCGGAAAAAGTTTGAAGATGATCCGGCAACCTTTATGCTGATTGACCGTGCTACGAAGGATCAGACGGAAACCATTCTTTTCAACATTGATATTGAAGGCTTCAGCAATAAAGACAAGACTGCTGTTCTTCGTGTTTTTGCAAAGATGTTCTACAACCATCTGGGATTTTACGGTGAAAATCTGAAAGTTGCCATGATGGAGCGTTATATTGACCAGCAGGGCAAGACTGATGAGTTCCGCAGGGTTTTTGAAGAAAAGAAGGGCAAATCCTGGCTGGAAATGCGCCGTGCATTTGCATTCAACGGCAAGTTCATTATTCCTACTCTGATGGAAGTTCTGGATATGAGTGAGGACGATGCCAAAGCATGGTTTAATGATAAAACCTCCACGGAAATTTCGATTGCACAGCTTGTGGAAGATATGAAAGCCTATGTAGATACTAAACCTGCAAACTTCCGTCTGCTGTTTATGATCGACGAAGTTGGTCAGTATGTCGGCACTGATACCGATATGCTGTTGAACCTTCAGTCGTTGACTGAGAAAATCGGCAGCGAGTGCGAGGGCAAGATCTGGGTGATCTGCACCGGACAGGAAGCCATTGATGAAATCATCAAGGTTCGTGCCGATGAGTTCTCTCGTATTCAGGCTCGTTTCAAAACAAGACTGAGCTTATCTTCTTCCTCTGTGGACGAAGTGATTCAGAAGCGTATTCTGAAAAAGAAACCGGACGCAGCCAAAGAGCTGGAGGCAGTTTATGAGCAGAATGATTCTGTTCTGCGTAACCTGTTCAGTTTCAGTGGTTCGATTCTGGATATTAAGGGCTACTCCACTTCGATGGAGTTTTCGGACAATTTCCCGTTTGTGCCGTACCAGTTCATCATTATGCAGAAGGTGTTTGCTGAAATCCGTAAGCACGGAAATTCCGGTAAGCACCTGTCCGGTGGTGAGCGTTCCATGCTGTCCGGATTCCAGGAAGCTACACAGAAAATTCAGGAAAGGGACGAGTATGCCCTCGTTCCGTTCTTCCGCTTTTATGATACCGTACATACTTTCCTGGACGGTTCTATCCGTCGAGTGATTGAGCGCTGCCAGAAAGCAGCTGACAACGGCGATGGCATTGAGCAGCAGGATGTGGATGTATTGAAGCTCCTGTATCTGATTCGCTATATTGATGATATTCCTTCTAATCTGGACAATATCGTAATCCTGATGGCAGACGATATTCGTGTAGATAAAATCATCATGCGTGAGTCTGTTCGTGGTTGCCTTGACCGCTTGGTGAGCCAGAACTATATCGGCAGAACCGGTGATACCTATAACTTTCTGACTGATGAAGAACAGGATATTCAGCGTGAAATCCGAGATACCAATGTGGATACCGCTTCTATTGTGGAGCGTATTGCCCAGATGATCTACGGCGATATTTTCACAACCAAGAAGTTCCGCTATGAAAAATATGACTTTGCCTTCGACCAGATGGTGGATGGAATCACCGTTGGTGTAACGACCGGCGGTATGCGCCTGCGCTTTTTGACGGTTGCAACGGATGCCACGGAAAAGACGGAGTTCCGTTTGATGGCAGAGTCTAAAGGTAACGAAGCAATCGTTGTTCTGGCAGACACCCCTTACTATGAATCTCTGGAATCTGCCATGAAGATTCGTAAGTATGTAAAACAGCGAAATGTAAGCCAGCTGCCTAAGAGTGTGCAGAAAATCATCAGTGACCAGCAGGACGAAGCCGGAAAATATGAGCTGAGTGCCATGACTGAATTGCAGAAGGCGATTGAGGGAGCGCAGTTCTATGTGGATGGTGAGCATCTGGAGATCAAATCTGGAAATGCTAAAAGCAGAATTGACCAGTCCCTGGAATACTTGGTTGCTCATGTATATAGCAAGCTCGATTTGATTACCAAGAATGCCGACAGCGATGCCGACATTATCGCTATTCTGAACGGAACCGAAACGATGATTTCCGGAACGGAGCCGAACCGTGAAGCGGCTTCTGCCATGGAAGAATATCTGGAAATGCAGGATGCGAAGAAGCTGCCTACCTCTATGGCAGATATTCAGAGCAAGTACAGTGCAATTCCCTATGGTTGGAAGGAAATCGACATTGCTGCGGTTGCGGCTCAGCTGATTTTCGCCCAGAAAGTAACCATCAAGTATGCGGGCAACACCATTCAGCCCGGTGACCCGAAACTGCCGGATATGCTCCGTAAAAAGAGCGAGATCGGCAAAACCTCCATCAGCAAGCGTAAAACCATTTCTGTTACAATGATGCGTGATGTCAAGGAAATGCTCCGAGAGTATTTTGACATTATGGATGTACCCAACGATGAGGATGGTCTGATCCGCTTTGTAACCGAGAAATTCACAGAGCAGCGAGAATACTATGCTTCTCTGGATGCCCGTTATGCAGGGCACAAATATCCGGATCACGGATTGGTGCAGAAAGCCATTTATCTGATGGACGATGTTCTTTCCCAGAAGAAGGACAATATTGCCCTGATTGAGCGAGTGCTGAAAAAAGAAGATGACCTGTTCGACAACAAGGAAGCAATGAGCAACGGCATTGAAAACTTCTTCAAGACCCAGGTAACAGTATTCGACCAGGCAGTGCAGTTTGAAAAATCGCTGCATGACGACCTTGACCGCATTGCGGAAAATGAGGAAGCACACAAGGCGCTGAACACCATTCGTTTGATTATCACGATTCAGATGGGTACGAAGTTTAGATATGACCGGATTCGTGAGCTGAACCCGTTGATGGATACGGTTCGCACCGCCCATGATAAGATGCTGGTAGAAAAACGTGCCGAGGTTCTGGAAACGGTTCGTCAGTGTATGGAAGCGACCCACACTGCCGCAAACGGTGATTCCAAAGCATCCCATTTGATTGAAAAGTCGGATCGCTATTTCAGCCAGTGTAAGGAAAAAATTGCAGAATTAAAGAGCCTTGCCCTTCTGGATGCTATGTTCTTGCCGATGTGCCAGTACAAGGATGATACGGTCAGCAAAATCGAAGCCGTTCTCGCCCCGCCTGCACCAAAGCCGCAGCCCCAGCCGAACCAGGCAGGTAAAGAAGCGGCTCCGGCAAAGAAAAAGGTCGTTCGTGCCTATAACCGTCAGGTTGTGTTCCAAGCAAAGACCTTGCAGACGGATGCGGATATTGATGATTATGTAGAGAAGATTCGTTCTCAGCTGAAGCAGCTCTTGAAAAATTGCGATGAGATCAAGCTGAATTAAGGAGTGTGCCTATGGAAGAATTACTTGAAAGACTGGTTATTGCAGTTGAACAGCAAAATTCAGCTTTTCCTTGGGATAGTGTAATTTCAATATTAGCACTAATTGCTTCATGGGTTACAATTTTCTTTTTGCTCAAGGAACGAAGTGAGAAAAATCGCCCTTATATACAAATATCGTTTGAACTTGTTCGCTCAACGTTGGCGTGCATTGTTTTGAGAAATGTTGGCACTGTTCCATTGGAAGTTAAAAGTTTGACGTTTAATGAAACTTTTACCAAACAGTTGCAAACGAAAACACAGGAACGATTAAAAAAGAAAGAAGCAACGAGTATTGTGATTTTTCCAAATCAGAAATGGGTTATTTCATTTGATACAAATGTTTCTAATATCATAAACGATTTTGAAGAAAAAACAGTAAGGATTGGTTACGAATATTGTAAGTATGGGAAAAACAAATCTTATACTGAAAAAATTGCAATCGATTTTTCAGAGTACAGTGGATTTTTAAACTATATTTCAGAAGTGGATGAGTTTAAGAATAGTGTTGATAATTTGAAAAAATCAATGGAGAATATTGATAAAGATATTAAGAAATTGTCTGTTCGAATAGAAGATGGAGAAAATGATGGATAAGAATGCGATTAAAAAATTTGCTGTCTGGGCAAGAACTGAGCTGATCGCCCGTGTTTCCCTGAAAGGCGTGGAATACGGTATTACGGAGGATAACATGGTGGATGCCAATGCGGACAGCGTTGGCGGTAAAGTCCTCACTGCCAATGAAAAGAGGCAGCGTCAGGCTCTCATTACCGAGATTAACGATAAAGGATATAAGCAGGTCATGGAGGAGGTTGCCTACACTTGGTTCAATCGATTCTCTGCTCTGCGATTTATGGAAGTCAATGGCTATCTTCCTTCCCATGTGCGTGTATTCACTGACGAGGAAAACAACTTTAAGCCGCAGATTATCACCGAAGCTATTCATCTGGATTTGGATGGATTGGATATGGAAAAGGTCTATGCGCTGAAAGATGCCGAAAAAACCGAAGAACTGTATAAATATTTGCTGATTGTCCAGTGCAATGCTTTGAATAAGATTCTGCCGGGAATGTTTCAGAAAATTGCCGACTACACAGAGCTTCTTCTGCCGGACAATCTCCTCCGTGAAGGTAGTGTCATTCAGCAGATGATTGAGCTGATACCGGAGGATGACTGGAAGGATGCCGTCCAAATCATCGGCTGGCTGTATCAGTATTACAACAGCGAGAAAAAAGATGATGTGTTCGCTGCTCTGAAAAAGAATGTAAAAATCACAAAAGAAAATATCCCTGCGGCAACCCAGTTGTTTACCCCGGACTGGATCGTTCGCTACATGGTGGAAAACAGCCTTGGGCGTTTGTGGCTGGAAGGGCATCCAGATGTGAAAGAACAGTTCTTGCCAACAGAGGAAGAACAGTCTGCTTATGCTGCCGGAAACCGTGACCCGGAAGATACCAAATGGCATTACTATCTGGAAGAAGCTAATCAGGAGCCGGAAGTGCAGGCGCAGCTTGCAGAGATCCGCAAGGAATACGCCGCCCTGACACCGGATCAGCTGAAAGTCATTGACCCTTGCTCCGGTTCCGGTCATATTCTTGCGTATATGTTTGATGTGCTGATGCAGATTTATGAATCCTATGGCTATACCACCCGTGAAGCGGTAGCAAGCATTGTGGAGAACAACCTGTACGGCTTGGACATTGATGACCGTGCGGCACAGCTGGCTTACTTTGCGGTAATGATGAAAGCCCGCCAGTATGATCGCCGCTTCTTCAGCCGTGACATTCAGCCCCATGTATATGCCATTGCGGAGAGCAACCATGTAGATTCGTTTGCATTGGAGTATTTCTGTAATGGCGATGCCAAGCTGAAAAAGGCTATGGATACCATTATCAGTGAACTATATGATGCAAAGGAATACGGCTCGATTTTGACGGTAACACCGCAGGATTGGTCTGCACTGTATGCCCGATTTGCGGAAATCAAGGAGGATATTCATATCTCTCGTGAGGCGGCACTGAGAGAATTACTGCCATTGGTACAGGTGGCAGAAGCATTAGCACAGAAGTATGATGTGGTAGTGACGAATCCGCCGTATATGTCAGTAAGTAACGGTGGAGCAAAACTTGTAAAATATGTGCAAAAAAATTATGAAGAAGGAAAGGCTGATTTCTTTGCTGTCTTTATTCAGCGATGTTTGCGAATGACCAAAATTAAAGGATACGCTGCGTTAATTACTCAGCACGCATGGATGTTCTTGGGTAGCTTTGAAAAATTGCGCACATATTTGTCTGAATATAATATTACAAGTATGGCACATTTAGGAGCCAGAGCTTTTGAAGAAATAAGCGGAGAGGTTGTTCAAACAACAAGTTTCGTTATAAATAATTCACACCTTTCTGATTACAAGGGAGTTTATACTCGTCTTGTAAGCGGAATGAGTCAGACTGAAAAAGAAGAAATCTTTTTGTCTGGAAAGGAACGCTATTCCGCAAAAAAAGAAAACTATGAAAAAATACCTGGCAAACCAATAGCTTATTGGACGAGTAAAGAGATGTTAGAAGCGTTTGACAATAAGATTCTTTATGATGTAGCTCGTCCAAGGCAGGGAATGGCAACAACAAATAATGCTTTGTTTTTAAGATTTTGGCATGAGATTTCCTTTGGAAAAATGGGGATTGGCTGCACATCTCAAGAGAATGCTTTGGAAACACATAAAAAATGGTTCCCAGTTACTAAAGGTGGAAGTTTTAGACGATGGTATGGAAATTTTGATTATGTTGTAAATTACGAAAATTCTGGGAAAACAATTTGCGACTATATAGATAATACACCTGGTGTTAGAGTTAAGTCTAATGGGCGAGTTATCAATAGAGATTTATATTTCCATGAGGGAATGACCTGGTCTACAATAGCATCTGGTCCTTTTGGTATGCGTTATGTACCTTCGGGATTTATCTTTGAAACAAAAGGTTCTATGTGCTTTACAAGCAAGGGATTACTTCCATATTTGCTTGGACTGTATAATACACCAGTGATTCAGAGCTTTCTGCAAATGGTATCACCGACATTAGATTATCATGAGGGTCCGCTTGGAAAAACACCAGTTATAATAAAGCCAAATGAGAAAATAGAGCAATTAGTAGAGAAAAATATTAACCTTTCACGCAACGATTGGGATTCTCTTGAAACCTCCTGGGACTTCCAGCATCACCCGTTACTTCGCAAAGTCCCTACCATTGCCGAAGCCTTTACCCAGTGGCAGAATGAATGTGATAACCGTTTTCATCAGCTGAAATCCAACGAGGAAGAATTGAACCGTATTTTTATTGACATCTATGGTTTGCAGGATGAGCTGTCCCCGGAGGTGGAGGATAAGGACGTTACTGTCCGCAAGGCTGACCTTGGCAGAGATATTCGTTCCTTTATTTCCTATGCGGTTGGCTGTATGTTTGGTCGTTATTCACCTTATAAAGAAGGACTTTTCTATGCAGGTGGCGAATGGGATTATAATGCTTATGAGGACGCAGCGTGGATAACTAAGGGAAAGCCAGAGGTTCTCGAATTTTACAAGCAAACACATTTTATGCCAGACGAGGATAACATTATTCCTATCTGTGATGATGAATATTTTACGGATGATATTGTTGGACGTTTTGTAGAATTTGTGGCAGAGGTTTACGGTGAGGACACATTGGATGAAAATCTGAAATTCATTGCCGATGCTTTGGGCGGTAATGGTCAACCGAAGGATATCATTCGGAATTACTTTATGAATGATTTCTATAAAGACCATTGCAAGATTTATCAGAAACGCCCGATTTACTGGCTGTTTGACAGCGGCAAAAAGAACGGCTTTAAGGCTCTGATCTATATGCACCGCTATCAGCCGGACACCATTGCCCGTATTCGTACCGATTATGTGCATGAACAACAGGCTCGTTATCGTACTGCTATTGCTGATCTGGAACAGCGTATTGCCAATGCTTCTACCGGCGAGCGTGTGAAGCTGAATAAGCGGCTTAAGGCATTAAATGAGCAGGCTGCTGAAATTCACGCATACGAAGAAAAAATTCATCACCTTGCCGACCAGATGATTTCCATTGATTTGGATGATGGCGTGAAGAAGAATTATGCAATTTTCCAGGATGTTTTGGCGAAAATAAAGTAAAGGGGAAAAATATATGGACAATAGTGATGTTGAAAATACAGTACAAAGTGAGTGTGAAGATTATCCATCAGCATGTTTCCTTTTAGAGAGCTGTTTTCAGGATTATCAGAGAATACAGGATAATTACAATAAGATATATGAAAAAATCAATATTGCTTTGGCATTTTCTGGTGTTATCTTAACAATTATGCTTGGAGCGTTTGATTTTTCACCAGCGAAATTCAGTGTAAGTAATATGAAAATCTGGGAAGTGATTTTGACCTCCATTGAATTGACATGTCTTGGTGGTAGTTTAATAGTAATTGTTGGAGCTACAATATACTTATTGTTTTTACTAAGAGGAAGAAAAATTGCCGTTTTTAAAAGCGAAGACATTAGAAATGAAAACATATATCGAGACAAAGAATCACAAGCAGCATTATGGTTGATTGACAAATATACAAGAATTGTAAATGAAGTTCGTCCAATCGTACAAAAGAAACAAAAGGCATTTGATAATGCAATGGTTGCAATTATTGTTGGAATAATGATGTATGTGGTTGCTGTGTTATTAAGAAAAGGAGGATTTTAAAGTGCTTAATAGAGATAAAACAATGGATGATATTAAAAGCGGAAAAGGTCTTCCGCCACTTTCAAGTGCTGAAGGCTCAAATCATCAGACCGGAATTACTACTGAACAAAGAGCTGAAAAAGGCATAACTTATGAAACCTTTACATATCACAGAGAAAAGCGTTCAAATGGAGAACAGTGATTCCGAATGAGGGGTTGTAGATTATGACAGATGAAAAAAAAATTCCAGTGAGCTGGAGTTTGCTGTATTTTGCATTGAAAATGTAGCGGCAAAGCTGGGTGTGGATGCAGAGCTTGTCTATCAGGCGTTTACCGAACAAAGCGATATTCTGCACGGCTACATCGTACCAGAATATGAAGTGCTGCATACCCAGAGCCGGGAATATATCATTGATGACCTTCTTGACGTGATGAAAGAAAGGGGGGTGGAAGTATGATTCTTTATCATGGTTCTTTCTTAGAGATTTCAAAGCCGGATTTGGTTCATTCCCGCCCCAATGTGGATTTCGGGCGTGGCTTTTATGTCACGCCGCTGCATGAACAGGCGGCGAAGTAGTGCGGCAAGTTCAAGCGCCGTGGGAAAGATAGCATTATCTCTCGGTATGAATACGATGAAAGCCGGGAATCTGAACTGAAAACGCTGAAATTTGATTCTTATTCCGAAGAATGGCTGGATTTCATTCTGAACTGCCGCAGTGGAAAAGATTCGACAGATTACGACCTTGTTGTAGGTGGTGTTGCCAATGATAAAGTGTTCAATACCGTGGAGCTGTTCTTTGACGGACTGATTGATAAAACGGAAGCCATCAACCGCTTGCGTTATGAAAAGCCGAACCTGCAAATATGTTTCCGCACAGAGAAAGCACTGTCTCTGTTGCATTTTGAAGGGAGTGAAACCCTATGACAGCGAACCCGATTTTGCTTCAAAAAAAATATAGCCGTGTTATTGAATGCTTTGCTAAACAGCAGGGACTTTCACTGGATGCAGCATTGGATTTCTTTTATCATTCCCAGGTTTATCAGCTGATCCGTGATGGTGTTTCCGATATGCATTGCATGAGCAATGCGTATCTGGCAGAGGAATTGAAACAGGAATATGCCGAGAAAGTGCCTGTAAATGAGGTAGTAAAGGAGAGAATAAAGTGAGACATAATGTTTTCGATTCAATGCCATCCAATATAGTTTCCGGTAAAGATAATATATTTGCAAATTTTTTGCAAACAGCTGGGCTTTATGAGCCCATGAAAATAGATGAAGACGGTATTGATGATTTAATTCTTTTACTTGATGGAAAAGTTCGAATAAGTGCTTATTGTAAAGAATGTAAAGAAGAGCGTGTTTTTACAATGAAGCCTTATATATATTTTCAAGATAAGGATAATAAATGCTATTCAAAAAACTTTCAGAAGAAGTTTGGAGAATTCAGCAGTTGTATATTCTTAAAAATACACCGACAGTTGGAGGACATATAGAAGAACAAAATACGGTATGGAAATGGAAAGAATCACAAATTGAAGAAGTGTCAAGGATTTTGGTATTTCAATTTGTTTGCAGCATGAATGAGGAACATCATCTTGATTATATTGTCCTGACAACAGATAATTCTATGATGAAAATTGGGCAGTATCCATCTGTTGCAGATATGACGTTTCCGGAATTGGATGCTTATAAACATGTGATTTCTAAGGAAGACCGTAAGGAACTTGGAACTGCAATAGGACTTTTTGCAAGTGGTGTTGGTGCTGGATCATATGTTTATCTGAGACGAATTCTTGAAAGACTTATTTATCAAGCAAAAGAAACTGCGGTTGATGCGATTGATAACGAGATGTTTGAACGGGCGAGAGTAGCTGAAAAAATTAAGATGTTGGAAGGATATCTTCCAGATATACTGGTCAAAAATGCAACTATTTACGGAATCTTGAGCAAAGGTATTCATGAGTTAAGCGAAGAAGAATGCCGAAAGTATTTTCCTGTTGTGAAAGAATGCATTTATCAGATACTTGGTATGTGGGAAAGCGAGAGAAGAAAGCAGGCTGATGAAGATGCTTTAAACAAAGCACTGAGTGCAATATCTTCATCAATTAAGTGAAAATGAGGTGGGTAAAACTGCATAAGAGAGCGAGGTGTTATGATGACCATAGAAGAAATTCTTGCAGGCGAATCGAAGAATGTAGAGTTCAAAGAGAACCTGCCGGAGAAAAGCATCAAATATATGAAGTCTGTGGTTGCCTTTGCAAATGGAACCGGAGGAAAAATCATTTTCGGAATTGCCGATAAAACTAGAGAGGTTGTTGGCTTTGATAAGGAAGATGTTTTCAAGAAAATGGATGCCATTGCCAATGTCGTATCAGACAGCTGTGAACCGGCAATCATCCCGAATATTACTTTACAGACGGTTGATGGTAAGACTGTCATTGTAGAAGAGGTTTCTGAGGGCAGACAGCAGCTGCGTTCCTGGGGTGTTTTGATTGAGCGTGAGGGAAAAGATTATCCGTCCAATGCCTTTGCTATTTTAACGGGTAATGGTGGACTTCATGTTACAACGCAATGCGGCGTGTTCAAAGGTACAACGAAAGCGATATTTGTTGACCGTAGAGAATATACCGGTCCGATTTGGGAACAGATAGATGAAGCATTTCAGTTTGTCCTGAGAAATATTCATCTGGGTGCTACCATTGTAGGAATTTATCGGCAGGATATTTATGAGATTCCACCGGATGCCATTCGTGAGTTGATTATCAATGCAATGGTACATCGTAGTTATCTGGATCATGGTACGATACAGGTTGCGGTATATGACAACCGATTGGAAATTACTTCTCCAGGAAAGTTGCCAATGGGACAGACTATGGAGCGTATAAAAGAGGGCTATTCCAAAATCAGAAATGAAGCCCTCGCCCATGCGTTTGCTTATATGAACCTGATTGAGCATTGGGGAAGCGGCATTCCGAGAATTATTGATAAAGTGAAAGCTGCCGGACTGCGGGGGCCAGAGTTCATTGGTGGCAAAATTGATTTGCGTATCAATATTTATCGAGGTCAGGTTGACGGTACTATTGTTGACCTCAATGATCCCAATGCCGCCGTTAAACCGCCAGTAAACCGCCGGGAAACTGCCGATAAAATGCCGGCAAATGAACAAGAACAGCAAATTTATAAGTATGTATCGGAAAATGTCGGCATTACAACGGCACAGACGATGAAACTTCTTGGCATCAAACAGCGTAGAGCCAGAGAAATACTGGTTAAAATGGTGGAAAACGGTTGGCTGAAAAAAGAAGGTGCTTCAAGAAGCACAATTTATGTAAAAAATACGGAAGGGAGATAATGCAGCATGGATACTGACAAAGTAATACAAGACTTGAATCGCAGATTTGCTGCACCTCTGCCGGAGTTTTATCAGCGTCGTATCATCTTCTGGTACGATGAAGATAAGGAATTTGTGGATAAGCTGGACGAAGTGGTTCTGGAAAATGCAAAGGTGATTGCTCTTACGGGCAGCAATACGTTTTCCATCAAGAAGCTGCTTTCAGTGGACGATCTGACGACAAACTATCTGGTTTACGATCCACTGGTATATGACCAGCCGGATGACAACTGGCTACTGGATGTGGAGCTTTACAGTGAAGAGTTCCGGGCAGACCTGATTTCTATCTGGATGGATGAGATGGGGCTTACTTCAAATCCGGCCATGCGAAAGCAGGTTAAGAACTATCGTGCTTACTTCAATGCGAAAGACCGCCGCCAGAAAGTAAGCAGCCAGAATAAAATTCCTGCTACTCCGGCACAGCTGCACATGGCTGTGATGGCAGCAATTTGCGGCTTGAAAGAAGCACAGCCGAATAAGATTCTTCGCAGCGTATTCCGGGCAGGACTGGATTTGAACCACAATGAAATTTATCAAGACTTCGTAAAATACCATGCAGAGAGTGCGTTTTGGGCAATGGTGCGTCAGGGATGCGGATTTGCCGAGGAAGAACCGGATCTTGGACAGCTGGCAATTCATTTACTGTTGACCGCTGCTACCCGTACCATGCGGCAAGAATATCTTGCTGGACTGGATAAGTTCATTTCCGTGCCGCATCAGGCATACTGCTATGATTTTATCTCCGAATGGCTTCATGGCGAGGATGTTCAGCAGCTTTATGATGTAGCTCGATATGTTGAGGAGGAAGCCCGCCTTCATCAGAGATTTGAAAAGCTGACAGTGGACGATCTGGCAGCGACAGAGTGCTTCCCTTGCATCAACGAGGCGATTCTGACCAAGCTGATGACAGAGATCAGTGACCATATCATTGATGTGGATACGATTACTTCTACCGTTGAAAAGCGGAGAACCTGTGCATGGTACGAGCCGTTTGAAAATTTCTATGACGGTATCTTGCAAGTGGCAAATATGCAGAGCTTCTTTAAGGAGCATTCTGCCGGGTTCCATACCGCAAAAGCAAAAGGCATCTGGAAAGAATACACGGAAAGCTACTATCAGATGGATACCTATTACCGTTTGTTCCATTTGAGTTTCCAAAAGAGCCTAGAGACTTCCAATATTCTGTTGGATGACCTGTTCAAGCACGTTGTCGATAAAGTGGAAGGACTCTATACCCACTGGTTCCTGGGTGAACTTGGCAACAACTGGTCGGATGTATGTGCGGAAGAATTGGCAACCTACGGTAAAGTTCTGGAAGTGCCGCAGCAGGAGAATTTTTATAGTTCTCGAATCAGAACTTCCGAAAACAAGGTGTTTGTGATCGTTTCGGATGCCATGCGTTATGAAGTGGCAGCAGCTATGGCAGACCAGCTTCAAAGAGAAACGCAGAGCAAGGTTGCTATCAGCAGTATGCAGAGCATCTTCCCGTCCATCACCAAGTTTGGCATGGCGGCATTGCTGCCGCATAAAAAGCTGACTGCGGAGCTTCGGAACGATATTTTGACCGTGTTGGCAGATGGACAGCCTACCGCCAGCGGCTATCGGGACAAGATTTTGAAATCGGAAGATTCTGCGAGTGTGGCGCTAAAATATAACGATATTATTGCCATGAAACGAGCCGAGCGAAGCGCTTTGGTAAAAGGCATGGATGTGGTTTATATCTATCACGATACGATTGATGAAGCCAGCCATACTTCCGATACTGCTGTATTCGCTGCCTGCGATAAGGCAATTTCGGAATTGAAGAACCTTGTCCGTATTATCGTGAATGAATTTGGCGGAACGAATATCCTGATTACCGCTGACCATGGATTCCTTTACACATACAGCCCTCTTACCGAGGATGACAAAGTGGACAAATCCAGCTTTAACGGCATGGATGTGGAGTATGGCAGACGCTATGCAATCATGCAGAAGGGCGCTCAGCCAAACTATCTGTTGCCGGTGAGGTTCCTGGGCGGCAATACGGAATATGATGGCTTTGCACCGAGAGAAAGCATCCGTATCAAGATGAACGGCGGCGGCTTGAACTTCGTGCATGGCGGTATCAGCTTGCAGGAAATGGTTGTTCCGGTGATTGAATACCACTATCTCCGTAACGATTCTATGGAATATAAGCGCAACAAGCAGAAGTATGATACCAAACCGGTAACGGTCAATCTGCTGTCTGCAAGCCGCAAAATCAGCAATATGATATTCTCTCTGAATTTCTATCAGAAGGATGCAGTTGGTGCGAACCGTGAAGCGGCAACCTATCAGGTTTACTTTACGGATGAAAACGGCAAGCAAATCAGTGATGTTCAGAAAATCATTGCAGATAAGACAAGCGACAACGGTGCAGAGCGGACATTCCGCTGCCAGTTCAATCTGAAATCGCTGAAATATAGCAACACGGCTACTTATTATCTGGTAATTGCGGATGAGCAGGGATTACAGATGCCACAGCGTGAACCATTCCAGATTGACATTGCTTTCGCTGTGGATGAGTTTGATTTCTTTAGTTAATACCGCAGGAGGATAGAAAGATGGAGCAATTTACAGAGGGTGAAAGCACCCGTGAAGAAATAAAGAACAAGCTCCGTCAGAACTTTGACGGTAAGATTGTTCGGAAAGACCTGACAAAGAAAATCAAGGAAGGGGCGAATGTCCCGGTGTATGTCCTTGAGTTTCTGCTGGGGCAATATTGCAGTTCAGATGATGAGACGGTCATTGAAAAAGGCGTACAGAATGTGAAGCGCATTCTTGCTGACAACTTTGTACGCCCGGATGAATCACAGAAGATTCTGTCTCAGCTGCGAAAGAAAGGCAGTCATACGATTATTGATATGGTGACTGTCCGATTGGATATGAAAAAGGACTGCTTTTTTGCAGAGTTTTCCAATCTGGGAGTTGGCAATGTACCGATTGCCGACGAATACCCGGAAAAATTTGACCGCCTTCTCTGCGGTGGTATCTGGTGTATCGTTCAGCTGGATTATGAGGTTGAGGGCGACAATAACTTTGGCATTGAGGATATTGATGGGAATCCGCTTCGTTCCAAACAGAAAAAGCAAAAAGATATTTCTCCAATCAGTATCCGTAAGCTGACACCGATCCAGATGCCGCACATTGATATTGACGAGCTGAAGCAGGGACGAAAAGCCTTTACCAAGGATGAATGGCTGGATATTCTTCTCCGTTCTATCGGCATGGAACCGGATGAATTTACATACCGTGAGAAATGGCTGCTCCTGACCCGTATGATTCCATTGGTTGAGAACAACTTTAACCTTTGTGAACTGGGACCGAGAAGCACAGGTAAGTCCCATCTTTACAAAGAAATTTCTCCCAACAGTATCCTAATCTCTGGTGGACAAACGACCGTTGCAAACCTCTTTTACAATATGGGACGCAAAACGGTCGGACTGGTTGGCTTATGGGACTGCGTTGCTTTTGATGAAGTGGCAGGTATCAAGTTTAAAGATAAAGATGGTATCCAGATTATGAAAGACTACATGGCATCCGGCTCTTTTGCCCGTGGCAAAGAGGAAAAGGCCGCTACTGCTTCCATGGTTTTTGTTGGAAACATCAATCAGAGTGTGGATGTGCTGTTGAAAACGTCCAGTTTGTTTGCACCTTTCCCGCAGGAAATGGGAACAGATACATCATTTCTTGATCGTATGCACTGTTATCTTCCGGGATGGGAGATATCGAAGTTCAGACCGGAGCATTTTACTAATGATTATGGTTTTATCAGTGACTATTTGGCAGAGTTCATCCGAGAGCTTCGCAAGGAGCAGTATGGAGATGCACTTGATCACTACTTCCGCTTGGGGAGAAATCTGAATCAGCGTGATACAATTGCGGTTCGTCGTATGATAGACGGCTATCTGAAGTTGATGTACCCAAATGGTGAGTTTACCAAAGAAGAACTGGAAGAAATTATTCAGATTGCATTGGAAATGCGCCGCCGTGTCAAGGAGCAGCTGAAAAAACTGGGTGGTATGGAGTTCTACGATGTGAACTTCTCGTATATTGACCTGGATGATATGTCAGAACATTATGTTTCTGTACCCGAACAGGGTGGCGGTAAGCTGATACCGGATGGAATGTGTAATCCGGGACAGGTTTATACCGTATCCAGAGGAAAAAGCGGCATGATTGGTGTATTCCGTTTGGAAAGCCAGATGCTTCCGGGCAATGGCAAGATTGAACGGACAGGCTTAGGCAGCGATTCCAAGTGCAAGGAAGCGGTGAACACGGCATTTAATTATCTGAAAGCCAATGGCAATCGGATCAGTGGCTCTATCAGCACATCGACCAAAGACTACATCATCAATTATCAGGATTTGCAGGGTATCGGCATGACCGAAAAACTGGCATTGCCTACACTGATTGCCCTTTGCTCGATTGCATTGGGAAAACCTGTGGTCAGCAATCTGGCAATTCTGGGTGATATTACAATCAGCGGCACAATGATAAAGGTGGACGAACTTGCCAATACACTTCAGGTGTGCCTGGATAGCGGTGCAAAGAAGGTGCTCATTCCGAGTACCTCGTTTGTTGATTTCTCAAGTGTTCCTGCTGATCTGATGAGTGCATTTCAGTTGATTCCTTATCAGAGTGCGGAAGGTGCAGTGTTTAAGGCGTTGGGTGTAGAGTAAATACAAGGAGGAATAAAATGTTTGAATCAGGGCTTGAATTTTTAAGGGCAGATTTTCATCTGCATACACAAAAAGATAAAGAATTCTCATATAGTGGAGAACCAAATGAATTTGTAAAATCATATGTTTCAGCTCTAAAACAGGCAAATATTTCTATTGGAGTTATTACCAATCATAATAAATTTGACAAAGATGAATATAAAGCTTTAAAAAGACAGCAAGTAAAGAAAAAATATTTATAACAGCAATGCCGTTGAGCAGGCATCTTTCGGTGCTTATAGTAATCATAGCACAAATACAGTCAATTCATATATTAAAAGCACAGTCGCTTGAGAACGATAACTGTGCTTTTTCTTACTCATCATCAATAAATTCTATAACATCCTCAACGCGGCAGTGCAGCAGCTTACAAAGCAGAGCGATTGTATTGGTAGAAACGCTTTTGCCTTTTTTAATCGAATAATAGGTGGCTCTGTTAAAGCCCATTTTTTGCAGTTGATAGGAAGTAATCCCTTTCTCTTTCATTGTTCTGAATAGAGGTTCATAACTCATCATAGCTACACATCACCTGTCCTTTATCAAAAGTATAGATGCGCAATTTTCAATTGAATATGTCTAAATATCTAAGTATAATATTAAGAGAAATAAAAACACTATGGATTGGGGGATAGCGTTTTGAACAGATTTTCAGAAAGATTGAGATATCTGCGAAAGATCAACGGGGTAACACAGGCAGAATTAAGTAGGTATCTGGGGTATGGTTATACAGCGGTGTCCAATTATGAAAATGCAGAGCATCAGCCGGATTATAATACGCTGATGAAAATTGCAGAATACTTTAATGTTTCGATAGATTTTCTTATGGGAGCAGATGACTGCATGGAGCAAATGAGGTGTATTCCTGAGGAAATGGATATGTTACAGGAATATAGGAAATTAAAAACAGAGGAGAAGAATATGATCAATTTTTTAATCCGTTACTTGGTAAGATAAGAAGGTATAAAGTACTTGCTGCGAAAGATGTTTATAAAAGGGAAAAAAGGGGGAATACCCCTCACATTTTGGCATGATTTACACGCAAGAGTTAATATGTAAAGGGTGGGTTCTCCCACCTAATACATATGACTGCGGCTCATTTGTGGTAAATTGAAAAGCAGTTGTAAGAAAGGAGTCAAAAAGCCTTATAACCGCTGGAAATCAACACAAAAGGAGCTGAATTTTATGAAAACTATCTTTGAAGAAATGGGCGGTACATACCGTCAAGTGGGAGATTATTTCATTCCCAACATTACTTTGCCGGATGACGGCGAATAGCAGATAGGCAAATACGGGCGTATGCGCCGCAGCTATCTGAAAGAGTACCGTAAAATCCCCTACAACAACTATGTGCTGGAGGGAACGCTGTCCAAGCATTTAGCTGAAATCGATCAAGCCTGCAACGAGCGCATTGAAAACATCGTTTCCGCTATGGCAAAGCAGGAAGGCGTAACTGAAGCGCTCAAAGCGGCTGATCAAATAGAATGGGTGCGCCGCATGAATAGCATCCGCAACTGTGCGGAAGAAATCGTTCTGCACGAATTGGTATATGATCTGTAAACCTGATACAAAAGCCCCACACTTCTGACAATAAAATCGGAAGCGTGGGGTTTCCTGATTTATTTTGTTTGTTTGCTGTTTTCTTCGATATTTGCCACAAGACGGTCGAAATCACTTTGATATGTCCTGTCCTGCAAAACACGGAATTTTTCAAATTCACTTTCTGCAAACGCCTTTGCGATGGCAGCGGTCACTTTGCCTTTGTCATGTAAAATATCTTCTTCGTTGAACTGGAGGAACGCATCCAAACGATTAACCCAATCCTGCATATACATGATATTTCCCCGCCGTGCCTGCCTTTCGGCATAGTCCAGATACATTGTCACGATCTCATTCAGATTTATCATTTCTTCTTCGTTCAAGTAGTTTTTGGCGATTGAAACATCCGACTTGCGAATACGCCCCTGCGGAGCATTTTTCCAAGTTGTCAAGCCCATGTTTGGTTTTGTGCTATCGGCTCGTCCATAAACAATCTCAGCCGCCGTATGATGAGTGACAGCGTAATGAAGCTTATTCTGTACTGTGGCAAAAAACTCTTTTGTAACAGGACTGTTCACATCATAATCAGCACTGCACTGGGAGTAAATGTCCGTGATTTTTTGATAAAAACGGCGCTCGCTGGAGCGAATATCACGAATACGCTCCAACTGTTCCTCAAAATAGTCCTTACCAAAGAGGTTTTCTGGTTCTCGCAGTCGTGCATCGTCCATCACATAGCCTTTAATAATAAATTCTTTTAATACTCGATTTGCCCAAATGCGGAACATCGTAGCCTTTTTAGAATTAACACGGTATCCGACAGCAATAATGGCATCCAGATTGTAATAGCTTGTATTGTACCGCTTGCCGTCTGCCGCAGTTGTTTCCATTTTGGAAACAACTGCTTCTTCCTGCAATTCACCGGATGTAAAAATATTTTTCAAATGTTTTGAAATAGCCGCCTTTTGCACTTCAAATAATTCTGCCATCTTTGCCTGCGTCAGCCACAAGTTTTCCTGATATAAAAGGATTTCAACCCGAACTTCACCATTATCGGTTTTATAAAACAGGATTTCCCTTGTTTCATAAGGAGTTAGCCCATATTCTTCGTTCATATCCATTCCATTCCCTTCCTATTCTTCACTTTTGTTTCTCGCTCTGCTTTTGTAAACATTATGCTTGTTCTTGCACTGCGGGCTGCAAAATACAGTGCTTGGTCTGCTTGCAATAAAGGCTTTCGCACAATGTTTGCAAAGCTTAACCGGGGTTTCGCTGTCTGTCAGCATAAAGCTGAACATCATCTGAATCCCAAGCATAAGGGAGTGGAAATCCCAGATAATCGTTGGCTTGTCAAGCAGTGCAATCCGGTAAGTTGGTGCAATACCGCCAAAGGCTGTCATTCCTTCCTGCATCAGAAGTCTTTGATCTGGTGTCATATCATCGTAATCTTCGTAAAAAATAACAGAAGTCAGGAAAGTGAACGCCAAATCAATAAATTGCTGTTTCATCCATTCGTATGGCTCGGCATATTCTCTTTGAAAGCTCATATTGACTGCCATTGGCTTATCGCTCATGGTCATAGCAAGCGCCATCATCACACGGTTATTCTGTATGTTCCACATGGATTCTACACCACGCTTGACCACATCCGGATTGTGAAATGGAAAGAACAGATAGATGCAGATAATCCTTAGTGGACATGGTTTCTTCTTTGATAAAGTGATTTTTCGACAGATAAACTGCTTCATAGTCCATAAATGTTGGTGTGGTCGGCAAAGCTGTCATAAGACCAAGCAAACCATACTTTACTGCAAATTGTCCAATAGCTTTTTGTATCTCCTGTGGAGTTTTGCCCTGCGATTCCATTCGTCCGATATTGATAGCGTCTAAGACAATCTGCTGATACTCTGCCAGCGGATCATAAATACCCGGTTGTGCCGTCTTGGTGGGCGTGAGATACAGAGTTCCGTCCTCTGCCGCCCTCCATTCATATTCACTATATCGCACCCAATTAGAACTGGTTCGTTCAAAAAGGTTCTTCATAATAAAAAACCCTCCGTCATGTATTGTAACCTAAATAATTTCAATTTATATTACCGATTATACTATTGCTTTTCTTCAGAATCAATCTCCGTCATATTTTCTTCTAAAAAATCTTTCTCCAATAAGGTCATTGGCTGCTGCTTTTCTGCCTTATCCCAAAGTGCAGGAAGCAGCTTTTTTCGTATCTTTTTGAGCATTGTGCCACGCACCTTGCGGATGTTCCGGTCGCTTTGATTCCGTATTTTAGCGATCCTTGTTGAGCTAAACAGCCGGACAGCGCAAAGAAAGAGCAGTTCCTTGTGCTCCGCATTCAATTCCCAGAGTATTTTGGATAGGTATTCTTCCGTTACAAGTTCATGGATGTCGTAAGGACAGTAGAAAATGGAATCTATGAAATCACCTTTGCGTTCCAGCTTGGACAACACATCGTTGAGAGTGTCGGGAAAGTACAGCCCGTCCTCGGCTGCTCCATAGTCAAGGGGAACATCGTCACCACCTCGGAACAGCTCGTGATAGCGCTCTTTTCGCTGGCGGTTGGCATCCAGACGGTCATACCACGCAACGAGATTTTCAAAATCCAAGATGGTACGGGCGGAGTCCTCTAATCGTTTCAGAGCCTGCGCCCGAAGCTGCTGTCAGAAGAAATTGAAGCAGTAAAAAAGTATCTGGCACATGAGTATCAAATTTACACAGAAGTCACATCTACCCGCGCGGGAAAAAACTGAACGAAAGCATATTTCAGGAAAAGAAACAACTGTCTGAGGAAGCGGTCAAAGCAATCAGCGAGACGATTACCGAATAGCAAAAGCAGATGGAAACAATCTGACAGCAGTTGGAGCAGCAGCGAGGGCAAGATAACTCTCTTGGAGCGGAAACACCGGGTATGGGAGACGACGGGCTGATCGGACATCAGGTAAGTCTGGATCGGAAACTTGACTTGCTTGCTTCCGCCCAGCAGGGACTCACCGGGGTCAACTCTGCCATCAATGCACTGGCTGAGCAATACCCAGCTCTTTATTCCTATGCGTCCATGCAGCATTTTCAGCAGGATATTTTTGACGCAGAAGAACACTTACAAGCGGCGAGACGGTTGTACAACTCTAATGTATCTTTGTATAACCAGAGAATTAACACATTTCCTTATCTGCTTTTAGCAAAACTTCATGGTATGAAAGAAGCGAAGTTTTATACTGTGGAAGAAAAGAAAAAAGACTTTAAGGTGCAGTTTTGAGAAGAAAGGAAAAAAGATGTATAAAAATGGTGGAACAAAATATCAGCGGTGTCAAGCTGGAACAGTTGCGACAGAACGCTGTTAAAAAGCATAAGATTCTGCGGAAGCTGCTCCCGGTGTGCCTGATTTTATTTATAGGATTGACACTGGTAAAAAACCGATTTTTGTTTGTCTCTATCAGCGAATATGGCTTTGGAGACCCAGCAACTCAGGGGGTCTTTTGGGGTCTGATCGGAGGCATGATGCTCAGTGTGATTTTTGCGGGTGCTGTTTTTGGTTTTTACTATATGCTGGTCTATAAAAAAGCTTATGACCTCTTTTGTATCAATTTCAAAAACAAATATGTGTTGGACACTCTCCGACAACTGCCGGATTTTTCCGAACTGCGCTACAATGCAGGAGGCGGTCTTTCTTATGAGGAAATGAACCGTTTAAAGTTAATCCCCGGAGGCCAGTCGGTCTTTTATCAATCGTTGGATGAACTGTCCGGCAAGCTGGATGGAGTCCCCTTCCGGGCTGTCAATGTCTGCACTGGCGAAAAAGTTTCCGCAAGAAGTTCTACCCCCAAAATTCTATTTGAGGGACAGGTCATAAAATAGGGTAGGGAAGCTCGCACTTCCCGTACCCTTATTTTTTTGTGCTTTTTGCGATAGAGGCGATTATGCGCCTGCTTGGCTGCCTTCGGTAGTATTGCCGCTGCCGGATTCGCTGCTGTCGGAGCCGCCGCCGGTGGTGCTATTGGGGGTGTAGGTAGGTCTATTGGTCACGCTTTCGTAAGCCCAATCCGAGCCGGGCGAGCCATACCTAAACCAAAGATAGTATTCTGCGCCTGATTCAAATTCGCTCTTGTCGAAGGTTACCGAATACTTGCCATCGTCCCCGCGCGTAGCATCTTTTTTAATTGTTGCATTGTCAATGCCGCCTGCACCGACATCTTTCTTTTCCAATGCCACCTCGACCTTGGCATTTTCCGGCATATTCTGTGTCTGGATGGTGAATGTTGGATTGCCGGTTGTCGGATCATCAGCATACTCCACTTTTGTAAATGCGGGTGTGAGTACCTCTACCGTCATATCCTTCAGCTTCAATGTGTTGTCGGTCGGCAGATACCAGCCGAGAGTGTTTTCCTTCAACTGCAATTTGCTTGTGTCAATGGAAATATTCGGCAATATCCCTTCTTTGAATGGATATGGGGAGTTCTCGTCCCATACGCCGCCTATAGCGCCGGTTGTAACGGTAACAGTCACATTCAGTCCTGTATCGCTCTTTTCAACCTTATCCACGCTGATATGGCTGAACGAGACTTTGCTACTATCAGACAATGTACTCTGCGCATCCATCGTTACACAGCCGTCGGACACGTCTGTGATTGCCTCAGCACCATTCAGGGTAATCGGAACAACGCCTGTGAATTTTGTAGCGCCTGTAGAGGAAGATGTACCATCGCTTATAACCGTAAATTGAGGGACAGTGCTCGGCTGGTTTGCGCTCACGCTGATCGGTGCGCCGATGAGGGCGGTGTAGTCGATTGTGCCGATCTCCTTTTGGGTCATGCTGTTTTTTACCGTTGCCGTGAAGGTAACTTCCGTCGGTTTGTCAGGTGTGCCTCCTATCAGTGCCCCGCGAGAAACGGTATTCCTAATCCCATTCAACTCATAATATCCTAAGGTATCATTTCCTGAGGCACTTGAATCTTCTATTTTAGTAACATACTGAGTACCTTCGCCCGTAGCTGTCCATTGAATATCTACGTACACGCCATTGTCTGCTGTCCACGAACCCATATACAACGGGTAAGCGCTGCCCGATTTCAGCGGCTGCAACTTTGAGGAATACGCATAGTCACCCTTGTCTGGCTTGAGTAACTCATCTTTTACCTGCTGCAGGATATATGCATCCGTGGTTTTGCTTGTGCCTACCTTGACTTTATTCTGGATGAAGTCATCTATCGCAGCTTGCAGTGTCTTTGCCGTGTCATCGCATTTCTGCTGGGATGCAAAGCCAATGCGTTCTTGATTCTCTACGCTTTTGATTGCATCGTCCAGTGGTCTCCAGTCTTTTGGTGTCGCAAATCGAACGCCAGCCGTAATTTGATCAGGAGTGCTGTCTTTTATCAGTATTTTTTCCTTGTCCGTTGCGGCTTCCTTCTCATCGTATGTCTGCTTATTCTGCAAGTCCATATATGCATTCTTCGCCGCCTCAAGCTTAGTCTTATCCAGCGGGTGTACGGTTACGGTCGCCTCTGCGGTCAGTGTGCCGTTGTAGGTATAGCCGCTGGGTATGGTTACGGTGGTCGTCGCCTTGTAGTTTGTATTTTCCGTAGGCGTTGCGTTATAACTTACGCCATCCGCCCATTTCCAGTTTGTTACCGTTGTGGTGGTAGTCGAGCCGCCCTTGAGCTTCAGGGTAACGGTCTTAGGGATTGCTGCCAGCGCGTCATCCGCGCTTGTGCCGTAAGGCACGTCGCGTGTTACCTTCTCAGCGCCCGTGATCTCCTTCGAGGCCGTGCCGCTACTGCCGCCGGAGCTGCCGCCGCTATTGCCGCCCGTACTCGTGGAGCCGTTCTCCTTGGGGGCTGTTGCGCCGTTGGAGGTATCCGTCTTGCGGATATTGAGGTTCTTATCGAAGGTTACGCCGCTGGCGGAAACGTCCAGCAGGTCGATCCGACCCTTGCCTGTCAGCTTGATCTTCGCATCCGTGTTCAGCTCATTGACCGTCGTGCCCTTCTTGATCTCGATTTCCGCGCCCTTCGCGTCCTCATCCACGATCAGCTTCTCCACATCGCCGCCGAGAATCAGGTCAGCCTGATTTTCAATGCGCAGCTGCTTCGCGGGAACATCGATCCGTGTCGTTTTGTTCAGATCGCCATCGCCGGCAAGGATGATCTCGTCAATCTCGTCCTTGTAGGAGCTGCTCCCCGTGATGCGCGCCGCCAGATCGATCAGCAGATTGCGGATATCCGTATCGCCGACCAGATGCAGATGCACGCCCTCCTTGAGCAGGCGTGCCTTGCCGCGCACATCGACATCCTCCAGCGTAACGGTGTTCGAGCCGCCGCCCTTGACGATCAGATCGCCCTTGATGGTCACATTGCGCAGCGTAACATCGCCATTGCCGACGGATTTTGCGATGGTCACATTGCCATCGACCGTCTGATTTTTCAGCGTCGTGCCCTTATCCTCGATCACAACATCGTCAGAGGTGGTCTTGGTGGTGTCGGTGGTGGGTGTGGTAGGCTGTGTCGGCTGGTACGCCGTGCCGCCCAGCATGCGGTTGAGCGAGGATACCGCCTCGGCTCTGCTGATGGAGGCGTTGGCGTAAAAGCTGCCGTCGGGATAGCCCGTCATATAGCCCGCCGCAACGACTGCGCCCACGCTGCCCCGCGCCCATGCGGGAATGAAGCCGATATCCGTGAAGCGATATGCGCCTGCCTCGTTTGCGCTCAATTTCGCCGTGTTTGCGATCATCACAGCCGCCTCGGCACGGGTGATGGTGTTATTGGGCTTGAAGCTGCCATCGCTGTAGCCCTTGACATAGCCCGCCGCAACGGCTCTCGCTACGGCGCTATAGAACCAGCTGCCGTTTTTTACATCCGAAAAATTGATGCTGCCCTCCGACCAAAAGCCCTTTGCGTTATTCATCAGCGTGACAAATTCCGCGCGGGTGATGGTGTTGCCCGGCTTAAAGGTGCCGTCCTCATAGCCTTGGATCAGGCCCTTGCTCTGCCATTGCGTGATGACGCTTTCCGCCCAGTGCCCGGCGATATCGCTCGGCGCAGCCATGGCGGGCACGCTCGGCACGATCATCGCAGCCGTCAGTGCCAATGGCAGAAGTTTGTTGATGAAATTCTTCCCCATTTCGTTCCCTCCTTTGATTCAATAAAAACATTTGTTCCCATAGGTGTGTCGAGATCCGCATCCCCATACGAAGATCAGGCGATTCCTGCTGCCGCAGGGACTGTATTTTTTTCTATTCTTTCATTGTTATGTGAATTTTGCAATTGAATCGCCATTTTGTAAAGAAATATTTGGATTTGGAGGGAATTTATCCTCTCTTTTTTGGATAAAATTCCGCTTCGGAGCAATACTAGCGGAAAAGGAAAAGGAGATGGGAGTTTGAATTGGAATGCAATTTTGATGGGAACACAGATCGCCTTTTTTGTCTGGGGGCGTATTATTTTTTCAAAAGTAGCCGCAAGCGCAGCAAAATCAAGGAATTGACCTTCGAAGATAACGTTGTGGAGCAGGACAGGCTGGCATGCATGTGGGAGGAAGGGCTGACCGAGCCACTAGCCGAGCAGACCCGCCCCAAGGCGCTGACGGAGATCATCGGGCAGGAGAAGGCGATCCGCGCCCTGCGTGCGGCGCTCTGCGGTCCCAATCCGCAGCATGTCCTCATTTACGGACCGCCCGGCGTGGGCAAAACGGCGGCGGCGCGGCTGATTCTGGAGGAGGCGAAGGCGCGGGAGGAATCCCCCTTTCGGCAGAAGGCAAAATTTGTGGAAATTGATGCGACTGCCCTGCAATTTGACGAGCGCAACATTGCCGATCCGCTGCTCGGCTCTGTCCATGACCCGATCTATCAGGGGGGCGGGGGCGTTCTGGCAGGTGGGCATCCCCCAGCCCAGACCGGGTGCGGTTTGCGAGACGCACGGCGGCATTCTTTTTATCGATGAAATCGGGGAGCTGCACCCGATTCAGATGAACAAGCTGCTGAAAATTCTTGAGGATCGCGTGGCGCATTTCCAGAGCAGCTATTACAGCAGGAGAAACCGCGATATCCCGCCCTATATCCATGAAATTTTCCAGAAGGGCATCCCGGCGGATTTCCGTCTGGTCGGGGCGACCACGTGCAGCCCGGCAGAACTGCCGGAAGCCCTGCGCTCCCGCTGTACGGAGATTTTTTTCGACCGTCTGTATCGCGATACTCTGGTGCAGATTGCGCAAAACAGCCTGAATCGCAGGGGTCTGTCCTATGAGGAGGGCTTATGCGGCAAAATCGCAGGCTATGCGCATGGCGGCAGGGATGCCGTGAATCTGGTGCAGTCCCTGACCTCGCTGGTCAGCATGGAAGGCAGCCGCACCATTACGGCGGCGGATCTGGAATGGGTCGCGGAAACGGGGAAATACCAGCCCGTCCTTCAGCCGCATATCCCGCCGAAGCCGCAGATCGGCGTGGTCAATGGCTTGGGCGTGCAGGTGCAGGGCGGTGGGATGCTCCTATGCGTGGAGGCGCTCCTGCAAAGGGGCGGCAGCGGCTTGACGGTGACGGGCATTCTGGAGGAGGAGGAGATCAAAAGCAGGCAGGGAAGCGCAAGGCGCAAGAGAAATGCGCGCTCTGCGGCGGAAAATGCGCTGACGCTCTTGGAGCAGTTCGGCTTTTCCAAGCAGGACTATCATGCGCATATCAATTTCCCCGGCGGCATCCCGATCGATGGACCTTCGGCGGGGGCGGCGATGTTCCTCGCGCTCTATTCGGCTTATACGGAAACGCCCGTGCCAAATACGTTGGCGCTGACCGGCGAGATCGGTCTGCATGGGCAGATTCTGCCCGTGGGCGGGGTGGAGGATAAGCTCGAAGCCGCACAGCAGGCGGGCGCGACCCTCGCCCTCATCCCGCAGGAAAACTGGCGGGAGGTCTATCGGGAGATGGAGATTGAGGTCGTCCCCGTCGGCGATGCGGAAACGCTCCTGCGGCGGGTTTTCCCGCCCGGCGAGGGGGCGACGCTCTCGGAGGGCATGGAATTTCTGGTGGGACAGGAGATCGGATAACAAATCGAAGAAACGGCGCAAATGCATGATGATTTGTCGCAAAAAGAAGGATGCTTTTGCCGGAGGAAAGTTCCATCCTTCGGTTTTTGGCAAACGGCGTTGTATCTCCAAGCGGGCAAAACCGATCCTTTCCCTCTGCGACGGCAGAAAATAGACAAGTTCTCATTTCTGCCGTTGCCAAGGGGGCGGTCGGCATAGTATTATGAGAAATAAGTGCGCCGCCCTGTCGATTTTCGCGGTCGGCGCTTGCGGAAAAACACCATCAAAGACGGGTCAAAGGGCAGCTTTTCGTCATCATAGCCAGGATACCCGCAGAAATATTGAAGATATGGGTTCTCTTGGAGCATAAGGGCAGTTTCTTTATCGTTTCTTTATCTGAAAAACCATACTCCGCCTGAATGATGCAGGCACCCAAGGCCAGACGTATCGGCTTGGCCACATTGCCTTTCCGGTTGGTGAATAGTGCGGCGTAGCGCTTCTCGATCTCCGGCCAGGGGATCGTCTGGGCTTTCTTTACCCAACGGTTGCTTTCCTTCAGATTCATGCCCACTGGTTGGACAATGTGTCCAGAAGTTGGGTCAACTTGTTAAACTTCCAAATTCATTTTAGCATTTTTGCCGAAAAATAGGAAGTAGCTTTCCACCTATCGCTCCATATCCCTGTCCCGGCGCTAGGTGTGCGTCTGCTCCTGCTGGCGGCGGGCGGTGTCCACAGCGGATTTCGCCTGATACAGCTTCATCAAGTCCTCCCGGATGGGCTTGTACTTGGCGTAGTTCCTCTGGTACTGGTATTGGTTCCGTTGCTATCATTAGCAGTGTAAGAAGAGAAAACTTACAAAGAAAGCCTTGTTTGTTATACGTATACGCAAATCTATTACATTTTGCAGAAAGTACCCTTGACAAATCTCGTCTCATAATAAAATAATATTATATTTTACATAGGAGTATATCAGCAGATTAAATAAGATTGAAACAAATAGTCAGTAAGCAAGATTAGGTGTTCATCGGAGACGGTAATGCCTTTTTTTATCCAATATAGTCATGATATGTGATTGTTTTGCACTGCTAATAGATATAAATGTGATGTATAATAAAGAGCAAGGAAAATTTCTATTTTAAAAATTTTTTTGTTTCCCCTTTTGGTATATCTACAGTACGAGAAAATACCTAACCTTTGAAAATTGAATATAAAATCTTGCAGACAACATTGGAGAGAAACTTCTGTTCAGCCACAGTCCGAGTGTGATGATAACCGCCGCAGGCAATGGGAGCAGGCCGTCAAACGGGGGCAGGTGAAATTCCTATGGGCATTTTGCCATCTGCAAGAGTGGGAAAGGAATATATGCTTTCAAAGAATTGTAGCAATTCAGGAAACCTTTCTGTAAAATAATATAATATTGCAATCAGGAACATTGACACAGCAAATCCTCTATGATACTCTAAAGGTACAAGTATTGTTGGGTATCGAGGCATTCGCTGAGAGATGTTGTTTAAGGATGATAAGCGTTATTATTTTATGTCTATACGGCATAGGGTAATAGCGCTTTTTTTAATTTTACAGTTTTTTAATCAGGAAGGATTTTAAGCGTGAACAGTTTAAGATGCCTTCCTTTTTTATTTGGGTCAAAAGGCAGATGCCTTTGATAGTAGAAAAAATATTATGTTACAGAAAGGTGGAAAAAGAAATGGAAGAAAGAGTATTTGCGGATGAATTCAGGAAAGGCTTCTGGCAGGAGGAGGATTTTCTTACATTCCTTGAACGGCGAGAGGAAAATTCCGAATGGGGAAAGGTAAGAAGCAATGAAATCAGATTTTATCCTATCGAAGAAGGACATCAGATTTCTGGTATGCTTGAGGAAAAACTGAGAGAAACAGGCAAGGCGAATGTATTTGAGGATACCTTGGAGCATACGCGGTTGATCCTCAAGGTCAGGGATGACTTGTACCCGGTTCGCAGCTGTGCAATTAAGACAATTCTGGAGCGCGCCAGAATATCCGGCAATGCATTGAATAAGGTGCAGAAAGCGGAGCTGGCACAGATTCTGAATTATTGCATGGGTGTAGCCGGTGGAGATGCACTCCTGCGTTTCTGTGAGGATAAAATTTCCGCTGTGCATGGCGGAGACGCTTCGGATTATGCTGTCTTGGAGACACCGGAGCTGTTCCGCAGAACGGTAGAATATTTACAGGATAATTTCTCGGGATATACCTTTGCAGGGGCATCCTATGACCATTCTATCGCTACAGCCGTATGGTCTTTGGAGAATCAGGATAGCTTGTTGCAGGAGTATCGTGAAAGCTTACAGAAACATGGCTTGCCCAATCAGGAGATTCAGTTGGGGCTTCGGCTGACAACATCCGATACCGGGCAGAGTGGCGCAAATTTGTACCCTATGATTTTTTTCGGCTCTGAAGCGAGAAATATTCCTTTAGGCAGTGCTTTGAAATTGCAGCATAAAAATAAGGCTGACCTTGCAAAATTCGATGAGCAGCTGAATCTACTTTATGCACAGTATAGCAAGGCTTTGGGTAATATGCAGTCCTTAATGGATGTATATGTGCTGCATCCAATCAATGCGATGCTCGGCGTAATGAAACGTGTTGGCGTACCGAAAAGGTATGCAATGGAAGTTTCGGAGGATTTTCGGATTCAGAACGGAAATGCACCATGCAGCGTATATGAGGTATATTTACAGATTGCAGAGGTTATTTATCTGATGCAGTGCGAAGGCATTGACGGCTCCAAAATCGTACAGATGGAGGAGAATATCGCAAGAGCCGTTCATCTGCGCTGGAAGGACTACGACATTGCAGGAGAGTATCATTGGTAAAGGGGGAAAAATTCATGGGATTAAATTTGAATTATACAGCAGATGTGCTTGTCAGTACAGAAGATATGCAGGAAGAAACATGGCTGCAATACCGCAGAAATGGAATCGGCGGCAGTGATGCAGCTGCCGTTATCGGTCTTTCGCCGTATAAAACAGCGAGAGATGTATACTTTGAAAAGCTTGGCAGAGAGCCGGAGGATAATAATACGTCCGGATGGGTAGCTATGGAGGTCGGTAAACGACTGGAGGATTTAGTAGCTGCTATTTTTGCGAAGAAAACAGGTTTTCGTATCTGGCAGGAGAAGGTGATGTACCGACATCCGTTATTCCCGTTTATGCTGGCGGACGTAGACTACTTTTTTGAAACGTCCGATGGTACGGTTGGTATTTTAGAGTGTAAGACGGCTAATATCCACACAAAGGAGAAATGGGAGAATGATGCTGTTCCGTATCATTATGAGGTACAGTGCAGACATTACATGGCTATAAAGAATCTGGATACTGCTTATTGCGCGTGTTTATTCGGGAACTCGGAAAATGATTTTGTCTTTCGCAGAATTGACAGAGATTTAGATTTTGAGGAAAATCTGATTTTACAGGAGGAATCTTTTTGGACGGAGTATGTGGAACCCAGAATTGAGCCTGCCTTAAGTGGCGACGGAGATCTGGTATTAGCAAGCTTAAAACGCTACCAGATGCAAAGAAACAATCCTGATGAGGTTTTGATTGAGAGTGATTATGGAGAAGCGTTAGAGCTGATTTATCGTATGAAAAGTGAAAAGGCTGCGATTGACAGTAATTCCAGAAAGCTGGAGCAGAAAATCAAAACGGCGTATGCGAAATTTGCGGAAATGCTTGGAAATGCGACAAAAGGGTTATGTGTTGCCGCAGATGGCAGTGAATATCATATCAGCTATAAACCAACGCAGCGCACCGGCATTACCAAGGATAATCTGCAGAAAATGAAATTGAACGATAGCAAGCTTTATGAGAAATATGCGACAACGACAGAGAACAGGGTATTTCAGGTAAAGAAGATTGTAAAATAAAGGGAGCTGATAAAACAGTGGAGCAAAAGGAAATGACTTGGAACAATCAGAATTGTGCAGAGAAAGGAGCAAAAATAACCTTACTTGCACTTTATGAGAAAACCATATATCAGAATGAAAAGAATGGATTTTGTATCTTTAGAATGACCAGCGAAGACACCGGGATACCGAAAGAGCTTGGGTATGGCAGAGATCACAAAATCCATTTTTCTGTAATCGGGTATTATCTGCCTGCAATCCGTAATAGTATGCTTGCCTTAACAGGTGCATGGGAGAACAGCAGATATGGTCTGCAATTTCATGTAGACAGCTATACCGAGGTATTACCAAAAACAAAAAGCGGTATTGCAGCATATCTTTCCTCTGGTTTAATCAAGGGCATTGGGAAAGCAACGGCGGATTTAATTGTAGCAAGGTTTGGGACAGATACACTGGATGTAATTGAGAAGGAACCCAAGCGTCTTCTGGAGATAAAGCGTATTTCCGAAAAGCGTTTGGAACAGATTCTGGATTCCTATGCAGGCAGTAAAAGTATGCAGGAGATTATGACGTTTCTGGGAGTCTATGGCGTAACGCTGAATAAAGCAAAGAAAATACAGGAGCATTTCGGGAGCCGCTCGGTAGATGTGATACAGCATTCACCATATCTGCTTTGCGAGATTTCCGGTTTTGGCTTTAAAACCGTAGACCAGATTGCGAGAAATATCAATTTTTTGCCTGCTGATCCGCTGCGATTGGAAAACGGGATACTTTTTATTCTGGAAGAAGCAAAGGACGGTGGGGATTTATTTCTTATGCAGGATATTCTGCTGGAACGGGCTTATGTATTGCTTTCTGAAGCGGTGCCGAAAGGCGAGGTAACAGAAACTATGATAAAAAATACGTTTTCGGATTTATGTGCTTACGGAAAGCTCTATGCAGATGGAGAACGGATTTATTTACCGCAGTTTTTCCATTTTGAGGAGCAGACAGCAAAAATAACAGCAAAGCTGTTAAGTGCGAAAAAGAGACTTAGTGCAAAATTGGAGCAGCATCTGAAGGAAGTGCAGAAGGAAAATGGTGTTTTGCTTTCGGAGAAGCAGGCAGAAGCAGTTCGGATGTGTATGGAAAATCGTTTTTCTATCATTACAGGCGGACCGGGTACCGGGAAAACAACGGTACTGAAAAGTATCCTTGCAGTCTATCAACGGCTGCACCCGGGAAAAGAAATCCTACTGGCAGCGCCTACAGGCAGAGCAGCCAGAAAAATGGCGGAGAGTACAGGCTTTCCATATGCGTCTACGCTGCATGCAGCCTTAAACCTTACTTCTGATACCGCTGACTATGAGGAGGTCATTATCCATGCGGATTTTGTTGTAGTGGATGAAGCATCTATGGTTGATATGCGCTTGGCGTATTATCTGTTACATAGCTTAGGTACAGGAACAAAGGTGCTGTTCGTAGGGGATGCAAATCAGCTGCCGTCCGTAGGCGCAGGCAATGTACTGAATGAAATGATTGCAAGTGGGATTGTGCCTGTGACGGTTTTGGATATGGTGTTCCGCCAGAAGAATACCAGCCGGATTCCATTAAATGCACAAAGCATTCAGATGGGAGAAACCAAGCTGTTATACGGAGATGATTTTCAATTCCTGCCTGCGGACAATGTAGCAGAAGCGGCGGAGATTATAAAATCCGAATTTCTGAAACAGACTTCGATTTACGGCGTAGAGCATACACAGGTTTTAACGCCGTTCCGTGTGAAAAGTGATGTAGGTGCTGCAATGCTAAATCTTGCATTACAGGATATACTCAATCCTTCGGCGGATAAGCGTCCGGAAATCAGTTCCGGGAATCGAACGATTCGGTATCGAGATAAGGTAATGCAGACGAAGAATATGGAAACGGTCAGCAATGGGGATATTGGCTTTGTGTCTATGGTAGATAAGGATGCCGATTTTCCTGTAACCGTTACATTTTCTGATAACAGAATAAAAGAGTACAGCATGGACGAATTAGGTAGTATTGATTTGGCGTATGCAACAACAATTCATAAAAGTCAGGGGAGCGAGTTTGACTGTGTTATTATCCCGGTGCTTTCTATGTTTTATGTAATGCTGCAAAGAGCCTTAATTTATACTGCAATTACCAGGGCAAAGAAAAAAGTGATTTTAGTGGGACAGAAACGTGCATTATTTACCGCTGTGCATCGCAATGATACCATTCAGCGAAACACAATACTGTCAAAACGAATCAGGGATGTATTTGAAAAGATGAAGCAGAAAGAACAGAAGGCTGTAAAACAGGAAGAAGTTGAGCAGCTGACACTTTAGGAAAGAGCTGAGTGATTGGGTAACTGATGACTCAGCTTTTTTATTAACAGGCAGAAAGGAGCAGAATTACAATGAACGAAGCAGTAGTAAACAATATGTCCATCATCAATGGGCTGAATAAGGTAGATGGCTTTGACCCTTCGGCTTTTTTAAGACGGCTGACAGGGGAGAATGGCGAGGAGCAGTTTTATTTAGATGTAAAGTATAGAAAACTCTGGTTTCGACTGATGCACCCGGAAGGGAAGATTACAAAGCGTATTATAAAGCTGGAGAATGAGTTTGCTATTATCGAAAGCAGGGTATATCTGAATCGCAATGATGCGGAGGATGCGTATATTTCCTGTGCATTCGCCCAGCGTTGGCGCAAAGAGGATGATGCCTACGGTCTGAAATATGTAGAGACCGCTGAAACGGCGGCTGTCGGCAGAGCATTGGCAGATGCAGGCTTTGGCATCCAGTTCTCGGAACCGGGAGAGGAACAGGACAGAAGCCTTGTGGATGCACCGGTGACAATTCCGGACAACGGTTTATCGGAAGAAATGGTGCAGGATGAATCGGAGGAAGAAATACCGGATGAAGTGCCGCAGTCAACCGAAAGGCAAAAGAAAGCATCAGAACAGAAGAAAACGGAGTGGGATGCATCTATGCCTATAGAGGAACTGATGCAGAAAATGAACTTGGAGGATGCCAAGAATTATCTGATTCCGATTGGTGCGTATAAAGGAAAAACACTGGGTGAGCTTTGCGTAGAAAAGCCCGGTGCAATCAACTGGTACGTCGAGTCTTATCACGGAAAAAATAATGTACTCCGCGCAGGAGCAAAACTGCTGCTTACGGCAGTTGAAAAATAGGAGGCGAATAGATGCGTGATTATCCATTTACCATTTTAGATGTTGCGGGGATATTAAACTTAAAGGTTCGCCGCCGACAGCCCACCAATATGGACGTGGATTGTCCTTTTTGCGGACATAAGAAAGGCAAAATGAACCTTAATTTTGCCAAGAATGTATTCCGCTGCAATTATTGCGGAGAAAGCGGTGGAATGATAGAGCTTTACAGCAAGGTCTTTCAGATCAGCAATGCACAGGCGTTTGCAGAGATCTGCGAGATTTTACATGATAACAAAAAAGCGGATGCGCTGCCAAAGCCGATATATACGCCTGATATGGAGCAGATACCGAAAGCGGACTCGGAAACACGGCATCAGACCTATTCCATGCTGCTTTCACAGCTGATTTTATCAAAAGACCATCAGAAAAATCTTATGAAACGAGGTCTGGATGCAGAGCAGATTGTGAAATATGGCTATAAAAGCACGCCTGCTTTTGGCTTTCATAAAATCGTATCTGCGATTATGGCAAGAGAGTGTGTGCTGGAAGGTGTACCGGGGTTTTATACGAAAAAGAATAATACCTATGGCATTAACTTCAATAAGCACGCCTCCGGGATTCTGATTCCGATCCGTTCTATGGACAGAAGGATTGAGGGATTCCAGATTCGCTTGGACCGACCGATAGAGGATAAAAAGTATATCTGGTTTTCCAGCTCCAACCAATTTCGTGGTACATCTGTAGGTGGACCGGTGCATTTCATTGGTAATCCGGCGGATAAAACGGTTTATGTAACAGAAGGCGCATTAAAAGCTGATATTGCACACGCCTTCTGTAAGAAAACCTTTGTTGCGCTGGCAGGCGTAAGCCATTACAGGGCATTAGAACCGATTTTTGCACAGCTAAAGCGTAACGGCGTAGAGAATATTGTGGAAGCCTATGACATGGATAAGTACACAAACCCGCATGTGGAAAAAAGCTGTATGCAGATGATGGAAATGGCAAATGCGTATGGATTTTCCGTCCATCGGTTATGCTGGGATAAGAAATACAAAGGGATTGATGACTGGTTAGCATCGAGAAAGAAAAGGAATTAAGCAGGATTGGAGCCTGTGAATTTGCAGGTTCCAGATGAAGAAAATTAGTGATGAGATACCTAATACTATATACAGGATGATGTCTGTTCGTTAATGCATAAAAAAATTAAGAAAGTCGTTTTTTAGTAATTTCTGATTACTGGAAAACGACTTTTTTTATTTTGTGCAAAAAATTATGAATAAAGTTTGGTTTTTGAGAGCAGCTTTTGGCTTGTATTAAGTAGAAGGAAAGAATTTCATATAACAAAACTTCAATTAGAAGGAGGTGAACCAAATGAATTTACTTCCTTCTGAGGTTAGCCTGCAGATGCGCTTTGATGCCTTTTGTAAAAAGGTTATAACGTATACAAATTATAAACTGTTACGCGAAGGACAGAAAAGGCGAGAGCAGGGCTATGTATTTTCTGATTTTGAGGAGGGGGAGCTGGAACAATATTATTATACTTACGATACATATCCGGCATTGGCGTTAAAGATAGAACTGGAGCATATCAGGGTATTTATCGAAAATGAAATGCTGTATCAGGCATTGCTTTTACTGCCGAAGAAAAGATTGGAAATTATAATTCTTAGTTTTTTTGCGGATATGACGGATAAGGAGATTGGAAAAACCATCCTGATGCCGAAAAGCTCTGTGCAGTATAACCGAAATGTAGCGTTGCAGTATATCAGGAAGATGATGGAGGTGCATACAGAGGTAAATGAGAAACAGAAAAAACCAAAATGAATTTTTTAGCCAGAATGCAAGAAAAAGCATTTTTGGCAGCAAACAGAAACTAAAGACAAAAACGATACTTCTGGCCGTATCGGGAGATACAGAGGCTTTAATGGAAGTGGTTGATATTTATCAGCCATATATAGAAAAGCTTTCTATGCGCGTTGTAATGGATGAGAATGGGCATTGCAGAGAAATGGTAGATGAAACAGTGAAAAGAAGTCTGGAAGTTGGATTGATTGCAGCAATTATGAAATTTCATCCGTATATCTGAAAAAGCGCAGACACGATAAAAAAATTCGTTTCTTTTAGTAATATTGTACCTTGAAAATTGAATCATCAAATTCCGGAATTGGGCATATGAAAACCCGAAAGGGAAAGCCGTAGGGAGAGATTGCGCCATGACCATAGCAATATGCGAGCGAGAAACATCTGCTCCTTTATCCTACTTATGGCAAAGATAGGATTGCGATGACCTTTCATATACCCAAGCCACCGTCAGGAAGTGTAAGACTACTGATGTATGCATAATGAAAAGCAGACCTTCTGAGAATATCGACAAGAATGGAGAATAGATTGACGTTTTTTGGGGGGAGTGGTTTGTGCCGACATTCCGGAATGATTTATATAGCCGGACAGACAAAAATAAATCTTTCTTTTCATACGTTGAACAAAGGGGGGATAATTATGAAACAAGTAAAACCTATCGTTCATTGTATCTATACAGAATCCAATAAGTCCTTAACACAACTTTTGGATGAATATTTCAGAGCATATCTTTCATGTTCGCTTGAAATGACTAACAAAGCTATGTTACCATATTTAAAGTGACTGGTCGCTTATTTCAAGGAGGAATATGATGTATTTAGAAATAAGCAACCCCATGGATTATCATGTTGCATTGTATATTCGTTTATCAAAAGAAGATGAAAGCGAAGGGCCGTCTGAAAGTGTTACAAATCAGAAATCGCTGCTGAATGAATTTGTGCAGCAGCATCGTTTATCTGTTTACGATACTTACATTGATGACGGTTGGAGCGGAACCAGTTTCAATCGACCCGCGTTTCAGCGTATGATTGGTGATATTGAAACAAAAAAGGTCAATATGGTCATCACAAAGGATTTATCACGCTTGGGGAGAGACTATATTATGACGGGGCATTATATGGAGCGGTATTTTCCAGAAAAAAGAGTCCGTTATATCTCCCTCCTGGATGGCATTGATACCGGCATAGAATCCACCGCAAATGATATTACACCCTTTCGTGCGATTATGAATGACATGTATGCAAAGGATATATCCAAAAAAATTAAAAGCGTAAAGCATGATAAACAGCAGAAGGGGCAGTTCATCGGCGGAAAACCTGTGTATGGCTATAAGATGCATCCGACTGAAAAAAATAAAATTGTAATTGATGAAGCAGTTGCACCTATCGTTCGCCGCATATTTGCAATGGCTCTGGCCGGCATGAGCTGCCGCAGGATTGCAATGGTGCTGAATGAAGAAGGGATTCCAACACCTGCAACCTATTGCGGCTGGCAAAGGCGGCAAAAAGGCCCGTACAGTGGTCTCTGGTCCAGCGAGCGTATTTCGGATATGCTGAAGAACGAAACCTATATAGGAAATATGGTACAGGGTAAATCGGTTAAAATCAGTTACAAGTCACAGAAATGCATCAAACAGGAACAAAGCAAATGGATTGTCGTTGAAAACACACATGAACCTCTTGTTGATAAAGAAACCTTCCATAAAGTAAGGCAATTATTAAACAGCAGAAAATATACCCGCAGCAGAAAATATGATTTCCTGTTAAAAGGGCTGATTTTCTGTCATGAATGTGGATATCCGCTTGCGGTCATCAACCGTAAGACGACAACAGGAGAGGACAGACTATTCTTTGTTTGCCGCACTTATCAGCGATTTACAAAAGCAGGGGTCTGTACCTGCCACTGCATAAAGGAACAGGTTGTTACAGACGCAGTGATTGAAAAAGTACGTGAAATCTGTCAGGCATATCTGCATCCGCATCGTTTGCAGATGATTGCCAAAGAAACGATACAAACGGATAAAAAGAAACTGAAGCAGGAATATGCCATACATGCAGTGCGTAATAAAATCAGCAGTCTGACAAACAATCTGGATAAGATGTATATGGATCGCCTTAGTGGCTTACTTACGGAAACAGACTTTGAGCGGATGTATCAACGAATGAAAATAGAACGTACCGCTTTAGAAGAAAAATTAAAAGAGTTAGAGCGATTAAAGGAAAGTCCCATCAGTTCCGATACTTTGTCAAAAGAACTGGTGCAGCGTTTTTTACAATCTGCATATACCAGCAGAGAATTACTTGTCAGTTTAATTGAAAGAATTGAGTTAACCGAAACAAAACAGATTATTATTAAATTCCGCTTCCCCGAGCTGGAAGCGATTTCTTAAAGCACTTTATTTACAATAGATGTGGCGGTATACATAGGAACGGGAGATACCGAGCCGTCCGGCGATTTCCTGCTGTGTCAGTTCCTCCTGTCCCCACAGACCATAGCGAAAAATGACAACAATCTGCTCTCGTTTACTGAGACGTTCCTGTACTGCGTGCAGCATTTTTTCCGATTCGATGGCAAGATGCAGCTGTTCCGCAAAATCAGGTGTTTCGCTGTTGATGACATCCAGCATGACGATTTCGTTGCCGTCCCGATCGGTGCCAATCGGTTCATAAAGTGAAATATCGTTTTGAAATTTCTTGGAAAACCGCAGGGACATCAGGATTTCATTTGCTATTCTCCCCCCAATGCGTTTTTGATGCACTAAGGGGATTAGTTTTTCCCAGGCGGTCATCCTCCGTATCGTCATCTTCGTAGTCTACATCAGAAAATGCCACCAATTCCTCGTTTTCGTCCTCGTCGTCTGTATTATCAGAAGCAACAGAAGCGATTTCCGGGTATTCGATTTCATCGTCCTGCACACCAAACAGAACCACATGAGCGTTGACTCCGTCCCAGATAACCTTACGCACGATGGTGCGGATGGCTGCTCGTTTCTGCTCTATGGTCATTTCATCAATGCCATCCTTAAAGACAGTCAGCAGCTGACGCATCAAGTCAAACTCAATATCGCTGAGAGCATGCTGTGTGGTCAGACCCTCCAGCTCCTGAATACGTTTTTCAAGGGACTGGTATTCCTCGTTCAACTGCTCAATTCGTTTGGTTACATGAGCCTTGGCAGGGCTGTCACCCATATCTACAAGGGAGTCTACCAGAGAATTGATTTTCTTCTCTGTATCTGCCGTTTCCTTTCGCATATCATCCAATCGCTGTTCATAGTCCATGCGGTTGCCGGTATAAAATCTGCGGCTCTGTTCCAACTGTGCAATGAAAGTATCTCTGTCCTCTGCAAGCATTTTAATCTGCTCAATCACAGCCATATCCAATGTATTGCCATTTGCATTTTTACTGTTGCACACAGAACGCTGGCTGCGCTCCTTCATTTTGCAAACATAGGTGTAAATCACCTTTCCATCCGCAGTTTTTCGCTTGCTCATTTTCGGATACATACGCTCACCGCAGCTACAGAATAACAAGCCGGTCAAAAGCGCTTCGTTACTGCGTGGCTTTCTGAAAGATTTTGATTTATTGCGTTCCAAAGACTCTTGAATTTGTACCCATACTTTACCTAGAACCAGACCCGGATGCTTGCCAACGGATACAATCCATTCACTTGCAGGAAGGTACTTTGTAGCTCTGCCTTTCTCTTGATCGGTGCGGTTGTAAGCCATAATACCGTGCTTGTTGTCAAAGGCATCTTTCTCCGAGAACAGGTCTGTGTCATTCTGAATGAAGAAATTATAAGCATCTTCATCCGCAATCATATAAACCGGATTCTGTAAAATGGCTTTGATGGAAAAACGGGTAAAGTAATTGTTGTTCTTCGTCTTGATACCCTGTTTAATCAAAGCAGCTTCGGTTAAGGTCAGAGAATCCGTTTCTATATATAAGTCATAAATCATTCTGACAATATCAGCTTCTTCAGGAATCAGTTTCAGCTTGCAGGCTTTCTTAGACTTGCCATCAATGGTAATACTCTTGACTGCTTCGGAAGCATAGCCTGTAGGTGTTGTACCACCAAGCCAACGACCTGTCTTTGCCAGTTCGTGCATATTGTCACGAATACGTTCTGCAATGGTTTCACGCTCCAGCTGAGAGAAAACAGATGCGATATACATCATAGCTCGTCCCATAGGAGTGCTTGTATCGAACTGCTCTTTAATAGAAACAAAAGAAATATCAAGACGAGCCAGTTCTTCAATCAGGCTGGCAAAGTCACTGATGTTTCTGCTGATACGGTCAAGACGGTAAACTATGATAGCCTTAAACTTACGTTTCTTGGCTGCATCCATCATTATCTTAAAATCCGGACGATTCAGATTACCACCAGAAAAGCCCTCATCTTCATATACAGCAACTTTATCTACAGCGGTATCACCATAATGTACACGAACATATTCTTTGCATAGTTCTACCTGATTGCCGATACTTTCACCTTTTCCGGTAAATTTAGACTTACGGGAATAGATAGCTATGATGTCATCATTTTTCCGCATTTCATACCCTCCTTATCTTGATATGTGATGTGCCTTGTGGTATTATAACATAGCGTAGCAATAAAGTAAACAGATTGGAGGTATTTCTATGAAGTCAATCTTTGAAGAAATGGGCGGAACCTATACACTTGGCGAAGATGAAATGTATTATCCAGATTTGGAACTGCCGGTTGATGAAGAACCCCACTATGGAAAGTATGGTCGTATGCGTAAAGCCTACATAAAAGAGCATCGCCCTTGGCTGTACGCAGAGCTTTTGTTCGGAGGGAAACTGGTATCTCACTTAAATAGCATTGATGATACAGCTCATCAGAGAATGGAACTGCTGATCCAACAAATACAGGAGCAGCAAGGCGTAAATGAGGAATTAAAATCTCGTGATCAGATGGGTTGGGTAGGTGCTTGTAATAATATCCGCAATGCTGCGGAAGAAATCGTCTTAAATGAATTGATATATTGTTAAAAATGAAGGCCATCACGGTTCTCTATTTGAGAACCAGTGATGGTCTTTATCTTAATGCGAATTTAATGCCATAACCGGCACGCTAATGCCCATTTTATGGTTGAAATGCAATAATACAATTTAAGAAAACGAACATTGGAGGTGTTGAGATGGGAAAACTGGAACGTAAATTATCCTCCTCTCAGATGATTATTCTCGGTTTTGCCGCTGTCATATTGTTGGGTGCGCTGCTTCTGATGCTGCCGGTATCCAGTAAAAGTGGAGAGATTACACCGTTTCTGGATTGTCTGCTGACATCGACTTCGGCGGTTTGTGTGACCGGACTTGTGGTTTATGATACGGCGGCACATTGGACAGTGTTTGGGCAGGCAATCATTATTGTGTTAATTCAAATCGGCGGCATGGGCGTTATCACAGTAGCTGCTGCGATTACAATGGCAGCAGGAAAGAAAATCTCCTTGATGCAAAGAAGCACAATGCAGGATGCAATTTCCGCACCGCAGGTTGGCGGCATTGTCCGATTCACTGGTTTCATCTTGAAAGGCATCGTAATTATTGAGCTTTTGGGCGCAGCGATTATGGCTCCTGTGTTCATCGGGGATTACGGATTTGGCGAAGGTCTTTGGATGGCAGTATTTCACTCCATCTCAGCCTTCTGTAATGCCGGTTTTGACATTGTAAATGATGGTATTCTGTTTAATTCTTTGATGGGATATGCTGCGAATCCAATTATCAATCTGGCAATCATGCTACTGATTATCATCGGCGGACTTGGATTTTTGACTTGGAGCGATATTTGCACCAACGGCATCGACATAAAGCGATACCATATGCAAAGCAAAGTTATCCTTACTGTTACCTCAGGATTGATACTGGTTCCAACAGTCTACTTCTTCTTTTTCGAACTGGTACATCTTCCGTTTGCAGAACGCTTTTGGGGAGCCTTGTTCCAAGCCGTTACGCCGAGAACAGCAGGCTTTAACACCGTGGACTTGAATGCAATGAGTGAAACTGGACAGATGATTACATCATTGTTGATGATCATCGGCGGTGCACCCGGTTCTACGGCAGGAGGTATGAAAGTTACTACCTTTGCAGTAATGATATCTGTCGCAGCGGCAGTCTTTCAAAAACGTCAGAATGGTTGTTTCTTCGGGCGACGCATCGATGATGATACCGTAAAAAATGCGGCAACGGTGTTCTTTATGTATATTTCGTTATTTCTTCTTGGTGGAATAGCAATCAGTAAACTGGAAAATCTTCCGCTTGTAACTTGCCTGTATGAAAGTGCATCGGCGGTTGGCACAGTCGGGTTGACACTGGGTATCACACCGGAACTTGGAGCTATAAGCAAACTGATTCTGATTGCACAGATGTACATTGGCAGAGTTGGTGGGCTGACGTTAATCTTCGCTATACTGCCAGCAACAAAAAACACATTATCAAAACTCCCTGTCGAGAAAATCTCGGTAGGTTAAGAACAAGGAGGTTCTGTTATGAAATCGGTATTATTGATTGGTCTTGGACGATTTGGCAAGTTTATTGCTATGAAGCTGCACACTATGGGACATCAGGTTATGGCAGTAGATACCAGTGAGGAACGTGTAAATGCGCTGCTTCCTTATGTTACCAATGCACAGATTGGAGACAGCACCAATGAAGAATTCCTTGCTTCTCTGGGTATTGGCAATTACGATTCCTGTATTGTTGCCATTGGAGATAACTTCCAAAACTCTTTGGAAACCGCTTATCTGCTGAAAGAATTGGGTGCTAAAAAGGTTATTGCCCGTGCATCTCGTGGGATACAGGAAAAGTTTCTGCTACGTAATGGCGCAGATGAAGTGGTCTACCCTGAAAAGCAGTTGGCTGCATGGACAGCGATCCGTTGTTCCTCTGATAATATCTTGGAGTACTTTGAACTGGATAACGAATACGCTATTTTTGAATTGGAAATCCCACATGAGTGGAATGGAAAACCCATTGCACAGTTAGACATTCGTAAAAAGTTTGGCATCAATATCCTTGGTATCCGTGAGAACGGAAGATTAAATATGAGCATTACGCCGGATACCGTGCTTGGTCGAAATAAATCAATTCTTGTGTTAGGACAGGAAAAAGCCGTCCACAAGTGCTTCTGCATATAATCAATCCTTTTTTAATCAGGCTAAGGAAGTGTTCTTGATGAAGGATCTATTTTTAATACTAATTCTGTTGGCAACTTTTGCATTTGGATACTATGTTGTTGTAAGATTCGGAGATTTCATTGAAGAAAACCAACGCCTAATCGCCGAAGGTAATCGAAATAGCCAATGCAAGATTCATATTGCAGCAGAAACCCCGATGCTGTTGAATTCCATTGCATCTGCATTAGAGAGTTATTCTGAATCTGCTCCTCATGTTGAGTTCTTTCTCAGTAGTGGACAAATCAATCATCTCTTAGATAAGCTAATAAACGAACGTATCGACATTCTTCTTCTGGCAGATGACAGCACAGAACCTTTGGGGAAACAATATGCTTCTGTTCGGATTCCATACGAAAAGACAAAGATGCTGGTAACCACGCTTGGTCTAACAGTTGAAAATCCGGATGAGGAAAAATGGATTCGTGTTGTTTGGAAAAAGAGTTTGAAATCAAAAAATCGTGACCGAGTAATTACAGCATTGGAAATGGAACATTGTAGACTAAAATGCGGATATGCTGACTATTTAGACTGAACGTTCACATTTTCGGGGTAGAAATCAGGACTTTTGTATGGTAGAATCTATTACAAAGTTGGAGGTGAGGATAATGAACAAACTAAATAACATTAACAGCAAGCAGGATCATATCCTCGCCTGTCTGTCGTCGGCACCGTCCAATGCAAAGATCATTCGTTCCGCCGCAAGAATGGCAAAAGCCTTTGACAGTCAGTTTACAGCATTATTCGTTGAAACACCGGATTTTGCAGTGGCTACCGACGAAAACAAAAAGCGATTGGAGGAAAACCGCAAGCTGGCTGAACAGCTTGGAGCGACTATCGAAACGGTATATGGCGACGATATTCCGTACCAAATCGCAGAGTTTGCCCGCATCTCCGGTATTACTCGAATTGTTTTGGGCCAAAGCTCCGCTATCCAAAAGCATCTGTTTGGAAAACCGACATTAACACAACTTCTGTTGTCCTATGTACCAGAGCTGGATATTCATATCATTCCAGATAAAGCAGCAGATACGACCTATCATCCCAAAAAGGCGAGGAAATACCATCACGAGCAAATCATAAAAAACACTGTAAAGAGCGCTCTGATTCTGTTTGCGGCAACATTACTCAGTTTGTTGTTTCACGAGATAGGCTTTACCGATGCAAATATGATAATGGTGTATATTCTTGGTGTGTTGTTGACATCTATTGCCACATCCCATCAGATATACAGCTTGATTTCATCCATAGTCAGTGTATTTATCTTTAATTATCTGTTTACAGCACCTCGATTCTCGCTCGCAGCTTACGATACCGGTTATCCGGTAACATTCGTAGTTATGTTTTTAACGGCGTACATCACAGGTACATTGGCCATTCGATATAAAGAACAGGCACGACAATCAGAGAAAATCGCCAAACGAACAAAGGTACTTTTTGATACAGATCAGCTTTTGTCTAAGGCAGAAAACAAATTAGCCATTCTGCAAACTGCCGGACAGCAGATCAACAAGCTGCTCGGACGAAGTATAGTCATTTTTGACCACGAGGGTGGACGATTATCTGAGCCGATACGTTTCATTTCGGATGGACAGCGCTTTTACGATGAAGAAACAGAACTTGCGATTGTAGAGTGGGTTCTTCAGAACAATCATAATGCCGGAGCTACAACAAAGAACTTCCCGGATGCACAGTATCTGTATTTTGCTGTTCGTGTCAATGAACGAATATATGGTGTCGTGGGAATTGATGCAATGGCAGGTGCCTTGGATGCATCAGAGCAGAGCATCCTTTTGTCTATTCTCGGTGAAACAGCGCTTGCACTGGAAAATGAGAAGAATATCAGGGAAAAAGAAGCTGCAGCAATTCTGGCAGAGAGCGAACAACTTAGAGCTAATCTGCTGCGAGCCATCTCCCATGACTTACGCACTCCACTGACAACGATTTCCGGTAATGCAGGCAATCTTTTACACAACAGTCATAGCTTTGATGATGAAACCAAACAGCAGATTTATGCAGATATTTACGATGACTCCATGTGGTTGACCAACCTGGTGGAAAATCTTTTGTACTCTACTCGTATCGAAGAAGGTCGCATGATGCTGAAAACCTCTCCAGAGCTGGTTTCTGAAATCATCGAGGAAGCGATGCAGCATATCCGCCCCAATGCAAAAAAGCATTCCATCACTGTGAATTATGGGGATGATTTACTGATGGTACGGGTAGATGCAAAACTGATCGTGCAGGTCATCATCAATCTTGTGGACAATGCACTGAAATACACACCTTTGGACACCTTGATTAGTATCAGTGCTGAATGCAAGAACGGGATGGCGGAAATCAAAATCGCTGACACCGGCAAGGGCATCAGCGACGTGGAAAAAGGAAAAATATTTGATAAATTTTACAGCGGCGAACATAAAATAGCGGATAATCGCCGCAGTCTTGGGCTGGGTCTGTACCTCTGCAAAGCTATTGTGGAGGCGCATGGCGGATCAATCCATGTTACGGACAATTTACCGCATGGTTCTGTGTTCCGTTTTACCCTTCCGCTGGAGGAGGTAATAATACATGAAGAAATTTCAAATCCTCGTTGTGGAGGATGATGCTCCGGTACGCAATCTGATAACTACTACATTAAGAGCACATGATTACCGCTTTATTACATCAGGCACCGGTGAAGGAGCCGTGATGGAAGTAGCTTCTCATAATCCTGACATAATTTTACTGGATTTGGGACTACCAGACATTGATGGAGCGGAAGTAATACGCCGTGTCCGTAGCTGGTCAAACGTTCCAATCATTGTTATCAGCGCAAGAGCTGAGGATAATGATAAAATTGATGCACTGGATGCCGGTGCAGATGATTATTTAACAAAACCGTTCTCTGTTGAAGAATTACTGGCACGTCTGCGTGTTACCCAGCGCCGCCTTGCGCTGATACAAAATGTGAGCAATGAACAGGCGGTCTATCAAAACGGTCCACTTCGAATTGACTATTCTGTGGGTTGTGCTTATCTGGGTGACAATGAGCTGTCTCTGACTGCAATGGAATATAAGCTGCTGTGTTTACTTGCACGAAATACAGGCAAGGTATTGACACATCGTTTTATTTTACAAAATGTATGGGGAAGCAGTTGGGAGAATGACATTGGTTCTCTGCGTGTTTTTATGGCAACTCTGCGAAAAAAGCTGGAGAAAACCCCTGGCGCTCCACAATACATCCAGACTCATATTGGCGTTGGATATAGGATGCAGAAAGTGGAATAATGCTAAGAAACAGTTGTCCTGACCCTAACCAAATTGGAAAGGATGGCGGATCAAGGAGATAAACGAGCAAAACACCTGTTCCGTCTGACAAGAGAGCCTGCCAAGTTTCTGGCAACCATTCAGGTGGCCATCACATTGTCTGGCTTCCTGGGTTCCGCATTTGCGGCGGATAACTTCTCTGATCCATTGGTGGATTGGGTGATTAATCTGGGGATTACTGTTCCCAGGGCTACACTGGACACCATCGCCGTTGTTTTGATCACTTTGATTTTGTCCTATTTTACTCTGGTCTTTGGCGAACTGGTTCCCAAGCGAGTGGCAATGAAAAAAGCAGAAGCATTGGGACTGGGCATTTCCGGCTTAATTAGAGGCATCTCCATCGTGTTCAAGCCTATTGTATGGTTCCTATCTGCTTCTACTGATGCTGTTCTGCGACTTCTGGGCATTGATCCTAACGAAGAAGACGAACAGGTCAGCGAGGAAGAAATTCGCATGATGGTAGATGCTGGTAGTGAAAAGGGTGCTATTGACGAACAGGAAAAAGAATTCATCCAGAATGTCTTTGAATTTGACGACCTGACCGCAAGGGAAATTGCTGTCCATCGTACAGATGTTACTATGCTGTGGGTCGAAGATTCTATGGAAGAATGGAACAAAACCATCCATAACAGCCGTCATACTCTTTATCCCGTTTGCGGAGATTCCGCAGATAACATTATCGGTATTCTGAATGCCAAGGATTACTTCCGCTTAGACGATAAAGGACGAGAATGTGTGATGCAGAATGCTGTCAAAGCTCCTTTTTTCGTTCCCGAAACTATTAAGGCAGATGTCCTATTCCGCAAAATGAAAAAAAGCAGCAATATCATGGCCATCGTGCTTGATGAATATGGCGGTGTTGAAGGTATTGTGACATTAAACGACCTGATTGAACAATTGGTTGGTGATTTAGGTGAGGACACTGCTGAGGAAGCCGCAGCAGAACCCCATGTCGAGCAAATGGATGAAAATATCTGGGCTATCATCGGCAATGTGGAACTATATGACATTGAACAGGCTTTGGGTGTGGATATTGGTATGGAGGATGTGGACACTTTCAGCGGACTTGTATTTGGCGAGCTGGATATGATTCCTAACGATGGGGAGCAGAATATCGAACTGGACTTCAAGGGGCTACATATCCATATTACTCATATCGAAAACCACCAGATTTCTAATGCTTTGATTAGCAAGTTAATCCTTTCTGAACCAGACGCAGAATGATTTCGTTGCTGTGACACAGTTAAAAAGCGGGAGTGCATTTTTACGATGCACTCCCGCTGATTTTGTTAGCGTTCTCTGTCTTTCTGCTTTTTTAGGGGGTGGTTCTGCCTGCGTTCTTGTTGGAACTTGCGCTGTTGCTCCTGTTTCAGTTGCTGAATTCTTTGTTCCTCGGCGTATTCATCCAGCATAAGGGAAACCTCCCGCCTTCCGTCAACCATGGTTATATAGCTATATTCGTCGGTATATCGTTCCTGCAATTTGTGTACAGCATCCTGCTCCATTTCGGAACGGATAGCTTGTCGTGCATTGTACAGGTCGATGGGATCAAAGTCTGCCACCTGTTCCTGTAGTGAAGCAAATTCTTTCTGTGCTGCATCCAGCTCGGCAGAGAACTGTACCTCCTTGGCTTCCAGATTTTTCAGTGTATCTTTCATGGTGGACACGCTGGTTTTTACTTTCTTTACTTCCTTATCGTCAGCACAGTCCAACTGGTTCAAAAGCATGGTTCGTTCAGAACATAGTTCTTCCAGATCTTCGGTTAGTTCTGCAATGCGCTGAGATAGCTCCATCTGCTTTTTGACATTAAAAATGGAGGTACCTTTCTTTTCAGAGCGAAGGGATTTCTGCTCACTGCTCTTTTCTCTGATTTCCTGTTTCAACTCCGCATAGCGTTCCAGAATAGGATCTGCGGCATCAACATATTTGGAAATGCTACTCTTGCCTTTGCAGATATACCCAAGCTGATAACAGAAAATAATCATCTTCGCACGCAGAGATTCCATTGCTTTAGCAAGGGAGGGAATGGTATTTTTTGCTGCATCCATCAGTTTCTTGACAGATGCCTTCAGTTCACGCAGGAGCTTATTATCTGCTCTGATCTGACGGTTCAGCTCGCAGCGGTCAGAAACAATTCCCATGGATTCCAGTTTTCTTGCATGGTAGCCTTCGTGTACAGTCGGCTGTTCGGTCAGTCCTCTGGCGGCATGGCTGCGGCAGTCTACACGATCAACAATACCATGACGTTCCTGTTCTTCATTGATAATCATTTCCCAACTCTTACGCCACGCAAATATCTGTTCTTCGCTGTTCCAAAGCTCTGTAAGAGGATTTTGTCTCCCATAGCGGGTACTTTTAGGTGTCTTTGATGTTCTGATACATCCCTCAATTTTCTCTGCTTCAGATGGGGTTAAATACCCCTTTTTCTCCCCGAACTGATACATATATTGTTTCTCCCATCCCTGTGTCTTGGCAACTTTGAACTCGTCAGCGGTAAAGCCACATTCTTCTTCGCCACGCTTACAGAGATATTCTTTCTGGGTCTTTGCCTGCCATTTGCCATGCTCATCCAAGGGGCGCATCGTGAAAAGAATATGGCTGTGTGGATTATGCCCCGGAGGGTATGGGTCATGAATGTTCACATCTGCACACATACCAAGATCCGTTCCCTGTTCTCGGATAAAACGCTCCAACATATTTTTCCAATCGTCTAAAGACAACTCAGCTGGCAAAGCTACTACAAGCTCTCTTGCCAGTCAGCTGTCCTTTGTTTTTTCTACGGACTCGACCGCTTCCCATAGCACCTGTCTGTCTTTCCAATTCTCCGGTGCATACTGCGGCAGAAAGACTTCGCTATACAGACAACCTTGCTTTCGGGTGTAATCGTGGGTCAGTCCATCGTAGTCGTTGTAGAGTCGAGAGCAGGATGCGTAAGCAGCGGCCGCTATGACGGAACGGCCTGCACCACGACTCACAACTTTAGCTTCCAAATGGAAATAGTTCACTATTTTCCTCCTTCCTGTGCCGCAGCACATTTTTGTTTCTTTTTGTGAAAAAGAAAATAGGTGCTGTCAGATGCTGCACCTATCTCTGCGATAAAGCTGCCGGTGGCAGGTTTTCGCAGGCAGTTAACACAAGGTAGGGTACAAATTGTCCCACTACTTACAAACGCTGTAGCGATTGTACTTGTGGAAACTGCGTGGACAATGACAGCAATTTGAAAAAAGTGTGTCATTGTACATAAGGCTCCAGAGGAGCCGCAAAGCCTCGCAGAGTGCACGACCCTGAAGGGGATACCACCGCCCATTTTATGGGTGGTGAGTAAGTGCGCCCTTCGGGATAGCAGCAAAGCTGCCAGTCTTATGCGTTCAATCGTTTTTTCAGTTCCATCTTCACATCATCAAGCTCCATGGTCTGAACCTCTGGGAATACGCTCTCCAATACGGCTCCAATCTGGATCAATCGTCTGGTTCTTGCTTTTCGTTCTTTCTGACAGTTTCGTGCTTCAATCGCTTCCATTCTGTGCTGTGTCTGCAATAATTTCTTTTCGTCTTCGGTCATAGGTCTGTTATTTGCCATAAAATCTCCTTTCTGGTATCAGTTCGGTACTGTTATCCAGTGTAGATGGTGCAGATACAATTTGCTTTGCAATCTCAAGGTTATCTGTGTACTGATGGGCAAATTGTTCAGCACCATCGGCTGTGAAATTAAGTACCGGAATTTAATATTTTTCGTGCTTCCTGCATATTGGCGGCTGCGTTCAGCCCTCGGATATTCTGATTGTTGATTTTCAGAGGAACACATCGCTCCAATACTCGGTCATAAATTCTGGCTCTTGCCAGATCTTTCGGATGCTTTAATTCATCCAAGGTCAGATTTGTGGTTACAATCAGCGGTTTCTTGCTTCGGTATCGGCTGTCAATCACATTGAATACCTGCTCCAGAGCAAATTCTGAACTTCGCTCAATTCCCAGATCATCAATAATCAGCAGACTGTATTTATTAAAGCTGTCAATGAACTGGCTTCTATCATCGGAATACATTCCGGTCAGCGTATTCAGTATTCTGGAAAAGTTGGTCATCAGAACCGGAACACCTTTGTCTACCAGGGCATTTGCAATGCACCCGGCGAAAAATGATTTACCGATTCCAACATCTCCCCAGAGAAGCAGCCCCAAGGATTTCACTTTCATTTCCTCCCAATGTGCCACATAATCATGGGCTTTCTGCATTTCCGGATTGTAGCCTTTATCATTGGAAAAGTTATAATCATGCAGAGATTTATCCTGCAATCCATTGGCTTTCAGACGAGACACTTGCATGAGAAATTCCTGATGCTTGCGCTCAGCTTCTTCTTTGTCGTATTCTTCCTGCTGACAACGGCAGCGAACTGTTGGGAGAAATACTCGTTCCTTCAGTTCAATGTGGTGCTGTCTAGGAGTATGACATTTGGAGCAATAGATCAGTCCGTCAGCTTCATTCAGATATTCATCTTCCGCAAGCTCTCTCGGCTGAAATAAATCGTCCACAGTATTTGCTATTGGCTTCATAGGCTTTCGTCCTCCTTACATTCATAAGTTCGTCTGACAGGAGCAGGATGGTCTTGCAATGCCCAGCTTCGTATGGTAGCTGCATGATTGGCATATTGCTTTCCGCTGGATGCCATATATCTGGATAATTTCTCAATGTATTCCTGATAGTGGGGTACTTCGCTTTGTAAAGCTGACAGTTCCTCCGTGGTCAGAAAAACATTTTGATAGGAACCATAGGCGGTGCGATTATCCTTACTCTCTGAATTTGCTCTTTTAATATTGTTCTTCTCTTTATTACTACTGGACAGTTTTCTTTCTGTTACAGAGACAGTTTTCTTTCTATCCGTAGGACAGTTTTCCGCCTGTCTGCTGGAAAGATTTCTGTCCGTCTGCGCCAGAGTTTCCGGTGGCACTCTTACATAGATACTGTTCGGAAACCCTGCGCCCTGACGTTTACGGACAATCAGATTGTCTTTTTACAGAGCAGATAGTGCGGTCTTAATGGACATTTCACTTTTGTGCATTGTTTCTGCCAGATTCTTGATGGGGAAGAAAATGAACACACGACCTTGTTCATCAGTCCAACCATCATTTTTTTGTGACAGCCTTGCTCGGTCGAGCAAAATCGTATAAAGAATTTTGGCAGTTTCATTCAGTCCATCTTTGTCCAATAAAAATCTTGGAAATGCCATATACGGCGGTATCGAACTATCCTGTGTCAGAAATCGTGTCATGTGTTCACCTCCCTTCTGTAGGATCAGCTTGGAGAAAATTTATTCTCCAAGAAAATCCCAATCCAGCTCTGCATCCGGTTCCTGCTGAACAACTGAAGTTGTGTTATGAGATGCTTGTGACAGCCCAGCCATACAGCCTGCCAGAAATACCGGAAGTGTTCTCTCCATAGCACTTTCTACAGAGGAAATAATCTGATTTACAAATCGCTCTTCTCGTTCTCTGGTTTCAAAGTAAGGATCATCCTGACTGCGATAATAGCGGTCAAAATATTCCACCAGAGCTACGGCAATCACATTGCTGTAGGATTTGAATTGTTGCTTGTCCATAGTCTGAAGATACTGCCATGCTCGTTTCTGGGTGTCCTTTTCCAAATTGAAACGTAGATTTGTGCTGCGGATATTCTCGATCATGGGTTACTCCTTCCTGCGAAGGCTGGCAAAGGCGAGATATTCATAACCTTTGGCTGTTGCACAAATATCATCCAGAATGGTCACTCGGCTTTCATCATACTGCCCGAAGTGCTTAATCAGACAGCCGCCACCACCAACGATATACAGTCGCATCAGATCCGGATTGTATTCATAGCGGCGAAGTGTAGCGAAAATATCAGCCACATAACGTTTAGCTACGGAAGTAATACAGTCCAGATACGGCTTGCTGATGTCAGCAGTTCCGAAACGAAGCACCTGCTCAACGGTAGATTCTTCGATTTTCACGCCGAAGCTGTCCAGTACCGCATTCTTAGCGGCAATCATACATTGATTGACACCGAACTTTTCTGTCCAACAACGGCTCTCTATAGCCTTTTTGTTATTGATATACAAAATGTTCAGGGTACCGTTTCCGATGTCTGCCAGAAGATTGGTTCCTTTGAAATCTCCCAAACGGCTGACAATAGCAGGGTATCCCTGCGGGAACAGACTGCATCCAACAAAACAGATATGGTAGTCTTTGCCGTTGAAGCGGAAATCCACATCCTTATTACGGAGCAGATAGTTTCGGAAATCTTCTCTCTGTTTGCGAATCCAGGTCAGCGGAAGACCGGCAGCCAGATGAACATCTGCTTCACGGATACCATACACATTCAGTTCTCTGGCAACTGCCATCAGAGTCAGAATGTAGTAGTCCTCATCCATAGCCTTGTCTGCGATAAATTCCTTGTGACCTTCCCCGATGCGATAATAGATACCGGCATACTCTAGAATGTTTCCGGAGAAAATTGGCTCTGTTTCATAGGCGGTCACTCCGGTAGGGGTAACTGTATTGGCAGTCTTGATGTTGCCGTATCCATGATCCACGGCAATGATTTTGATGGTGTTCAGTTCTCTCATTTGCTCTGTACCTCCTTGTGTTTGTTTGTGTTCATAAAAAATGCCACCTTTCAGTAGTTTTGCATGGAATTGGCACCGGATTTAAGAATTTGGTGCTGTTTACCTTGCAAGTTCATTCTACTGAAAGAGGGCAGAAAACACATTGAGCGTGGATTGAGCGGAAATTGAGCAATGAACAAATATTATTTATTGAAACACAAAAATAGCCCTGCTACTACACAGAGCTATCCTTGCTTATTTAATGTTCTCCTATTTACTTAGTAATTTCTTTCCTAAATATACCCCTGACTGTGTATAAGTTTCAAGCAGTTCCTGTTTCTTCGCTTCAATGACATCCGGCTCTGATTCAAACAGCACTTCATAAATAGCCATCGCTTTCTTGAAATGTGTAGTCGCCTGCTGAATGTCACCGATGGTTAGACAGATACCGTCCATAGCTTCCTGCACACTGGCATAGTCCATTGTTTTATCGGAATTGTATTCCTGAATGACACGACAGAGCTTTTTCAGGGCAGACAGCTCATTCAAAACCAACTTCATCCCCTGCAAATCGTGATACTTGTCCATATATGGGAAGGTATCTTCCAGAAAACGCAGGTAATACGGCATATCATCATTTTCAATGCGTTCGATCACAGACTCGACCATCTGGAACAGCTGCCTGTAATAGGAGATGTCATAGCCATGCAGCAGGCATATCTCATGGATGCTGTCCAGCAGAGTACGGCATTTCTGCACGGACGGGCGGGTTTCGTCCATCGCCACTTCCTGTACCATAGGATGCAGTGTAACCGTTCGTCCATCCACTGTCTGCACGAAACCCTTTTCTATCAGGCCATTGATGATATTCATATCACACAGCTTCAGCCAGTTTGCAAGCAGCCTGCCCGGAATACCGGTAAGCGGAACCAAAGAAAGATTTCGCATAACATCCGTTTCCGCATTGGACAGCTGATACAAGGAAAACAGCGTATGAATATGGTCATAATAGGTTTCCTTGCGGCTCCTGCCGTCCTTGGTGATGTCAATCGTATCGGTGACATCCAGGGCGGCTTTTTCCGTTTTCAGCTTGTTTAGCAGGGGTAGCGGCTTCAGAATTCCCGTTTCCAACAAGCGGGCAGATAATTCTACAGCCAGAGTGTGACGGTGAACGGCCTGGATGATCTGTTTCAGAACCGGGCGCTGTTTTTCCGCATCGGAGTAGAAACAGCCCATCAGTGAAATCAATGTTTCTGTATCAGCAATCTCTTCCAGATTCACGGAAGCGTAGGTATCAAATTTGCTTCGGGTAGTAAACAGAATACGGCAATGATATTTCAGGATTACATCCAGAATACTGTCCTTTGCTGTTACAGTATTGAAGTTATCAATAATCAGCAGACTGTCTGCTCTCAGTTTGCGAAGATGGCGATGGTGTCTGCTGAATCTTGCATCGGCAGTTTCGTTTTCGTCCACATCATCAGCAAAGTCCATATTTACAATATCATTCTTCAAATCACCGGAGTAGGTGATGTACAAAATGTTGGTGTATTCTTTGTCATATTTCTTCGCATAGGCTTTTGTCAGTTCGCTTTTACCAATACCGGCGATACCCTGAACGAACACCTTTCCCTTTGAGCAAAGAAGTTCATGGAGCTTTTCCAACTCTGCATCACGACCGCAGAAGTGGTGGCATGGTCTTGGTACTTTTACATCAAGGATAAAATCACGCATCAGCGGAGAGAAACAACCGGATGCTAAAAGTGCCTTGTTATTAACATCACGTTTTCTGAACTCACGCTCCATACCGAAGAATAAAACCGCAGCAAGGAGATCTGCTTTGTCCCTATCCGTCTGACAAGGATAGCTTACAGTCAGTTTGTTCTTTACTTCCGGTGAAATGGTTGTATCCTGAATTAACAACGTGTGAGCATCTCCCACAGCCATAGCACTGTCATACATCAATGGCAGCACATTGTATTCTATATCAGCTGAAAGCAGATCTCTGTTTTCTTCATCCAAATAAAATGAAATAATTCGAGGGCTAATTCTTGCCTGTCCATTGAACCAACGGCAGACCTGCCCGTTGTCAAAAGCAAAATCCAATGAGTCTGCATCGTCACAGAACGACGCAAAGATCTGATCCAGCAAATGCATCTGGTCAATCTTAACTTCTTCATTAAGGTTTCGGTCAACAACGGTGCGTTCGTCATTGATATATTTACGAATAATGGTGATGACTGAACTGAAATCTAAATATTCCATAGACAGCCCTCCTTCCAAAAAGTAGTCAATTTGCGCTCAATTCACGCTCAATGAATCTTTGACAGATTCTTGATAAGATGATACCACGAAAGAAGTTCCACAGTACCCCAACAAGTTTTCGATGAATTGCTTCGCAACTCATCGCCCGTAAGGGAAATGCCCTTGCAAGCAAGCATTTCCCTCTTACGAATATTATAGCAGAAAACACCATTTTTTGAAGTAGGAAAGCAAGCGTTATAAGTTAGGTATAGCGGACAACTTCTCTCTCATAGACTGAAATACCGAGGGAGGTGCGTGGTATCGCAAGAAAGAGTGCTCCAATCAATGTAATTGTCCATTATCCAAAAGCTGAAGAAGGCAAGCGTGAACTGGCAGAGCGTGTTGCCAGTGTCCACGCAAGCTTGGTCAATCAGCATATTAAAAAACTGAATTGTCCTTCCGACCAGAAGGTACAGCTACTGGATGCGGTTATCAAATCCACATCTATAGAGAAAGCAGGTGAACAAACTCCTTAAAGTTTGAACACCTGCTTTTTCTATGCCTTGATCAGATTTTTGAAGTATTTCTCCCAGGAATTGATATTCATCCGCTTCTGGTCAGCTTCCCATGCCCGGAGCAGATTGGGGTCAACCCCTATGAGTCTTGCGAAAGGCTTTTTCTGCAAGCCAAGACTCTCTCGATACTCTCGTATCATTTTTCCCTGCCCTTTATATAAGAAACGATTGTAATCGTCCAGCAAGTCATCTACCGGAATTTTGTAGAGTGCTGCCAGCTTATCCACGATTTCCTTCGGATAGTAGTCAACATATCCGACTTCAAAATCTATGTAATGTCCACGACTGATACCAATCAGCTCTGCCACTTCCTTTTGCATCAGGCCCATATGGTGGCGGCACCAGCGGAGCCTGTCCGGTACATTTGGAATATCTTCATAGTTCTGATAGTGCTGATTGAACAGCTGCGCTTCCAATAACCTGTGAGGGGCGATCAGTCGGAAACTATGGATATACATAGGTGCATACCTTACGCAGCCGTCCAAAGTGGAGCAAAGTATATACATATTCTCGGATACCTGCGTCAAAATACGCCATTTTGGTTCTTTTCTGCTCTGAGGGGATTGATTTGGAACCATAAACGCATCCGTGAGAGGATAGCATTTTCAATACAGCGAGAGGCATAGGTGGCAAGGCGGATGCTTTTTTCGCTATCATAGGAAAGAATCGCCTTAATCAGCCCAACGATACCAATGGAAATCAGTTCCTCCGATTCTCGTTGGGCATTGTTGTATTTCTTCGCAATATGGGCGACCAGACGCAGATTATGCAGAATCAGTGTTTGCTTGGCGGATTCCTTTTCTGCATCTGTTCCGTCACGCAGGCGAAGGAGAAGCTGCTGCTCCTTCTCTTTTGCAAGGGGCTTCGGGAAGGAGCCGCTGGAAGAAAAACCACTTAGGAGCGGAACAAAAAATATGGGCAGCATAGGTAAGAAAAACACAGGCGCACCTCCGTTGGAAAGGGGATACTTTATTCTATGGCAGCAGGCTATTGTCTGTGCGTGTCTGAACGGAAGTTATCCTGTCCTATTTTTGCAGGAGGGGACGAAAGTTGCGGTTGAAAGAGAAAAAAACAAGCATGAAATCGTGTATGCTTTTGAAAAGGAGGATTTTATATGGATTTGAAATTTAAGCGAAAAAATAAAACACTCATCATTCTGATTGCAGGAGAAATTGACCATCATTCTTCTAAGGAATTACGCAGCAAAACGGAAAGTGCCTTGGAGCAAATGGGAGGAAGAAATATCATCTTCGGGTTTCAGGAGGTGACTTTCATGGACAGCGCGGGCATCGGCGTAATGATTGGCAGATACAAGCAGGTGCAGTCCTTAGGAGGGCGCATTGCCATTGCCTGCCCAAATGAAAAAATCGAGGAAATGATTCAGCTTTCGGGACTGTCTCGTTTGTTGCCGACCTTTGTTTCTCTGGATGCGGCGATTGCCTATGCGGAGGGGAGGAAATCGGATGCAGTATGAAAATGAAGCGCGGGTATTTTTTACCGCGAAATCAGAAAATGAGGGTTTTGCCCGCCTATTTGCCGCAGGCTTTCTGACGCAGCTTGACCCGACTATTTCAGAAATGACGGATGTAAAAACTGCTGTTTCCGAAGCAGTGACAAACGCCATTATTCACGGCTACGAAGAAAAAGGGGGCTTAGTGGAGCTATTTTGCGGCTATATCGGCAGGAAAATCTACATAGAGATTGCCGACACCGGCAAGGGGATTGAAAACATCGAAAGGGCGAGAGAGCCGCTCTATACCTCCAAGCCGGAGATGGAACGTTCCGGTATGGGCTTTACAATTATGGAAACCTTTATGGAAAAGGTGCGTATTGAAAGCCGTATCGGGGTAGGTACACGCATCTTCATGGAAAAAACACTGGCAAAGGAGTGATTCCATGGAGCAGACCTATGAATGGATTCGTCTGGCGCAGGCAGGAGATGCCGCGGCAAAGGACAATCTGCTACAGGAAAATTCCGGTTTAATCTGGAGCGTAGTGGGACGCTTTCGCGGACGCGGCGAGCCGGAAGACCTCTATCAGATTGGTGCAATCGGACTGCTGAAATGTATCGAAAAATTTGATTTCAGCTATGATGTGAAATTTTCTACATACGCCGTACCCATGATTCTGGGGGAGATTAAAAGATTTCTCAGAGATGACGGGACGGTGAAGGTGAGCCGCAGCCTGAAGGAGCTTGCATGGCGGGCGAAGCGCTTACAGGAAGCGGCGATGCAGGAGGAAAGCAGAGAATTATCCCTACAGGAGCTTGCAGAACGATTAGAGGTAGAAAAAGAGGAGCTGGTTTTGGCATTGGAATCTACAAAGGATGTAGAGAGCCTGTATGCCTCTGTGGACAGAAACGAAGGCACCTTGCAGCTGATTGATAAGCTCGCAGACAACACAGAAAGCGAGAAAATGATGGAGCGGCTTTCTTTGATGGAGGCCTTGGAGCATCTGGATGCGAAGCAGCGACAAATCATTATTCTGCGATATTTTCAGGATCGCACGCAGGCGGATGTTGCGAGGTACATCGGCATTTCTCAGGTACAGGTTTCGCGCATTGAAAAACGGGTACTTTCCGAACTCAGAAAGCATTTACAGGAAAAGGACTAGGAAAAAGAGAGAGCATAAAATAGAAAGCATAAAAAATAGAAAACAGTGGTTTGTTTTTCTCTGACAAAGCCACTGTTTTTCTGATGTTTTAATGAATTTTTCTGCCGCATTTCGGGCAATAGGCGTATTCCTGCGAAAGCAGATAGCCGCAGTCGGGGCAATGCATTTCCTGCGCCTGCCCCATACCTGCAATGGTTAAGTCCTCCTCACGGAGGGTGACGCTTTCACCATGCTCGATTGCCTTGCCCAGTTCTGCATCAATGGCATAAATAGTATAGCAGCAGTTGGAAACGGCATAATACTGCTTGCCCCACTTAAACAAAGGAATGAAAAAGAAGCTGAAGCAGGTATAGGTCATAAAAACGGAAATACTGCACAAACGTCCGCATTTTTTGCAGACTATCGTCTGCCGAAAGTGTTCAAATTCCTTTTTGCCCTGAAAAATACCGCCGATAAAAAACATAAAATCACATCCAATCGTAAGAATTTATTTTACAACTCTTGGCTAACATGATAAAATGATTTTAAATAAAATGCAACTATTTTCCGAAGGAGGGGAGTATATGAAAATTTCTCGTTTGGTTGTAAGCGCAGTTTCTTTGGCTGTTTCCGCAGCCATGCTGACACTGAGTATCATTGATTTAATTCGCAACGATGAATATTGATTTTTGCATAAGAATTGAGAAACAGGAGAAACTGTTAACAGTGATTCCGAAAAAAACAAAGACTTGGCGGGAGAAACACAGCACTTGCATGGTTTTCTTTCGCCATAAATTTTATTTATGATTTATCCAAGGAAATATTATGTATTTTTTCGGGAAATAGGCAATTTTTTCTATTTTTTTATTGTGCAAAATATTTTTTGTGCTATACTATAGGTAATAGGACGTTTGAAATAACACGATGCAAAAAATGTCCCACGCAAGAAATCATATTTGTTAGGAGGAATTTTTTATGGCTAAGGTTGGTATCAATGGGTTTGGCAGAATCGGTCGCCTGTTTTTCCGTGCGGCTTTGGAACGCGGCGATGTAGAAGATATCGTTGCGGTAAACGATCCCTTTATTGATGTAGATTACATGATTTATATGCTGAAATATGACTCTGCACATGGTCGTTTCAACGGCAAGCTGGAGGATAAGGACGGCAAGCTGGTTGTAAACGGACATGAGGTAACGGTTTTCAACGTAATGGATCCGAAGGAAATTCCCTGGAAGGATGCAGGTGTTGAATACGTTCTGGAATCCACAGGGCTGTTTACCACAATGGAAAAGGCGGCACAGCATTTTGAAGGCGGCGCAAAGAAGGTTATTATTTCCGCACCCTCCGCTGATGCACCTATGTTCGTTATGGGGGTAAACCACGAAACCTATACAAAGGATATGAATATTGTTTCCAACGCATCCTGCACGACAAACTGTCTGGCACCTCTGGCGAAGGTAATCAATGATAACTTCGGCATTGTAGAGGGTCTGATGACAACCGTACACTCCATCACAGCAACACAGAAAACCGTTGACGGCCCTTCCAGAAAGGACTGGAGAGGCGGACGTGCAGCGGCTACCAATATCATTCCTTCCAGTACAGGCGCGGCAAAGGCAGTAGGCAAGGTTATCCCTGCGCTGGCAGGCAAGCTGACAGGTATGTCCTTCCGTGTGCCTACGGTTGATGTCTCTGTTGTAGACCTGACCTGTCGTTTGGAAAAGACTGCAACCTATGAGGAAATCAAGGATGCGGTAAAGAGAGCATGTGCAAACGAAATGAAGGGTATTATGGATTATACCGAGGATGATGTGGTTTCCACGGACTTCCTGACAGACCCTCATACCTCTATTTTCGATGCAAAGGCAGGCATTGCCCTGAATGACCACTTTGTAAAGCTGGTTTGCTGGTATGATAATGAATGGGGCTATTCCAATAAGGTTCTGGATTTGATTCAGCACATGGAAAAGGTAGATAATCAGTAAGCACTACGCAAAAAACAGTATAGAAAAGCAGACAGCCTTGGGTGCAACAGCCTGAGGCTTTTGTTTTGCAATCCTTATAAAAAAAGTCAAGCGGAAAACAGGACAAAAAATGTCCCACTTTTTTGTCCACAATCACGAAAGGGACATAAAACGTCCCACAAAAATAGATACATTGTCTAAATCATATCCCATTCCTTTCTGTATTTCCTGTATAGACTTCTGAAAAATAAAAAAATACAAAATTCTGAGTTTTTTTTCACTCTGATGTGGTAAAATGAACTGGTAAAAGTTACTGGTCATTCCTATTTTTATATATGAGAGGGGAAGAATCTAATGGCAATTAAAGTTGGCATCAATGGTTTTGGTCGTATCGGCAGAGTTGTATTCAGAGTTCTGATGCAGCGTCAGGATGAATTTGAACTTTGCGGTATTAACCTGAGAAATGCAGAACTGGATTATATGGCATATCAGTTGAAATATGACTCTATCTTCGGTCGCTTTGAAGGCGATATCGAAATCGGCGAGGACTGCCTGATTGTAAACGGTCAGAAAATCCACGTTTTCAGTGAAAGCGATGCTTCTCTGATTGAGTGGGCAAACTGTGGTGCAGAATACATCATCGAATCCACAGGTGCGTTCAATACAATGGAAAAGGCTTCTCTGCACAAAATCGGCGGCGCTAAGAAGGTTATCCTGACAGCACCCGCTAAGGATGAGGTTACACCTACCTTTGTTGTTGGCGTAAACCACCAGACATACAGAAAGGACATGGATATCGTTTCCAATGCATCCTGTACAACAAACTGCCTGGCACCTCTGGTTAAAATCGTAAATGACGCGTTCGGTATCGAACAGGGTCTGATGAGCACTATTCACGCCGCAACAGCAAAACAGAAGGTTGTAGATGCAAGATCAATGAAGGACTGGAGAACAGGCAGAAGCGTATTCAACAACATCATTCCTTCCACAACAGGCGCTGCAAAGGCAGTAGGTCGTGTAATTCCCGAACTGAAGGGCAAAATGACAGGTATGTCCTTCCGCGTACCTACAAATGATGTATCTGTTGTTGACCTGACAGCAAGACTGAAAACTCCTGCTACATACGAACAGATTTGTGAAAAGGTAAAAGAAGCATCTGAAACCTACATGAAGGGTATCGTAAGATACACAGAGGATGAGGTTGTTTCCTCCGATATGTTGGGTGAATCCAATACCTGTATCTTCGACGCAAAAGCAGGTATCATTCTGGATGATAACTTTGTAAAACTGATTGCTTGGTACGATAACGAATGGGGTTACTCCAATAAGGTTGTTGACCTGATTGCACACATGTACGAAGTAGACCACAGATAATCAAAAAAGAAAACACAAAAAAGCCTTGGTTCTGAAAGATGAGCCAAGGCTTTTTATATTCATTTGTAAATTCTGATAAGTAAATCAAGGGGTATCTACCATGCGGTAGCCGATGCCGACCTCAGTAAAGATATATTCGGGGGAGGCAGGGTTTTTCTCCAGCTTTCTACGGATATTCGCCATATTTACGCGCAGAATCTGGTTATCCTTTACAGCATAAGGCCCCCAGAGCTCCGTGATGATGTAATCGTATGTAAGCACGCGTCCGGCGCTTTTTGCCAGTAAGGAAACGATTTTAAATTCAATCTGCGTCAAATGAACATCCTTGCCATCTACAGTGATTTTACGCTTATCGAAATCAATCGTCAGCCCCTTGGTAGAGAATACATCATTATTTACTGCACCGCCGCTGTTTTTTGCACTGTGACGCAAGGCGGTACGGATACGCGCCAGCAGCTCAGATGTGCCGAAGGGCTTGGAAATATAATCATCTGCGCCCAAATCCAAGGCTTCTACCTTATCGGATTCCTCTCCGCGAGCGGAAACGACGATAACAGGAACGGCAGACCATTCTCTGATTTTTTTCAGAATTTCAATCCCATCCATATCCGGCAAGCCCAAATCCAGAAGAATCAAATCGGGGCAATGGGAGGGTATCATGGAAAGTGCCTGTCCTGCTGTTTTTGCAAGCAGAGGCGCATAGGCATTTGCCTTCAGCGTGGTTGCAATGAAGTTGCTGATGGCATCCTCATCTTCGATAATCATGATTTTAATTTTATTGGGCATAATCAGATTCTCCTTTCATTGGCAGAACAAAGGTGAAGCTTGCGCCGCCGTTCAAATTATTTTTTGCAAAAATTTTACCGTCATGGGCAAGAATAATCGATTTACAGATAGATAGACCAATGCCGATTCCTCTGGAAGAATCACTTGAGCCATGCTGGGTTTTTCCGTCAAAAATATCAGGGATACGGGAGGGATCAATTCCCTTGCCGTTGTCTGATATGGTAAAGACTGCGCCGCTTTTTTTTCTGGATACCTTTACACCAATCGGCGCGGTACTGCCGGAATGGCGAATGGCATTTTCCATCAGATTGATGAGTACCTGTTCGATCAGGGTGGCATCCATGGGAACAATCAGCATTTCCTCCGGAACAGAAACATTTACAACGGAATCGGGAAAACGCTTGCGAATCCGACCGACAGCCTCACCTACAATTTCTTCTATGATTTCATCCTGCTTTTTCAGATTGGTTGTGCCGCCTGTAATTTTCGTAACAGAAAGCAGATTTTCTACCATGTGAATCAACCATTCTGCATCATGCTGGATATCCATTAGCATTCTTCTGGAATCCTCAGAGGCAATCTGTGTGCCGTTTTCCAAAAGGGTGGTTGCGGCACCTATGATGCCCGTTAGGGGTGTGCGCAAATCATGCGAAACTGCACGCAAAAGGTTGCTCCGCATTTTTTCCTTTTCTGTTTCCAGAAGGATTTCCTGCGCTTTTTTTCGTGCCTGCTGTCTTTGCAGTGCCAGAATAGTCTGCGAAATCATGACGTTGATGAAACTGAAGGTATCGTCAATCAGAAGCTTGGTTTCATCAAAAAGGAAACCGACTACGCCATAAATTTTATCCTCCGTGATGATAGGGAAGTAGGTTCCCTTACAGTTCTGCGTACCGTCTTCGATTTCCGCGCCGACGGGATTCTGCGTATCATAGGCTCTCTGTGCAACCTGCTTTTCCAGAAAGCTATACAGAATCCGTTCATCCTCATCTCTCAGGGTACAGATAGACTGCTTGAGAGGCTTTAACGGTTGATCTACATAGAGAATGACGCTGCACTGGTTTGTTTCAGAAAAATATTTTGCGGAAATATCAATAATCGTGTCCACATCGCTGGCAGAAAGAATTGCCTTACTCATTTCCGTCAGCGTTTCCGCACGCTTTTTGCCTGCCGCGGAAAGCAATGCCGCCATTTTTACCTTTGCCGTAACAAAGCTGGTCAGAATCGACATCAGAAGCATTATGGAAAAGGTGATGGGGTACCCTGTAATGGAAAAATTCAGGGCAAAATAGGGGAAGGTAAAGAAGAAATTTACCCCGATAACGCCGCCGATTGAAGCAATGACACCCCAGAAATAGCCGCTGGTCATATAGGAAATTAAAGCGACCGCCAGCATATATACGCCGAAGATATTTTCATTTAAAACCTCTGCACCGTTTAAGCAGAGCGCAAGGCAGGTTGCCACCAGATAGACCGCAGCAGTGCGGATGAAATCCTGAAACAATGCAGCTGCATTGAAATTATTTAAGGTTCGTTTGATTCTTTTTTTCATAAATTCTACTCCAGTTTTTTCATATATTTTCAAATAAAATTCTGAACTCCTTAGTTTTTCCTTCCTATTATACAACATTTTTTCAAGAAAAGGAATTGAGAAGTAATATTTATTTGGAAATGGTTTCCATGTTATATCAAAAAGTGTTGGAAAAGAAGGGAATTACGCATTGCAAAGCGGAAATGCCTTTGTTATAATAAAAAAAATATACCTTGACGATAGAAGAAGGAGAAATTTGCAAATGAAAAAACCTTTTGTTACATTAGAACAGGCGAAGAAAATCATCGAAACATACCCTACACCCTTCCATATTTACGATGAAAAGGGTATCCGCGAAAATGCGAGGAAGGTAAATGCCGCATTTTCCTGGAATAAAGGGTTCAGAGAATATTTTGCGGTAAAGGCAACCCCCACACCCGCTATCCTGCAGATTTTGAAGGAGGAGGGTTGCGGTGCGGACTGCTCCTCTTACACAGAGCTGCTGTTGGCGGATGCTGTTGGGCAAAAGGGAGAGGATATTATGTTTTCCTCCAACGTAACCCCGGCGGAGGATTTCATTAAAGCGGCAGAGTTGGGCGCAATCATCAACTTTGATGATATTACCCATATTCCGTTTTTTGAAAAGCTTGCAAAAATTCCTGAAACGGTTTCCTGCCGTTATAACCCCGGTGGCGTATTTCAGGTAAGCAACAGCATTATGGACAACCCCGGTGATGCTAAATACGGCATGACAAAGGAACAGCTGAAGGAAGCCTTCAAGCTGTTGAAGGAAAAGGGCGCAAAGCACTTTGGAATTCACGCCTTTCTGGCAAGCAATACAAAATCCAATGATTATTATCCTATGCTGGCGAAGATTATTTTTGAACTGGCTGTGGAGCTGAAAAACGAGCTGGATATTCATATTGCATTTATCAACCTTTCCGGTGGGGTTGGCGTTCCTTACGAACCAGATGAATTTGAATGTGACATCATGGCAATCGGCGAAGGGGTAAGAAGGGTATACGAAGAAGTTCTGACACCGGCAGGCATGGGCGATGTTGCCATCTTTACCGAAATGGGACGCTTTATGCTGGCTCCCTATGGCGCACTGATTGCAACTGCTATCCATGAAAAGCATACCTATAAGGAATACATCGGGCTGGATGCCTGCGCGGCAAATCTGATGCGTCCTGCTATGTATGGCTCCTATCACCATATTACTGTTCTGGGGAAGGAAAACGCACCCTGCGACCATAAATATGACGTAACAGGCGGTCTGTGCGAAAATAACGATAAATTTGCAATCGACCGTATGCTGCCGAAAATTGATATGGGCGATATTCTCTATATCCACGATACCGGCGCACATGGTCATGCAATGGGCTATAACTATAACGGTAAGCTGCGCTCCGCAGAGCTGCTTCTGAAGGAGGACGGCAGTGTGGAAATGATTCGCAGAGCCGAAACACCTGCCGATTATTTCGCAACATTGGATTTTACAGGCTTATTGAAATAAACTAAAAAAACACAACAAAGGAAAAGGCGAGTGAGAAACAATTTATTTCTTGCTCGCCTTTTTTGCTATGCTTTATATAATTTTATTTCAAATGTGTATGCATATATTCTTCGCGGATATCCTGCGGAACAAGACTGCCGCCTGTTGCCCAAGGGATATGTGTTGCGTTCGCCATCTTATCCTCCAGACCCATTTTCTTGATATAAACCTGTACCTTTTCATCCTTCAGCATGATAGGGCCCCAGAAGGATGCACAAGCAGAGGGTTCAATAAAGATATCCTCTGTTGCAACCAGATCACGCATCAGGTCATAAATATGATAGTCCTCCAAAGACATTTCGCCGGAAAGCAGATGCTCCATCACGCCGCCGACAAAGCCGGAAGGACGGCCAACTGCCAGACCGTCTGCATGGGTCAGACCGGAAAGACCGAAATCTTTTACGCAGACTTTGTTTTGCAGACCGGATGCCATGCCGACCAACATGCAGGGTGCCTGTGTAGGTTCGGTAAAGAATACATGCACATTATCTCCGAAAAGCTTTTTAAAGCCGAAAGCAACACCACCGGGTGCGCCGCCAACGCCGCAGGGAATATAAACGAACAGAGGATGCTCTGCATCCACAATGATATTCTTTTCTGCAAACTGCTTTACGATACGCTTTGCCGCTACCGCATAGCCAAGGAACAGCGTTACGGAGTTTTCATCATCAACGAAGTAGCTATTGGGATCGGCATCGGAATTTTTACGCCCAACCTCAACTGCTTTGCTGTAGTCATCCGCATATTCCACAACCTCGGCACCTCTCTGGCGAAGCAGGTCTTTCTTCCACTGCTTTGCATCTGCGGACATATGTACGATTACATGGAAGCCCAGAGCCGCACTCATGATACCGATAGACATACCCAGATTGCCTGTGGAGCCAACCTGAATTTTGAATTTGCTGAAAAATTCTTTGAATTCATCAGAAGCGAATACGCTGTAGTCATCGTCCTTCCTGAGCATACCATGTTCCAGAGCCAAATCCTCTGCATGCTTCAGCACCTCATAGATACCGCCGCGAGCCTTTACGGAGCCGGAGATTGCCAGATGGCTGTCCTGCTTTAAGAACATTTTGCCGGGGATTTTTGTGTCATAATGCTCCTCCAGCTTTTTCTGCATATTGGGAATATAGGTCAGAGGAGATTCAATCAACCCATTTGTGGGGATGGTTTCGGGAAATTTCTTCATTAAGAAAGGTGCAAAACGCGCCAGTCTTGCCTCTGCATCATCAATATCCGCCATTGTGATATTGATTTTTGCCATTGCATCCTCAGTTTTTTCCAGATTTTCGTTAATCCATACAACTTCCTTGCCTTTTGCAACTTCCTTCAGCAGATCAGCATTTTTGCATTTTTCTAAAAGTTCTTGATTCATACAAAAACCTCCTTAAAATATAGAGATATTTATTTTGCCCCTTTATTTTAGCACAGCAGAGAACACGCCGCAAGGGGAATGTATCTATCATAGAACAAGAGAAGAGAAACAAAAAGGATTGACAGAAAAAGTCATAGCTTGTAGAATAAAAGAACAGATGAAAAGTTTTTATACAACTGAATAAGGAGGGTTTTTATGGAAAGAGTAAGGCAATTTTTTTCTGCAATCCTGGCAGGTATGCTGATTGGCATGGGGGGAACCGTGTTCCTTTCGCAGTCAAATCCGGTAGTCGGCAGCTTTTTATTCGCCATCGGTTTATTTACCATTGTGGTGTTTCAGCTGCATCTGTTTACCGGGAAGGTTGGCTACACGCCCTTCAACAAGCCTGTGTATCTCATTGAGCTGGTGGTCACTTGGTTGGGGAACCTTGTTGGCACATGGATTACAGCAACAATGGTACGAAACAGCCGTATTTATGAGGGAATGGCTGAACGGGTTGCGGGCATGGCTGAAGTGAAGCTGTCAGATGATTTCACAAGTATTTTTCTGCTTGCGGTCTTCTGCGGCATGCTGATGTTTATTGCGGTGGATTGCTTTCGCAATGTGCAGGGCTCAACCCTGCGGTTTATTGGTGTTTTCGTTCCCGTTATGGTATTTATCCTGAGCGGCTTCGAGCACGTTATCGCGAATATGTTCTATTTCAGCTTATCCGGAACATGGAGCGCACATTGCTTTGTTGCCGTTCTGGTGATGACATTGGGGAATGCCGTCGGCGGAATGCTGATTCCGATTTATTTAAAGGTATTTAAACAAAGATGATGAAAAATGAGGGAGGTATCACACCTTCCTCATTTTTTTGGAGATAAAAACAGAGGTGGAACTATGAAGGATTTGAAAGAAATTGTTGAACCGTTGATTCGGTGGTTTCGGGAAAATAAAAGAGATTTGCCATGGCGACAAACAAAAGACCCATACGCTGTATGGGTTTCGGAAATTATGCTCCAGCAGACGAGAGTTGAGGCGGTCAAGCCGTATTATATACGCTTTTTGCAGACCCTGCCGACTGTAAAGGATTTAGCGAATGCGGATGAGGAAGTGATTCTCAAGCTTTGGGAAGGTCTGGGGTATTACAGCCGTGTCCGCAATATGCAGAAGGCAGCGATACAGATTATGGAAGATTTCGGCGGCGTGTTTCCTGCAAATCAAAAGGATTTGCTTTCGCTCAAGGGCATTGGGCCTTATACGGCAGGAGCGGTCGGCTCGATTGCGTTTGGTCTGCCGATTCCTGCGGTAGATGGGAATGTTCTGCGTGTAATGTCGCGCATTACAGCAGATGCATCGGATATTTCCTTACAAATAACAAAAAAAGAATGGGAAAGCCGTCTTGCAGAAATCATGCCGCAGGAGTGTGCTGGGGATTTGAATCAGGCATTGATGGAGCTTGGCGCAATGGTTTGTCTGCCGAACGGCGCGCCGAAGTGCAGCGTATGTCCTGTTCGGGCGAGCTGCATGGCATATTGCAAAAATCAGACAGCAGTGTATCCCGTAAAGGCGGAGAAAAAACCGCGTACATTAGAATATCTGAACGTATTTTTCTGCGTAGATGGGGAGAAAATTGCGATTGGCAAACGCCCGAAAAATGGCTTGCTTTCGGGACTTTGGGAGCTGCCGAACGGACAGAGAGACATCGCGCCGCCTATTACATTGCAGAAAATGGGCATTTTAGAGGCTGAGCTGCTTCCTATGAAGGGGCAAAAGCATATTTTTACGCATGTAGAATGGCACATGGACTGCTATTTCGTAAGGGTAACAAAAAAAACAGAATCCGATTTGCTTTGGTTGACAAGAGAAGAAGCTGAAGCACAGTATGCACTGCCTTCTGCCTTCAAAAAAATATGGGCGGAAGGGTTGAAACAGATGAAATAGGTCTGTATTTTCGTCACAGTGTACAAAAAAAATATAAAATTTACTGTTAAATAATAATAATTATCGGTTGTTTTTTATGCTTTTGCGCGTTATAATAAAAAAGAATAAGACATAGAGGAAAGATAGGATAAGGAGAGTGCGAATTTATGACAGCTGTCAGAATTGCGAAAGCGGAAGATAAAAAAGCGTTTTATGATCTTTGGAAAATCTGCTTTGGTGACAGCGATGCCTTTTGCGATTGGTTTTTCGTAAACCGCTTTGCGCCTTATTATTCTGTTGTTCTGGAAACGGAGGGCAAAATTGTCAGTTGTATGCAGGCGTTTCCGTATATGCTTTGGATACGCGGAAGGGAAATTCCGGGAGCTATGCTCTGTGGTGTTTCTACCCATCCGGATTATAGAAAAAAGGGCTACATGGGGCAGATTTTCACCTATGAAATGAAGCTTCTGCGCGAAAAGGGTTGTCTGGTTGCACCACACACACCTGCGGTTTTGCAGAGCTATTTTCCCTTCGGGCATTTCCCTGTTGCGGATGCAGCGTATCTGACCTACGACGGTATGCATGCAACAAAAGGAAATGTAACGCTTGCTCCTGTTACAGAATTGGATTCGTTATTTCCGCTTTATACAGCATTTGCTAAAAAATACAGCGGCATGGTTTTGCGCACCAAAGAGGATTTCCTGCGTAAAGCGGCAGATTATGCTGCGGACGGAGGGAAATGTGCTGCATATATTAGAAATAACGAGATAAAGGGCTATGCTTTTTATTATAAGACAGAAACGGAACTAACCTGCGTGGAAGCGGTTGCTGATGAGAAATGCTATCCCATGCTAATGGAAGGGTTGCGCAAGGAAGCAGATGGTCTGGTATTTTCTGCAAAGCTGCCACCTGAGATGAAACTTCCCTTTGCAAAAACCGAGAGGAAGCAGAAGGGCGTGATGGGACTTTGCAATGCGTCTGCACTGCTGCAGGCGTTGCAGCTTGAGCTGCCGTATGCATTCCGCCTGACAGATGCTGTCATTTCTGAAAATAATGGTGTATTTAATTTTCAAGGGGAGCCTTCCGCGGAAACTCCTGTTTTTGAAATTTCCGCAGGGCACCTGTTACAGGTTCTGGTGGGATATCATTCCTTTGCTGAAATAAGAAGTGAATTGAAAATTTTCGATGAAGAAAAATACAAGGAATTGGATGCTTTTCTTCCGAAACAAAAGTGTTATATTATAGATGAATATTAAAAATGGAGGCAGGCCTTATGCCAAGATGTTTGGAATGTGAAAAAAATAAGACAATAGAAGAAACAAAAAACAATGCAGCAGAAACCGCTGAACTGATGTTCAAGCCCTTCGCATTAGAGGACAAAGCGCTGATTGATTCCTACACAAAGCCTTGGAATCTACAGTGCTCCGATCTTTCCTTTGCAAATCTCTTTATCTGGGGCGCAGATGGGAAAATGGAATATGCAGAGAAAAATAATGTGCTGTATATCAAGCTGGAATTTAAGGGAGTTCCCGTATTCCTCTGGGCACCTATCCCCAAATACGGCGTAGAAGTAGATTATCGCAAGGCAGTTTATGAGGGGATTGATTATATGAAAAAGCGCGGCGTGGAGCCGACCTATCGTTCCGTCTGGACTATGTTTAAGGATAAAATGCTGACGGCATGCCCTGAATTATTCTCCATGCCAACCGATATTGCATGGGATTATGTATATACCAGAGAAAGCCTCGCAACATTGAAAGGGAAAAAGCTGCACGGCAAACGAAATCATATCAATAAATTTCTGTCGAAATATCCTGATTATGAATACAGAAGGCTTGACAAAAGCATGATTGCAGACTGCATAGCGTTATATGACCATTGGATGGATGAGAAAACAGGCGAGGATGCGCAGGAAATGGCGGACGAAAGACGCTCTGTTGAATTGGCATTACAGAATATGGATGCGCTGGGACTGACAGGCGGTACGATTTATATTGACGGAAAGCTGTGCGCTTTTACGATTGGTGAGCGCCTGCATCCGCAGATGCAGCTGATTCATATTGAAAAAGGGGATACAGAGTATGACGGTATCTTCCCGATTATCAATCAGCAGTATGTTTTGCATGAATGTGAGGATGTGGAACTGATTAACAGAGAAGAGGACATGGGCATTGAAGGGATGCGTAAGGCGAAACGTTCCTACAACCCTGTAAAAATGATTGAAAAATATCTTATCAGCACCAGAGATTTGCGTGAAGAAAAGGGTATCTGGGGCAAAGAGGAAGCATAAGAAGCAGAATAAAATGAGTCGGAGTTGAAATATACTTCGGCTTTTTTATATTCCGAAGAAAAGTCAAATTTTTTATATTTTTTTTCAAATTGGTGTTGACAAATGCAGACTTCTAATTTATAATGATTATCAGATAACAATAATTTATCAATTTAAATAGAAAACAATAAAAGAGAGATTTCAAGGAGGAAAAAGTTATGAAAAAATTTGTATGTTCCGTATGTGGTTATGTTCATGTTGGCGATTCCGCTCCCGCAGAATGTCCTATTTGCCATGCTGGCGCAGATAAGTTCGTAGAACAGAAGGACGGCGAAATGGAATGGGCTGCTGAACACGTTGTAGGCGTTGCACAGGGCGCAAGCGAAGATATCATGGCTGACCTGAGAGCAAACTTTGAAGGTGAATGTACTGAGGTTGGTATGTATCTGGCAATGGCAAGAGTGGCACACAGAGAAGGCTATCCTGAAATCGGTCTGTACTGGGAAAAGGCTGCTTTTGAAGAAGCTGAACATGCTGCAAAATTTGCAGAGCTGCTGGGTGAAGTAGTAACAGATTCCACAAAGAAGAATCTGGAACTGAGAATTGACGCTGAAAACGGCGCAACAGCAGGTAAATTTGACCTGGCTAAGAGAGCAAAGGCTGCAAATCTGGATGCAATCCATGACACAGTACATGAAATGGCGCGTGACGAAGCAAGACACGGCAAAGCATTCCTGGGTCTGTATAACAGATACTTCAAATAATCAGAATACAAAAAAATCAGAGGACGGGAGAAATCCCGTCCTTTTTGTGGTATAATACCCACGGATTTGTCCGTGGGTTAGCCGCTTACAGCGTCTATCCGCTGTTTTCACAGCAAATTCTAAAATTCGCAGGCAGAGCCTGCTCATACCATGCCTTGCGGAAGAAAATATCTGCTTCGCAGCTGTTCTCTTCCCCTGCAAACAAGGCATGGTACAATAAAAGCAAAATCAAGGAGGTGCTTTATGGCAGAATTCAAGCAAAATGAGATTTATTTTGGGTTTCGGTTACAGAAAATCGAAGAAATCAACGATATTCACGGCACAGCGTATCTTTTTTCTCATGAAAAGAGCGGTGCGCGCTTATTATATCTGAAAAATGCGGATCACAATAAGGTTTTTAATGTGGCATTCAAAACGCCGCCTGAAAATGACTGTGGCACGCCGCATATTCTGGAACATTCCGTGCTTTGCGGTTCGCGAAAGTATGAGGCGAAGGACCCTTTTAATGAACTGGCGAAGGGGTCTCTGAACACCTTCCTCAATGCCATGACCTATGCGGATAAGACGATGTATCCTGTTGCAAGCTGCAATGAAAAGGATTTTCATAATTTGATGGATGTGTATCTGGATGCGGTTTTCTTTCCGAAGATTTATGAGAAAAAAGAGATTTTCCGGCAGGAGGGCTGGCGTTATCTTCTGAATGAAGAGAAAAACACACTAGATGTAACGGGTGTTGTTTATAACGAAATGAAGGGTGCGCTTTCTGATCCGGAAAGCCTGCTGAGTGGTGCAATTTCCCGCTCAATTTTCGGTAAAACCACCTATGGCTATGAATCCGGTGGGCTGCCTGCTGCCATTCCCGATCTGACCTATGAAAGCTTTTTGAATTTCCACCGGAAGTATTATCATCCTTCCAATGCGTATTTCTATCTTTACGGAGATATGGAACCGATGGCATGCTTGCAGCATATCAGTGAGGACTATCTGGATGGCTTTGAAAAAAGTGATGCCTTGCCCGTGATTACAGAAACGGAGTGTGTGCAGAAGGGAAAGCTGCTGCATGAAACCTACCCTGCGGCGGAGGAGGGCGAAGAGGGCGGTTCCTTCCTTGCCTACAGCATAAAGGCGGGCAAATGCACAGACCCTGAGCGTGTGATGGCATTGCAGATTCTTTCCTATATTCTGCTGGAAACGAATGCGTCTCCCTTAAAAACAGCTCTGTTGGATGCAGGCATTTGTCAGGAAACAGAGGGATGGTTTGATTCCTCAACCTATGAAATGGTATTCAGTATCATTGCAAAAAATGCGGATGTGAAACAGGCGGATGCCTTTATCAGAATCATTGATGCAGAATGGAAGCGTCTGGCTACAGAAGGTCTGCCTGTGGATTTAGTCAAGGGTGCTTTACGAAAATTTGATTTCCTGCTGCGTGAGGAGGATTACGGCTCTACGCCGAAGGGACTGATTTATGCAACCAGATTGATGAAGCGTTGGCTGCATGGCGATGACCCCTGTGATAGCCTACGGCTGTTATCTGTGATTGAGCGGCTGAAAAAGGACGAGGGATACTTTGAACGGTTGCTGACAGAGGTTTTTCTGCACAATGAAGAAAAAACATATCTTGTTTTTACTCCCGAAAAGGGAAAGGCGCAGAAGGATGCGCAGGCTTTTGCAGAAAAGATGGCTGAACGAAAATCTGCTATGACCTACGCAGACCTTGCGGAAATCAAAGAGGATTCCAAAAAACTGGAGCAATTCCAGACAAAGGCAGATACACCTGAAATTCTGGCGCAGATTCCATTACTGGAAATTTCTGAGATTGATAAAAAGCCGCAGCTTGTGCCGTATAATGCGGATACAGCCGCAAAATTTCTGCATGTGCCGCTGGAAAGCAACGGGATTCTGTATCTTAAGCTGATGTTTGATATCTCTGCCGTGCCACAGGAATTGTTACCGTATACAGGGCTTCTGACAGAACTTCTTGGCAAGCTGGATACGGAAAAATATTCCTTCCAGACACTGGCAACCGTGAAAAACCAGATTTTCGGTGATTTTTCTTTGCATAACAATACCTATAATAGCCACGCGGCGGATTATCGCGCTTTTGTGACCGTAAAGGAAAAGCTGCTCAAAGAGGATTTGGATGCTGCGATTGCCATGACAGAGGAAATTCTTTTCCATACAAAATATGATGTAGTAGAAAGTATGAAAAAAATCGTGAAATCCGCGAAAATCAAAGGGGAAAATGAACTGCTGAATCAGTCCCATTATTTTGCAATTTTCTACGGCGGCAGCAATCTCTTTCCGGCACTGCGTATTGAGGATATCACAAGCGGCATCCGCTATTATCGATTCCTCTGCGAGATAGATGCACAGTTGGAGCAGGATGCAGCACCTGTCATTGCGAAGCTGAAGAAAACGGCGGAGCTTCTCTTTACACAGCAGAATCTGGAGGTTGCTCTGGGCTGTGAGGAGAGTGAAAGGGCGGTTGTACAGACAAAAATCGACACCTTCCGTCAGAAATTACCTGCGAAGGAACAAAAGCATTTTGTATACAATTTTGATTTGAAACCCGAAAGGGCAGCCTTCGCCAATGCAGGCGGCGTGTTATACAACACAACTTCCTTTGATTATCAGAAGAACGGGTTGGCATATCATGGGAAATATCAGGTATTGAAAACCATTATCAATCTGGAATATCTCTGGAATCAGGTGCGCGTACAAGGCGGCGCGTATGGCTGTGGCTGTCAGTTTATGCGGAGCGGTTTCAGTTATTTTTATTCCTACAGAGACCCCAGACTGACGGAAACCTATGATATTTTCAAGGGACTTGCGCAGCAAATCGAACATTTTGATGCGGATAAACGGGAAATGATAAAATATATCCTTGGGACAATTAACACGCTGGATCAGCCGAAAACGAATATGGAGCAGCTGAATCATGCCATCGGCAGATTTTATAAACAGCTGACGGATGCGGATTTTCTGCAGGAACGCACTGAAATCCTACAGACAACCGCTGCGGATATTCGTGACTGCGCAGATTTGCTGCGGTGTGTCGATTGCGAAAACGTATGCAGCATCGGTAAGGAACAGAAAATCAAGGAAAACGAAAATCAGTTTACAAGAATAGAATCTTTAATTTAAAACTAAAAACTGATTTGAAACAAAAGAAATGAAATAGGAAGAAAGTGTCTGTGAAATATTTTTTGCAGACACTTTTTGCTATAGCAAAAATATGATAATCTGTAAGAAGTGGCTTGATATTCATGGAAAAGGGGAAATCTGTATTTATTCGCAAAACGATACTTTTACGAAAATATTGATATTATTTGAGACTTGACAGCTGCTATAGCAATATTTTATTTACATAATAAAATTATGGTTAATCTTATTTCTTTGCAATAAAAAAACAGGATGATACCATTTTTTTGATATCACCCTGTTTGTTCCTTATTTCTTATAAGTAGTTTCTGGGATTTACATACGCGCCATTTTTCAATACGGAGAAATGACAATGATTCCCTGTAGACCAACCAGTACTGCCGCATTTTGCTACGGTCTGACCGCGGCTGACAACCTGTCCTACTCTTGCAACCAGAGAGGAATTGTGTCCGTACAATGTACTCAATCCACCACCATGGTCGATGATAATGGTATTCCCATACCCATTCATCCAGCCGGAATATGTAACCTTACCCGCCTCTGCCGCAACAATCGCTGTACCATAAGGTGCAGGAATATCCAGACCGCTGTGGGATTCTGTTCTACCGGTAATCGGGCTGGTACGAGTGACAAAGCCGCTGCTGACAGTGGTACGCCCGGGAACAGGCCAACCCAGAGAGCCGTTTCCGGTATAATATACCTTAGAGCTGCCGCCGCTGCTCTTGCTCTGTTGCTGCTGCTTCGCAATTTGGTTCAAAACGGCTTTATCCGCCTTTTCATTTGCTGCAACCATCTGTTCATATTTCGAGAGATCGTTCTGATAGGATGCAACCAAGGCTTTCTTTTCGTTTACAATTTCCTGCTGCTCGGCAAGCTTTTCTTTTTGCAGCTTAACAACCTCTTCCTGCTCAGCCTTATTCTTTTCAATCTCTTTTTTCTTTTTCTCAATCGTTCTTTGGGTTTCTTCCAGTTCCTCCAGAATTTCCTTATCGTAGCCCATGATATCGTTTACATATTGCATACGAAGGAACAAATCAGAAAAGCTCTGTGCATCAAAAAGGATTTCCAGATAGCCGCTGGAGCCCTTCTGTTGCAGGAAACGCATACGGCTGCCCAGTAATGCAAACTGCGCATCTCGTTTTTCCGTTGCCTCCTGCAAAGCTTTTTCGGCTTCTTCCAACTGCTTTGTCAGAATATTCAAATCTTCTGTTGCTTCATCCAGTTCTGCCTGAATGCTGGTCAAAACCTTATCCATTGCTTCCATTTCCTGTTCGGCGGAAAGCTTTTTATTTTTGATATTTGCAATTTCCTGTTTTGCTTTTTTTGTACTGGATGCCAGATTTTGGCGTTTTTGCTGTAATTGTGAAATCGAAGCTGCATCTGCCTGATACGTTGGAACGGCGCACGCCGAAACTGCCGCAACCAAGACAGCACAGACGAATTTTTTAAATTTTTTCATATTATAACCTCATATTTTCAATCTTTATCTTCTTATTATAAGGATTTATCTGAAATATTTCAACGAAAATTCATATTTTTAAAAAATTTTTAACATTTCTGCAGTTATTTCCTCTGCATTCCGCGCAAAATCTGTGCCCTCTTTACAGATGCAAACAGCGTATTTCTCGTTGATTTTCGGATATTCCTTGAAATATAAGGTCTTATCCTCCCATTCCAAAATGTCTGTCAGGGTTCCGTTTTTGATAAAAGAAATTTCCTGCAAGGGCAAGCGAAGTCCCCTGCCATCCCATTTAATAAGGCTTTCCTTTCTTGCCCAAAGTCGATAAAACAGCTGTGTTTGTTCCGGCTGCGTAAATTTTGTCAGAAAAGATGTTTCGTCCTTCGACAAGATTTTTTCGGTTTTTTCGGGAAGCTTCTCTTTTATCTGCTGTAAATCCGCACCGATATTCCTGTTACTGTAAGCACAAAGCGCATACGTTCCCGAATGAGACAGGTTGAACTGAAAATCAATTCCCTTCAAATATGGCTTTCCCAAGGGTGTTTTTTTGATTTTCTCTAGCTGCTCTGTATAATTGCATTTCTGCAAAGCAAAAAACAACAGCACACCTGCACCCAAAGAAAGACTTGCCGCCTTCGGATTTTTCAGCTTTTCCATATACATCCTACGTTCTGCGGAAAGTAGCGTTTTCCCTTTTTCATATAACAGAACATCCTCAAAAACAGATACATCCATATACAAAATACCGTTCATGCTCTGCCCCTTTCCATAGGCACAAAAAGCAGAGTCTTTCGACCCTGCTTTTCTTTCGTGCTTCAATTATTTTACAATCAAGTTGATGATTTTGCCGGGAACGTAAATTTCCTTCACAACTGTTTTACCTTCCAATCTGGATGCCAGTGCTTCTTTTGCCTGTGCAATCGCTTCTTCCTTGGAGACATTTATTGCAACCTGCATTTTACCTCTCAGCTTGCCGCCAATCTGCAATGCGATTTCTACACTGTCCTGAACCAGCTTGCTTTCGTCAGCTTCGGGCCAGCCTGCTTCGAATACTGTATTTTCATGACCCAGTTCGTGCCACATTTCTTCTGCAATATGGGGTGCGAAGGGAGCGAGCATAACAGTCAATGTTTCCAGAGTGGACTTGGACAGACCGCCCTCCTTTTTCGTTACATCCATCAGTTTATTTGTGGATTCCATGAAGGTGGAAACGATAGTATTCATTGCCAGAGATTCCACACGCTTTGTAACATCAGCAATCATCTTGTTTACGATATATTCTTCATCCTTGGAAGGAGCCTTATCAGAAGCTTTATTTGCATAAACCATCTTCCATACTCTGTTCAGGAAACGGAATACACCGTCGATACCGCTGTCATCCCAGTCGCAGTCCAGTTCGGGAGGACCTACGAACAGTTCATACATTCTCAGAGAGTCGCAGCCGTATTTTTCAACCAGTTCATCGGGGGAAACAACGTTACCCAGAGATTTGGACATCTTGCTGCCGTTCTTTGTAATCATACCCTGATTGAACAGCTTTGTGAAGGGCTCATCGAAGGGTACTGCACCAATATCATACAGGAATTTTGTATAGAAACGTGCGTACAGCAGATGCAGAACCGCATGTTCGATACCGCCGACATACAGATCTACGGGTGCCCATTTCTTCAATGCATCCATGCTTGCCAGCTCCTTATCGTTATGAACGTCTGTGTAACGCAGGAAATACCAGCTGGAGCCTGCCCACTGAGGCATTGTGTTTGTTTCACGCTTTGCAGGTCTGCCGCAGACAGGGCATGTTGTGTTTACCCATTCATCGATATGCGCCAGAGGAGATTCGCCTGTTTCTGTGGGCTGATAGGATTCTACATCGGGCAGCAGTACGGGCAGCTGATCCTCAGGAACAGGAACGGTGCCGCAGTGTTCGCAGTGGATAAGAGGAATGGGTTCGCCCCAGTATCTCTGTCTGGAGAATACCCAGTCACGCAGTTTGTAGTTGGTTGTCTTTCTGCCCCAACCTTTTTCCTCCATCAGGTGAGGAATCTTCTTCTTTGCATCGAATGCCTTCATGCCGTTCCAGTCGCAGGAGTTTACGATGATACCGTCACCTGTGTAAGCTTCCGTCAGAGGCTTTCCTTCATCCTCGCCTTCGGGCAGGATAACAGGGATGATGGGCAGTTTGAATTTTGTCGCAAAATCAAAGTCACGTTCATCATGCGCAGGTACACACATTACTGCACCGGTACCATAATCAGCCAGTACATAGTCAGCAACCCAGATAGGGATTTCCTTGCCGTTTACGGGGTTCACGCAGTAGGAGCCCGTAAATACGCCTGTTTTTTCTTTATTTGTCATACGGTCAACGGCAGATTTTGTAGATGCTTCGTAGCAGTATTTTTCTACGGCATCCTTCTGCTCTGCGGTTGTCAATGCAGCCAGACCTTCATATTCGGGAGCCAGCACCATAAAGGTACAGCCGTGCAGTGTATCCGGTCTTGTGGTGTAAACAGTGATTTTATCATCAGAGCCTGTCAGCTTGAAATCAACCTCAGCACCATAGGATTTGCCAATCCAGTCGGTCTGCATTTTCTTTACCTTATCAGACCAATCCAGCTTATTCAAATCCTCCAGCAGTCTGTCTGCGTATGCTGTGATTTTCAGCATCCACTGACGCAGGTTTTTCTTTGTTACAACAGTACCGCAGCGTTCATGCACACCACCGGCAGCCTCTTCGTTTGCCAATACGCATTTACATTTGGGACACCAGTTCAAAGGCATTTCCTTTTCATAAGCCAGACCCTTTTTGAACATCTGCACAAAAATCCACTGTGTCCATTTATAATATTTGGGGTCTGTGGTATCTACTTCTTTATCCCAGTCATAGATTGCAGAAATTTCATGCAGCTGTCTTTTTGCGTTTTTAATATTCGCATCTGTGGAAACTCTGGGGTGTGTATTCGTTTTGATTGCATAGTTTTCTGCGGGCAGACCGAAAGCGTCCCAGCCCATGGGATGCAATACCTGATAGCCCTGCAGCACCTTATAACGGCTGACAACGTCGGAAAGCACATACCCTCTCCAGTGACCTACATGCAGACCGGAACCGGAAGGATAAGGGAACATATCCAGACAATAAAATTTGGGCTTTACAGCATCCTCCTTGTTGATGGGATTTTTTTCCCATTCTGCACGCCATTTTTTTTCAATCGTTCTGAAATCATAGCGACTCTCCATAGTAAATTCCTCCTTAAAAAACAGTGTTTTTTGATTTTTCTTGTTTGTGAAACCTAAAAATCCCTTCGTCTCAGTTAGAGACGAAGGGATACTCCGTGTTACCACTCTAGTTTGCCTGCCGAAAAAGCAAGCACGCTCAAAACCGATAACGGTGGCTGCCGCTGCATCCTACTCATGTCATACATTTTCAGAACAGAACTCCGAGGCCAGTTTTGCTTCTCTTTTCTGCCCCCTCGCACCAACCGACGGCTCTCTGTAAGAAAATAAAAAAGCTTATTTTTCCTCATCAGTGTCTTTATACAAATACATTTATATCATATTCACCAAAATAAATCAAGCATTTTTGGGGAATTTTTAAAAGAATACAATCTACATTATGCAGGGTTTTTGTTATACTGCTTCATTTTGGTCAAACTGATTTGTATACAGGTTATAATAAAAGCCCTTTTTCGCCATCAGCTGCTCATGATTGCCTCTTTCGATAATCTCCCCATGCTCTACAACGGCGATTAAATCCGCATCCTTGATAGTGCTCAGGCGGTGTGCAATCACAAAATTTGTTCTGCCCTTCATCAGGTTGTGCATTGCCTCCTGAATTTTCACCTCTGTACGGGTGTCCACACTGCTGGTTGCTTCATCCAGAATCAGTACGGATGGATTTGCCAGAATAGCGCGTGCAATGGAAATCATTTGCCGCTGTCCCTGACTGAGGTTGCCGCCGCCATCCGTCAGCATGGTATCATAGCCATCAGGCAGTCTGCGGATAAATTCATGTGCATTGGCAAGCTTTGCTGCCGCCTTGATTTCCTCGTCTGTTGCGTTCAGTCTGCCGTAACGGATATTCTCCTTGATGGAGTCGGTAAAAAGATAGGTATCCTGCAAAACGATACTCAAGGCAGAACGCAGGCTGTCCCGCTTGGTCTGATAAATATCATGCCCGTCAATGGTGATGGAGCCGCTGTCGATATCGTAAAAACGCGTCAGCAGGTTGATAATTGTAGTTTTTCCTGCGCCGGTCGGGCCGACAAAGGCAATGGTCTGCCCCGGCCTTGCGTAGAGGTTGATGTGCTTCAAAATGGGATGTCCTTTCTCATAGGAGAAGCTGACATCCTTTAGTTCAACATCCCCTTCAATTTCGCCCATTTCGTAAGCATCGGGAGCATCAGGCTTTTCTTCCTCCTCATCCAGAACCTCAAACACACGCTCCGCCCCTGCCATAGCAGAGAGAATCGTATTCACCTGATTGGCAAGCTCCGTCAGCGGTCTTGCAAACTGCTTGGAATAAATGATAAAGTTGGAGATAATCCCCAATGTCATGCCGTTGCCGATAACCATCAGAATCCCGCCGACCGCAACCACAATGGCGTAGGTCATGTTATTGATTGCCGTCATAATAGGCCCGATGGAGCCGGAGAAAACCTCCGCGCGTACGCTTTTTGCAAGCAGTGCATCGTTCAGCTTTTCAAATTTATGAATTTCTTCTTCCTCTCGGCTGAATACCTTTACAACCTTCTGTCCGGAAATGATTTCTTCAATATGCCCGTTCAGCTTACCAAGCTCCTCTTGCTTTGCCTTGAAGTATTTTCTGGAATGGCTTGTTACCCATTTTGTCACAAGAAGCATTAACGGAATGGTTACAATGGTCGCAATTGTCAGCGGAATACTCAGATAGAGCATCATGGCAAAGGTGCCGATAACGGTCAGGATACTTTGCAGAATTTGCGAAATGCTGCTGTTCAGGCACATGGAAATATTATCAACATCATTTGTTACACGGCTCATTAGTTCACCATGTGTGGTTTTGTCAAAATATTTCAGAGGCAGTCTTTGGAATTTTTCAAAAATTTCCCTGCGGAGCGTCGCAACCGTTTCCTGCCCTACCTTCAACATCAGATAGCTGTAAAGCCATGTTGCAAAAGAGGCTGTCAGATAAATCAGCAGCAGCTCCAGACAAATCCTCCAAAGTCCTGTAAAATCGAATACGGAAATATATTTATCAATCGCAACACCAATCAGGCTGGTTGCGTAAACCGTACCAAGGGTTGTAAGTGCAATACAGATAACGGAAATCAGAATCAAAGGCCAGAATCTTACGAGGTAGCCGCAGAGACGAAGGATGGTCTTTCCTGTGTTTTTCGGTTTCCCGTGCGCAAACATTCCTCTCGGTCCGCCGGGACCGCCGGGGCGTTTTCTTGTATTTTCATTCGCCATCTGCCATCACTCCCTTCTTCATCTGAGAGGCAAGGATTTCCTGATATTCCGTGCTAGTTTCCATAAGATATTTATGGTTACCTTCTGCAACGATTTTGCCGCCGCCAAGAACCAGAATCTTATCTGCATCCCGAACAGAGCTGATGCGCTGCGCGATGATGAACTTCGTACAGCCGCTGTGAGAGGTTTTCATCGCCTGCCGAATCCGTTTTTCCGTCAGGGAATCGACTGCACTGGTGCTGTCATCAAAAATAATAATATTCGGGTTCTGAATCAATGCTCTTGCGATGGAAATACGCTGCTTCTGTCCACCCGAAACATTGACACCCCTCTGCCCCAGCTCCGTATCATATTGATCGGGCAGTTCCATAATAAAATCATGCGCCTGCGCCGCTTTTGCCGCCGCAATGATTTCCTCATCGGTTGCATCAGGCTTGCCCCACTTAATATTTTCACGAATTGTACCGGAGAATAGAATGGTCTCCTGCAGAACAACTGCAACACGCTTACGCAAATCGTGAATCGCATAATCGCGCACATCAATCCCATCCACTAGAATCTGTCCGCCTGTTACGTCATACAATCGGGGCAGAAGGTTCACAAGAGTTGATTTGCCGGAGCCTGTTTCGCCCAGAATCCCGACAGTCTGCCCCGGCTCTGCCGTAAAGCTGATATCATCCAGAACAGGGTCACCGCTGCCAAGCTTATAGCGATAGGAAACATGGCGGTATTCCACACGCCCCTCTGCTCTTGCCGGCTGCTTGGGTTTATTGGGGTCTGCAATATCTACAACCGTATCCAGAATTTCTTCCAGACGGTCTGTAGAAATTTTTGCTCTGGAAATAAACATAAAATTCATCGCCAACAGCATCGTTGCCATCATCATCTGCATCAAATAGGTAATGCACGCCATGATTTCCTCTATGTGCATATTGCCTGCCTGCGCCTGCAATCCGCCAAACCAAAGAATCCCGATGATTGTGCCGTTTACCAAAATCATCATTACAGGGGACATCAAAAGCATCATGCGAAATGCACTGACAGTTGTTTCCTTATAATCCTGATTGACCTCGTTAAATTTTTTCACTTCATAATCATGGCGCACAAAAGCCTTCACCACACGAATCCCTGCAAGACATTCCCGCATAACGGTATTGACCTTATCGAGCTTTTCCTGCACCATTTTAAACTTTGGCATTGCCACACGCAGAATCAGATAAACTGCAACAGCAAGCAAAACCACCACAATCAAAAACATGCCCGCAATTTTTGCGTTTATGGAAAATGCCATAATGATACTGCCGATGCAGAGCAAGGGAGAACGCACCAGCATCCGCAGACAGATCATAATCACCAGCTGAATCTGTGTGATGTCATTTGTCAGACGGGTAATCAAAGACGGTGTGGAAAAGGTATCAATATTATGGAAAGAAAACTCCTGTATCTTTTCAAACGCCGCACGTCTAAGGTCTGTCCCCGTTCTCTGACTAACCAGTGTTGCGCAGATTAAGCACCCAATGCCGCCGATGATACCGATAATCGCAATCACGAGCATTTCAATCCCCGTTTTTGTAATGATGGCAGTGTTTCCTGTGCCGACCCCTTGGTTGATCATAAAGGTCATCAGCTTTGGCATGGCAAGCTCTGCTCCAACCTCCAAAAGCATTAAAATGGGTGCCAAAATCGCCAGCCTTTTATAGGGCTTCATATATTCCCATAGTCTTTTCATTTTTTCACCTCTTCTTTTTTCTACATAAAAACTGCCGCAGTAAGCCATTCGCTTAAGGGCAGTTTTTTTCGTTCTTGCTAAAAAAGTCAGGCATCTGAAAAGATGCCCGATACTTTATTTTAACATTTTTTATGAAATTGTCAACGAAAAGAAGATTAAAATACCATTACAGAACATATAAAAACATAAATGCGATATGGAAAGCAGAGCCAAGCATTACGAATACATGGAAAATCTCATGGAAGCCGAAGCTTTTCAGAATCGCGAGATTGGGCTTTTTCAGCGCATAAATCACCGCACCGATGGTATACACAATGCCGCCTGCCAGAAGCATCCCCAGTCCGCCCCAGCCGATGGCTCTTTTCAACGGAATAAACGCCGCAACCGCAAGCCAGCCCATGCCGACATAAATCAGCGTAGAGAGCCAACGCGGTGCATTCATCCAGAAGATTTTCATAAAAATGCCGAAAATTGCAATCCCCCATACTGCCGCAAGCAAAGCCTTTCCCCATATACCGGGGAGGATTACCATGCAGACAGGTGTATAGGTTCCTGCGATTAAAACGAAAATCATCATGTGGTCAATTCGTCTTAAAAACGCAATTTTTTCGGGAGCAAGGCACAGGGTATGATAAATTGTGCTTGCACCATATAGCAAAAGCAGAGAAATGCCGAAGATTGCGAAGGAAACCACCTGCGCCGTTGTTTCCGATCGTTCCAGCAAGCAGATAACAGGCGGAATCACCGCCAGAAAGCCGATAAAATGCGTCAGTGCGCTAAGTGGATCTCTTGCACGAAATTTCATTTTTTTCCCGATTACTGTTTCCATAATTTCATCTCCCTTGTATCAAGTAGTTTTTAATACTACATCTTGCGATATAGGTATAGTATCACAATATGTTTGCCATTTCAAGGGATTCCTGAATTTTTTTAAGAAAAACTTGCGACATAGTATGAAATACTATATAATGAAGAATATGAATATTTTTGAAATTGAGGTGAGAACCCATGAACACATTTAATGAAGTGATTGAACGCTATGCCGCACAGATTCGCACCGCGGATGTCATCGAGATTGCTGATATTCCTACCATAGATTTGTATATGGATCAGGTGACAACGTTTATGGATAAAGGCTTAGCGCGGTATAAACGAAATGAAACGGATAAAATCCTTACAAAAACCATGATTAACAACTACACCAAGGCGAAGATTTTTCCCCCTCCGGTGAAGAAAAAATATAGCCGCACCCATTTGATGCTTTTAATTATGATTTATCATCTGAAAGCCATCCTTTCCATTAAGGATATTGGTGTACTGTTTCATGTTGCATTGGCAGAGCCGGATGCAGAAAAGCAGGCACAGCAGATTGAAACGATTTACGCAGGCTTTGTTGCATTGCAGAAAAGCACCTATGCTTATCTTGCCAATATGGCGGAAAATAAGGCAGATGACTCCTTCTATGGGAAGGATATTATGCTTGGCTGCGAGGACAGAGAACTGCGGCGGATTCTTCTGGTTCTGGGGCTTGTCATTCGCGCGAATACGGAAAAGCAGCTGGCAGAGCATGCGCTAGATGCCTATTTTTAAGTAATTTTCAAAAAAAGAAAGCAGTTTACGAAATGCTTCGCAGACTGCTTTTTCTTTTGCTTCTTTTTTATTTCTTATTTTTTATTTATCAGAACAGACAAAGCTGATTCGTTTCGGGAATCCCGTCCAAAACACCGTTTTCCTTGAGCAGATCAATCAGCGAGCGTCCCAGAGAGGTGCGCTCCTTCAATTCCTCAAGTGTATTGAATTCTCCGTCCTTTCTCCCTTCCACAATGCTCTGCGCCGCATTCACGCCCAAGCCCTGCAAGGAGCTGAACGGCGGCAGAAGCCCCTCCTCTGTCGGAAGGAAGTTCTTCGCATCAGAACGGTAAAGGTCAATCGGGCAGAATTTGAACCCTCTTGCATAAAATTCAACTACAATTTCCAGAACAGTCTGTTTATTTTTATCCTTTGCGGTTGCCTCCTGCCCCTTCGCCTGAATTTCGCGAATGGCATCCCTTGCCACATCAATGCCCTGACACATGCAGGAATAATCGAAATCATCACAGGCACGAACTGAGAAATAGGACGCATAATACGCTTCGGGGTAATTGATTTTGAAATACGCAATGCGGAATGCCATCATAACATACGCCGCCGCGTGCGCCTTCGGGAACATATATTTAATCTTCTGGCAGGATTCAATATACCAATCCGGCACATCGGATGCCTTCATATCGGCAATATCTTCTTCCGTTAACCCCTTCCCTTTTCTGACCTTTTCCATGATTTTAAAGGATTTTTTCTTTTCTACCCCCTTATTGATGAGGTAAATCATAATGCTGTCTCGTGTGGAAATGGTTTCCTTTAGCGTAATCGTGCCGTTTTCAATCAGGGTCTGCGCATTCCCTAACCATACGTCCGTCCCATGGGACAGACCGGAGATACGCAGTAAATCTGCAAAGGTTTTCGGCTTCGTATCAATCAGCATGCCGCGGACGAATTTTGTCCCAAATTCGGGAATCCCCAGTGTGCCTGTCTTGCAGTTGATTTCTTCTTCTGTCACACCCAATGCCTTGGGAGATTCAAACAAAGACATCGTCTCCGGGTCGCCCAGAGGCACATCCTGCGGGTTGACCCCCGTCAGGTCATAAAGCATACGGATAACCGTCGGGTCGTCGTGCCCCAGCAGGTCAAGCTTCAGCAAACGCCCCGAAATGGAATGATAATCAAAATGCGTTGTCGTAACAGTCGAATTCACATCATTCGCAGGACGTTGAATCGGGCAGAACTCATGAATATCATGGTCGCTCGGTACAACCATCAGACCGCCGGGATGCTGTCCCGTGGTACGCTTGACCCCTGTGCATCCTTCTGTCAGGCGTTGAATTTCAGCATTATGCGGCGTGATTTCTCTGGCATCAAAGTATTTTTTGACGAAGCCATACGCTGTTTTATCTGCCAATGTACCAATTGTCCCTGCCTTGAAAACCTTGCCCTTCCCGAACAGCACCTCAGTATAGGCGTGCGCCTGCTGCTGATAATCACCAGAAAAGTTCAGGTCAATATCAGGCTCTTTATCCCCTTCAAAGCCAAGGAAGGTCTGGAAGGGAATATCATGCCCGTCCTTTCTAAGCTTATGTCCGCAGACAGGGCAGTCCTTATCCGGCATATCACAGCCGCTTGCCTCCTCCATCGCAAACGCCTTTACCGTTTCCGATTCAAAATCGGAATATTTGCAGTGGTCGCAGATATAGTGCGGCGGCAGAGAGTTTACCTCCGTAATCCCTGCCATATTTGCGGCAAAGGACGAGCCAACCGACCCTCGCGAACCAACCAGATACCCATCTGCAACGGATTTCCAAACCAGCTTCTGTGCAATGATATACAGCACTGCATAGCCATTGCTGATGATGGAATTCAACTCTGTTTCCAATCTGTCCTGCACAATGGGAGGCAATGGGTCGCCATAGATGGAAATTGCCTTATCCATACAAATCTGGCGCAGCTCCTCATCTGCTCCTTCGATTTTCGGGGGAAAGGTATCATCGGGAATGGGCTTGATTTTCTCAATCATATCCGCAATTTTATTTGTATTGGTGATAACGATTTCTCTCGCCTTTTCCTCGCCCAGATATGTAAATTCCTTCAGCATCTCCTTTGTGGTGCGGAAATAAAGCGGTGCCTGCTTGTCCGCATCGGCAAAGCCTTCTGCCGCCATGATGATTTTACGGAAGGCGGCATCTTGCGGATCAATGAAATGCACATCACAGGTTGCCACAACAGGCTTATTGTGCTCCTCACCCAATGCAACAATCTGCTTATTGATGGCGATGATATCCTCCATGGAATGTACGCTTTCCACCTTCGGAGACTCAATCATAAAGCGGTTGTTGCCAAGCGGCTGAATTTCCAGATAATCATAGAAATTTACCAGCTCCTCAATCACCTGCTTTGGCTTTTTATCCAGAAGCGCGCGATAAAGCTCCCCTGCTTCGCAGGCACTACCCAGAATCAGCCCTTCCCTGTGCTGAATCAACTTGCTTTTAGGGATGCGTGGTCTGCGGAAGTAATAATCAATATGAGAAAGCGAAATCAATTCATACAGATTCCGCAAGCCGACATAATCCTTTGCTAGAATAATCGCATGATATGCCTTCAGCTTCTTATAATTTACCGTCTGGCTGGAGAACACATTGATATCGTCCACCTTATAAATTTCCTTTTCCACGAGCATGTCAATGAATTTCAGAAAGACCTCCGCCGTTGCTTCGGCATCGTTGACCGCACGATGGTGTCCCTCCAGAGAAACACCCAGCTGCTCACAGACGATGTCCAGCTTATGCTTTTTCAGCTCCGGTAGAAGCGAACGGGAAAGCTCTAATGTATCCAGAACGGTATTTTTTACTTCAATGCCGCATTTTCGCTCTGCATTCAGGCGGATAAAGCCTGTATCGAAATTGGCATTATGCGCCACAAGCACCGCATCTTGGCAAAATTCCAGAAACCTCGGCAAAATTTCTGTAATGACAGGCGCATCGGCTACCATTTCATTCGTAATGCCTGTCAGCTTGGTAATCTCCGCAGGAATGGGGCGTTCGGGGTTCACGAAGGTGCTGAAACGGTCGATAACCTTGCCGTCTACTACCTTCACTGCACCGATTTCCGTAATGCTTTCGGTTTCCTTGGAAAGTCCTGTTGTCTCAATGTCGAATACCACAAAGGTGTCATCCAGAGATTGTCCGCGCGGCATGGTGACAACGCTGCCCAAATCGTCAATCAGATAGGCTTCTACGCCGTAAATCACCTTCAAGTCGGATTTGCCGATTGCGTTCATCGCATCAGGAAATGCCTGCACAACACCATGGTCCGTAATGGCAATTGCCTTATGCCCCCATGCAATCGCGCGTTCAATATATTTTTTCACAGGTGTCACACCATCCATACTGCTCATCTGTGTATGCAGATGCAGTTCCACGCGCTTTTCCTCCGCATCATCCATACGGGGAGCAGGCGCGGCGGCAGCCATGATATTTTTCGCCATAATATCGATTTCCTTGGTATATTTATCAAACTGCACTTCGCCCTGCACGCGCAGATATTTACCCTTTTTGATTTTATCGCTCAGTTCGGCATCAAAAACACTTTTCTTCACGAAAAATTTCACTGTAGTCGAATCGCTCAAATCCGTAATATCAAAGGAAACAATATATTTTTCGCCACGAATTTCTCTCGGCTCGATGTTATAAATACTGCCCTCGATAATGACATTTTCCCCGAGAATTTTCGTATCAATAATCTTCTGGTTTGCGCCGTTGATTTCTTTGCCAAGCAGAATCCCCTTGGAAACGGAGGAGGATACCGCCGCCACCTCTGCATTGGCTTTCTCCTGCACCGCCTCAGCCTGTGTGGTGATAATCTGTCGGCTTAGCTCCTCAAACTTCTTTTTCCTGTTGTTCTCAAGAGCGGCTCTGTCCGCTTCGGTTGCTTTCTGATTCTTAAATTGCACCAGAAGCGTTTCGCCCGTTTCGGTATGAATCATGTTCGCAATGGCATCATCCAGATGCTTCTGCGCCAGATAATATGCCATGTTATGCTTTACCAGAATTTGCAGCTTATGCTCCGTAACTCTCCACTCTGCGTCCGCAATTACACCTGCACAAATCTTGCTTTTTTGGCTCACAAGGGTTTTGATGCTTCCCCAATAGCCTGCTGCCAGTGCTTCGGGAGTTTTATCTGTCAGCTCATAGAAAACGGCAAGTGAAACCGCCTGTATCCCCGGAAGGCTCTCTAAAAGCGCACCCTTCAGCTCCTCCTGCTTTTGCAAGGGAATCATCTTATTTGCGGCAATCTCGATGCTGACAGTACGTTCCTTTTTATGTATCGTCAGCTTGCGTACCTCTGTGCCCTGAAAGGCTTCCAGAAGCGGCAGGGACAGCGAAATTTTCTGAAAGACCAGTTCAAATTTCTGTGCAGTCAAGTTGTCTCCCTCCTTTCCGTTTGGATTTATTATTAAATGCGGTCAATTTCCTCCATCAGTGCGGCAACGAGCTTGTCCTCGCTAACCTTGCGGACAATCTCGCCCTTCTTGAAGACAAGACCAACGCCCTTGCCGCCTGCAATGCCGAGGTCTGCCTCTTTCGCTTCTCCGGGGCCGTTTACCACACAGCCCATAACGGCAACCTTAATATTTTTCTGTATGCTTCTGCATTTTTCCTCGACCTCATTCGCAATGGAAATCAAGTCTATCTCTGTTCTGCCGCAGGTCGGGCAGGAAACGAAGGTTACACCGAATTGGCGCAGACCAAGGCTTTTCAGAATTTCTTTCGCCGCGCGGATTTCTTCGATAGGGTCGCCTGTCAGGGAAACACGAATCGTGTCCCCGATACCCATGGCAAGAATCGTCCCGATGCCGACAGCAGATTTAATCGTGCCTGCATAGGGCGTGCCGGCTTCTGTAATGCCGACGTGAATGGGATACGGGATTGCTTCGGAAAGCAGGCGATACGCTTCGATGGAGAACGGCACATCCGATGCCTTAATGGAAACCACGATATCATAAAAACCGAATTTCTCCAGAATATGTACATGCTTCATCGCGCTTTCCACCAAGCCCTGCGGTGTTACGCCGTCATATTTTTCCACCAATTCCTTTTCCAGAGAGCCGCTGTTTACACCGATGCGAATGGGAATCTGTTTTTCCTTCGCCATATCTACTACCTGCTTGATGCGTGCTTCGTCCCCGATATTCCCCGGATTGATGCGTACCTTATCAATGCCCAGCTCCATTACGCGCAGCGCCAATCTGTAGTCAAAATGAATGTCCGCAACAAGGGGGATATGAATCCGTTTTTTGATTTCGCCGACTGCGTCTGCTGCCGCCATATCCGGAATTGCTACGCGCACCAGTTCGCAGCCTGCTTTTTCCAAGGCCAAAATCTGTGCCACTGTCGCTTCTACATCTCTTGTGTCTGTGTTGCACATGGACTGGATGATAATGGGATTCGTTCCACCCATTTTCAGACTGCCGATTTTAACTTCTCTTGTCAGTTTTCTTTCCATAGTCTCACCTTTTCAAAATTCAGAAAACGCCCAATTTACATCAGGCGTTTCGTTTCATTTAAATCATGTATTTTTTAATGTCGCTGAAAATCACAAACGCCATCAGCCCCATCAGAAAAACGAAGCCTAAAAATTGCAGCTTGGATTCCGTTTCAATATCCATCGGCTTTCTGCGAACCGCCTCAATCAGCAGGAACAGAATTCGCCCGCCGTCCAGCGCAGGAATTGGAAACAGATTTAGCACACCGAGGTTTGCACTCAGCACCGCACCGATATAAACCACGTTTTGGATTGCCGCCTTAATGCTGTATTGCAGCCCTGCCTGATAGCTTTGTCCAACCATATTGAAAATTGCAATCGGGCCGCCGTATTCATCGGGGTTCGCCGTAAAGGTAAACACGCGCAGAAGTCCCTCTGCCGTCATTTTTACATAATTTATCATAGCGAACAGGCTGTAACGTGCCGTTTCCGCAATGCCCATTTTCGCATAGCCGTCCACGCTTTCGGCAAACAGCCCTGTTTTCACCTCAGGCGAAAAGCCAATCAGATATCTGCCCTGCTTCTCGTCCAGCTTTGGTTGCAGCTTATATTTATGATGCGTCCCTGTGGCATCCACCACGTCCAGCGTCAGGCTTTCCCCGTGGTTGGACTGCAATGTATACTGCAATTCATCATAGATATGAATCGTTTTTCCGTCAATTTTTTGAATCCTGTCGCCAACCTCCAGACCGGACACAGCTGCCGCGGAATCAGGCAGAACCTCTTTGATGACGGGCGTTGCCGTATAGGTTGTACAGGTCAGCCCGAAAATCATGAGAAACGCCAGCAGGAAATTCATGACAGGTCCTGCCGCCATAACTGCCATTCGCGCGCCGACAGACTTGCTGAGGAAGGAGGTCGAGCTGGATGCGCCGTCCTCTGCTTCCCCCTCCATGCGACAAAAGCCGCCTAAGGGCAGAATACGAATACTGTATTCCGTATCCCCCTTGGTGCGGGAAAAAATCTTCGGTCCCATGCCGACCGCAAATTCCTGCACCCAGATGCCATTTTTCTTTGCAATAATAAAGTGTCCGAATTCATGTGCAATAACAAGAACACCCAGAAGTATTATGGTAATCAATAATGAGGAAATGTTCTCCACCTCCAGACAGATTTATCAGAAGCGCACAGACTGTGCATACGCTCTTGCCCATGCGTCCGCCTCCAGTAAATCCTCTAATGTATATTTATATTTGACAGTATATGCGTCCATCGTCCGTTCTATCAGCGAAGGAATCTGCAAAAACGCCAGCTCTCCCTTCAAAAAACGGGCAACTGCAATCTCATTTGCACCATTCAGCACGGCAGGCATTGTTCCGCCTGTTTTCAAGGCACAGTATGCCAGAGAAAGGCAGCGGAAGGTATCCAGATCGGGCTTTTCAAAGGTCAGATGGCTACGCACGGAAAAATCTACCCGAGGAAACGGGCTTTTCGCGCGTTTGGGATACGTCAGCGCATACTGAATGGGAATCCGCATATCAGGCTCACCCATCTGTGCGATGATTGCGCCATCCTCATATTCCACCGCGGAATGGACAATGCTCTGCGGATGCACCAGAACCTCAATCTGATCTACATCTACATCAAACAGCCATTTCGCCTCCATCACTTCCAAGCCTTTATTCATCAGCGTTGCAGAATCAATCGTAATCTTCTTGCCCATGTGCCAGTTCGGGTGCGCCAGTGCATCCGCCGCCGTTACATGCGCCAGCTCCTCGCGCTTTTTGCCGCGGAAGGGGCCGCCGGAGGCTGTCAGCAGAATACGCGAAATGCGATTGTCTGCATTTCCCTGTAAGGACTGAAAGATAGCAGAGTGTTCGCTGTCCACAGGATAAATCCTTACATGGTGCTGTTTCGCAAAGTCCATTACAAGCTGTCCTGCGGAAACAAGCGTCTCTTTATTCGCAAGCGCGATATTTTTGCCTGCACGAATCGCTGCAAAGGTGGGCTGCAAGCCAACATTGCCGACTACAGAGGTCACAACTGTATCCACATCCTCGTATGTAGCCGCCTCGACCAGACCATCCATCCCGCTCACTATGCGGATTTTTGTATCCGAAAGGCGACTCTGCAATGCCTTTGCATTCTCCGCGTCCATCACCGCAATCAATTCAGGGTGAAATTTACGCGCCTGTTTTTCCAAAAGCGCAATATTTTTATTTCCCGTAATGGCGGCAACACGGATATCACCTAAATTTTCGACAACCTCAAGGGTTTGTGTCCCGATAGAACCTGTCGAACCCAAAATCGAAATTTTTCTCATTTTTTACACCTTCTGTTTTAATGAATCAGAAACAGCATGACATAGTATAACACAGGCGTGGTCAGAATGACGCTGTCAAACCTATCCAGAACGCCGCCATGCCCGGGCAGAAGATTCCCGTAATCCTTAATGCCAACCTGACGTTTGATGGAAGAAGCCGCAAGGTCACCAATCTGGGAGAGGATGGAGCCGAAGAATCCCACCAGACCGCAGAGCAGCAGCACATTTACCCCTGCAATGGGGTGGAAACGGTTAATCCAAAGACCATAAAGCAGGCAAAGCACCAATGCGGTAATGATACCACCGATAGAGCCTTCAATGGTTTTTTTCGGGCTTAATGCGGGGCAAAGCTTATTTTTCCCAAGAAAATAGCCGGAGAAATACGCCCCTGTATCACAGCCAAAGGCAGAAATAAACGCCAGCCAAATCAGCAGCTTCCCGTGGTCAAATTCTCGTACGAGATAGACATGAGAAAGCAGGAAGCAGGCATAGAAAAAGCCAAAGAAGGATGCACAGCATTCCACATAGCTTGTTTTTCTGTAGCAAAGCACGCTGTAAATCAGCAGAGCAAGCACAAACAAAGAGGTAAACACGCTGAACAGCGTCTGTGTATACACAAGCTGATCCATGAAAACTACATAAAACAAGCCGAACAGATATGCAATGATATGTGCGCCCTTTAGCTCACCTGCAATCGCACGATTGAATTCATACATCCCAATCAGACCAAGAAGCCCAACGCCTACATGCAGCCAAATGCCGCCGCTGATGACGATAAACAACAGCAGGGGAAGTGCCACCACAGCGGAAAGTATTCTCGTTTTCATACAGTGTCACCTCATTTCAATCTGCCGCCAAAACGGCGTTCTCTGTTCTGATAGTAATAAATTGCCCGTTCCAGTTCCTTTTTATCAAAATCGGGCCAAAGCGTATCGGAAAAGAAAAATTCGGAATATGCAATTTGCCACAGAAGAAAATTGCTGATTCTTTCCTCACCGCTGGTGCGAATCATCAGTTCGGGGTCAGGTGTGCCTGCCGTATCCAATGCGTCGGAAATGGTATCCTCCGTAATGGCATCGGGAGAAAGTGTACCATCTGCCGTTTCTCTTGCGATTTTTGTTACCGCGCGGCGCAGCTCATCCCTGCCGCCGTAATTCAGTGCAACATGAACGGTCATGCCATTCTTTTCTCTGGATAAATCCTCAATTTCTGCAATCGCCTTTTGAATATCTGTGTCCAAGCGACTCTTTTCGCCAATGACGTGCATCCGAATGTTATCCTTCACGAATTTCTTGAAATAATTTTTCAGATAAAACCGCAGAAGATCCATAATCGCCCCCACCTCTTCGGCGGAGCGTTTCCAGTTTTCCGTTGAAAAAGCATACACCGTCAGATGTTCCAAGCCAAGCTCCTTTGCGGCATAAATGATTCTTTCCAGCGCTTCCGCGCCTGCCTTATGCCCTGCTTTTCTGGGCAGACCGCGCTTTGTTGCCCATCTGCCGTTGCCATCCATGATAATCGCAACGTGCTTTGGCATCTTTTCGGGGTTCAGCTGAAAGGATTCGTTTTCATAAAGCATAAATTGCCTCCCTGTAACAAAACCCCTCTCCGAAGAAGAGGGGCTTGGATATTTTGATGAATTAAACGGTAAGGATATCCTTACTCTTCGCGTCACATTTCTTTTCGATTTCAGCAACGTATTTATCTGTCAGCTTCTGTGTTTCATCTTCCAGATCCTGCAACTGATCCTCTGTGATTTCCTTCGCTTTTTCAGATTTTTTGAAAACATCCATAGCATCTCTTCTGATGTTTCTGATTGCGACCTTAGACGCTTCTGCTTTTTTCTTAACTTCCTTTGTCAGTTCCTTACGTCTTTCCTCTGTCAGTTCAGGGAAAACCAGACGAATTACCTTGCCGTCGTTATTGGGGTTGATGCCCAACTCGGACATATTGATTGCCTTTTCGATTGCCTTCAGCAGGGACGCATCCCAAGGCTGAATCTGCAGCAGACGAGGCTCGGGAACCGTAATATTCCCAACCTGATTCAAGGGTGTGGGTGTACCGTAATATTCCACCATAATCTTATCCAGAACATGGGGGTTTGCACGGCCTGCGCGGATGGTGCCGTAATCACTGTCCAACGCGGTCAATGTCTTTTTCATTTTTTCTTCAAAAGGTTTTGTCAGTTCAGATGCCATACTCGTTTCCTCCTATGTGAACAAAATCTTACACAGTTACAATCGTACCGATTTTTTCGCCGCCGACTGCGCGCATAATGCTGTTTTCCTCATTCAAACCGAAGATGATAACAGGAATCTTGCGCTCAAAGCAGAGATTTGCGGCCGCCATATCGATAACCTTCAAATTGTTTTTCACAATATCCTCTGCACGGATGCAGTCGATTTTCTTTGCGTTGGGGTTGGTTGCAGGGTCGTCATCATAAACACCGTCAATGCTCTTGGCAAAGAACAGACCATCCACATCCAACTCTGCACCTCTCAGGGCAGTAATCGTATCCGTAGAGAAGAAGGGGTGTCCCATACCGGCTGCAAAAATTACCACTTCGCCCTTTTCCAGATGTGCAAGAGCGCTTTCCTTGGAAAATTGCTCTGTCATTGTGCCGATGACGATGGGTGTCTGTACGAATGCCTTGATGCCGTTCTGACGGAACGCATCTGCAACATAAATCGCATTCATAACTGTTGCGAGCATGCCAATCTGGTCTGCCTTCGTGCGATCCATCTTGGAATCTGCACTTCTGCCTCTCCAAAAATTGCCGCCGCCGATAACCAGAGAAACCTGTGTCCCCTTTGCCATCACAGCCTTAATCTGTGCAATCAGCCCCCAGATGATGCTGTCGTCAAAGATAACCCCCTTTTTCTCGCCTGCCAGCGCCTCGCCGCTCAGTTTCAGCACAATTCTTTTATACATTTTTACAGCCTCCTTACTACTCTAATGTATCACAAATTACAGAAAATTTCCAGATATTTTCTCTGCGGCTATGCAGAATATAAAAAAATTTAAGAAATTGTAAAAATATCCGAAAAGATTCCTTTAAAAAAGGAAACGCCGGAGCAATCAATGCAGTAGCGTTTCCTTTTCATTTTTAAAAATAATCCGTTAACGAATTAGTTCATTGCCTTTGCAACTTCTTCTGCGAAGTTTTCATCCTTCTTTTCCATACCTTCGCCTGTTTCAAAACGAACATATCTTGTGATTTCGATGGGTGCGCCAACAACCTTTGCAACGGAGTCGATGTACTGTTTTACAGTCATATCTGTATCCTTAACATAGGGCTGCTCTACCAGGCAGAATTCCTTCAGTTCTTTTTTCAGTCTGCCTGCAATCATCTTTTCGATGATGTTGTCGGGCTTCTTTGCATTCTTAGGATCGTTCTTTGCCTGTACTGTCAGGATTTCTGTTTCCTTTGCAATGAAGTCAGCGGGAACATCGTTTTCTGTGATGAATTTAGGGTTCAGAGCAGCAATCTGCATTGCAATGTTCTTGCCCAGTTCAACCAGCTCTTCTGCTTCGTTTTCGCAAGCCAGTTCAATCAGAACGCCGATTCTGCCGCCGCCGTGGATATAGGAAACCAGCTTACCTGCCTGTGTCTTTTCATATTTTTCAAAACGTCTGATGTTCAGGTTTTCACCGATGACAGCTACCTGCTGAGACAGTGCTTCCTTTACTGTGAACTGAGGGTCAAGTGCCCATTTTTCTTCAAAGAAAGCGTCCATATCTGCTGCTGTTGTTTCGGAAGCCTGTTTTGCAACTGCTGCAACATAGTCTCTGAATACCTGGTTCTTTGCAACGAAGTCTGTTTCGGAGTTTACTTCTACGATTGCACCAATCTTGTTGTCATCGCTCAGGTATACTGCAACCATACCTTCGGATGCGATACGGCCTGCCTTCTTTGCGGATGCAGCCAGACCTTTTTCTCTCAGCAGCTCAACAGCCTTTTCCATGCTGCCGTCAGCCTCTGTCAGAGCCTTTTTGCAATCCATCATGCCTGCGCCTGTCATTTCTCTCAGTTCTTTTACCATACCTGCTGTAATAGCCATGTTTGATTCCCTCCTAAATAATCTTATGTGCGTATCTTTTTCCGTCTTCTGCGAAAAAAAGCTGTTCCGTCTGATATAAAAAGAGCCTCAGCCCGTTTTAGGCTGAAGCTCGGGCAAATGCCTTTTTCTGAATTATTCAGCTTCTACTGTTTCTGTTTCAGCTGCTTCCTGTTCACCCTGCTTGGATTCCAGAACTGCATCAGCAACCTTGGAAGCAATCAGCTTTACTGCGCGGATTGCGTCATCGTTACCGGGAATTACGTAATCGATTTCATCGGGATCGCAGTTTGTATCAACGATAGCAACTGTGGGGATGCCCAGTGTGTGTGCTTCCTGCACAGCGATTCTTTCTTTTCTTGTGTCAACGATGAACATCATATCGGGAACCTTTTTCATTTCCTTGATACCGCCAACGTTTTTCTGCAGTTTTTCCATTTCGTGCATCAGCTTTGCAACTTCTTTTTTGGGCAGTACATCAAATGTACCGTCTTCCTGCATTTTTTCCAGATCTTTCAGTCTTGCGATTCTTGTTTTGATTGTTGTGAAGTTTGTCAGCATACCGCCCAACCATCTCTGGTTTACATAGTACATGCCACATCTTTCAGCTTCTTCACGAATGCATTCCTGTGCCTGCTTCTTTGTACCTACGAACAGGATTTCGCCGCCGTCTGCGATGCATTCACAGATTGCTGCATAAGCCTCGTCAACCTTTTTTACTGTTTTCTGCAGGTCGATGATGTAGATACCGTTTCTTTCTGCGAAGATGTATTCTGCCATTTTAGGGTTCCATCTTCTTGTCTGGTGGCCGAAGTGAACACCGGCCTCTAACAGCTGTTTCATAGAAATTACGCTCATTGTATGAACCTCCTATTGGTTAATCCTCCGCATCCGTTTGTCGGGAAAACTGACCCTGTCAGCACCAATCCGCTTTTTTTCGGATACGTGTGTACTAAAAGTTACCTATGGGATTATAGCATATCCAAAACCAAAAAACAACCGTTTTTCTCAATTTTTTTAAAAAAGAGAAAAGCAGCTGTCTTTTGCATGATTTTTGTGTTGTATTTCGATTATTCTTCGTTCTCTTCCTCTGCGGGCTTTTCCTTCATATAGCCGCACTTTTCATTGGAGCAGACGATTTTCGGATTCTTTCTGCCCTTTTCCTCCAGAAACGCACCGCATTCGGGGCATTTTTCGCCCGTCGGCTTATTCCAGCTCATGAAATCACAGCCGTCGCCGTTGTGCTCGCAGCCGTAATAAATACGTCCCTTCTTGGTCTTTTTAATCAGAACCTTGCCGCCGCATTCAGGGCAGTTCACGCCTGCTTCTTCAAAATAGGGCTTCGCATTCTGACATTCGGGGAACCCCGGGCAGGCTAAGAATTTGCCGTAGCGACCGTATTTGATGACCATATTTCTGCCGCATTTCTCACAGATAATATCGGTTTCCTCGTCCTTGATTTCGATTTTCTCCAGCTTCTCTGCCGCATTCTCCACGCTTTTTTTGAAATCGGGATAAAAATCACGGATAATCTGCTTCCATTCCTCCTTGCCCATTTCCACGTCATCCAAACGCTTTTCCATGTTCGCCGTGAAATCAATATCCACGATGTCGGGAAAATAGGTTTTCATGATTTCATCAACCATTTCGCCCAGCTCGGTCGGGAAAAGATTTTTCGCTTCCTTCGTCACATAATGTCGTGCCTGAATCGTGGTCAGTGTAGGTGCATAGGTAGAAGGTCTGCCAACACCGATTTCCTCCAGTGTTTTAATCAGGGAAGCATCGGTATATCTTGCGGGGGGCTGTGTGAAATGCTGTTCGGGCAGAAGCTGCTCCGCCTGCAGAATATCCCCCTGTGTCAGCTTGGGAATGACTTTTTCATCCTCCTCCTCGCCCTTGCTATAGGCTTCCAGAAAGCCGGAAAAGCGCAGTCTGGAGCCGGATGCACGGAAGGTATAGTCCCCTGCCGAAAGCTTTACGGAAAGCGTATCATATACCGCAGGGCTCATCTGGCTTGCCACAAAGCGCTCCCAGATAAGCTTATAGAGGCGATACTGGTCTTTGGAAAGGGAATCTTTGATGCTTTCGGGTGTTCTGCTCACGTTTGTCGGACGAATCGCCTCGTGCGCATCCTGTGTTTTCCCCTTGGATTTATAAACGATTCTTTCAGGGTTTACAAAGGCATCCCCATAGGTTTCTTTGATAAATGCAACGGCTGCTTCGTATGCTTCATCGGAAATGCGGAAGGAGTCCGTACGGATATAGGAAACCAGACCGACCGTCCCCTCGCCCTTGACATTCACGCCTTCATACAGCTGCTGCGCAATCATCATGGTTTTCTGTGTTGCCATGTTCAGGTGCTTGCTCGCCTCCTGCTGCATGGTACTTGTGGTAAAGGGGGCAACGGGCTTTTTCTGTCTGCTGCCTGTTTTTACGTCCGTAACGGCAAAATCCTTACCCTTCAAGCCGTCCAGAACTTCGTTTGTTTCCGCTTCGTTGGCAAGCTCTGTTTTTGTTTCACCCTTGCCGTAAAATTTCGCTTCAAAGACCTTGCCGTCCGCATCCTTCAGCTTTGCGCCCAGCGTCCAGTATTCTTCGGGGATAAATTCGCGGATTTCCCCCTCTCTGTCGCAAATCAGGCGCAGCGCAACAGACTGCACACGACCGCCGCTCAGACCCTTCTTCACTTTTTTCCAAAGCAGGTCACTGATAGTATAGCCCACTACGCGGTCAAGTACACGGCGCGCCTGCTGTGCATCCACTAAATCCATGTCAATATCTCTTGCTTCGGTAATGGATTTTTTTACTGCCGTTTTCGTGATTTCGTTAAACGTAATACGGCTGATGGGTTTTTCCTCACCCAGATTGAGCGCGTGAAGCAGATGCCAGCTGATGGCTTCCCCCTCACGGTCCGGGTCAGTTGCGAGGTATACCTTATCAGCAGCCTTTGCATCCTTGCGCAGCTTGCCTAAAAGTTCCCCCTTCCCACGGATGGTAATATATTTCGGTTCAAAGTCATGCTCAAAATCAATACCCATCTGGCTTTTCGGCATGTCACGCACATGCCCCATGGATGCTTCGATTTTGTAATTGTTCCCCAAAAATTTGCCGATGGTTGCTGCCTTTGCAGGAGACTCTACGATAACCAGATATTTCTTTCCTGTTTTCGCAGCCTTTTTCACCGTTGCTTTCTTTTTTGTTGTTTTCTTTGCTTCTTTTTCTGCCGTGGCTGTTTTTGCCATTCGTTTCTCACCTCAGTTTTCAATGTGCTCTGATATAGCCTGCCTGCGGTATTTTTTCAATATAGCCGGAAAGCTCTAACAGAGACAGAATATACTGCACCTCCTGCACCTTTCTGCCAAGCCTTCTGCAAAGCGCTTCAGCAGAAATCGGGGTACTGTCCTCAATCAGATCGAAAATTTCCTTTTCCTCAGGCGAAATATTTTCCGCCGTTTTAATCTGAAATTTTACCTTTTCTGTTTCTTTATATGCAATGCCCAATGCCGACAGGATATCGCTGCCCTCCGTAATGATGGGACAGCCCTGCTTAATGAGGGCGTTCGTGCCGTAGCTTAATGCACTGGTGACATTTCCCGGGACGGCATAAACCTCCCTGCCGTAATCCAGTGCCAAATCTGCCGTGATAATCGTGCCGCTTCTCTTTCCTGCTTCGACCACCACAACCATTTTGCTCAGTCCCGCAATGATGCGGTTTCTGTTCGGGAAATTCTTAGCAACCGCAGGCATTCCGGGCGGATATTCGGAAATGACGCAGCCGTTTTCGATGATGCGCTCCATCAGCTCCTTATTTTCCGCAGGATAGCAAATATCCACACCGCAGCCGAGCACAGCAATCGTTTTTCCGCCACCATCCAGAATCCCTCTGTGTCCCTCGCTGTCAATGCCACGCGCCATGCCGCTGACCACAATCACATTGGTCTTACCCAAGTCCTTCGCAATGTCATAGGCAACCGTTGCGCCGTAACGGGAGCATTTTCTTGCACCGATGATAGCAACCGTATCAATTTCATCATCGGGAATCTCTCCACGGACATAAATCCCAAGCGGCGGATTCTGAATTTCCCTCAGCAGTCGGGGATACCTTGGATGCCAGTAGGAATAAAAGTCAATTTCCTTTTCCTCTAATTCAATAATCCAATCGTTCAGTTGGTCTTCCTCTCTGGAAAGGAGCAGACCCTCCGTCAGCTTCTCTCCCAGAATTGCAGACCGCCGAATTGCAGAGGGTTCCGCACGCCAAACGGCTTCTGCGCTGCCGAAATGCTCCAGAAGACGATGCGCACGTTTCAAGCCGATGCCATCAATCCGCGTCAGCCACATCAGATAATATTCTTCCATACGAACACTCCTTCCCCTCTGTGAGTTACGACCTATACTATAAATGCTTTCTTTTCAAAATTCAATACCAAATTTTTTAAAACTTTAAAAATTCAGCAATTATGATGTATATAACAGATGGATTTTTGTGTTCTGATTGAAATTTTTGTGAAAAATTGTTATGATGTAAAAAAATTGTTCAAAAACAAAAAGAAAAGAGGCTTCGAAATGCTTTCCATTATAAAATCAGCTGCACTCCTCGGCATCGACAGCTATCCTGTCGAGGTTGAGGTAGACCTGAGCAACGGTCTGCCCGCCTTTGATATTGTCGGTTTGCCCGATTCCGCAGTGAAGGAATCGCGTGAGCGTGTACGTACCGCTATTCGCAATGCAGGCTTTTCCTTTCCCGTCAAGCGCATTACTGTCAATCTTGCTCCTGCCGATACAAAAAAAGAAGGGGCTGCCTTTGATTTACCCATCGCACTGGGAATTCTTTCTGCCTGCAATCTTTTTTCCGCAGAAAAAACAGAGGATGCCCTCATTACAGGGGAGCTTTCTCTGGATGGGTCTGTGCGCCCTGTCAACGGCGTTCTGCCCATGCTGTATGATGCCCTGCGCCGCGGCATTTCCGTTTCCTATGTTCCCTTTGAAAATGCAGAAGAAGCGGCTCTGGTAGAAGGAATGACAGTCTATCCCGTTCATTCCGTGAAGGAGATTGTCGCACACCTTTCGGGCGGCACGCAGATTGCACCCTATCATAAGGAAGGTAATGCCTTTTCCCTTACCCAAACGGATATACCTGATTTGGATTTTTCTCATGTAAAGGGGCAGGAAAACGCCAAACGTGCCATGGAAATCGCTGCGGCAGGCGGACATAACATCCTTCTCATCGGGCCGCCGGGCTCAGGGAAAACCATGCTCGCCAAGCGTCTGCCTACTATTCTGCCCGATTTAAGCTTCGAGGAAAGCATTGAAATCACAAAGATTTACAGCGTAGCAGGACTTCTGAAGGAGAAAAATTCTTTGGTCAGAACAAGGCCCTTCCGCTCTCCCCATCATACCATTTCCGCCTCTGCATTGACTGGCGGCGGCAGAATTCCGCGTCCGGGCGAAATTTCTCTGGCGCATCACGGGGTACTGTTTTTAGATGAGCTGCCTGAATTTCAGCGCAATGCGCTTGAGGTTATGCGCCAGCCTCTGGAGGACGGCAAGGTCACGATTGCGCGCGTCAACGGCACACTGACCTTTCCATCCGATTTTATGCTTGCGGCAGCGATGAACCCCTGCCCCTGCGGCTATCTGGGCAACAGTGAGAAATGCCATTGCTCTGCGAATGAAATCATGAAATACCACAGAAAAATCAGTGGCCCTCTTTTGGATCGTATTGATTTAATGGTAGAAATGCCACCCGTTGCGTATGAGGAGCTAGACAGCACTATCCCTGCGGAATCCTCCGCCACCATTAAGGAGCGTGTTGTCTGCGCGCATAAAATTCAGCTGGAGCGCTTCCGGAACGAAGGCATTTTCTTTAATGCGCAGATGAACGCGGCACAGATTGAAAAATACTGCGCTTTGCGCGAAGAGGATAAGGAACTGCTGCGTACCGCCTTCGCAAGAATGGAATTAAGCGCACGCGCCTACCATAAAATCCTTAAGCTGGCGCGCACTGCCGCTGACCTTTCGGGTGATGCGCAGATTACACGAAAGCATCTGCTTGAGGTGCTGCAGTATCGCTCTCTGGACAGAAAATATTTATTATAAAATTCTGATTTCGACTTAAATGAGTGAGGTAATTTACAAATGATGATTTATTCTAAACGACAAATGTCTGATACTTTTCTGATTGCTGTCCTGCTTGCTGTGGTTGGCGGTTCTCTGGATGCCTATAGCTATGTAGCAAGAGGACATGTTTTCGCCAACGCGCAGACGGGGAATATCGTCCTGTTCGGTCTGCATTTGGCAGATGGCGAATGGATGCAGGCAGGAACGTATATTATCCCTGTGCTTGCCTTTGTGCTGGGTATCTTCATTGATGAATGGATAAAAAAATTCATCTCCCCCCTGCCGAAGGTACACTGGCGGCAGATTGTATTGCTCTTTGAAATTGCGATGCTTTCAATCGTAGCGTGGCTCCCCTTTGGAGAAAGGCATGATATAGTTGCAAACGTGTTGGTTTCCTTTGTCTGCTCCATGCAGGTGCAAAGCTTTCGTAAGGTGCATGGCTTGCCCTACGCCTCCACAATGTGTACGGGTAATCTCCGCAGCGGTACAGAGCTATTGTTTCGTTTCGTGCAGAGCGGCGATAAGGAACTGCGCTATAAAAGCCTGCATTATTACGGCGTGATTTTCTTCTTCATCCTCGGTGCAGGCTGTGGTGCGCTTGTCACACAGCATTTTGGCAGCACCACTATCGTCTATTGCAATATTCTCCTGCTTCTGACCTGTGCACTGCTTTCCATTGAGCATGTAGAGGAATAAGAAATCAGATAAACCGGATAAACCAAAAAGACCTTACCCATTCGTGAAAATGAGCAAGGTCTTTTTATTATGTATTTTGATTATTTATTATGCTTTTCAATCGCTTCTGTCATGCGTTCCAGTCCTGTTTTAATGATGCTGCGTGGCATTGCAAGGTTCAGACGAACATATCCTTCCGCATTGCCGACGAACAAATCATTGCCGCCTTCCAGCAAAACGCCTGCGTTATTTGCAAAGAATCCGGGCAGATCCGCAACATCCGGCAGGCAGCCCTTCAGATTCACCCAGGCAAGATAGGTTGCTTCGGGAACAGAGAACACCGCCGCAGGCAGATGCTCCGCCAGATATTCCTTTACAAACATAAAGTTTTCATCCAGATACGTCTTAAATTCCGCAAGCCATTCATCACATTTCTCATACGCCGCCTGATGTGCAGCAACGGAAAGCGGATTAACAAAGCCTACGATTTTATCCCGTTTGCAGAAAATCTTCCGCAGCTGTGCATCTCGAATGATGATATCAGAGAACATCAGCCCTGCCATATTGAAGGTCTTGCTAGCAGACATGCAAGTAATCAGCTTGTCGTAAGCGGGCATAACCTTCCCCATAGGAATATGCTTTCTGCCGTTTCTGATGATATCGCAGTGGATTTCATCAGAAATAAGCCAGAGATTATGCTTCTCCACGATTTCCGCTACCCGCTTCAATTCTTCCTCTGTCCACATTCTGCCGGAGGGGTTATGGGGGTTGCACCAGAGCACCAGCTTCACCAGAGGGTCTGCCGCTTTTTTGGCAAAATCATCAAAATCAATCGTAAAGTAGCCGTTTTTATCAATCTTCAAATCGGAGCAGACATATTCCACACAGTTATATTCTGCGGCATGCTGAAAATAGCCATACGCAGGTGCAACCATTAGAACCTTTTCATTCTTTGTCAGCAAAGATTCCAGAAGCTGATACAGCGCAGGAATAATCCCTGGAGAAAAGGTCAGTTCTTCCTTCGGGAAGTCCCAATCGTACATTTTTCTGCACCATGCGGAAAATGCCTGATAGTAATCATCACTGTAAACACAGCTATAGCCGAAAATACGCTTCTCTACCCTTTTCTTAATGGCTTCACAGATTTCGGGAGGTGTCGCAAATTCCATATCCGCAACCCACATTCTGACAAATTCATCATCCGCATAGGGAAATTTCATTTCAGGGCCTGCATGGAAAATATAGCCACGAAAGCCGTCCGTATTGAGCGCATTCGTATTTCTTCTGTCGATAATTTCATCAAAATTGTACTTCATGTAACCACTCCTTTGTATCTGTTTTCCTCTGTCGCCGTCAGCATTTCTGCCTGTTCAAAGTATAAAGGAAAATTTTCCGCAAAGCAATTAATTCTTAGCATTTTTATAGATTTTCTATGAACCGCTTATTTCCCAAGTATGTCTTTAATTTCTTCCAGCGTTTCCGCAAAAAAGATGCCCTTTTGCCGTTCCGCAGAGGAAAGCCCCTTTTCAATCATAAGAGAGAGCAGATGCTTCAGATCATCGTAGTATCCATTCAGATTATACAGAATACAGGGTACATTCAACTGATTCAGGGCAACCTTGCTTATAATTTCAGAAATTTCCTCCAGCGTGCCTGTGCCGCCCGGAAATGCAATAAACGCATCCCCAAGGGCAATCATTTTCGCCTTCCGTTCGGACATATCCTTCGTAACAATCAATTCTGTCAGCCCATTGTACTGGAAGCCTGCATCCATGAAAAACTGCGGTTCTACGCCTGTTACTTTGCCGCCGGCTTCAAGGACAGCCTTTGCAAGCTCACCCATCAGCCCTGTTTTCGAGCCGCCATATACCAGTGCATTGCCGCTTTCACCAACCCAATGCCCCAATGCCTGCACTGCCTCACGCAGACGGTTGTCATTGCCTTCATTTGCTCCAAGGTATACAGTAATATTCATTCTTATTCTCCTTCTTCCTCAAAAAAAGTAACACAAAAAAGAACCAACCGATTCTTCGGTCAGTCCTTTTGATTTTTCATTAAAAAATTCGTCTTGCTGTTACATATGTATTTGCGCTGTAGCCGCTGTTCAGATTTGTTACGGTAACACCGTTGCCCTTTCCATCCGTTGAATGAACGTATGTACCGTCACCGCAATAAATGCCGACATGGCTGATACTGCTGTTTCCACCTGTATTAAAAAATACCAAATCGCCTGCCTGCAGATTCGCCTTGGAAACCTCTACGCCGTTGCTCGTCATAGATGCAGAAGAACGACTCAATGTGATGCCGAAATTTTTATAAACAGCGTATACAAAGCCGGAGCAATCTACGCCTGTGTTCAGATTCGTGCCACCCCATACATAAGGTGTACCGATGAACTGCTTGCCGTATGCAACCACCGCGGCACCCTTTGCAGATGCTGTATTGCTTGTAGTGTTATCAGGCTTTTCGCCTGTTTTCACAGTCAGGTAATCTGCGGAAACATATCCCTTCTGCCCTGCATCTGTCACAATGCTGACCCAATCCTGTCCAGCACGTTCCACATCAACAATCGTACCGGAAGGAAGAACCGTCAGCACCTCTGCACTTGTGGATGCTTCCTTGCGCAGCTTCAAGCCGGAGCCTGCTGTTACCACGCCGTAGGTATCCTCTGCTTTTGTTGTTGCGCTTACAGGTGCAGCTGTGGTTTCGCTGCTTACCTTGGAAACATACTGCAACAGATTGCCGGAAACATAATCCTTGCTGACATAAGCAGAACCGCCGTTATAGGAAACACGATACCAATTGTCATCCTGTCCTGTTACGGTGACTGCTTCCCCGCTGCTGAATTTTTTCAGAGAATTGGAGGCTGTAGTTGCCTTTTCTCTTAGGTTAACACCTGAGCCGGTAATGCTGCCATCTGCCTTTGTTACGGAGAAATAATCTGCGAAAACATAGCCTGTTGTACCGTTATAGGAAATCTTAAACCAGTTATCAACCTTATCCAGAACGGTATATTCCGTGCCCTTGTTAATTTTACCTAACACATTTGCACCTGTACTTGCCCCTGCGCGGACATTTACATTTGTACCGGAAGCCTGTCCCACGTTTGCCGCGAACGCAGTTACGGTACTCAGCACAACAAGTGCAGCTGTGACACAAAGCTGTTTCATTACTTTATTTAAACCCATTGGAATCTCCTCCAAACCATTTTCCGTCATAATTGTTACAAATCTATTACATTCAGTATAAAAAAAAGTAATAAATCTGTCAATAGTTTTCTGTCGACAGAACCTGTATTTTCTGATTTTTCCGGAAGAAAAGGCTACAGAAAATACTCATTTTCCGTAACCTTTCGGTATTTCCTCTTTCTTAGGATTTCTTTAAGATTTCTTCTTTGAATTTCCCGTTTTCATAGAAAAGCTCACCATCGGCATAGATTTTACCTTCCCTTGTCATGTCATTGATCATGTCCCAATGGATAGCAGATTCGTTTTTGCCGCCTGCCTCCCGGAAGGCTTCGCCAATCGCCATGTGCATAGAACCGCCAATTTTTTCATCAAACAGGATATTTTTCGTGTGCCGCTGGATTCCGTAATTCGTGCCAATGGCAACCTCGCCGAAATAGCGAGAGCCTGCATCGGTGTCCACATAGGACAGCAGGGTGTCCAACATTTCTTCATTTTTGCAGGAAACATCCACAATGCGTCCCTTTTCTACCGTCAGGCGCGCCTCGTAAAATTCATTCCCATTCATGATGGCGGGATAGGAAAAGGTGATATAGCCGTTAATCCCATCCTCCACAGGAGAGGTAAAAATTTCGCCGTCAGGGAAATTGGCATCCCCGCAGCAGTTAATCCATTTTCTGCCTGCCACGTTCACGAAAATATCCGTATCCTTAGAAAGAATATGCAGTTCCTTCTTTCCATCCAGATAGCTTGCCCATTTTTCCTGCCATGCCGCCATTTCCTGCCATTTTGCAACAGGATCTTCCTCGTAAAGATAGCCTGCGGTGTAAACGAAATCCTCATATTCCTCCAGGCTCATGCCTGCATTTTGGGCATCCCCGTTGGTCGGGAACTGTGTGCCGCACCAGCGCAGCTCACCCGTTCCCATGCGTTCGGAATAAATCTTGCGGTTGTCCTTATTCGCCAGACGCTTCTGTTTCAGTCGCTCCGCTTCGATGGACTGCATGGTCTTTGTGTTTTCGCTACCCCATGCGCTGATCCAGACATCGCTTTTTGCGCAGGCACCAAAACGAATATTTTCTCTGGCATATTGCTCCTCTGTCCCATTTTTCAGAAGCTCCGCATCCACATCGGGAACGTCAATATAATATTCCACCAGCGCGCCCGCTTTCACTGCCGCCCTTGCGACTGCCTTGATAAACGGCAATGCCGCATCCTCCGCGGAAATAGCAACGCGGTCGCCTTTTTTCACCTTTGTTGAATAATTTACCAGCACATCTGCCAGCTTTTCTAATCTTTCGTCCTTCATACCCTCACGTCCTTACAAAAAAATTTCTATAAAAAAGATTCTCTTTCTGCAAAAAGGTGCTTTTTACCGCACATGAATCTGACACATCTGCATGGTCTGCAATGCCGCCGCATGGCTTTCGGATCTTACCCCTGCACAGCAGGATGCATCTACGCTGATTTTCACCTCAGGCAGTCTTGCCTTTAAAATCAGCGCATTAGAAACCACGCAGATATCGGTGCAAAGACCGATAATCTCAATTTCACATTCTTCCGCAGGCAGTCCTGCAAATTCCATGACCATCATATCTGCCAGCTCCCATGAACCGAAGGATGGCTTATTCATCACAACGGCACTGCCCAGAGCCGCCTGTACCTTTTCATTCAGCTGCTAGCCGTATGTGCCTTCGATGCAATGCACAATGGGAAGGTTTTCACCCTCCTGCGTTTGCAAATAATTATCCTGATGGGTGTCTCTGGTTGCATACACGCAATCCTTGGTATAGGTGTTGATTTTTGCAACCACATTGTCTACAATCGCCTCCGCCTCAGGTGTGCCGAGAGAGCCGTCAATAAAGTCATTCTGCATATCCACAACAATCAAAATTTTTTTCATTTTTCTTTATCCTTTCCCTTTTTTCGGGTTATTTTTCTGATATAGATGTATCATACCACAGGGAAATTCTACTTTCAAGTAAAGTCGTGTATCTAATCTTTTTCTATCTTTTCTAATTGGTTTCTTCGTTTTCATCATGGCTATCTTACAGTCCGCTAACAAAATCCGAAAGAAATTCTTAAGAAATTTCCCTTTCTCCTTGACACAGCCAGCTTTTTCGGGGTATCATAGAAACCGTAAAAAACAATGACAGGGAATAGTAAAAAAGCTCCCTTGCCCCCAGAAAACAGGCGGTTGATGTGAGCCTCGGCAAGCCTTTTTGAACCTGCCCCTTGAGTTCCGCAGGGAAAATGCGGCGTAGCTCGGCGTTAACGGCTTTCGAGAGGATGAATTATCATCAATGAGGGTGGCACCGCCGAATGACCTTGGTCCCTTTTCAGAGGGATGAAGGCTTTTTTTATTTTCAGAAATTCTCTGTACAGAAAAGTTTTAAGGAGGAAATCAAATGGCAAAAGAAAAGAAATTTGTAGAATCCATCACCGATATGGAAGTGGATTTTCCCCAGTGGTATACGGACGTTGTAAAAAAAGCTGACCTGACGGCATATTCCAGCTTGAAGGGCTGCATGATCATCCGCCCTTATGGCTATGCCATCTGGGAGCTTCTGCAAAGACAGCTGGATGACCGCTTCAAGGAAACAGGCGTAGAAAATGTATATATGCCTATGTTCATCCCCGAAAGCCTGCTGCAGAAGGAAAAAGATCATGTAGAAGGCTTTGCGCCCGAGGTTGCATGGGTAACCCACGGCGGCGAAAAGAAGCTGGAGGAACGCATTTGTGTCCGTCCCACTTCCGAAACCCTGTTCTGCGAGCATTATGCAAACATCGTGCAGTCCTACAGAGACCTGCCCAAGCTGTATAATCAGTGGTGCTCCGTTGTTCGTTGGGAAAAAACAACACGTCCCTTCCTGAGAACCATGGAATTTTTGTGGCAGGAGGGTCATACCGCACACGCAACCGCAGAGGAGGCACAGGAAAGAACCATCCAGATGCTGAATATTTATGCGGATTTCTGCCGTGATGTACTGGCAATCCCCGTTATAAAGGGCGAAAAAACAGAAAAGGAACGCTTTGCAGGTGCAGCACACACCTTTACCATTGAATCCCTGATGCATGATGGGAAGGCACTGCAGTCCGGCACGAGCCATAACTTCGGTGACGGCTTCGCGCATGCCTTTGGTATCCAGTATACCGATAAGGAAAACAAGCTCCAGTATGTACACCAGACAAGCTGGGGCATGACAACCCGTATGATTGGTGCTATCATCATGGTGCATGGTGACAACAGCGGTCTGGTTCTGCCCCCTCGTATCGCGCCCACACAGGTGATGATTGTTCCCATCGCGCAGAAAAAGGAAGGCGTACTGGAAAAAGCAGCTGAGCTGAAAAACAGACTGGCAAAGGTTTGCCGCGTGAAGCTGGATGATTCCGATAAATCCGCAGGCTGGAAATTCTCCGAATATGAAATGAAGGGGATTCCTGTTCGTCTGGAAATCGGCCCCAAGGATATTGAACAGAATCAGTGTGTTCTGGCAAGACGAGATACCGGAGAAAAGATTTTCGTTTCTCTGGATGAGCTGGAAACAAAAGTTCCTGCCCTTCTGGATGAAATTCACGAAAATATGCTGAAAAAAGCAACCGAACACCGTGAATCCAGAACCTACATTGCAAAGACAATGGATGAATTTGAAAAAACCATCAACGAAACCCCCGGCTTTATTAAGGCTATGTGGTGCGGCGATCAGGCCTGTGAGGATGAAATCAAAGAAAAAACCGCTGCAACCAGCAGATGTATTCCTTTTGAACAGGAAGAAATCTCTGATGTCTGCGTATGCTGCGGCAAGCCTGCGAAGCACATGGTTTACTGGGGCAGAGCATACTAATCCCACAACAGAATAAAGCAAATTAAAAAAGGGTAAATCTTCAAATAAAAATGAGGATTTATCCTTTTCTTTCTTCTTTCGCCTTTCGGTTATTCCTTCTTCTGCCCTTTCAGATTAAAAAGCAGCAGACCACAGATGATAATCGCGCCGCCGACAAAGGTTCCCATCCCCGGCACCTCATGCAGAAGCAGAAAACTCATCAGGGTGGACAGCAGCGGCGAAAGGAACATAAAGTTTGCCACCTCGCTTGTTTTTTCCGCATACGTCAGAGCCTTCGCCCAGAGGATACAGCCGACGGCATTAGAGATGATTGCGAGATACAGCAAGGCGAGAAAATGCTTCGGCTCCCCGGTTACCATCTCCCGAAAGCCCTGCATAGTAGAAAAGCAGAGCCACAGCGCTGCTCCAAGCATGCTGAAACAGGTGATTTGTGCGGAGGTATAGCCCATGGCAACCAGCTTTCTTGTCATAATGTTATAGCCTGCCCAGGAAGCGGCAGAAAGAAGCATCCAGAGCATTGCCGCATCAATGGAAAACGTGCCATGGCTGTCCCAAAGCAGAAGAATCATAACACCTGAAAAAGCAATAAAAATTGAAATCCAACTTACCGGACCGATTTTTTCTCGGTACACCTTGGATGCAATTATTGCCGTCATAATCGGAGATGTAGCAACCAGAAGGCTGCACGTTGCGGAAGGCAATGTCTGCAAGCCGATATTCATTGCCACCGTATAAATCACATACCCAAGCGCCCCCGCAAGCAGGAATAACGGAATATGCTTTTTCTTCGGCAGTGCCATTCCTTGGAATTTCCCGATGAACAGCATGAAACTCCCCGCAATGAAGCTGCGAAGAAACGCCAGCGGCACAATCGTAAAATGTGTCTGCGCAATTTTTGTCAGCGGATATGCCGAAGCCCAAAGGAATATGGTAAATAGGCTGTACCCGATGACCTTTTTCTTTTGTATTGTCAAAGCTGTCCCCTTCTTTCTCTTTAGACACGATACACCATTTTTCGCAAAAATGCAAACAAAAAAAGAGAGGGACATCTAAGCCCCTCTTAAAATCATTTCCCTTTCAGGTTAAAGACTACGATACTGATAATAATAATCGCGCCGCCGATAAATGTGCCTGCATTTGGCACCTCATGCAGAATGATAAAACCCATGATGGTGGAAAGCAGCGGTGTCACAAACATGAAGTTTGTTACCTCACTGGTGCGTTCCGCGTAGCTCATTGCCTTGCCCCATGTAAAATATGCTGTTGCGGAGGGCAAAGCCCCCAGATAAATCAGTGCAATGATGTGGCTCATGCTTGCACCTGCCAGCTGATGCAGTCCATCCCCCGCCCAGAAGCCAAGCAGAATGGCACCGCAAATCATGCTGTAGGTTACGATTTCTAAGGCATTATAGCCCATTGCAGAAAGCCTCCTTGTCATGATATTATAGCCGCAGAATACGATTGCCGCACCGACTGTCCAGATAAGACCGATATTGATGGAAAATACGCCTTCCCACAAAAGCAGAATCAGCACACCGATAAATGCAGCCGCGATTGCCGCCCAGCCGATGGGTTTGATTTTCTCTTTATATAGATGGGATGCTACGATTGCAGTCAGAATCGGGGTTACCGCAATGATAATACTGGAGGTTGCGGAGGTCAGTGTCAGAATACCTGTGTTAAAGGTAATCATATAGCCCGTAAAGCCAAGACCGCCGGATACAAAGAACAAAGGAATGTGCTTTTTCTGCGGCAGGCGAATGTGACAGCATTTCCCTATGATAATCAGAAAAATTGCTGCGACCGTACAGCGCAGAAAACCCAGAGGAATGGACGTAAACTGCTGCTGTGCCACCTTCGTCAACGGAAAAGCAGATGCCCAGAGAAAAACACTCAGAAAACTCAAACCAAATACCTTTTTCTTTTCGCTCGTCATTTGTATTACCTCCAAAATTATAAAGTAAAATGCGGAAAGCCTTTGTTTTGTTCATTATATCAAACGAATGTAAATAATACAATGCCGAATTATATATTTTCAAAAAACATTTTACAATAAAAAACACCCGAAAATCTTCGGGTGCGAGAAGCTGATAGCGGGACTCGAACCCGCGACCTATTGATTACGAATCAATTGCTCTACCAACTGAGCCATATCAGCGTGACTGAATGATATTATAGTATACTTTTATAAAAAAATCAAGTTTTTCCTAAAATTTCTATCCGACAAAATTTTTATTACTATATTTATGAAATGATAAAAAAACGAACCGATTTCCAAAGGAGTTCGATTCGTTTTTGTTTTCTTTTTTTAATTACATTTTTTCGGGTTCGGGATAATCCACGCCAAAGGTATCTACGGTTACCTTCACCATAACCTGATCCTCCAGAGGCTTGTCCTGTCTGTTTGTTTTTGTTTCGGCAATACGGTTTACTACATCCATCCCTTCAATCACCTTACCGAATGCAGCATACTGCCCATCCAGATGTGGAGAGGTTTCATGCATGATAAAGAACTGAGAGCCTGCGCTGTGAGGGTGCATTGCTCTTGCCATAGAAAGTACGCCGGGGGTATGCTTCAGGTCATTTTTGAAGCCTGCCATGCTAAATTCGCCTGCGATATGATAGCCGGGGCCGCCCATGCCTGTCCCCTCAGGGCAGCCACCCTGAATCATAAAGCCGGGAATCACTCTATGGAAAATTTTGCCGTCATAAAAGCCTTTTTTCACCAGAGAGATGAAATTATTGACTGTATTGGGTGCAATTTCCGGATACAGCTCAGCCTTGATGATGCCGCCGTCCTTCATTTCAAATGTTACGATAGGATTCATACGATTTCTTCCTTTCTGAATTTAAGTTATCTTTATTTTAACAAAAAAGCCACCGCCGTACAAGTCCCTCTGCGGTTATTTTCCCTCTTGCCGCAGTGTTACCTCAATCAACTCAGGACGGTTGAAAATACGGAAAGGAAAGCTGCTGTTGCCTAAGCCGCGGCTGACAATCATAACCGTTCCGTCCTTTTCGTGCATTCCCTCTGTATATTTCGGGAAAAAGCCCTGATGCGGCGCAAAAATCCCCTGTCTAAAGAAGGGAATCACAATCTGTCCGCCATGCGCGTGCCCTGTAAAGACCAGATCCAATCCTTCATGCACATAGGTTTCAAATAATTCCGGTCGGTGGGAAAGCAGAATGTTAAAGCTGTCCTCCTGCCCCGCCATCAGGCTATGCAGAAGCAAATTATAATGCCGATTCGCCTTTTTATCTGCCAGACCGAGCAGTGTTATCGTATCTCCATTTCGCTCGATAACAGATTTTCCGTTATTCAGCACCGTAACCCCGGCCTCGACCAGTGCTTTCTCCAGAATTTCCCATTCGCCGCTCTGATGCTCATGGTTGCCGCTGACAAAATACACGGGCGCGTAGGTCACCAGTGCGTGAATAAATTCCATTGCACCGGCTACATCTGTTCTGTTCTCATGCCTGTCTACTAGATCTCCGGTAATCACGATAATATCCGGACAGCTTTGTTCGATTTTGCGCAGGAGCGGCTCCTGTCTCCTCCCGAATACCTTATTCTGCAAATCCGCAATCTGCAAAATTTTATAGCCGTCGAAGCCGGCAGGAATCTCCCCTCGGTATGTCATTTTTGTCAGAATCAATCCATTATTCTGCCAATAAAGAAATGCCCCTAAGAGAAGCCCTCCACAAATACAGCCCAGGGTTCTTTTTTTCATCATACTGCTTCACCCTTTCGTTTTTCTTTACATTATAAAGGCAACTACGGCGGCTTTCAAGAAATACCGAAACGAAAAAATTTCTTTCTTCGTTGAAAAATGACAAAAAAAGTGGTATGCTATCAGAAAGTATGTTCGTATTTTAGGAAAGGAGGGTTCTCATGACCAGAATTATTTTTCATATTGATGTCAACAGTGCATATCTCAGTTGGACTGCCATTTCCCTTCTGAAAAAGGGAGAACCGACCGATTTACGCACCATTCCCTCCATCATTGGCGGGAGTATAGAGGATCGTCACGGCATTGTTCTGGCAAAATCTACCCCCGCGAAAAAACACGGCATTGTGACAGGTGAGCCGATTATACAGGCAATGCAGAAATGTCCGAATCTGATTGCCTATCCACCCGATTTTGCGCTGTATTCCAAATGCTCTCGTGCCATGTTCGATATTCTTTCGGAATATTCTGACCGAATTGAGCCATTCAGCATAGATGAAGGATTTCTGGATTATACAGGAATGGAAGCTCTGTTTGGGCCTCCAATCGAAGCCGCAAAAGCCATTCAGAAGCGCATCCTTGCAGAGCTTGGCTTTACCGTCAATATCGGCATCAGCACCAATAAGCTTTTGGCGAAAATGGCAGGCGAATTGGAAAAACCGAATAAGTGCATCACCCTTTTCCCCGAGGAAATTGAAACAAAATTTTGGCCCTTACCGATTGAGGATTTGTTCATGGTCGGGCGGCGCACCGCTCCGCGTTTGCGAAAAATGGGAATTCGCACAGTTGGCGAGCTTGCTGCGTATCCGCCATTGCTTTTGGAAAAGGAATTCAAAAGCTTTGGCAAGCTGCTTCACGCTTATGCAAATGGAATAGATGACAGCCCCGTTGCCCCCTCCGTTTCCGAAAGCAAATCTATTGGCAACAGCACTACAACCCCCTTTGATGTGACCGACCGCGAAGCTGCGTACAAAATTCTGTTGGCTTTATCGGAAACCGTTTCCATGCGTCTGCGGCAGGAAAAGCTTTGTGCAGAGGAAATCGCCGTTACGCTGAAAACCGCTAATTTTCAAGTTTATTCCCACCAGAAGCAGCTGCCAAATGCCATCGACTGCACCAATGCGGTTTATGCCGCCGCGGCGGAAATCTTTGATGAGGTCTGGAAGGGCGAACCTCTGCGGCTGTTGGGGGTGCGCGCGGGCAAGCTCTGTAAAGAGGATTGTATACAGCTTTCCCTTCTGGAGCAGGATTGGAGCAAACAAAAAAAGGCAGATGCCGCCATGGATGCCATCCGCAAAAAATACGGAAAAAACAGCATCTGCCGCTCTACCTTTCTGGGCGAAAAAAATACATTTCAAAAGGAATAAATGACAACCTGCTTTGGAATGATTCTGTTACGCCGCATATTTCATAATTAAAAGCTCTACCGCGGTTTCCTCTGCCGCCCTGCCCGATTTGATATCCAAATCCGCTTGCAGGCAATCTCTGACTGCCTGTTTCCAGCCTGCCACAGGGAAGCGTTTTGACTGCCGCTGATATTCCTTCACCGCAAATTCGCGCAGCTCCAGCCTTGCCGCAATCTGCTCCTGTGTCAGACCGTTCTGCGTCAGCAGCATCGTTTCCAGAATCAGACGAAATTGTCTGGTAATCAGCGAAAGCACCATATACGGGGATTCCTTCATGGAAAGCAGTGTGCGATAAATCTGAACCGCCCTTTCGGGATGCTTTTCCGCCACCGCCTTCACGAGGTCAAACACACGCGCCTCCAGAGAAACCGTACAGACCGCACGAATATCCTCCGCGCGGATTTCTGCCTTCTCTCCCTTATAGGCAATCAGCTTTTGCAGCTCGCCATCCAGGTTTTCCATATCATGATCCACTGTCTGCAAAAAGAGATTTAGTACGCCATCGCTCATCTGCATCCCGTTTGCTTTACAGCGCTGTTTTATCCATGTGCCTAAGTCCTTTTCTGCCTGTTTTTTGAACTCAACCGCCTGTCCGTTTTTGACAACCGCCTTATAAAGCGCATTGTTTTTTTCTACCTTTTCCTCAATGAAAAGCAGGCAGACCGTTTCGGGCAGATTAGAAAGAAAGGCTTTGAGCTTTTCACCCTCCTCTTTTCTGCCACCCTTCTGGAAAAAAGCACTGTTTCGCACGATGACCAGGCGTTTATCATTCAGAAACGGCAAGGTTTCCGCCGCATCCATGATTGCCGCCGCAGTTGCCCGTTTTTCCTCGAAGCTGTCCTCATTCATCATTTCCGCGCCATCGGGCAGAATTGCCTTGCGCAGTGCCGCTTCATATTCCCGAATGAGGTAGGTTTCTTCGCCGAAAAAGAGATAGCAACGGCTAAATTCATGATTTTTCCAGTTTTTCTTTAATGTTTTCATATAACGGTTTCCTTTCCGTCATGGTTTCTATGTTCATTGCACCATCTTTCCCTATGGTCACAAGGATGGTTCCATCCTCATCCGTACGAAAAATTTCGGCACCCGTTTTTTGCAGACGTTCCATGGCTTCCTTATGCGGATGTCCGTATACATTGTTCGTACCGCAGGAAATGACCGCTGCCTTTGGCGATACCTTTTCCAGAAAAGCGGCATCCGAGCTGTATTTTGAGCCATGATGCGCCACCTTCAGCACATCCGCCGAAATATTCTGCTCCAAAAGCTGCTGTTCCTCCTCCGCGGTAATATCCCCCGTAAACAGCACCTTTGTATCACTATAGCTGTAGCGCAGCACCATAGAGCCTTGGTTTTCCTCTCCTGTCCCGGCAGAAGCTCCTGTCGGATATAAGCAAAGGAATGTATCTTCTAAAGAGGAATCACCTGTTTTTATAGTATACAATGGAATATTGTATTTTTCCACCATTTCTTTCAGCAAATCGGTCTGCTCATTTTCCGCAAAGGCATAATCAGAAAGATAGAGTCCCTTTGTGGGAACGGTTTCCAGAACCTCAAGCAGACCCGTCATGTGGTCGCTGTCCGGGTGGGAAAGAAACGCACCGTCCAGTGTGGACACTCCAAGATATTCCAGATAGGGCAAGACAACGCGCTTGCCGACATTTTCACCAAAATCCTGCCCGAATTTCCCGCCGCCATCCACAAGATATGCCGCGCCATCGTATGTAGAAATCACCGCTGCATCGCCCTGTCCCACGTCCAGAAAGGCAATCGTATTTTCCTTACGGAACAGCGGATTTTCAAACACCGCACAGAACAGTGCCGCACTCAGCACCGCCCCAACCTTCCAACTGCCCTTTCTGCCGCCGTATTCCAGAACGAAAAACAGCAGGACATAGTACAGCACAATGGACAGGTAGGATGGACACCCAACGAGTACATACGCAAAGGGCAGACGAACCAGTGCTGTGCAGACAATTTTGAAAGCCTGCAAAATGGCATAGACACTCCCTGCCGCAAAGATGCCCGCAGGCAGACAGACTGCACCAAGCAAGACACTCAGAAGTCCGAAGCCCAGAAGCAAGCCGCTCAACGGCACAATCAGAAGATTCGCGAAAATGCCGACCAGAGAGACGGAAGAAAAATAATACGCCACCGCAGGATAGCTGAACAGAGATGCATAAAGGGAAACCAGCAGACTTTCCTTCAGCCAATCAAACTTACCCCTGTCCTTCTTTTTCTTCCGCTCCATTCTGCCTATACCAAACCAGATGCCGAATACCGTCAGAAACGAAAGCTGAAAGCCTGCATGAAACAGATACAGCGGCTGAAAAAGCAGAAGCAGGAACGCCGCAATCGCCATGGTATTCAGCGCATCCGGCAGGCGATAGAACGCTCTGCCCAGAAGCACAACCGTAATCATCAATGCTGCGCGATAGGAGGACGGGGAGGATTTGATAAAAAGCAGGAAGGCAAACACAGCAAAAATCGTCACAAGCGCTGAGGTGCGTTTGCTCCTTCCCAGAGCCTTTTCCAGAAAAAATGCCAGATACAGCGCCAATATGGACAAATGCAGCCCTGAAATGCAAAGCACATGCACGACACCTGCCTTGCTGTATAAAGTATAGCTTTCCTCAGGAATTTTTTCCTTATCCCCCGTCAGCACCGCCTGCATCAATCCGCTTTCCTCCGCAGGCAAAATTCTATCCAGAACCATCTGCACACCCGCTCTGGCTCGCGCAAGCCGAACGGAAAGAGAGGTATCCTGTCCCGTTACTTTGATTTTCTCCGGATAAAGCTTATACTCATAGCCCTTTGTCAGAAGATACAGCTGTTCATCATAGCCGCCGGGGTAGCTTTGCTTGGAAAACGGCACGATTTCACCCGAAAAAGCAACCCGCTCTCCCTCCTGAAAGCGTTCCTCTCCTACCCAGACGGCATAGACCTTGCAGGGCTTTTCCTGCTTTTCAAGACTACAGCGAAGGGTCAGCTTCTGATTGCCGGAGGTAGTTTCTCCTTCTTCCAGAATCACGCCCTCGCCTGTTACGGTTTTTGTCAAAAGGCTCTGCTCTGCCTGCCAATGCACCCCTGCTGAAAAGAATCCAAGCGGAACAAAGAACAGAAGCAGCAGATAAGCAGGCTTTTTCTTGTTTATCACAAAACGAAACATAAAAAAGAGCAGAAAAAGAAAAGAGACCAGACATATCACTTTCGATATGCCCAGTCTCATATATATTCCACAAATCATGAAAATTGTTGTCCAGAGTATCGGACGCTTCATTTCTGTTCTCCTCTTATTTCTCCTCAAGTCTTCTGATGCTGTCAACTGCGGTAAACGGCGTTTTGAACTGCAAATTATCCTTATAGGTATCCAGCTTTTTCCCTTCTACCAGGAACTGCACGCGGTCAATCTGATCCAGCTCGCACAGGGAATTTACAATCGAATAAATCGTCAGCAGCTCCTCCCTTTCGCCGCCGGTGTGCTTCAGCACAAATTCCTCGCTCAGATTGACATAGCAGGTGCCGTCATCTGTTGTGGTTACATCCTTGATTTTTGTACCGACAGGAATCGTTGCAACACTGCCTTTTTCCTCCGGTCCTGCAATCAGCTGTTCCAAAACGGTTTTTTCTCTGGTCTGGTTTGCGTTTACCTCTACCACACGCTCCTCCGCTACCAGATCCGTGCCTTCCGCATTTGCGAAATACAGTGTCAGAATTGCGTAGCCTGTGGTTTCCGCGGAAATTTCCGTATCTATCCAGACATTATCTCTGTTGAAAATCGCATACGCCTCACCGTTCTGATTTTTCAGCGGCTCACCCTCTACCAGAATTCGTACATTCTTCACGAAATCCAGAGAGGTCAGCGTCCAGACGACAGAGGAACGGCAAATAGTCTCCTCCAAATCATTCATCTGTAAATATTCCTCGGAAAAATCCACTGTAACAGTGGCTTGCTCCAGTGTAACAGAGCGTATCTCCAGATTCTGCGGCATAGAAGCTGTCGCACCATCCGCATTAGGGCCCTCCTGTAAAATCGCAAGCACGTTTTTCAGCATTTCCTCCCTGTCCGTTCGGGGAATCTTTTTTTTCAGAGCACCCATGCCGCCGTCACTCATCATATAATAAAAATCTACTCTTTCCTCATTCGATGAAACTACGGTATCATACACCAGAACGGAACAGGGAATCAGTATGACCAGCACAATAAACAGGACAATCAGCTTTCGCGCCAAAGATTTTCGTTGTGTCATAAAATTCCTCCTTTATCCGTGTGTGGTCGGCTGCTTGAGAGGAATCCGCACCAGAATGGTCGTGCCTTCCTCCTCCTTGCTGTTTACCTTAATGCTGCCCTTGTGCATCATGATGGTGCTGTGGGTAATGGAAAGCCCAAGCCCCGTGCCGCCGGTTTCTCTGTCTCTTGTTTTATCCACACGGTAGAAGCGTTCAAAAATACGGTTGACCTCATCCTCCGGAATCCCAATGCCCGTATCTGCCACGCTGATAAATACGTTTTGATGGTCCGCATCTAAAGAAACCTTTACGGTTCCTTCCTCCGGAGTATATTTCACTGCATTATCAACCAAATTAGAAATCGCAAGGGAAAGCTTCATTTCATCTGCCTCTGCATGGATTTCCTTTGATGCGTCCCATTGCAGAGAAATATGCTTGGCATCAGCCATCGGCTGCAAGCGCTTGATGATATCCGTCATCATCTGCGTAAGATTTGTTTCCTTAAAATTCAGGGGGATTTCCTTTTGATCCAGCTTAACAAGCGTCAAAAGGTCATTGATGATTGCAGTCATACGGTCAACCTCAGAGGTAATATCATGCAGAAATTCCACATACATTTCCTTCGGAACATCCTCCTGCAGCAAAATAGATTCACTCAGCACCTTTACGGAGCTTAAAGGCGTTTTCAGCTCATGTGATACATTGGAAACAAACTGCTGGCGGCTGGATTCTACCTTTTCCAGCTGGTCTGCCATCTGGTTACAGGAAATCGCAAGATCCACAATTTCATTATGCACAATCCCCCTGACCTTTGCACGCTGCTCAAAATGCCCCTCAGACATTTTGCGAATAACGTCAATCAGATTTTTCACAGGCTCTGTAAAGACCTTTGAAATAATAACCATCACAATCAGCACTAGAAGGACAAGCGTTCCCAACAGCAGATATGCCTCCTTGCCGATATCTCCAAGAATATCATGCACATCTGCCAAGCTGTCTACAATCAGCACAACACCAACACGCGTATCACCTGCACCGACAATGGAGGCTGCGGCATAAACCGTACCGTTTTTCTGCTCCTTTGCGGTATCCTTATGCTGTAATGCCTGCACAACCTCAGGCAGAAGCAGCGTTTTCCCGACATCCTCATAGCCTGTATCATAGGTTACCAGGCAGGAGGAATCTAAAATCATAACACGAAAATTCTTTTCCTGACTGGTCTCCAAAATGGTTTCCTCCAGTGCGCTGCGGTTTTCTTCATCAAACAAAAATTCCGAGGATGTAACCTGTCCGGAGATAACATTTGCCTGACTGAGCAGGACCTTCTTCCGCTCATCCAAGAAATATCCCTGAACAGAGTGAAGAATGGTGCTTGCCAGAAGCAGGAGCGGAACAATCCCCCCTACCAGATAGCCTGCAAGCATAATCCAGCGCAGAGAAATAAACGGGAGCTTTTTCTTTTCTTTCGTCGCTTTAGTTAAAATAGTAACCAACTCCCCATTTTGTAAAGATATACTTCGGTTCGCTCGGATTTACTTCAATTTTTTCTCTCAAACGGCGCACATGTACATCCACCGTACGCACATCACCGGGGTAATCATAACCCCAGACGGTATCCAGAAGTTTTTCTCTGCTGTAAACCTTTCCGGGGTTTTCCATGAGCAGCTCCAGAAGGTCGAATTCCTTCGCGGTCAGGTTTACCTCCTTTCCGCTGATAAATACACGTCTGCTGTCGAAGGAAAGCTCTAGGTCTCTTGCCTTCAGAACTTTTTTCTCCTGTGTCTCGGCAGGTGCTTTTTTCACACTGCGGCGCAGAATGGCTTTTATTCTCGCCTTCAGCTCCAGAATGTTAAAGGGCTTTGTGATGTAATCATCCGCGCCGTATTCCAACCCCATAATTTTATCCATATCCTCGCCCTTCGCCGTTACCATAATAATCGGTACCTGTGAAAATTCTCTTGTCTGCTGGCAAACCTCAAGCCCATCCATCTTCGGCAGCATCACATCGAGCACCACCAAATCGAAATTCTTTTCCTTGATGTTTTGCAGAGCCTCTTCCCCATCATACGCCGCAGTGACCTCCATGCCGTCCTGCTCCAAGGAAAATTTAATTCCCTTTACGATGAGCTTTTCATCATCCACCACTAAAATCTGATACGCCATTTTCAGCCTCCTTATTCTCCCACTGTAATTTCATCCTGTATTTCTGCAAAGGTTTTTTCTCCGATACCGGAAACACGCATCAGCTCCGCGATATCAGAAAAGCCGCCGTTTTCCTCCCGATACGCAACAATTTCCGCCGCCTTTTTCTCGCCAATGCCGGAAAGGCGCGTCAGCTCCTTCGCTGTTGCGGTGTTGATATTCAACCTGCTTGTATCATTTTCTGCGTTTATTTCCCGTTTTTCGGTGATTTTCTCCGCAGAAGCAGGTGTTCCTATTTCCAATGCGCCCGTTGCAAAGCTATGGCTGTACCAGATGCCGCTGAACAGAAAAAACAGCAGCACTGCCAGAAGCTTCAGGCGTTCTGTTCCGATTTTTTTAAAAAATGTATTCTCATGCAACTTTAATACAAACCTCTTTTTCTTTTTCGTTTCATGTGATAAAATAAGGTATTGCCGTTTCCTTCGGAAACGCAGATACTCATATGAAATAACTATATCACATATAAAATAAATTTTCAAATATATAGGAGATTCACATGAAAAAACGATTGACACGATTCCTGCCGTTCTTATTGGCATTTACGATAGCTCTCCCCTCTTATTCCGTCTTTGCAGAAGAAGAAAACCAAGCAAAAGAAACGCAAACAAATGAAACAAACGAAACGCAGGCAGATGAGACCACCGCGAACGATACGCTGAGCCTTGCCGCAGAAACCGCCGTTCTGATAGATGCGGCAAGCGGGGAAATTCTCTATGATAAGGATGCAGACAAAAAAATGTATCCTGCCAGCATCACAAAGCTGATGACAATTCTTCTGGCATTGGAAAACGGCAAGCTGACGGATGAAATCACATTTTCCCACGATGCCGTTTACAACATTGAGCCCGGCAGTGCGCATATTGCCATCCTCGAAGGCGAAACATTAACCTTGGAGCAGGTGCTGCGTGCAATTATTCTGCGTTCCGCAAACGAAGCCTCCAACGGCGTAGCGGAATATGTGGATGGCTCTGTGGAGGCATTTGCCAAGCACATGACGGAGCGGGCGAAGGAGCTCGGCTGTACAAATACAAATTTTGTCAACGCTAATGGACTGTTTGATGAAAACCATTACACCACCGCACATGACATGGCGCTGATTGCAAGGGAGCTGCTCAAGCACGAGGAATATCGTTCCATGATGAGCGAAACCGATTACGAAATTCCCCCGACCAATCTACAGACAGAAACCCGCTATCTGCATGGACAGCACCAGATGCTGAACCCCAATTCCATCTATTATTATAAGGATGCCATCGGCGGCAAAACAGGCTATACCGTTGAGGCAGGCAATACACTTGTGACATACGCCGAACGGGACGGGCTGACGCTGATTGCCGTTGTGATGAAGTGCAATGGTGCGGAGCATTATACCGATACCGCTGCTTTGTTCGATTACGGCTTTGCAAATTACGCATCCGTGAAGATTGCCGCGGTCAGCGACTATACCTCAACCGTACCTGTAACCGAAACCTATAACAAAAAAGCCGTTGCCTTAGGCAAGGTGACGATTGCACCAAGCGAGGATGTGTATTACACCCTGCCGAAGGGAACGGATGCCTCTGCCGTTACCGTAAAGACGGATATTCCCGAAGGTGTAGAGGGCGCAGTCAAAAAAGGGCAGACCCTCGGCACATTGCAGCTTTCCTATAATGGCAAAACGCAGACCGTTGATTTGATTGCACAGAATGCTGTAGACGCGCTGACAGATACACAGAAGGCAGAGCTGGATAAATCCTCTCTTTCCGGCATGGTGAAAAGGGTCGCCATCGGTGTGGGGATTGCGGTAATCGTTCTCCTTCTTATTTTCTGCATCACCCGATTCATCGGCTACAGAAGCTATCAGCGCAGAAAGCAGCTGCGCAGACAAAGACCCCGCAGAAGAAGAAATTACAGAAGATAAACAAAAAGCAGACATTCGTAGAAATAAATTCTATGGTGTCTGCTTTCTTTTGATGTTTTTTATAATCCCAAAGGCGCAAGGCTTCTTTCCAGAATCCCATGAATATAAGCGATACAGATGCCGTAATTCGTCATTTTCGCGCCCTGCTCCTTCGCTATGGAAAGTCGGTGCTGCATTTCCTTTTCATTCAGCATGCAGCCGCCGCAATGCACAATCAGCGCATAGGGAGATAAATCCGCAGGGAATGTGCCGCCGCTTGTAAATTGAAACTGCAATTCCTTCCCCGTATATTCCCGAATCCAACGGGGCAGCTTGACCGTTCCGATATCCTCACACTGACGGTGATGGGTACAGCCCTCGGAAATCAGTACCGTATCTCCATTCTTCAACTGCTCCAAGGCTCTCGCCCCTTTGACATTTTGCTCCAGATTGCCCTTATACCGCGCCATCAGAATCGAAAACGAGGTCAGAGGGATATCCTCCGGTACGATTTTAGAAACCTTCCCGAAAATCTGGCTGTCCGTGATGACCAGCTTCGGACGTTTTCCAAGGGCTGCCAGCGTTTCCGCAAGCTCAAAATCTCTTGCGACAATCGAAACCGCGCCCGCCTCCAGAATATCCCGAATCGTCTGCTGCTGCGGCAAAATCAGCCTGCCCTTCGGCGCAGCGGAATCAATCGGCACAACCAACATCACAAAATCATTTGGTTCCAATAAATCCCCGATAATTCTGCGTTCCTTCTCCCCCTTTGGTGCTAACGCCGCAATGCGTTCCTTCAAGACGGAAATATTTTCGCCCGTTTTTGCGCTGACGAAAATTTCATTTTCTCCATCCTGCTTCTGCGTCAAATCCGCTTTGTTTTTTACGATGATATACGGAATGCTTCTCTTTTGAATTTCTGCAAGAATTGCCGCATCCTCCGCCGTTTCCCCGACAGACGCATCTATCACGATAACGGCAATATCGGTTTTCTGCAAAACCTGATATGCCTTTTCTACGCGCATTTTTCCAAGTTCCCCCACATCATCCAGACCGGGGGTATCAATCATAACAACAGGCCCAAGTGGCAACAGCTCCATTGCCTTCTGTACAGGGTCTGTTGTTGTGCCTGCCACATCAGAAACAATTGCTAAATTCTGTCCTGTCATGGCATTGATAACGCTAGATTTTCCTGCATTTCTTCTGCCGAAAATCCCGATATGTATCCGTTCCGACAACGGTGTATTGTTCAGTCCCATTTTTTCCTCCTATTCTACCAGAGAATCTCCGCGGGCGCTGACCACCCGATAGCCAATGGATTCCGTCTCTGCCTTTAAAAGGGCAAGCCCCTCCGCCGCTTCATCCCCCATGGATCGTTTGTTATCATACAGACTGTAAAGCTTTCTGTTTTCCTGCGGGGAAAGGTTCGGCATGACAACATTTGCCCCTGCCAGAATCCCCATTTTCCGCCCATCCGGATGAATGGTGCTGAGTGCCGTTGTAGAGGGCAGAAGCACCTTTGGCAGCATCAGCCGCAGAAGTCCCAGAAGGAAAAGTGTCAGTTCCAATGTACCTGCCTTTTCCTCCCGAAAGGGCGTATCCTTCTGGGGAATGAAGGGTCCAATGCCAATCATGTGGGGATTCAGCTCCTTCAGAAACAGCAGATCCTCCGCCAGATGCTCTGCCGTCTGCCCAGGCGAGCCAACCATAATGCCGCTTCCTACCTGATAACCGATTTTCTTCAGGTTCCGGAGACAAGCCTTGCGGTGGTTTAAATCCAGCTCCGCGGGATGCAGCGTACGATAATGTGCTTCGTTTGCCGTTTCGTGCCGCAGCAAAAAGCGGTTCGCCCCTGCCGCAAAATACGCTTCATATTCTTCCCTTTCCCTCTCCCCGATGGAAAGCGTAATCGCACAATCGGGGTATTTCTCACGCATAGAACAGATAATATGCGTCATTTTTTCCTGCGTAAAATACAGATCCTCGCCGCCCTGCAAAACGAAGGTACGAAAGCCGAGGGCATACCCCTGTTCACAGCAGGAAAGGATTTCCTCCTCCGTCAGCCGATAGCGTTTCAGCCCCTCATTCCCTCTGCGGATACCGCAGTAATAGCAGTTATTTCTGCAATAATTCGTAAATTCAATCAGCCCTCGAATATAGATATCCCTGCCGTAATGCTGATGGCGAATGTCTCTCGCCTTTGCAAAAAGATATTCCGCTAAATCGGGCGTTCTGCCGTTCAGCAGGGTAATCCACTCCGTCTTGGTAAGGGCTTTTTCTCTCTCCAATTTGTCAATTAAATGCTTCATCTTAATTCCCATCAACCTTCTATCTTTTGCATTTTCTCTGAGTATACCATAAACGGATTTCTGTGAAAAGCACAGAAAAAATCCTCGGACGAAATTATCCGAGGATTGTATATGCAGCTCCCAATCAGTTTCCACATTCAATACTGATTTTCGTGAAGATATCCAGAATATCATCCACCTTTGTATTGACCTTTTCTTCTCCTGCCTTATCCAGCACGATATGACCCTTATCCATCATAATCAGACGACTGCCATATTCCACCGCATAGCGCAGGTTATGCGTTACCATCATTGCCGTCAGGTGCTTTTCCTGCACCACCTTATTCGTCAATTCCATGATGATATCCGCCGTTTTGGGGTCAAGTGCAGCGGTGTGTTCATCCAGAATCAGAAATTCAATCGGAGTCAGCGTTGCCATAATCAGCGTTGCCGCCTGTCTTTGTCCGCCGGAAAGCGCCCCCAGCTTGACATTCATTTTATTTTCCAGACCCAACCCCAGAATGGAAAGCTGTTCCTTATAGAAATTTTCTCTTGCCTTATTCACACCCCTGCCCAGACCGAAGGGCTTGCCCTTATTATCCGCCAGAGACATATTCTCAAGCATTGTCAGATTTGGACAGGTGCCTGCCGAAGGGTCCTGATAGACACGCCCAATGGTGCGATATCTCTGAAAATCCTTCATTTTTGCAATATCTTTGCCGCCAATCAGCACCTCTCCCTTCTGAATGGGGATGCTGCCGCAGATGATATTCAGCATGGAGGTTTTACCCGATCCATTACTGCCGACAATCGAAACAAATTCGCCGTCGGGCACAGTCAAATTAAAATCCTCAAACAGCAGTGTTTCGGAAATGGTGCCGGGATTATAGATTTTTTTGATATGCTTCAACTCAAGCATGCTCCGCACCACCCTTCTGTTTATTACCAAGAATCAAAATAATCAGGAACAGCACTGCCGTTGCCAGCTTCATCAGATTTGCGGGCAGACCAAAGCTGATTGCCACCTGAATACAAGCCTTATAGAACACACTGCCGACCAGAACCGCCGTAGTGCCCTTCGCAAAGCTAACCTTACGGAACAGGGTTGTGCCAATGATAACCGCCGCCAGACCAAAAACCATCTGCCCTGTCCCCATGGTACTGGAGAAGGCTCTCTGCTCCATGCAGACCAGCGCGCCGGAGAAGGCAACGAGTGCATTTGCAACCGTCAGCCCGATAATCTTTACAATGCCCTTATCCTTTGCAAGGGTGGTTACCAGTGTGCTGTTATCACCAACTGCACGCAGGAGCATGCCGCTTTTTGTCTTAAGATACCAATCCAGAATAAATTTGAAAATCACAGCTATCAGCAGGGATACTACAAATTTACGCATCATCAGGGTAGAATTGCCCATCACAGCCATAATCGGACCGGAGGTATAAATCGTGCCGATGGCACGTTCCACCGCCAGATTGGAGCCTGCAATCTGCAAATTGATGGAGAACAACGCCGTCATAGTGATGATACCTGCCAGAAGGTCTCTGACACCGAATTTCACATGAATGACACCTGTTACCAGTCCGGCTGCCGCGCCCACCAGAAGCGCCGCTATAAGCACCAGAAAGGGATTCATTCCCTTTACCAGAAGGACTGCCGTAATCGCCGCCCCGAGGGGAAAGCTGCCATCTACCGTCAAATCGGGAAAATCCAGTATTTTATATGTAATATAAATGCCGTAGGACAACAGGGCGTAAATAAAGCCCTGTGTCAGCGTGCTGATAATCAAATCAAACATAAAGGAACCTCTTTCTATGCGGACGCTTATTCCGCAGTTACATCAATCGCATTTTCCACATCTGCGCTCAGCTTCAGTGCAGCCATTGCATCGGGATTTACATAAATTTCAAATTCGGAAATGGTTTCGTAGGGCATATCGGATGCTTTTGCTTCGCCCTTGAGAATCTTTGCTGCCATCATGCCTGTCTGTCTGCCCAGTGCAACGTATTCAATCCCTGCGGAGGCTACGCAGCCCAGCTTTACCTGTTCGATTTCACTGCCGTAAACAGGGATGCCTGCTTCATTTGTTTTTTCCAGAATGGAAGGCAGAACGCCGACTACGTTATTGTCTGTCAGGTTTGTGAAGCAGTCCACACCCTTCGAAATCAGCGTATCTGTTGCCTGATTCACCTCTGCCTGTGTCATAACGCCCAGTGCTTCAATCTTGAAGCCGTATTCTCCTGCCTTTTCCTGATATTCCTTTACTGCGGAAACGGAATTGGGTTCGCTTGTTGTGTAAAGAATCCCGATTGTTTTTGCATCGGGCTGTACCTTACGAATCAGCTCAAGCTGTCCTTCGATGGGAAGCTTGTCGCTGGTGCCTGTGATGTTGCCACTGGTCAGCTTTGCTTCCTCAGGGTCGGTAATTGCTGTGAAGATAACGGGGATATCCTTATCCTCTGCCGCCGCATAGCAAGCAGTTGCGGAGGGTGTTGCAATCGCACACATCAGCGCAACATTCTTTGCAGAGAAGTTCTGTGCAATCTGTGTTGCGGCGTTGTCATCAAAGCCTGCATTCTGATATTCAATCTTGTAATCCACGCCTTCCTTCAAACCTGCTTCCTCCAGACCCTGCAAAAAGCCCTCTCGACAGTTATCCAAAGATGCGTGCTGTCCATACTGATTGATGCCGATAACGGGAATATCTCCACTTGCCTTATCATCTGCCGCATTGCTGCTGCCGCAGCCTGTCAGTGCCATTGCTGCCATCACCATTGCCATTGTCATTGCCATAAACTTTTTCATACCAATCGCTCCTTTTCTCATACTGTTTTTTGTTTCCTTCTGTCTCGTCTCATCTCGTCTTAGCTGTTTTCTCGAACGAGGTACTCGATTTTGCCGAATAAAAAAAGCCTTATCACATAGTAATCTACTATGGGACAAGACTTGTATATTCCTGCGGTACCACCCAAATTGATGAAAAAATCATCCGCTCTTTCCACTGTACAGCCATACAGTTACGCTCTGGTAACGGGTGCGTTTCCCGTCGGTTACTACTCGCTTTCGCTTTCGACCGCCCTCATAAGTCCATTCACCCATCCTCTCGCTGTTGCGATTCCACCATCCGCAACTCTCTGAAAGCTGATTTGAAAGGCTACTCCTCTTAATCATCGGTTTCTCTCTTTGGTTAGTTAGATTATAGCACCCCGATTTTATTTGTCAAGAGCTTTTTTTCAAAAAAATAAAAGCAGAAAAATAAGGACTCTCCCTGCCCTAAAAGCAGGAAAAGTCCCTGTTTTTTGATTTTATGCAATTTTCAGGCGTTCCACCAAGGTGCTGTTTTTCAAAACCTGACGGAACAGAACATAACCCAAAACGGAAACGGAAAGGAATTCCCCAAACGCAACCGTTGCCATGCTCAGCAGAAGCGGACTGCCGAACAGATACAGCTCAATGCCGATGAATGCATTGCAAAGCACAGGCCAAAGGCTTGCGCCGAACAGTGTTTTGCTGCATTTCGTAATCCCCACAAGAGAAGCCGCTGTGCAGGCTGTGCCGAATACAACGTCCATCATACCGAAGGGGCTGAAGCAGTTCGCGATGAAACAGCCAAGCACCAGACCGGGCGCATACTTTTTGTCGATAAATGCCATCAGCATCAGCACCTCGGAAATACGAATCTGAATCATTCCGAAGCTAAGTGGTGCAATCGCCAATGTCATCACAACATAAATTGCCGCAATGAGCGCTGTGGAAACCAGAAATTTTGTGTTTACAATGTTTTTGTTCATTAAAAAAAGACCTCCTGTTTTTTATTTACCGAGATGGTGGGATACCCATGGTCCTCTCGTGGTCCTTTTCGGTGGTATCCGTAGCAGGTACATCTCGTTTGTTCAGTTACTTTGACAGTATAACACAGGTGCAGAAAGAAATCAACCCTGCCGTTGATTCTCCGACAGGGTTTTTTGTATGTAATGATTGCTGCTCTGTATAAAAAAATTATGCCAATACTGCCGCCAGCTCTTCCACTGCCGCTGCTTCGTCCTTGCCGTCCGCAGTAATCAGGGCAGTCTGCCCTTCCTGCATATTCAGCGCGATAGTGCCCATAATGCTCTTTGCGTTAATTCTTTTTTCATCCACACTAACCTGAATTTCAGATTCAAATTTCCCGGCCGTCTGCACGAAATACGCAGCCTGTCTTGCATCCAAGGATGCCTTGATGGTAATTGATTTCTGTGTCATTCTATTCCACCCTTCCCTTCTCTTAATGCCTCAGCAATGCTGCTGATTTTACGCAGTCTATGGTTGACACCGGACTTTCCGACAGGTGTCATGAGGAAAGAACCCAGCTCTTTCAAGCTTCTGTCCGGATATTCCAATCGCACCCTCGCCACCTCTGCCAACTGCTCCGGCAGACGCGCAAGCCCGATGGTTTCCTCAATATAATTGATATCCTCTAATTGCTTTACAGCCGCTCCGACCACCTTATTCAGGTTCGCCGTTTCACAGTTGACTTTTCTGTTGATATCATTGCGCATTTCCTTGACGATGCGGACATTCTCCAAATCCATCAGCGCCAGTGGTGCCTCCATGATATTCAACAAATCGACAATCTGTTCACCTTCTTTCAGATAGACGATATAATGCTCTTTTCGCTCTACCACCTTGGCATCCAATCCGAAGGCATTGATTAACTCCCGCAGCTGCTCCGCCGCAGACAAATCCGCCAGAACGAATTCCAGATGGTAGTTCTTTTCCGGATCATTTACAGAGCCGACAGAAATGAATGCGCCGCGAATATATGCCCGCCGACAGCAGATGCTGCTGACCACAGGCGGATAAATCCGCTTTTTCAGTTTCTTCTGTTCTTTTTCTATTGTTAAAATACCGGTTGCCTGTAAGATGGCTGCTGCATCGCGTACAAGCAGGGTATACACCTTAGTCTGCCGCTTCTGCCCGCTGATTCTTACAGATACATCCGCTATCATATTAAAAGTATTTCTCAATAATGTAAAGCATTTTTTCACAGCGTAATCATTCTCTGTTTGGATTTTTAAACAAAAATTTCCGCCAAACACGGCTATCTGTCCATAGATATTAACATACGCTGCAATTTCCGCAATTTCACAATGTCTTCCATTTCCAAAATGAAGGGACAACTCACCCTTAACCTTAGACGAAAATGACAAATTTGCCCCTCCTTTCTGTTTTTTGCTTATTTCTTGTGTCTGCTGTCCTTTTCAATGTCATTATGCTTGAGAAGGAGGGTGTGTCCATCCTTTCCAAGGGCATTGTAAAGGGCATTCGTAAGGGTAACAGAGCGGTGCTTGCCGCCCGTGCAGCCGATGCTGATGACAAGACTATTCTTGCCCTCTTTAATATAGTGCGGAATCAGAAATTCCAGCATATCCACCAGCTTTTTCAGAAATGTTCGGCTTTCCTCAAAGCTCATCACATAGCTACTGACAGGTTCGTCGTTACCCGTCATTTCCTTCAACTCCTGAATATAAAAGGGATTTGGCAGAAAACGTACATCGAATACTAAATCACTGTCCGCAGGAATTCCGTATTTAAAGCCAAAGGATTGCACCGTAATCATCAGATTTTCGTAAGATTGATTTTCTACAAAAATACGGTTAATCTGCTCCTTGAGCTGTCGGGTCAAAATCTGGCTCGTGTCGATGATATAGGTTGCCTTACGCTTGACATCCTTCAGTATTTCGCGCTCCTTCTGAATTCCCTCCTGAATGGAGCCGTTTTTGGAAAGAGGATGACTTCTTCTGGTTTCCTTATAGCGTTTAATCAGCACATCATCCGAAGCATCTAAGAATAAAATCTCATATTCATATCCCTTATGCTGCAAATCAGACAGTACCTCAAACAGGTCATTAAACAGCTTCCCGCCACGAATATCAATCCCCATGGCAACGCGCTCGATTTCACCCTCCTGCTCATAGCAAAGCTCCGCAAACTTCGGCAGCAATGCAGGGGGAATATTATCTACACAGAAAAAATTGATGTCCTCCAGAAATTTCAGCACAGAGGTTTTCCCTGCGCCGGACATCCCCGTTACAATTACAAACCGCATACTCCTTCACCGACCTTTCCCATCTCTCCTTATTCTTCTCCGACGATTTTCACTTCCGTTTCCAGTGTCACACCGAATTTATCCTTGACTTCCTTCTGGCAGAACGCAATCAAATCCAGAATATCCTGTGCCGTTGCGCCGCCGATGTTAATCAGAAAGCCGGAGTGCTTTTCGGATACCTGTGCGCCACCGATGGTTTTGCCCTTTAGCCCTGCATCCTGCACCAGCTTCCCTGCAAAATACCCCTCAGGACGCTTGAAGGTGCTGCCTGCACTGGGGTACTGTAAGGGCTGCTTTGCCCTTCTCTGCTCTGCCAATTCTGCCATGCGTCCACGGATTTCTGCGATGTTGCCTTTTTTTAATTGCAGCGTTGCCCCCAGAACGATATAGCCCTTTTCAGGAATACTGCTGTAGCGGTAGCCTAAATTCAGCTCCGCCGCAGGAATGGTCTTGATTTCTAAATCCTGCGTCAGCACATCCACACTTGCTAGCACATCCTTCATTTCGCCGCCATACGCGCCTGCATTCATCACAACTGCGCCGCCGATGCTGCCGGGAATCCCGCTTGCAAATTCCAGACCGGTCAGACCCTTATCCGCAGCCCTTGCCGCAACAGCACTCAGCAGTGCGCCGCCCTTGGTATGAATTGTATTCCCTTCTATCGTAATCTCCGCCATGCGGTTATAAATCTGAATCACCGCGCCGCGGATGCCTTTATCCCTTACCAGAAGATTGCTGCCGTTGCCAATCACCAGAACGGGCATTTCATATCTATGCAAAATTTCAAAGGCAGCACGCAGCTCCTCTGCGCTTTTCGGCTGAATAAAATAATCCGCCGCGCCGCCCACACGAAATGTCGTATGCTCCTTCATCATTTCATGAAGCTTCAGCCCTTCCTCTCCCAGACAGGCAAGAAGCTCCTGTTTCAATCTTTCCATCGTTTCACCTTCTTATTTTCCGATTCGATTTGCAAAATCCTGTGCGGTATTTTTCCCCATCTTCTTCTGACGGTTTGTCATTGCCGCCGATTCGCAAATCATTGCCACGTTTCTGCCCGGGCGCACAGGAATCGTATTCAGCTGCACCTTATTTCCCAGAATATCCATATATTCCTCATTTAGTCCCAACCTGTCATAGGAATCCGCCTTCCCATCCCAGACCTCAAGCTTAATGACAAGGTCAACCGTTTTCTGATCCTTTACAGAGCCGACACCGAACAGCTCCTTTACATTCAGAATCCCGATGCCGCGCAGTTCAATCAGATAGCGGATAATCTCCGGACAGGAGCCAATCAGCCTTCTGTCGGCAATCCGTTTGATTTCCACTGCATCATCCGCAATCAGGCGGTGTCCTCTTTTAATCAGCTCCAGTGCCGTTTCGCTTTTCCCGATGCCGCTTGCACCTGTAATCAGCACGCCCTCGCCGTAAATATCCACAAGAACACCGTGCATCATCACACGGTCTGCCAGTTCCTCTCTCAGCCAGAAAATCAGCTCCGCCGTAAAGTCGGTTGTATTCTGCGCGGTGCGAAAAATAGGTATGCTGTATTCTCTGCCGTATTCCACCATTTCGGGGAAAATCTCAAGATTCTTGCAAACCACCAGACAGGGAATATGATACTGAAATAAATGGCGGATGGCATTTTTTCTGTCCTCATCGTTCAGACTCAGCAGATAGCTGTATTCCACACGCCCAATCACCTGCAAGCGGTCGCTGTCAAAGCGTTCATAAAAGCCTGCCAGCTGTAATGCAGGGCGGTTAATTTCCCTACGCAGAACAGAACGCCCCTCCAGACTCAATTCCGGCAAAACGCTTTCCAGTTCAAATACCTCTACGATTTTTTTTAACTCCGCAGAATACATTTGCGGCTCACCTCGTCTTTCGTTTTTCTATAAAATCAAATAATCTCCTAAATATATATCTTACCCGAAAATCATCCGTTTTGCAATTCCTCCCGATGGAAAAAAAGATAGACCTGCTCCGCCGCAGGAATCGTCATGCCATCCACCTCTAAAAGATCTGCCACCTCTGCTGCGGCAATCCTTTCGATTGAGCCGAAATGGCGCAGTAAAGCCTTGCGGCGTACCTCACCGATGCCCTTGATATCATCCAGAACGGAATGAAGATTTCTTTCGTCGCGCAGCTTTCTGTGGTAGGTAATGGCAAAGCGATGCACCTCATCCTGTATGCGCGTCACCAGCTTAAAGCCCTCCGAGGTCAGGGGAATTCTGATTTCCTGCTCATGAAACAGCAGTCCTCTGGTGCGGTGTCTGTCATCCTTTACCATACCACAGACAGGGATATCCATCCCAAAGGCAAGCAGAACCTCCTCTGCGGCGTGTACCTGCGTTTTGCCGCCATCCATCAGGATTAAATCGGGCAAACGGGTAAAGCTGGAGGTTTTGCCCTCTGTGTTTTCCTTGATGGCATGGCTCAGGCGGCGCGTGATGACCTCCTTCATAGAGGCATAATCATTTGCCCCGACAACGGTTTTAATCTTAAACTTACGGTAGTCGCTGTTTTTGGCGCGCCCATCCTCGAACACAACCATCGAGCCGACCGATTCAAAGCCCTGCGTATTGGAAATGTCATACGCCTCTACACGCTTCAGCTCGTCCGGCAGAGAAAGTGCCTGCCGCAGCTCTTCCATTGCGCCCTTCGTTCGCTGCTCCTCTCGTTTCAGCTTTTCGCCAAACTGCTCGAAAATGAGCATCGCGTTCTTATGCGCCAGCTCCGTCAGCTTATGCTTTTCTCCCTTGATGGGAACGGTTAAGGTCACACGACTGCCTCGTTTCTCGGAAAGGTATTCCGCAATCAGGTCGCTTTCCTCTGCCACAAGCCCTTCCTGCAAAATGATTTCCTTCGGGATATAGGCGGTACCGCTGTAAAACTGCTTAACAAATGCCGTCAGAATCTCCGCGCGGCTCTGCTCTGCAAAGGCGGTCAGGGTGAAATTCTCCCGTCCTGTCATTTTGCCGCCACGGATAAAGAACACCTGCACCAGACATTCCTCATACGCACGCACAAAGCCGATGACATCCGCATCCCCCAGACCGGTGTTGGAAATTTTCTGCTTTTCCGCAACGCTTTTAATCGCGGCAATTTTATCCCGCAGTGCCGCCGCCCTTTCAAATTCCATATTTTCCGATGCCATCAGCATTTCCTGCTCCATTTTCTTCATGATAGTATGGTGCTTTCCTTCCAGAAAATCCATAGCATCCTTGATATAGACCTGATATTCCTCAGGGGGAACCCTTCCGCTGCATGGCGCAATGCACTGCCCGATATGGTGATTCAGGCAAGGACGTTCCTTCCCGATATCCCTCGGAAATACCTTCTTGCATTTACGGATCGGGAACAGCTTATGCAGGGTTTCGACGGTTTCCTTCGCCGCCAGCACATCCGTAAACGGCCCATAATATTTCGCCTTGTCCTTCTCCATTCGGCGTGTGATGAAGATGCGCGGAAACATCTCCTGCACCGTCACCTTGATATAAGGATAGCTTTTGTCATCCTTCAGAAGAATATTATAATAGGGATGATGCTTTTTAATGAGGTTACATTCCAAGAGAAGCGCTTCCATTTCGGAATCCGTTACGATATATTCAAATTCGCGGATATTCGGCACCATGGAACGTGTTTTTGCCGTCTGATTGCGGCTGCTTTGAAAATACTGCCGCACGCGGTTTTTCAAATTCACTGCCTTCCCCACATAAATGATATGCCCGTTTTCATCCTTCATCAGATAAACTCCCGGCTTTTGGGGCAGCTTTTTCAATTCCTCCTGAATATCAAACATGACCTCACCTCTTTTCCGATTTTTTACTCTGCTCTCTATTATACAAAAGGGAGTATTTTTTTACCAGACTCTCCCCTGTCAATTTTTCTTGTAATTCTCTTTTTCATACAAAAAAGAAGTCCCTGTCTGGGACAAGGACTTCTCTGTCAGCTAAAATCGGAATTTTAACTGAAATTATTTCATTTCTGCAATAACTTCAACTTCGCACAGTACGTTCTTAGGCAGTGTTTTAACTGCTACGCAGGAACGTGCAGGCTTGCCTGTGAAGTATTTGCCGTAAACTTCGTTGAATGCTGCGAAGTCGCCCATATCAGCCAGGAAGCATGTTGTTTTTACAGCATCTGTGAATGTCAGACCGTTTGCTTCCAGAACTGCAGCCAGGTTTTTGCAAACCTGTTCAGCCTGTGCCTGAACATCGGAACCAACGATTTCACCTGTTGCGGGATCCAGTGCAATCTGACCGGATGTGAACAGCAGACCGTTTACGGATACTGCCTGAGAATAGGGACCCAGTGCTGCGGGTGCTTTATCTGTGCTTGTAAATTTCATTTTCATTACCTCCAAAATTTTTTATTTTTGTTACATTTCCTAACGTTCTTATTTTAGTCCAAAGACATTCTCGCGTCAATGTATTTTCCCGAAAAACATGAAATTTTTCTCTCTCCTGCACTTTTTTCCTATCTTTGTATTCCATTTTTGTGGAAATTCGGGTAAAATAGAAATAATGTGTATTCAAATATAACAAAAAATACCCTATTCCACGAAAGAAAGGAAAGAAATATATGAGTAATGCAGATGCAATTCAGAAGCGGCGTATTTTTGGGATTATTTCCCATCCCGATGCCGGTAAAACAACATTGACGGAAAAGCTGCTGCTGCACGGCGGTGCAATCCGCGAAGCAGGTACGGTAAAGGCAAGAGGGAAAAACAAATTTGCAAAATCCGACTGGATGGAAATTGAAAAACAGAGAGGGATTTCCGTTACCTCCTCCGTTATGCAGTTTGAATATGATGATAAGGTTGTTTCCATCATGGATACTCCGGGGCATAATGACTTTGGTGAGGACACCTATCGTATCCTGACCTCTGTAGACAGCGCAGTTATGGTTATCGATGCGGCAAAGGGTGTCGAAGCACAGACTGTAAAGCTGTTCAAGGTCTGTTCCATGCGTGAAATCCCTATTTTTACCTTTATTAACAAATTAGACCGTCAGTCCAAGGACCCACTGGACTGTATGGCGGACTTGGAGGATGCATTAGGTCTACCCTCCACCGCTGTCACATGGCCTATCGGCAACGGTCTGACCTTTGAAGGCATTTATGACAGACTGGAAAACAAGGTTTATCTTTATAAGCAAAAGGATGGCGTGATTGCGCTTGGTGCAAACGGTGTATTCGGTGATACGCTGGAGGGTATCATTTCTGATGCGAATCTGGATATCCTGCGTAGTGAGATGGAGCTTCTGGACGGTGCAGGCAATCCCTTTGATTTGCAGGCAATCAAGGACGGCAAGCTGTCTCCCGTATTCTTCGGCTCTGCACTGGCGGATTTTGGTGTAACGCCCTTCCTGCATCATTTCCTGGAATGGTCTCCCGCTCCCGGTACTAGAAAGACTACTACAGGCGAGGTCAACCCCAATGATGATTTCTTCAGCGGTTTCATTTTCAAAATTCAAGCGAACATGAACCCTGCGCACCGTGACAGATTGGCATTCTTCCGCATCTGCTCCGGTACGTTTACCAGAGGGATGAGCGTAACCCTTTCCCGTACAGGCAAGCAGATGAAGCTGAGCCAATCCACACATCTGATGGCGAATGACAGAGAAACCGTGGAAACTGCCATTGCAGGCGATATCATCGGTATTTACGACAGCGGCAACTTCCAGATTGGGGATACGCTGACAGACAGAAAGGAAAAGCTCTTTTTCGAGCCATTGCCGACCTTCCCGCCCGAGCTGTTCTGCCGTGTGCGCCCTGTGAACTCCCTGAAGGCGAAGCAGTTCCAGAAGGGTGTACAGCAGCTGGCACAGGAGGGTGCAATTCAGGTATATCATAACGAATTTAATGATGTCATTCTGGGTGCGGTTGGGCAGCTGCAGTTTGAGGTGTTCCAATACCGCTTATTGAATGAATATAATTCCGAAATCCGCATGGAACCCTTGGAATATCAGGTAGCGCGTTGGGTTGCGCCCGGTTCTCCCAAGGATGTCAAGGATTATGTGGTAGCAAGAAGCACTCTGGTTTATGACCATTTTGAGCGTCCGATTCTGCTGTTCGCGAACCAGTACACGCTAAACAATTTCATGCAGAAGAATCCTGAGGTAAAGCTGGTTGAGGCGTTAGATGTGGACGACACCGAGCATCTGGAAGGGTAAAGAAGACCTTTTTCTTCTCTGGGGACGCTGTCCCCAGACCCCTGCAAGGGCATCATGCCCTTGACCTGATACGGTAAAAGCATGCGCTTTTACCAAAAATCATTATAAAAATAAGAATCCCGATTGTATTTTTATCGTACAATCGGGATTTTTGTTTTTATATAAATATCCAAAAGGTATAGGTTTCCAAAGGGATTATCCCTTTGGTGGGAGTTTTAGGTACGCACCGCCGAACAGATGCGGCGGTTGCCCGAAGGGCAAGGGTGCAACCCTGCTTGAATGAAAGCCCTCATGAAAGCCCCTTGCAGGGGCTTGGGGATAGCGTCCCCAAAAAGAATCAAAGATTTTTAATATCTTCAAGCAGCTCAGCTACATTTTCCTCCTTCGTTGCCCAGCTGGTGCAGAAGCGCACAGCGGTATGGGCATCCCCCACTTTACACCAGAAGGAGAACGCATATTTCTCCGCCAGCTTTTCCATCATTTTGTTTGGCAGAATCGGGAACTGCTGATTTGTCTTGGAATCAAAGAGCATTTTTATGCCCTTTTCCTCAAACGCGTTCCGAATCTGCATCGCCATTTTGTCTGCGTGCTTTGCCACTTGGAAATATAAGCCATCCTCAAAGAGTGTTTCAAACTGAATCCCCAAAAGTCTGCCCTTTGCAAGCATTGCACCGCGGTTTTTAATGATATAACGGAAATCCTTTTTCAATGCAGGATTTACGATCACAACTGCTTCGCCCATCATTGCACCGACCTTTGTGCCGCCAATATAGAACACATCCGCAAGCCTTGCAATATCCTGCAAGGTATGGTCGCAATCCTCCGCTGCCAGCGCATAACCCAGTCTTGCCCCATCAATAAACAGCGGCAATTCACATTTGCGACAAATTGCACTGATTTCCTCCAGCTCTGCTTTGGTGTAGGCGGTGCCATCCTCTGTGGACTGAGAAATATACACCATGCCCGGCTGTACCATGTGCTCGTGGGTTGCATCATTCCAATGCGCCTCATACGCCTTTCGGATTTCCGCCGCAGTCAGTCTGCCGTCCGCCGTGGTGGGCAAAACAATAACCTTATGCCCTGTCGCTTCAATCGCACCTGTTTCATGCACATTCAGATGTCCCGTATCCGCGCAGAAAACACCCTGATAGGGGCGCAGAATACTCCCGATTACAGTCAGATTTGTCTGCGTGCCGCCAACCAGAAAATGCACATCAATATCCTCTCTGCCGCACGCCTGCTTAATCAGCGCCGCCGCACGTTCGCAGTGGGAATCCTCGCCATAGCCTGCCGTCTGTTCCATATTGGTCTCCACCAGACGTTCCAGAATACGAGGATGCATCCCCTCCGCATAATCACATTCAAAACGAATCATTTTTCTCCCTCTTTCTGACAAAAGTGCCGACAAAGTCGGCACTTTCATCTTTTCTTCTATTTTCAAAAGCGATTATTTGAAATATTCTACCATGGATTTAAACAGCTTCATATCGTAATTGCCTGCCACGTTCTGATACAGACCATCACCGATACGTTCTGCATGCCCCATCTTGCCCAGAACACGACCATCGGGAGAAATCAGACCCTCGATGGCATAGGTAGAGCCATTGGGGTTAAACTGGATATCGTTGGTAGGCAGACCGTTTTCGTCTACATACTGTGTCAAAATCTGACCCTTCGCCGCCAAATCCTGCACCAGCTGATCTGCAGCCAGAATACGCCCTTCGCCATGGGAGATAGGTACGCTGAAGATATCCCCAGCTTTTACATTTGTCAGCCAAGGAGATTTTTCTGTTGCAACTCTCACGCGTACAATCTTGGACTGGTGTCTGCTGATTGTGTTATAGGACAATGTCGGGCAGGTTTCATCTGTATCAATGATTTCGCCATAAGGTACCAGCCCCAGCTTAATCAATGCCTGGAAGCCGTTGCAGATACCAATCATCAAGCCATCCTTCTCCTTCAGGTGTGCTGTGACAGCCTCCTTGATTTCGGGGTTACGGAAGAATGCTGTGATGAACTTACCGGAGCCATCGGGTTCATCGCCGCCGGAGAAGCCACCGGGAATGAAGATGGTCTGTGCCTGCTTCACTTCCTTGGCAAAGCGGTCAATGGAATCTGCAATGCCTGCTGCGGAAAGGTTGTTGATGACAAAGATATTTGCCTCTGCACCTGCACGCTCCACTGCCTTTGCGGAATCAAATTCGCAGTTTGTGCCGGGGAATACGGGAATCAGTACACGAGGCTTTGCAACTGCTGTTTTTGCGTGATAGGAAATACCCTCTGCCTTTGTTGTGAATGTTGGAATCTCCTTCTTTTCCTCTGCCGCTGTGTGCATAGGATAGATTTCCTCCAGTTTATTTTCATAAGCTGCAAAGATTTCCTCCAGAGCAATGCTTTCGCCGCCGCAGACGATTGCCTTGCCGCCTGTTGTACCAAGCAGTGTGCCAACCTCTGCATCGCCTGTCAGCTCCAGAACAAATGCACCGTAGTGATAGCCGAAGATATCCTCCTTGCTTACATCGCCTGCATAGGTAAAGCCGATATCATTACCCATTGTCATTTTCAAAATTGCTTCCGCTACGCCGCCATAGGTCGGGGTATAAGCTGCGGCAACCTTGCCCTCTCTCATCAGACCTGTTACCACATCAAAGAGCTTTTTCAGGCTCTCTGTTGTAGGCAGACCCTCTTTATCATATTCGGGCTTCAGCAGAACAACCTGATGCCCTTCGCCCTTGAATTCGGGAGAAATGATATTCTTGATGCTGTCTGTTGTTACTGCGAAGGAAACCAATGTAGGAGGTACATCAATATGCTCAAAGGTACCGCTCATAGAGTCCTTGCCGCCGATTGCCGCAATTTCCAGACCCTTCTGTGCCATGAATGCGCCCAACAGCGCCGCCAGAGGCTTGCCCCAACGCTTGCCATCCTTCATGGGCTTTTCAAAATATTCCTGGAAGGAAAGATAAACATCCTCAAATTTTGCACCTGTTGCCACCAGCTTTGCAACAGATTCCACAACTGCCAGATATGCGCTGTGATAAGGGCTGTTTTCCGCAATGAAGGGGTTATAGCCCCATGCCATCAGAGAGCAGGTGGTGGTATCCTTCTTTTCAACGGATACCTTATTAACCATAGCCTGAATGGGTGTTTTCTGATTTTTGCCGCCGAAGGGCATCAGAACCGTACCTGCGCCGATGGTGGAGTCGAAGCGTTCGGAAAGCCCTCTCTTGGAGCATACGTTCAAATCCTGCGCCAATGCCAGATATCCCTTCTTGAAATCTGTGGGAATTTCCTTTGCAAAAGGCTTGGGTGCATCGGGTGTAATATCGATATGCTTTTCTGCGCCGTTGGAATCCAAGAATGCACGGGAGATATTTACAATCTCCTTGCCATTCCAGTGCATCACCAGATAAGGCTTTTCTGTTACCTTCGCAACAACGGTTGCTTCGAGGTTTTCTGCATAAGCCAGCTCTTTGAAACGCGCAACATCCTCTGCCGCAACAACAACAGCCATTCTTTCCTGAGATTCGGAAATTGCAAGCTCTGTACCATCCAAACCATCGTATTTCTTGGGAACTGCATTCAAATCAATTTCCAGACCATCCGCCAATTCGCCGATAGCAACGGAAACGCCACCAGCACCAAAGTCGTTACAACGCTTAATCAGCTTAGATGCTTCGGGGTTGCGGAACAGTCTCTGTAATTTTCTTTCTTCGGGGGCGTTGCCCTTCTGTACCTCTGCGCCACAGCTTTCCAGAGATTCCAGTGTATGGGATTTAGAGGAGCCGGTTGCGCCGCCGCAGCCGTCACGCCCTGTTCTGCCACCCAACAGAATAACGATATCGCTGTCAATCGGGCGTTCTCTGCGTACATTTTCCGCAGGTGCTGCCGCGATTACTGCGCCGATTTCCATTCTCTTTGCCACATAACCTTCGTGATAGAGTTCATCTACCTGTCCTGTTGCCAGACCAATCTGGTTGCCATAGGAGCTATAGCCTGCTGCCGCAGTTGTCACGATTTTTCTCTGGGGCAGCTTGCCGCGCAGTGTTTCGGAAACGGGTGTCAGGGGGTTGCCTGCACCTGTCACACGCATTGCGGCATATACATAGGAACGACCGCTCAGAGGGTCACGAATGGCACCGCCTACACAGGTAGCCGCGCCGCCAAAGGGTTCGATTTCTGTGGGATGGTTATGGGTTTCATTTTTAAACAGCAGCAGCCATTTTTCTGTTTTGCCTTCTACGTCTACATCAATTTTCACAGTGCAGGCATTGATTTCCTCGGATTCATCCAGCTTATCCAGCTTGCCTTCCTTTTTCAGGAATTTTGCTACAATCGTACCCATATCCATCAGATTGATGGGCTTTGTTCTGCCGATGGCTTCTCTGGTTGCCAGATATTCGTTATATGCCGCCTGCAGAGTCGCATCCTCAAATTTGATGCTGTCGATGGTTGTCTGGAAAGTAGTATGGCGGCAGTGGTCAGACCAATAGGTATCAATCATCTTGATTTCCGTAATGGTAGGGTCTCTCTGCTCGCTCAGGAAATACTTCTGGCAAACCTTGATATCATCCAAATCCATCGCCAGACCCATATCCTTGATATAAGCCGCTAATGCCGCTTCATCCATTTCACAGAAGCCCTCCACGGTAGCAACCTCTGTAGGGATTTCATATTTCACATCCAGTGTATCAAACGCGTCCAGAGATGCTTCTCTGGATTCTACGGGGTTGATGAGGTATTTCTTAATCTCCTCAACATCCTCCCTGCTCAGATTGCCATACAGTACATAAACCTTTGCGGTCTTAATCAAAGGTCTTTCCTGCTTGGAAATAATCTGAATACATTCCGCTGCGGAATTTGCTCTCTGGTCAAACTGACCCGGCAAATATTCTACCGCAAACACAGCCGCACCATCTGTAGGGATTTCTTCTCTCAAATCATCCAGCTGCGGTTCGGAGAATACCGTTTTTGTGCAGTAATCAAACAAATCCTTATCCAGCTGCTCTGCATCATAGCGGTTCAGCAGGCGCAGCCCTGTCAGCCCCTTGATGCCCAACAGATTGACAATATCATTTCTCAGGGCATCTGCTTCGGCAGTCAGACCCTGCTTTTTTTCAACATAGATTCTATAAACCATTTCATACCTCCGCCGCAAGGGCTTTTTTCCCAATATCGTTTCTATAGAAAGCGTTATCGAATTTCACTGTTTTTACAGCTTCATAGGATTTTGCGATTGCTTCAGGCAAGGTGTCCGCAATTTCCGTAACACCAAGCACACGACCGCCGTTTGTCAGCAGCTTGCCGCCCTCTTTCTTTGCGCCTGCAACAAAAATCAGCTGATCCTTTTCGGGCAATGTGATGGGGAAGCCTTTTTCATAGCTCTGGGGATAGCCTGCGGATGCCATGATGACACAACAAGCCGCCTTATCGCTGAATTTTACCTCAACATCAGCCAGCTTTTCAGCCGCTACCGCCTGCATAATGGTCAGCAAATCGCTTTCCAGCAGAGGCAGAACTACCTGTGTTTCGGGATCGCCGAAGCGGCAGTTATATTCAATTACCTTGGGGCCGGCAGGTGTAATCATCAGACCGAAGAACAGGCAGCCCTTAAAGGTGCGCCCTTCCTTGTTCATCGCTTCCATAGTCGGTACGAAAATCTTTTCCATACATTCCTTTGCTACAGCCTCAGTATAGAAGGGGTTGGGTGCAATCGTCCCCATGCCGCCGGTATTCAGACCCTTATCACCATCCAAGGCTCTCTTATGATCCATTGCGGAAACCATAGGAACCATGGTTTTCCCGTCTGTGAAGGCAAGAACGGAAACCTCGGGACCTGTCATAAATTCTTCGATTACGACATGGTCGCCGCTTGCGCCGAACACCTTATCCGCCATCATGGAGCGCACCGCATCCTGTGCCTGCTCCTTTGTTTCTGCAATGATAACGCCTTTACCCAGTGCCAGACCATCCGCCTTCACAACGGTCGGCAGAGGTGCGGTTTCGAGATAAGCCAACGCCTTTTCCATATCATCAAACACTTCATACGCCGCTGTGGGGATGCCGTATTTTTTCATCAGATTTTTGGAGAACACCTTGCTGCCCTCCAGAATTGCCGCCTTTTTATCAGGCCCGAAGCAAGGAATACCGATTGCGTTCAGCGCATCCACCATACCCAGAACCAAAGGATCATCCGGTGCAACAACAGCAAAATCAATGCCCTTTTCCTTTGCGAAGGCAACCACGCCTTCCACATCCTTCGCCGCAATATCTACGCAGGTCGCGTCCTTAGCAATGCCGCCGTTGCCGGGCAGTGCATACAGCTCCGTTACCTGTGGATTTTCTTTGATTTTCTTAATGATGGCATGCTCTCTGCCGCCACCGCCAACTACCATAATTTTCATTTTTCGCAAGCTCCTTTCCAATCTTTTCTTAATCAGTGATGGAACAATCTCATGCCTGTGAATGCCATTGCCATGCCGAATCTGTTGCAGGTTTCAATTACATTATCATCACGAATGGAGCCGCCGGGCTCTGCAATATAGCTAACGCCGCTCTTTGCCGCACGTTCAATATTGTCACCGAAGGGGAAGAATGCATCGGAGCCAAGTGCCACACCCTTGATTGTAGAAAGATATGCCTTCTTTTCTTCCTTTGTCAAAGGCTCGGGCTTTTCAGAGAACAATGTCTGCCATGTACCCTCAGCCAGAACATCCTCATAATCATCGGAGATATAAATATCGATGGTGTTATCTCTATCGGGGCGGCCTACGGTGGGCAGGAAAGGCAGATTGAGAACCTTTTCATGCTGTCTCAGATGCCAGATGTCAGCTTTATTGCCTGCCAGTCTGGTGCAGTGGATTCTGGACTGCTGCCCTGCACCAACGCCGATTGCCTGTCCGTCCTTTGCGAAGCAAACGGAGTTGGACTGTGTGTATTTCAGTGTAATCAATGCGATAATGAGGTCGCGCTTTGCTTCCTCAGGCAGGTTCTTGTTTTCTGTTACTACATTTTCCAGAAGAGCCTTATTGATGGCAAAGTTATTTCTGCCCTGCTCAAAGGTAATGCCAAAAACCTGTTTCTTTTCCTGCACCGCAGGCACATAGGCAGGGTCGATTTTTACGATATTATAGTTGCCCTTTTTCTTTGTTTTCAGAATTTCCAGTGCTTCCTCTGTATAGCCGGGCGCAATGATACCATCGGAAACCTCTCTTTTAATCAGCTTTGCGGTTGTTGCATCGCAGACATCGCTGAGCGCAATCCAGTCACCGAAGGAGGACATTCTGTCTGTCCCTCTTGCTCTTGCATAAGCCAATGCCAGAGGGGAATCATCCAGACCCTCGATATCATCCACGAAGCAGGCTTTTTTCAGCGCATCACTCATGGGTGTGCCGACTGCCGCAGAGGTAGGGCTTACATGCTTGAAGGAGGTTGCCGCAGGCATACCCAGTGCTTCCTTGATTTCCTTTACCAGCTGCCAGCTGTTGAATGCGTCCAGAAAGTTGATGTAGCCGGGTCTGCCGCAGAGGATTTCGATGGGCAGATCGCTGCCGTCCTCCATAAAGATTTTTGCAGGCTTCTGGTTTGGATTACAGCCATATTTCAATTCAAATTCTTTCATTTGCCAAAAACTCCTTTCTTCCCTGTTCTGCCAACAATGCTTACACATTTTTGTTAATCATTCTATTTTCAACCGCACCTGTTTTCAGGTCTGTGAAGCGTACATAGATGGAAATTTTGTTCTGCTCATTCAGATTTTCCCAGATTTCCTTTGTCCATGCATCAATATCGTTGGGGATGCTTGCACGTTCGGGCTCGCCTGTAAAGGTGGGCAGAGGGCTGCCGTCACCCATATAGGTATGCAGGAAATGCCCTACGCCGGCGATTGCCTTATAGGAATAGGTGAATCTGTTGCAGGCTGTCCCTGCTTCATCCGCACTCTTTAAAATGCTCATTTTATATGTAAAATCGTTTTCCGCAAAGGTCAGCATACCGCTGATTCTGGGTGTCCAGTTCGGTGCATCGGGTTCAAATTCTCTGGTTTCCAGTGCATCCTCAAAGGATTTGCCCGCAACAACAAAATCACGGATGGTATCTGTCTGGTCGCCGTTTGTCACAATCAGCTTGCCATCCAGCTTACGGATGGGTGCGTAGATAATCAGAGAAGGGTCTTCCACCTTGGATGCATCGAAGGGATAAATCATAACATCCTCGCCCTCCTCCTTGAAGATACGGTTGCGGCTGTTTTCGCTGCGC